>Ga0075419_10000554_pt1 | contig 23698 bp, 18 predicted proteins | sample SoiMetdeltSBSDD3_FD_76900 | JGI IMG/M metagenome (GOLD analysis project Ga0075419, IMG submission 76900) | Bulk soil microbial communities from a Populus tree surrounding site in Tennessee, USA - Soil MetaG P. deltoides SBSDD3 | ecosystem: Environmental > Terrestrial > Soil > Tree plantation... | reverse complement strand
TTTCTTATAGATTTTTACGACCAATTTCATTTCTTTTTTAAAGCTCCCGACAAATGGGATGTGGGTACTGTAAAGCCAAAATGGAATGAAGAAAAGAAAAGTTTTTTTATGGCATACGCTGAAAAATTATCAGGAATCAGTAATTGGGATTTTCAGGTTCTTGAAAATGAGTTTAAGAATTTGGCGACAGAAAGAAATATTAAACCGGGTGAATTGCAGCTACCCTTTCGTATCATGTTAGTTGGAGGGAAATTTGGCCCACCGGTTTTTACTATTGCTGAAGTGTTGGGTAAAGAAGAATCGATCGATCGGATCAAAAAAGCAATACCTGTGTTTTAGTAAGCACGTCTTAATTTGTTTCAATGATACAACCAACTGCTCCTCACAAAATCATCATTGGTTTACTAGCTGTGCTAAAATTCGCGATCCCCTTTTTGCTTATTCACCCTGCATTTGAATTACAACGTGATGAATATTTATATTATCAGCAAGGACAACATGTAGACCTGGGCTATTTAGAAAATCCACCCTTACTTTCCTATCTCGCAACGATCTCTTCATGGTTCGGTGATAAAGAATGGCTAATCAGATTTTGGCCTGCTTTTATTGGGGCATTGACTGTTATTGTTACCTGTCTTATTACAGCAAGATTCGGAGGCAAAGCCTTTGCGCAATTTCTTGCAGGCTTTGGTGTCATCACGGGAGCTTTCTTACGAATACACATTTTATTTCAGCCAAATATTCTGGATATTTTCTTTTGGACTTGCAGTTTGTACTTCCTTGTAAAATTTATTCAAAACAATAGTCAAAAAGATCTGTTGTGGGTGGCTATTTGTCTTGCTGTCGGATGGTGGAGCAAATATTCCGTTGTATTTCTTATCGCTTCCATCTTTATTGGTTTCTTACTTACACGGTATAGGAAAATTTTATTAGAAAAAAATACATACACTCTATTTGCAATTGCAGTATTGATCGTTTTACCCAATGTATGGTGGCAATATGCACACCACTGGCCACTTATCCATCATATGAGAGAATTGAGGGAAACACAACTTGTGTACGTTAACCCAATGGATTTCATCAAAGACCAATTCCTCTCACTTTTTCCGGTGTTGATCATTTGGATAGCGGGGTTGATCTGGTTATTTAGAAATAACAGGTACAGGATATTCGGATGGATATATATTTCAGTAATTCTTTTGCTCATCTTTGGAAGTGGCAAAAGTTATTATGCGCTTGGTATTTATCCTCTATTGCTGGCAGCAGGTGGAACAGTTTGGGAGAAATTATTTTCAGTAAGAAAATGGATGCGATATGTGATCGCTGCTTTGGTTATAGGTCTAACTATTCCTTTTTTACCGCTTGGCCTGCCAATGATGAGGCCGGAAAAGCTCGCAACTTTCTATAAAGAAAAAGGAATTGACAAAACAGGAGCATTAAAATGGGAAGATCAAAGAGATCATGAATTACCAATGGATTTTGCTGATATGCTTGGTTGGAAAGAAATAACTGAAAAGACAGAAACGTTTTTTAATTCATTGCCGGATTCAGTAAAGCAATCTTCTCATATTTTTTGCCGGCATTATGGCCTTGCGGGTAGTTTGAAATTTTATGGGAAAGGCAAGCTGTTCAGATCAAAAGTATTTTCTGACAATGGATCCTTCCTTTTATGGATACCTGATGAATTACATTTTAAACATTTGGTTTTTTTAGGCCGAAGAATGCCTGATAAAGATGACGAGGTCTTCCAGCATTTTGAAGAAATAACGGTTATTGATTCTGTCACCAACAAATTATCAAGACAATTTGGCGATAAGATCATTTTTTTTGAAAATATTGACTCAGCTGGATTAAAACTTGCCCAGGATGGTTTGAACCAAATGAAAAGCGAATTCAACCGCTAACCTTGTTGCTGAATTAATTTCATTACCTGCACAAAATCTGTTGCTCCAAAGTTTTCGATCATTTCTATATCTGGTTTGGCCAATTGAAATAAACCCGTTGTGTTTAATTGCACTTGTTCAGCAGTTCGTATTCCTGCAATTATAGTTGATACTTCAGGATAACTGAGAATATAACTTAACGCAAGCTGTGTCTTGGTACAATTGTATTTTTTACATAATCCCCAGACAGGTTCTAAAACATTATTTGAAGCATCAATCACTTCTTTTGTCAAACGATTTTTCCGGTGATCGCTTTCGGAAAAATTTATTTCTTTATCGAATTTACCTGTTAGTAAACCAAATTGCAAAGCCATTCTTACAATTAGTCCGTATCCATTTTCAGCTGATCGTTTTAATAAAGGCAATGCTTTTTGATTAAGTAAATTGAGAACCAATTGGAAGCCGTTTCCAATTTTATTATTAATGAAAAATTCTGCTTCCGGTAAGGGATCAAATGTATTCAATGATATGCCCCAATACCTGATCTTCCCTTGTTCCTGTAAATGCTGCATTGCCTCTATACATTCTCCATTTTGTAGATGTTGTATTCTTGCAGAATGTAATTGGTAATAATCAATGCGATCCCTGTTTAATCTTTTTAAAGAAGCTTCACAGGCATTAACAATGTATTTTTCAGAGTAATCAATAGTGAATTGATCATTCCTCGAAACATTACCAACCTTTGTTGCGATAAGAATACCTTTTTTATTTCCAATGCATTGACCCAACAATTCTTCAGAATGCCCTAATCCATAAATATCTGCTGTATCAAAAAAATTGATACCAGCATCCAATGCTGCATGAATTGCTTTTACTGAAACGGTATCGTCAGCGTCACCCCAGCCAATTGCCGTGCTGCCGATCATAGCCCCGCCTCCGATCGCCCATGCACCGAAACCAATTTCACTTACAAGCAGATCAGTATTTCCAAATTTTCGGTATTGCATCATCTAATTTACAAGCAATAAATGAAAGACTGTATTTTCGCAACCGAACTCAATCATTCATGAACAGACCCATTCGTGTTTTAGTTGCTAAAGTTGGCCTTGATGGTCATGATCGCGGCGCTAAAGTGATCGCGACGGCATTGCGTGACGCTGGCATGGAAGTCATCTACACAGGTCTACGCCAAACTCCTGAAATGGTGGTGAATGCTGCGCTGCAGGAAGATGTGGATGCCATCGGCATCAGCATTCTTTCCGGTGCACATATGACGGTTTTTCCCAAGTTAATAAACATCATGAAGGAAAGGGAAATGAATGACGTGCTGCTTACCGGTGGCGGCATTATTCCCGACGATGATATGAAAAAATTGAATTCGATGGGAGTTGGAAAATTATTTGCTCCCGGTACACCGACTTCGGAGATCGCTTCTTATATTAGTAGCTGGGTTAAGGAACACCGCCCCTTTTGATTTCTCTTCAACGAATGCTTTCGCTTAATTAAAGACAATTCTTTTGTAAATTCATTTTAATGAAGGAATCTTCTTTTTTGCATTCATACCATGTGTATCCCAACGTATGGGATGAAATGTTTGCGGCTGACGCCTTGCGTGATGCTTACAAAACCTTTGTCGGCAACATAGAAGATCTTTCGATCGATGAAATGAATCACCGTAATGAGCTGGCTAAAAAACTTTTTATGAGCCAGGGAATTACTTTTACTGTTTACAGCAGCGGTGAAGGCATTGAAAAAATTTTCCCTTTCGATATTATTCCCCGCATCATTCGTGCAGAAGAATGGAAAGTAATTGAAGAAGGCATTAAACAGCGGTTAAAAGCATTGAATATTTTTCTTAAAGATATTTATCATCAGCAGTTCATTGTAAAAGATGGAATCGTACCGGCAAAGATGATCTATACCTGTCCCAACTTTCTTCGGGAGATGGTGAATGTCGAAGTGCCTTATGATATCTACACGCATATCTCGGGTGTTGATCTTATAAGAGATAATGATGGAAAGTTTTATGTGCTGGAAGATAACCTGCGTACGCCATCAGGTGTTTCGTACATGCTTGAGAACAGAACGATCTCTTATCGCATCTTTCCTGATCAGCTGCCCAGGAATAATGTATTGCCTGTGAAAGAGTATCCAAATTTATTATTGAAAAATTTAATGGCCCTTGCCAACAGGCAAACTAGTGATCCCACTGTAGTACTGCTTACTCCCGGTATTTATAATTCCGCCTATTTTGAACACACTACTCTTGCAAGATTGATGGGAATTGAATTGGTAGAAGGCAGAGATCTTGTCGTTGATAATAACCGTGTGTATATGAAAACCACCAAAGGTTTAAAAAGAGTTGATGTGATCTATCGCAGGGTTGATGATGAATACCTGGATCCTTTAGTATTCAGGCCGGACAGTATGTTGGGTGTGCCTGGGCTCTACTGGGCATACAGAAAAGGAAATGTAAGTATAGTAAATGCAATGGGCAACGGTGCCGCAGATGACAAAGCCATCTATGCTTATGTGCCGGATATGATCAAGTATTATTTAAATGAAGAACCTATTTTAAAAAATATTCCTACTTATCCGTTGGCGGTTGAAGAAAACAGGAAGATGGTGTATGCCAACATGAAGAACATGGTTATTAAACGAACCAATCAATCCGGTGGATATGGAATGCTTATCGGCAACAGTGCCGCACAAGAACAAATGGATGAATTTAGATCAGCCATTGAAGAAGATCCGAGAAATTTTATTGCTCAGCCGATAATCAATCTATCATCTTCACCATGCTATATCAATGGAATATTACAGCCAAGAAGAGTTGACCTGAGACCGTATGCATTATATGGCCCTGATGGAATTGATATTGTGCCCGGAGGTTTGACAAGGGTAGCCTTGCGTGAAGGATCGTTGGTGGTCAATTCATCCCAGGGTGGCGGCAGTAAGGATACGTGGGTGCTGGGGAAATGAAGCTATGAGCGTTGAGCTAAGAGCTATGAGCAAAGAAGCGGAAATCAAAACTTAACGGTATGAGAAATTTTAAAGAATTAAAAATTTGGCAAAGGGGATTTGATATTGCCATAACGAGCTATAAGCTGGTTGATACGTTTCCAAAAAGTGAAAGATATACATTGTCGTAACAAATAACGAAAGCTGCGGTTTCCATTCCTTCAAATATTGCTGAAGGAAGCAGCAGAACAAGCGAGAAGGATTATTCAAGGTTCATTGAAATTTCAATGGGCTCATCATTTGAACTGGAAACTCAACTCCTTATTGCTAGAGCAATGAATTTTGGCGATCAGAATCTGATATCACAAGGTCTTCAGATGCTCGATGAAGAAGAAAAGATGATAACAAGTTTTCTGAATAAACTTAATAAACAATAAAAGCTAATAAGCTCATAGCTCGCAGCTATTAGCTCAAAGCTTATATTGGAGTAAATACTAAATCAAATGCTTAGCCGTGTTGCAGATTCGATTTTTTGGATGGCACGTTATATGGAACGTACCAATGGCATGCTGCGCCTGTTGCGGACCAATTATGTTGCTTCACAAAGTGAAGAACGTGCCTTTAGCTGGCGAACTGTTTTGCTGACTTACGGTGATATGCCACCCAAACAAATTGATGAGCTTGAATATTCTTCACAGAAAGTGTTGGAGCATTTGCTCCATGATAAAGACAATAACAGCTCTGTAATTAATAACATAACTCAGGCAAGAGAAAATGCAAGAGCCGTGCAGGATCATATTACAAAAGAAGTATGGCAATGCCTGAATGAGTATTATCATTTGATCCGTGACAGAAGCATACAAGAGCAAGTTTCCTTTGGAGATCCATTGACTGCATTGGATGTCCTCATCCGCCATAGCATGTTATATCATGGCACGGTTGATATTACAATGAGTCGTGAAGAAGGTTTTAATTTTTTGAATATTGGGAAGTTTTTGGAACGTACCATTGTTTCTGCCGATATGATCAATATAAAACTGGCCGAAGTGAATTATAACTTGCATTTGCCCAATGAAGCGCCGCAGTGGAGATATTTGCTGTATTCATTATCAGGCTATGAGTTTTATATGCGGACCTATCGCGGCAACATGCAACCGGATCATGTGCTGCAGCAAGTGTTGTACAGTAATTTATTTCCGCATTCGATTGTCTATTGTTTGCAGCAGATCAGCAGGTATTTTGCAAGATTAAAATCAGAAAGCCTGCCAGAAAGCTATGACCAGCTTGATTTTTTAATTGGCAGGCTTACTACAAATGTTAAGTACAGCCGGATGGAAGTGAATGAAGGAAAATATTTACAGCAATTTCTTTTGCAAACACGTCGTGAATTGTTAGAAATTTCAAATTCATTTAGTCAATATTATTTTGGAAATTCGTAAAAATTCAATTCTGGAATGACCTCGTACCATATTAAACATATTACCCGCTACCGATACGCATCACCGGTTATTGATTGCGCCAATCAAATAATGCTGTACCCCATACAGGATGCACAACAGGTTTTGAAAAAACATGAACTTACTATTTCTCATAAACCGGATCTTGACGAATTTGTCGATTACTTTGGTAATCGTATCGGGATATTTTCTATTATCATGCCGATCACTGAACTTACTATCGAATCAGATATTGAAATAGAGATTTTACCCGCTGCGGTTCCGGAAACAAATTTTTCTATACAGGAACAATGGGAAAAATTAAATGAATTGAGAGAACAATTTCCTTATATGGATTTTATGATGCTGGAAAATTTTGAAAAGGAGAATGAAGTAGCAGCTGTAATAAAAAGATTGGTTGACTTTTCTTTGACTCCTTTTGAAACGGCACAAATACTTTCCAAATATGTTTACGACAATTTTGAATATCGCAAAGGAGTAACCACGGTGGAAACAGGCGCTGACGAAATATGGAGACTAAAAGCAGGCGTATGTCAGGATTTTGCGCATATATTATTAGTGATGCTTCGCCGGGTTGGCATACCTGCACGATATGTAAGCGGATATATTTGCCCAAAAGGCCAGGAACTTCGTGGTGAAGGTGCCACACATGCATGGGTTGAAGTATGCGTTCCGTTTTATGGATGGATTGGGCTGGATCCAACTAATAATTGTATAGCAAGCAACCGGCATGTAAGATTAGCGATAGGAAGACACTTTACCGATTGTACTCCTGTAAAAGGGACCTATAAAGGCTCATCGGAACATACTTTGGAAGTATCGGTAACCATAGAGAATGGAGAAGTAAAAACTGATGAACTTGTAAAGAAGTCGCCGGTCTTTAGTTACAAATCAAAAAACCCTGCAGCACAAACAAACTCTTACAGAAGATATTTGGAAATGCAGCAGCAACAGCAGTGATCCCGAGTCAATAGTCAGGAGTCGATAGTAAAAACTTAAATATCAGGTAGCATTAATCTTTTTCTTTTTGAATAGATTCGGATGCCGACGACAACAATTACACAGACAGCAAGATTGATATTATATTCGAGCGGTATGTGCTTGAGCAATAAATAAATGCCGCCTCCAACAGCACACGCAGTCGCGTAAAGCTCTCCTTTCTTTAGCAAATTAGGAATGGCGCTGCATAGGATATCTGCTATCAAACCGCCAAATGTAGCCGTGATGACTCCCATTACTAAAGAATAAATGTCATTTAACCCGTTTCGCAAGGCAACTTCAATTCCCCATGCCGTAAATAATCCTAGACCAATAGCGTCGGTGTAAAAAATTGTTCGCTTAATCCTGTTGATATTTTCTTTAAGTAAAAAAGTAAATGCAGTACCTGCGAATACAAGTATCAATGCGATGTTATCGTTGATCCAGTTCACGGGTTTTACGCCAATCAGCAGATCCCGAAGCGTTCCTCCTCCATAAGCAGTAACAAAGGCCAGTACAATGCCTCCGAAAATATCCATTTTAAAAGCCCTTGCTTTAAATGCACCTGTCAATGCAAATACAAATGTTCCGGCATAAGTGATGAACTGAAGTAAAGTCATGATTAAATATTTCTGACAGTTTTATTTAACAAATGAGTGATCAGTTATGAGTCACGAACTCATCACTCATTATTCATTACTCATTATCTTTCACACACCTGAATCCAACCGTTGCATTTCTTTCAAATCCCTGCGATACTCTTAATAACATTTGACGATAGTGTAATGGTTTTGGTCCGCCCTGCACATACCACCAACTGCCGCCGGGATGATAGTAACTCCCTCCTTTCATCATGATGTATTGATAAGTGTCATTTTGATACCAGTCATTGGTCATCTGCCACACTGAACCGACAAGATCATAAAGACCAAATGGATTTACGCCTTTTTTATATTTACCCACTGCGTACAATTTTCCATTTCCTATGTTACAAAAAGATGAATCAGGAATACCATAATCAACAAGTGTTAAAGTAGTGCTTATGTTCTTTGCTGCCTTTGCTTTTTCTTTCACTTCATTTCCCCAAGGCCAAATTCTTCCATCTGTGGTTTGTGCCGAATATTGCCATTCTGCTTCGGTAGGTAATCGTTTACCGGCCCATTTTGCATAAGCTTGTGCATCTTCATAACTGATATTCACGACGGGAAAATTTTCCTGGCCGGGAACTGGTTTATTGTTTATCCAATGCTTCAAGTAATTTACTGTATCTGACGGCTGATACTTCGATTCATCAATAAATTTTTTAAACTGGATATTAGTGACTGGAAATTTATCCATGAAAAAACTTTTTATGGATAAAGTTTTAGGATACCCTTGTTTTGGATAAGAAATGAACTCATCACCATTTGTGACATGCATGGTAAATGTACCGGCCGGAATTTTAACCATGCCCGCCGGAGCAGACAAAACAGTCTGAGTCTTTTCAGATTCCGAAACGAGTAACGGAGTACCCGGTTGAATAAAATGAATATATTCATCAAGCAATTCATCACCATCAAACAATTGTATTACATACTTTCCCTCTATCCGTCCAAATTTTTCAAAGAGATGGAAAGACGTACTATTTGATCTTGCTTCGTAAACTTCTTTATCATAAGATGGATCACCTGGCCATACTTTTATCTTTGTTCCTACTTTTGCGCTAACAGTCATCCTGTCTCCTTCTGCTTTTACGGAAAGAAGTATTGGAAAATGAGCTATTGCACTTACTGATCCTTCATTATTTGTACCAAGATATTTTTTATTAAATGATTCCAACTCTACAATAACATAGTCTTTGCCATCTCTTTTTTTTAAAGTAACATTTTCATGATCCCACAGATTTACATAATGATAGCCGGACTTTGATTCTGCTTGAAATAAGGGATCCTTATATCCTTCAGGAAGTAAACTAAAAATCGTGTAAACAGTTTTATTCTTCCATGGCCATTTATTGATATAGATCTTATCCTGCAAAGAAGGGATCAGCGGCATCCAGTTATGCGAGGTAAAATTGCCGCTATTCTCTTTTAATATTCTTACACATCTGCCCCAATATTTATGATCTTCATCGATCCATTCTTGTCTTCCCGGCCGCATTACATTTATTTCAACTCCATATCCATTAAATAGTGCAGAACTATATTCTCTTTTTATTCTTTCTTTATTTACTTCAGCCACACGAAAAATGGCAAAATCAGGTTTTATAAGCTTATTCAGGTTTAGCAAGGGAGGATAATAAATGTCATTATGAACCCGGCCTGCAATGATTCCCTGCATGTCTTTTGGCGTTGCCATTCCTTCACTATATAGTATCACCCCTTGTTTCGCATTATCAACAGCCCTTTGCAATTCATCACTGCCTTCTGCCCTGGTGTCAAGCACAACGCCATCAGCATCTATTTTCTTTATAAAATCGCTCATTGTCTTCAGTGACGTTTTTTCGTCCTTATCATCCCATGGATTATAGCTGATAAAATATTTTGTGCCCATAGTATGCGCAAGTGAGGCCAGTTCCTTTTGTTTTGAAATTCCGCCCGGCAGATCTCCCATTAAATCCCATTGGGTTCGCTGATCCAAGCCCAATACAGGCCAGGTTGGCCATATAGTGAAGATGTCATCACCACCATACAATTTCTGCTTATTCTGCAAAAAATCTTTGAAATAATAAGATGAGTCACTATAATAATTCTTTTCCCATGCCATCATGAGGTGCATTGTATAAGATTGGCGGATATATTTAAGATCATCCCTTTCATAAAGCTTGTTATTAAAATTCTTTACTTCATACAGCATTTTTTCCTGGAAACATTTTTTTAATGCGGCATGCCAATCACCATCTACCACATCAGCATAAAAATGAAAGCCGATCTTTTTCCCAGGCTGCAATATATAAGGGGTTCTATTGAGAAGGTAGTTTTGTATGGTATCATTATCTCTTCGTACAAGACCAAATAATGTTTTTCCATTTCCTAATTCAACAGCAGCAAAATTCAAATCATTGTTGTTATGAGGAACTATAACTCCTATTGGATCCTTTCCGGGCTGATAAAGAAAAGAACGGCTTGTATCAGCCAGCGCTTTACCAGAAATACAGTAATGATTCTCATTAGCGCTGAAAGGAACGATATTTGAAATTGTGACAGGAGCTCTTCCATTATTTGTGAGTACAAATGCTATTTTATTTCCCTCCGCAAATTTTTCATCCCGCTCCTCTAACATTTGCAGCGAATATTCAGACAATAAATTAAAAAATCCATCATTTGAATTGACCTTTAGTTTGTTCACTTCAATCGAAAACATTGGTAAAGAAACCCGGATTATTCCGCTTTCTAATTTCAATTCTTTTATAGTGATCGGTTTTAGATGATCAAAAATGAACTCTTTTAATTGCTGGGCTTCTACTAGCTGTCCGGACAAAAGAAGAATTATAAACAGCGATTTTTTTTTCATCCTGTTAAAAATACAATTAAATTTTGTGTGGAAATTTGTGTTACCTCAGTAACAAAAACATTCTTTAAGAGATAACTTATTTGCTGCTAACTGTGATCATAGTACCCGATAAAATAGAATAGCAATTGATCCATGAGGATTTCACTTCTTCGGTCCATTCTTTTCCTAGTGCCTTTTGCAAGGTCAGAAGCAAGGCCTTACCAACGAGATTGTAGTGGTGGGGTTTTACACCATAGTCATCATGTCGTTTGGCCATCGCAACAACATCTCCTTTCAATTCGTCTAATTTCTCAAGCCTTTTAACAATAGTGTCAAGCATATCAACGAGCTTTTGGTATTGGCCTTCCATATCCTGAGGAAACATCCTTCTCAATTCCGGGTTTTCAAAAAAAAGTTTACTATAAAAAATATCTGCCAGCATAATCGGATCTATTTTTCCAAGCAAGCTCCAGCTCTTCTTTATCAAAGAGATTTCTTTTTTACTCAACATACTTATGGGTTAATGACGCCGGCAAGATATACCAAAACCAGATTTCTTATGGAGTTGATTGAAAAAGATGTATTGAAACAAGTTTTCTGTATCGAAGCTTTATCAAATCATCTCAGTCAAACGTTTGAGTTGACGCAATCAAAAAAGATTTGATGTTGCAATCTTTACTTGTTGCTTAGTTCTTTCAATACTTCTTCTTTCTTTCTTCTTGAAACAACGATATGCGATCCATCAGTTAGCCATAACAGACCTTCCTTATCAAGATGCTTGACAAATTTTTTGTTGACAAGATGTGACTTATGTGCACGGATGAAATCATGTTCGGACAGGATATCTTCATATTCTTTCAATGTCCGTGATACAAGCATCGGCTTCTGGTTGGCAAAATAAAAGCGGGTATAGTTACTTTCTCCTTCCAGACGTATGATTTCAGAGGGAACAAAAAAGAATACTCCTTCAGTTGTTGAAAGTGCGAGCTTAAAACCAGTTTGATCTTTCTGCTGAAGATTACTAATAAGATTTGAAACAAGTTTATGTTGTTCCTGCGGAGGCTGAAATTTTTTTATGATATGCTTGTTGATCGCATTTTGCAATTCTGCAATATCAACAGGTTTTAGTAAATAATCCAGTGCGCTGAAACGGATCGCTTTAATTGCATACTTATCATACGCTGTTGTAAATACCACATCAAAATCTGAGTTGCCCACCCGGTTTAATAAATCAAAACCATTCATATTCGGCATTTCTATATCCAGCATAAGCAAATTAGGTTGCCATTCGCGGATTATCTCCAAAGCCTCTTCAGGAGAATTACAGGTTTTAATATCCTTCGTTGCCGGTACATGTTTTTCGATCAGCATTTTTAAAATATTGCTGGCTGCCGGCTCATCGTCAACAATTAAGATTCTTGTCATAAACTAAGTTTCATAATCAAGTGGTAATTTTAATATCACTCTTGTTCCTTCAGATTCGCCATTATCCTTTTTCAAATCATCTATCCGTATACTTGCCCTGGTATGTCCTGTTTCATTTAACAGTTGAATACGCTGACCCGAAAGCTGAGTACCTTTAGATTCGAAATACTGTGATCCCAGTTTATTTCTTTTAATTTCTGCTGAACGTTCCCTACCAATGCCATTGTCTTCAATGGTGCATTCCAGGTGATTATTTTGAAGACAAAAAGAAATATCAAGTTTTTTTTCTCCTTGCTTATGCATTAGCCCGTGCCAGATCGCATTTTCAATAAATGGCTGAAGTAATAAGGAAGGAAATCGTAACGTTTCTGTATCTATATTTTCTTCAACAGATAATGAATAACTAAATGATTTTTTGAACCGGAGCGATTCCAATTCCAGGTAAAGCTGGTTGACTTCGATCTCATCTTTTAGCGGTATAAAATTTTTTTCCGAATTGTTCAGCACTTGTCGCAGCAGTTTTGAAAACTTGGAAAGATATTGGTACGCTGTATCAAAATCCTGCATCACGATCGATTCCTGAATTGCATTCAGGCTATTGAATATAAAATGCGGATTCATCTGGGAACGGATAGCCATTAGTCTCGATTCGTTCATCATCCTGTTTAATTCCTCCAATTTTCTTTTTTGCGTTTTGGCTGACTGAATATATTTATACACAATCGCTGTTACACCCACAGCAATTATTCCAATTAGTGCATAAAACCACCATTGCTGCCAGAAGGGTGCCGCGACATTAATTGATACTGCATTCGGAAAATCGATCCAGTTGGTTTCATTATATGAAGCCTGCATCTGGAATTTATAGTTGCCGGGTCGAAGATTGTAAGCAATAAGATGATTTTTTGTCGGTGTGGACCACGCAGTATCTATTCCTTCCATTTTATAGCGATAAAAAAGGCGATTACCCGAAATCAGATCGGAGTGCAGGTAGCTGAAACTAACTTTACCATTGTTATATGGTAAATTGATCGGAGAAGAACCTGAACAAAACTCGATTGAGTTATCGGTATTAGTCCGGTAGATTGAGAAACGAATTGGAAGTTGTCTCGCTTTTACCCGGGTAGGATCCACGATTACGATTCCGCGGTTCAATCCAAAAATCAATTCCCCGGATTCAGTTTTGCAGACAGGTGTGATTAGAAATCCTGTTTTATTAATCCCATGCTGCTCATTGAAATAATCGAATTGGTTGTGTGCCGGGTTATAACGTATCAGTATACTTGTGTTTGTCATCCATAAATAACCACTGTCATCGGTAACGATTGCTTCAACGCGCAGATCTGCCAACCCTGTTTTCTCGTCTATCCGTCTCAATCTACCACCGGGACTTATTACACTAACCCCATTAAAGCTACTGGCATATATATTTCCCATTTTATCCCTTGCCAGCAAATAGTTTCTTAAAGAAGCTACTCCTTCCCGCGTAGTATAAATATCTATTTTGCCGGTAGTAACATCGTACTTGTACACCGCCCCGGCGGGCGAAGTGGTCAGCCATATAAATTTTCCATCCTCCAGGATATCTACTACTCTTTTCCGCCGCATGGCTTCAATCAGTGGTTGCCAGCCAACGCTATCAATTTTATAAGTTAAAGGATCCATTATAAACACGCCATTGGTTGTTCCCATCAGCATTTTGCCATTCTTTGTTTGTCGAATCACCCTGACAACATCACCCGGTAAATTTCCAGGGCTGCTTTTACTGCCTTCCTTTAATTCCTTAACAATATTCCCCTGCTCATCAAAAATGATGATACCATAACCCATATAGGAAACCCATATCCTCCCAAATGGATCAAGATCCGGAAGACCAGGCTCCACGAATGCTTTAATGGCAGGTATATTTTTCAATTTCAACAATGATTTGACATAATCATCACCAATCCTCCATGTGAACAGTTCGTTTTGCGTCATCAGCCATAATTTTTTTGTTTTGTCTTGCAGGATTGATACGACCCCTTCATCAATAATCTTTCCTCCGGGTTGTTTGAAGTATTCAATGGATGTAAATGATGGCTGGAATACATTCGTAATATTTAAACCAGCCCGCGATGTGACAACAAGATATCCATCTCCATTCGCTGCCAAATAGCGGAGATTATCGGTTGAAATAGATTGCTTTGAATAAAAATCATAACGGTGAACAAAAAAACTTTCATCCAATGGATCAAACTCAACGAGGCCACTATAACGTGTGGCAATGTAGATTTTGTTATTTGCCGCCTGTTGCATCGTAAGCAATTCAGCTATGATGGGTTTACCAGACTGATCAGTATTCCCTGTATACGTCCTGACTATTTTCCTTTGCGAAAGTGAAATCCGGTATAATATCCATTTGTGGGATAAACCAACAAGGATCTCATCATCACTGATCCTGCAGGCATCTGCCTGTTCAGTCATATCAATAGAAAATAAAATGGACCTTGTTTTAGGATTTGCTAAAAACAATTTTGTTCCTTTTCTTAAGAAAACTGTAGATGAATCAAACCGGTTTACATAACCAGCCGGTCGTTTACTGATTACACTATCCATCCACAAAAAACGACTCCAGTTCTTATCGATATCACTCGTATAATAGCATCCTTTATTTGTAAAAGCTACCATCCCCAATCCGACTATTTCAAAACAGTTCGAGATCTTTAATTCCTTTAAGCTGTCGCCCAGGTAATACCGGTGCGCACGGCGTTTTTCATCAATCAATATCAGATCACCTCCATAGGAAACCCATACACGGTTATAGCTATCGACGGAAAGAAAACTGCACTCAGATTGCGGGATAAAAGGATTGTTTTTCCAGTGAAACTGCGTGATATTATTGCCGTCATATAGATTAACGGCTTCACCGGTAGAAAACCAAAGCGAACCATTCCGGTCGAAACAAGCCAGTGCTACTACATTCGTTGCAAGACCGTCATTGACATCAAGGTGGCGAAAGGAAAGAGGTTGGGCATTCAGAAAGTGAATAGCAAGATTGAAATGAAAAACAAATAGAAGTAATGTTTTATATCGTGATACTATTTTCACGTCATCTGGCTTACTGATATAAAAGTACAGCAGTTTTTTTGCAACCATTTACCGTTTCATCATTCGTTGGTGCCGTTCGATAATCGCTTACCAGGAAAGCCATTGCATAACTGGTTTTACCCGTTGGCTTTTTGATCGATTTCTGCCGGGCACATCGCAAATAGTTTTACTGAAAATTATAAGAAATGAACGGCGACAACGAATTAAAAGAAAAAATAAAAGAAGTAAGAGAAGAACTAAAACGAAATGGTTTATTAAGAAAAAATATGCCGGAGTGGGTGATGGATTATGAAAAACAGGATATCAGCAACCATCAGGATTTTGCTGATTGGTTACAGTTTGTTTACCTCCCCAATATTCTTGAAGAATCAGAAGATCCACAAACCAGTTATCACAGAACATATGTGGCGCTCCAGGCTAATAAGTTTTTTGCAAAAGACATTGGCAAGGGAAAATTACTTCAACTACTTATTGAATTGGATTCTTTATTATAAAAACAACAACCATGAAACAGCTTATCAGTTTTTTATCTGCAATTTCTTTCTTAACCATAGCGACCGGGCAGAATGTAGCTATCAATACCGATGGATCAGTTGCCAACAGCAGCGCTATGCTCGATGTAAAGAGTACAAGTAAAGGAATGCTTATTCCACGTATGACAACAACACAGCGTAGTGCGATCGTATCGCCGGCAACAGGATTATTAGTTTATGATACAGACACGAACAGTTTCTGGTTTTATAATGGAAACGCATGGACAAATCTCACTGCGTCAAGTGGTGGTGGTAGTGGAGTTAACTGGAAGCTATTAGGCAATAACGGAACAAACCCATCAAGTGATTTTATTGGTACTACAGATAATCAGTCGGTGAGATTTAAAGTAAATAATGAGCATTATGGTTTGCTCGACACTAATGGTTCGATACTATGGGGAATGCATAGTGGTATAAATAACATTGGTTATAGCAATGTTGCGATCGGAGCAAAGGCTTTATATAATAACACTGATCGCAGTAATCTTGTTGCTGTTGGCGATTCTGCTTTATTCAACAACGGCATTGGCGCTAATGCGCCGGCTTTTGCCAGATGGAACACAGCTGTAGGATCTAAAGCGTTGTTTGCAAATACAAAAGGTTATTCAAATACAGCAATCGGCTTTGAGTCTTTAAAGAGTAATATTGACGGAGACAATAATACAGCCGTGGGCGGACGTGCCCTCTATTATAATACAACGGGCTATAGCAATACTGCGATAGGCTCGGGTTCACTGCATAATAATACAGAAGGATATGGTAATATAGCCCTTGGTACTAGTGCCTTAGGTTCAAATATAGCGGGCATTGAAAATATCGCGATTGGAAACAGTGCCATGTTAAACAATGTTCATGGAATCAACAACACGGCAGTCGGCGCAGGTTCGCTTTTTGCCAATTGGAACGGTCAATACAACACAGCAATTGGTTCCTATGCGTTATTGGGCGGGCAACATGGAATAAGCAATACTGCCGTAGGCTATCTTGCCCTGCAGGACAATACAAATAATTATAACACTGCCGTAGGCTCCCGGGCATTTTCTGCCAATACTTCCGGAATTTACAATAATGCTACAGGTTATTCCGCCGGTAATAATAATACCTCCGGTTCACGAAATAGTGTGTTTGGAGCACTAAGTTTTACAGCCAACATTTCAGGAAATCAAAATACAGCTATTGGTTATCAAAGCATGAATGCAAATACAGAAGGCAGCTTTAATGTGGCTTTGGGAAACTCTGCCTTAACGGGCAACATAAAAGGAAATTATAACACAAGTATTGGATACAATGCTGATGTAACAACCGACAGCCTGACAAATGCCACAGCAATCGGCGCCAATGCTATCGTCAATGCAAACAACAAAGTTGTTGTCGGCAATTCATCTGTTACCTCTATCGGAGGCTTTGCCAACTGGAGCAATTTCAGTGACGGTCGTTTTAAACAAAATGTACAAGAAGATGTACCAGGTCTTGCATTCATCAATAAACTTCGGCCAGTTACTTACACATTAAATGTTGACGCCATCAATGAATTCAATTCAAAAGATCTTCCTGATGAAAAGAAACACCAAGTATTGAATGCTGATAAGAAAAATGAAGTATATACTGGATTTATGGCGCAGGAAGTTGAACAAGCAGCTAAATCTCTCAACTATATTTTCAGTGGTATCGATAAACCAAAGGATGCTAGCAAACAAACCTATGCGCTTCGTTACAGCGATTTTGTAGTGCCCCTGGTGAAAGCCATTCAGGAACAACAAAAAATGATCGAGGACCTGAAGCGTGAAATAGAAGAATTGAAGAAACGTCAATAATGGAGTGATTGCAGAGACAAGGCAGGCCTTATCTCTACAAAGAACAACGAAAAACAATTTACCTATCAAAATATTTTCTCTCTAATCATAATCATTAACTATTAAACTCAAAAACAATGAAAAAAATGAAGATGGCGTTGCTCGCCCTTGTATTCGCAACTGGATTCGTTGCATGCAACAAAGATTCGAATGACGAAGTTATCAGTTCACCTGTAGAAGGAACCTATGTTGGTAAGTATGGATTTGGTAATGACAATCCCGGCCTGGATTTTAAATTCAAAGTTTCACCGGGTGGAATTTTCCAGGAGATAAGCACTTCAACCGGCAATGTTAAAGGCCAGGGTACATGGAGTGTAAATGGCAACACGCTGACAGCTACGTACGCGATGCTTTTCTCGCCCTATAGTAAGTATTCTGTAAGCGGCACTTATGATCCTGCGACACAAAAGATGACGGGTACCTGGGGATATGATAACAATGTTTCAGACGGCGGTAAGATGGATATGGCAAGACAATAGAAAAATTCACGAATCGAAAGTAAACTCAGTGGCTCATGTAGAGCCACTTTTTTATTTGCATCTATGAACTAACTATTACTTCTAATTACTTTCTAAACCTTTACCTGTTTTCGCGACTTTTACGCAAACCGAAGTAATACGATAGTAAATCTGATATTTGATATGCATCAGGCTTACTTAAAAGAGAATGCTCTGCAGAGCAGAGCATCATTAAGGCTAAGAGAAGTGTATATGATTGGAATAAGTAAGAAGTCAATTTCTTGATAACCCACACAATAAAACTATATTCAAGTGATAAGGATTGTAACGTATACGTACTTTGTCACCGGAGTGAAGATTAGAGTCATCTTTGATCAACGTGCGAACCTTCCGATAAACAATTCTGCCATTTACACGCAACCTGGTAAAGATGCACAGCTGGACATAATCTTTTAATGGATGTCCTTCTTCTTTTACTTCCAGTAATTCTGTTTTGAAACCTACTCCTTTACGGTCAAGTAATTGCTGGCATTTCAATTGATGCTCGGCTCTTCTCCGCCGGAACCCATTTATCAATCTGTTTATTATGCGTCTCATTTCAGTAGTTTTTGTTTTGTTCAGATTCTTTGTCAATTTAATATCATAATCTGCCGAAAACAATTTCTACTTAGTGAAAGGAATGTTTGCTTTAACGAATGGTAGGAAATTCGATCTGAAGTGTACCACCTATAATACAAACAACAGGTTTTACTACCTGTCGAACCATTTTTTAAACCCCGGGGCTTTTTCCCGGCTGATGTCCAGCTCCATTTTTAACGGAGCTTTTAAAGTAACTACCAGTTTCTGGTTTTCCTGCGGTCTCACACTTTGAATAGAATCAATATGAATGATGGCTTGCCGGTTGGCCCGGTAATAGATCCTTGGATCAAGCAGTTCTTCCACTTCATCCAATGTAGTAAAATCTAAAATGTGTTTGTCACCATTATAAGTGAAAAGGTAATTCAGATTTTCCCGGAAAAAGCAGGCAATATCTTTAGTTGCGACCGGCACCCATTGATTACGGACCTTCACTACAAATTTTTCTTTGAAACCTGAGCCGGTTGCGTTGGGCTTCGACATCATTTGCAACAATTGCTGAATATCTTTTGGATATTGTGACTTATTCTCGATTATGATCCTGCATTTGTCAATAGCTTTTTTCAAGTCCTCTGTATCGATCGGCTTCAGCAGATAGTCCACTCCATTTACTTTAAACGCTTTAATAGCATATTCATCATAGGCAGTGGTGAAAATCACCGGGCATTTCAGATCGAAGCGGTCGAAAATTTCAAAACTTGTACCATCGCTTAGTTGTATATCTGCAAATAACAGGTCAGGCTCTGCATTTTCCATAAACCATTTGTAGGCTGTTTTAAGACTGGGAAGCACCTCTATAAATCTTACATCCGGCGCTACCTCCATTATCTTATGCTGAAGTTCCTTCGCAATCAGCGTTTCGTCTTCGATTATTACAGCTTTCATATCAAAGGAATTTTAACGGTAAAATATTTTTTATCTTCTTCAATAATCATTGGCTTACCGCTCAGGTAACGATACAGTGATTCCATATTAGCAAGCCCTTGTTTATTACTTGTCTCTACAAAATTTTTCCTTTGAAGATTATTCCGGACAACCAGGTAATCATTCTCAATGAAAAGATCAATGATCAATGGAGAATCCGGGTCGGCAACATTATGTTTGATGGCATTCTCCACAAGGTTTTGCAATGTAACGGGCGCTATTTTCCGGTGATGCTGTTCTTCATCAATATTTATATTTATTTCCAGTCCTTTTTCAAATCTTGTTTTTTGTAATTGGATATAGAGATCAACAAATTTCAATTCTTCGGCAAGAGGAACAGTTTCGTTATCCCTGTTCTTAAGTATATACCGGTACACTTTACTCATTCTTTCAACGAAATCGCCAGCTACTTGTTGATCGATCCTGATCAGGCTACTAAGCGAAGTCAATGAATTGAAAAGAAAATGAGGATTGAGATGCTGCTTCAGGTTCTCATACATAACTTGTGTTTTTTCTTTTTCCAGCATTTGTGCTTTATTCTGCAATACAAGGATCCTTTCCCTGTTGCCAAGACGATAACGAATAAAGGCCACAAGACCGGCACCGATGATCAATAACACCATTGATCTGAACCACCAGGTTTTATAAAAAATTTCACTAATAGAAATTTGAATTGTTTTCTCCGGCACATTCCAATCAGGATTATCGGTAATTACTTTGTACCGGAATGTATAATCACCAGCCGGTACATTGGTATAATTAATTTCCCGTTTACGAGTATATATCCAGTCTTTATCAAATGGCTCCAGTTGGTAAGCATACATACACTGGAAAGGATTCATATAGTTCAGACCGGCCAGCTCAATGCTGAAAAAATTTTCATTATGACGAAGGTGAATTTGCTTAATACTTTCTGTGTTAAAGGTGCTTTCTTTATCAGAAACTTTAAAAGAAGTTACATATACCGGAACGTTTGAAATATTTTCCCGGTAATCTTCAGGACGAAAAATCAGGAACCCTTTGTATGTTGGGTAAATAAACAAACCTTTTTTGGTGCGGTATGCAGATTGTGAATTAAAGTGATTGGTTAGTAATCCATCATTAGAATCAAACCGTTTGAATTTGTCCCTGTTATTATTAAGCAAGCACAATCCATTAGAAGTACCGATCCATACCCGGTTCAATGAATCTACCATGATATTATTCGTGCGGTTCGATGGCAGACCATCCTCTCTGAAAAAAAACCGGGAACAATTTTTCACGGGATCATAAGCGGTCAATCCCTCTTCGGAACCGATCCAGATAATGCCATCTTTATCTTCTGCAAAGGAAGAAAACCGGGTATCTGAGATCAGCGAATCTTTTATGCGCAAAAGCTTTTGTTTTTTCTGATCTACATCATAAATGACTAAACCCACATTTAAAATTCCGATCCACAAACAATTCCGGCTGTCAAGAAACAACGCCTGTATATTTTTATGAGAATATATTGATAACACAGAATCTTTGCTCAGATCATCAAACCGGTTTTCATTTCTCATGTACCGGTACAAACCATTTGTTGAGCCCAGCCAAATTCCTCCGCCTTTGTCTTTGGCCATCATCCAGAAAAATGAAAGAGGGACACCATGCTTTTGATTAAAAAAATCCATCGTGCCTGCGGATACACGATATCGGTTCAACCCTTTGGCGGTCCCGATCCAAATATCTCCTGTTTCATCGTGCAACAATGAGCGAACCGAATTAAGATGAAGTACCGGTTTTTTTTCGCCATCATTGGTAAAAGTTTTAAGTAATTGCCAATTACTGTCATATTTTGCCACCCCTTTGCCTGTTGCCAGCCACAGGTTTCCTTGTTTGTCTTCACAGGCAGACCTGCCCCAGGTATCTGTTGACGAATTGTCAACTTGCAGAAAAGGATAAATAGTAGAAAAGAAGTTTTTATCCGGATTAAAATAGCTTAGTCCATAAGCAGCAGTTGCCACCCAGATTATCCCATCATGATCCTGGTATAAGATATGATTCTGGTTAGACAACAAACTGTTGGGGTTGAACGGATCATTTTTATAATCCGTGAAATCATCTTTTTTTTCATCGTACAAGGATAACCCCGAAAAGGAGGAGGTTATCCAAATTCTCCCTTTCTGATCAGTTAAAATTCTTTGTAAAGTATTGGTGCCCCATTTTTTATCTGCTTTAATAAACCGGTCATACAATTTTACTGAATGATTTTTGAGATCAATCCTATTCAAAAGAGATTGGCCGTATGCACAGGATGCCCACAGGTAACCAGTTGAATCAAGTGATACGGAAAAAACAACATCACTGCTGATGGAGAATGTATCTTTCGGGTTGTGTCTTATCTCGCTGTATGCATAGGTCAAAGGATTGAAAATTTTTATCCCCCTGGTGGTGGCTAAATACCAATCACCCCCGGGTGAAGCGATCATCTGGTATACATAACTGTAAAATGTTTTTTGAAAACCGGTGTCATTGGGAAGAACAAATTTTTTTATGGATAGTTTCTGTTCATCAACTGTCCATAAGCCATCATCGGCGGCCAGCCATATTCTGCCCTGTTTATCCTCCAATATACCAGTTATGATTACTGGCCTTGGTGCTGTATAATTAATAAAGCTGTTGGTTGAATAATTATAGCGACACAATCCATGTAATGTGCCAACCCACAGGTTAGCCTTCGTGTCACTATAAAGAGAACGTATATCATTATTTCCAAGAGAGCTGGAATCTCCATGTCTCGAAAAAAACGTCTTGATAGTAATACCATCAAAACGATTAAGACCATATTTTGTTCCGATCCACATAAATCCGTATTTATCCTGAACCAGGCAATGCACAACGCCATCAGTCAAACCTTCAGCATTCGTAAGGCGTCGGAAATTAAAAGAGGTGGCCTGTGAACGTGCGGCAGAAAAAAAAATTACCTGGATGAAAAGAAACAATACTATTATTTTCCTGCGGGCAATATTTATTATGAAATAGCGGCGCATTATTATCTGAAATTTACAAAGAAACACGGCAAGCAAAAATTTCCTGTGACAATATGTGTTTAATTTCAAATAAAGTGTGGTAAAATGTAAATGAAGCGTGTAAGGAAAATATGGCTTTTAAAATAAAAAGCCTGCCATTGGTGACAGACTTTTCCTAAAATCAAATAAACCGTCCTACTGATCTTACGAATAATTTACCTCAGAAATACTAAAGTAAAAATGATTAAGAGTTGTTTGATTGTGAATCTATCTGCACCCGGATCGTAGCTATATAGACTATTTATGCTATACGCCTGGTTTCATAATCGGAAGCATTGATCATTGTAGTGGACAATACGTGAAAACAAGACGCCCATGCTTCTTTTACTTTTTCATTCCAATCTCTTCCCAACCCTTGTTGCAATGTCCATAGCAATGCGGTCCCGACAGCTTTGTAATGGTGCTCTTTTACTCCGTAGTGAACGTGCCTGATCGCTAATTGTTTTATTTCTTCAGTCAGTTCTTCAAGGTTATCAAGGCGACCCACAATAACACTAAGCATTTCTATCAATTTGCCGGACTGCTCCTCTTTTGGTGTATGAAATAATTTTTCTAAATGAGGCATATCAAAAAACAATTTGCTGTAGAAAACATCGCCAACCACAGCAGGATCAATTTCCCGGAAAATACTCCAGGTCCTTTTTACGAGTAAGATTTGTTCCTTGGTCATTATTAATATTTCTAATTCTTATTATGCCGCATGCTGCTCTGTCAATTCCGATGCATTGATCATAGCCGACGATAAAACCTGGTAGCAGTTGCTCCAGGCTTCTTTTACTTCGCTGTTCCAGTTGTCACCCAATCCTTTTTCCAAAGTCCATAACAGTGCTTCACCAACAATTGTATAATGATCTGGTTTCACACCATAACTTACATGCCGTTTTGCCAGTTTAGCCACCTCATCAAGTATATCCCCTAATTTATCCAGTTTACTGATAACATAATTTATCATAGCCAGTAATTTTTTGGACTGCTCCGGCAC
>Ga0075419_10000553_pt1 | contig 23717 bp, 21 predicted proteins | sample SoiMetdeltSBSDD3_FD_76900 | JGI IMG/M metagenome (GOLD analysis project Ga0075419, IMG submission 76900) | Bulk soil microbial communities from a Populus tree surrounding site in Tennessee, USA - Soil MetaG P. deltoides SBSDD3 | ecosystem: Environmental > Terrestrial > Soil > Tree plantation... | reverse complement strand
GAGCGCCTCCCAGGCCAGGAGGGCGGCGCCGAGGACGCCGGCCTCGTCCTGCAGGGTGGCGGGCACCAGCCGCGGCTGCCGGACCACGCCGAGGTGGCGACCCAGTGCCTGACGGATCGGCTCGAAGAGCAGCCTCCCGGATCGGGCCAGCCCGCCGCCGAGGAGGATCGCCTGCGGCGCGAGCACGACGGAGGTCCAGGCGAGCGCCAGCGCCAGCGCCGCCGTGGCGTCGGCCCAGACCCGCTGGGCGGCCGGGTCGCCGGCGGCCATCCGTTCCGCGACCTCCCTGGCATCGGACACCGGTCGCCCGGAGGCGGCTGCGTAGCGGCGGGTGATCGCGGCGGCGGAGGCGACCGCCTCGACGCATCCATGCCCCCCGCAGGTGCACGGTTCCCCGTGGCCCAGGTCGACGTGACCGATCTCGCCCGCATCGCCGCCGCCGCTGACGAGCCTTCCCTGGATGACGATCCCGGCCGAGACGCCCGTGCCGATGGCGACGAAGACCAGGTCCTCGAGTCCTCGGCCGGCGCCCAGGCGCCACTCGGCCAAGGTCCCGGCCCGGACGTCGTGGCCAAAGCCGACCGGCAACCCGGTCGCCCGCTCGACCAGGGCTCGGACGGGTACGTCCCGCCAGCCGACGTTCTCCGAGTGCACCGCCAGTCCACGCCGTTCGTCGACGATGCCCGTGACCACCAGCCCGACGCCGTTGACGCCGGCGTTCCCGGGCGCCGCCGCCGTGAGCTCGTCGACCGTGGCCAGGATCGCAGCCAGGACCTCGCCGGACCCGCGGTCGCGGTGGGGCGTCGGCCGGCGCAGCCGGGACACGACCCTACCGTCGCGGTCGACCACCGCTCCCTTGATCGTCGTCCCGCCGACGTCGAGGGCCGCGACGCAGTCGGTGGCGGACAGGGGGATCGCCTACCGGCCTGACCGAGATGGAAGGATCACCGATCGGCTGAGGTTGCGCGGCCGGTCCGGGTCGAGCCCCCTGGCCGCGGCGAGGGCGACGGCCAGCCGCTGCGCCTTCACCAGCTCCGCCATCGGGTCCCCGGTGGGGGTGAGCACGAGCGCGCCGGTGGCCGCGACCTCCTCGGGCAGCGACGCCGGGGGATCGGAGAGGAACCACACCGCGCTCCTGGCGTCGGTGATGCTGACGGGGCCGTGCCGGTACTCCATGGCCGGATACGACTCCGCCCACGCCGAGCAGGCCTCCCGCAGCTTGAGCGCCGCCTCGTTCGCGAGCCCGACGGTCCACCCGGAGCCCAGGAACGTGAACTGTGTCCGCTCCAGCAGGCCGACCGGCAGCTCGGCCACCACGGCCTGGTCGGCCTGGGCGATGGCGGGCCCGAGGTCCTGACCCAGGCTCGCCCGGAGCAGGGCGAGCGTGGTGGTGGCGAAGCGGGTCTGCACCACCGACCGTTCGTCGGCGAAGTCGAGCACGACCGTCTGGTCGGCGGCGCCGGTCACGGCGGAGGCGGGGTCCCCGGTGATGGCCAGGGTCGGCTGCCGTTCCCGAGCCTGCTGGAGCAGGGTGAGGACCTCGGTCGTCGTCCCCGACCGGGTGATGGCGACCAGCCGGTCGTAGCCGCGCCCGCGGGGCATCTCGGAGGCGGCGAAGGCGTCCGTCTCGCCCCGGCCCTCGGACTCCCGGAGCGACGCGTAGGCCTGGGCCATGAACCAGGACGTGCCGCAGCCCACGACCGCGACCCGTTCACCATCCCGGGGCAGCAGGCGCTGGGACCGCGCGGCGACCTCGACGGCACGCCGCCAGCAGGCCGGCTGCGACATCAGCTCGGCATGGACGAACGGTCGCCGGTCCATGCTATTTGAGCGTGCCGCTGGTCAGGCCGGCCTGCACCTGCCGGTAGAAGAGCAGGTAGACGACCACGATAGGGACCATGGCGATGGTCAGGGCGGCGAACAGCGCACCCCAGTCGCCCTCGTAGCGCTGGCTGGCCAGCAGGGTGGCGATGCCCTGGGTGAGGACCGGCCGCTCAGGAGATAGGAACGACGGCAGGACGAACTGGTTGAACTGGCCAATGACGTTGAAGATGCCGATGCTCAGCAGGCCGGGCTTGGCCATCGGCAGCATCACCCGGAAGAAGACACCGGCATGCGAGCAGCCGTCGATAAACGCCGCCTCGGCGATCGCCGTCGGGAGCGTCTTGAAGAACGCGTGCATGAAGAACACGGTGAACGGCAGGGAGTAGGCGGTATAGACCAGGATCAGTCCCTGGTAGGTGGACAGCATGCCCAGGTTCTGCACGACGAAGAACAGCGGCACGATGGCCAGGAACACCGGGAACATCATCCCGGCGGCGAACAGGTAGAAGATGAACCGGTTGCCGGGGAACTGGTACCGGGCCAGCACGTAGGCGGCCATCGACCCGAGCAGCATGGTCAGGACCACGCCGCCGGTGACGACGATGACGCTGTTGAGCAGGTATTCGCCGACGCCCTTGTCCCAGGCCGACGCGAAGTTCGACCACTGGAAGGTCTCGGGCAGCGACCACGGGGAGCCGAAGATCTCGCCCGAGGTCTTCACGGAGGCGAGCAGGGCCCACACGAACGGGACCAGCACCATCACCGACCAGCCGATCAGGACGACTTGGGAGAAGACGTTGCCCCCGACGTCGCCGGCCCGGCCGGCCCTGCGGCCGTCGCCGGGCTGCCGTCGCGGCGCGGTGGTCGGGGCGCCCGCGTCGCCGGTGCGTGTCGTGACGGCCATGGCGGGTCCTTCAGTACTCGATCCGCTGGCGCCGGGTGGCGCGCAGCATGATGGCGGCGATGCTCAGGGTGAAGAAGAACAGGACGACACCCATCGCCGACGCATAGCCGGCGCGGCCGAACTGGAAGCCGTTCTGGGCGATCTGGAGGGAGATCACCTGGGTGGCGTTGGCCGGTCCGCCCGGCCCGGGGGTCATCACCGCGACCAGGGCGTAGACGTCGAGGGCGAGGATCGCCAGGTACACCCAGGAGGTCTGGATCGTGTCCCACAGCAGCGGGATCGTGACCCGGAAGAAGGTGGCCACCCGCCCGGCCCCGTCGATCAGCGCCGCCTCGTAGATGTCCCTGGGGATCGAGGACATGGCGGCGTTGAACAGCACCAGGTAGAACCCGACGCTGCCCCAGACCAGGACCCAGAGCACGCAGTACAGCGCCAGGTTGGGGTCGGCCAGCCAGCCCGAGCCCCCGAACCCGACGCGCCGCATGGCGCTGTTGACCAGGCCCGTCGGCGTCGGGTCGAGGATGACGGCCCAGATCACCGCGATCACCGGGACCGACAGGACCTGCGGCAGGAAGAAGGTCAGCTTGTAGAACCCGGACCCGCGCACGCCCCTGACGCCGACGCCCGATCCCGCCCCGCCCACGTTCAGCAGGAAGGCGTAGAACAGGGCCAGCAGGATCACCGCCAGCGGCATGCCCGCCAGCAGCACCAGGTTGTTCCGCACCGCGCGCAGGAACAACGAGTCCTGCGTCAGCGTCTGGAAGTTCTGCAGCCCGATGAACTCGAACTGTGGCGAGACGCCGGTCCAGTTCGTCAGCGAGTAGTAGAAGGCCTGGACGAACGGCGAGATCACGAAGACCGCGTACAGCGCCAGGGGCAGGACCAGGAACCCCACGATGAACCGGTACTGACCGTGTCGCATCGCACTCCTTCTCCACGCCGGGGGCAGACCCCGCCGGCTAGCTGCGCGTGCGCTTCTTGGTCTGCGGGTCCTTGGCGGTCTCGTCGGCCGCCTTCTGGCACGCGGCGCAGAACTCGTCGGCGGTGACGCGGCCGGCCGCCAGCTCACCGAAGGCCGTCTGGATCTTGGGCCCCATGGGCGAGTACCAGACGAAGAAGTAGTAGTTCCAGTTGTTGTCGCCGCCGGCCTTGACGAGCTCGCTGGCCGACGCCGCGGCCGGGGTGAGCTTGAGACCCTCGCCGGCACCGGTGACGACGGTCGGGGCGGCGGTGAGCTCGGTGAACTTCGACGCCCCCTCCTTCGACAGCATGATCCGGAGGTACTCCTGGCCGCCGGGGGCGTTCTTGGCCTTGGCGGGCACGATGAACGCCTCGGCCGCGCTGACCCGGGTGGAGTCGAACGGCAGCTTGGAACCGTCCATCAGGGGGGTCGGGGCGACCGTGGTGGCGAAGTCCTTGGGCGCGACCTTCTTCTGCTCGTTCTCCAGCCACGAGCCGGAGGGGATGAACGCCGCCTTGCCCTCGTTCCAGCGGGTCTGGGACTGGATGTGGTCCAGGCCCTCGGTGCCCTCGAGCATGTAGCCCTTGGACTTGATCTCCAGCAGGGCCTCGGCGGCCATCTTGACCGACGGGTGCTTCCAGGCGTTCGGCTCGAGGCTGTCGATCGCGGTGACGACCTCCTTGCCGCCGTGCTTGACGGCCATGTCCATCGTCACCTGCTGGATGTAGTACGGGTACTTGCCCTGGTGGGCCATGGGCGCGATCCCGGCGCCCTTGATCTCCTCGGCCAGGGCGAGGAAGTCGTCCCAGGTCTTGGCCGGCTGCCAGCCCTTCTTGTCGAACAGCGTCTTGTCGTACCAGAGGCCGTAGACCTCGAGGGCGTAGTTCAGGACCAGGATCTTGCCGCCGTAGTCGCCGGCCTCGATCGCCACCGGGTTCAGGGTGTCCCTGATCTTGCCGCCGTCGATCGACTCGGCGTCGAACAGCGGGGTCAGGTCGGCCAGCTGGCCGGTGTCGGCGAGCGTGGCCAGCGGCAGCTGCTCGGCGCCGGAGTTGTCGATCACGTCCGGGGGGTTGCCGCTGTTGAAGCGGGGCTGGAGCTGCTGGCGGATGTCGGTGATGCCGGCGTGCTTGATCTCGGCGCCGCTGAACTTCTTCTTGTACAGCTCCTCGTGGAACTTGGCGTAGTCGTCGCCGTAGCCGCCCTTGAAGATGACGACGTCGAGGGGGGCGTCCGCCTGCACGCCGAACGGGTTCTCGGCGCTCTTCTCGCCCCCGCTCTCGGTGCTGGTGCCGCCGCCACCGCTGGCGCAACCGCTCAGCAGGGAGCCGCCGCCGGCCGCGGCGACCGAGACCAGGACGGCCCGCTGGAGGAACAGCCGCCGCGAGTACTGGTTGGGGGTGCCCATGGACCTGTCTCCTTTGCGAGATCGGAGGACTCAGGCAGTCCGTCGGATGCGTCCGGCGTATCGCGCTTCCAAGATGCTGTTGCGTTCATACCCACCGGGGACGTTGGCAGACACATAGACGGGGGGTGCCTCGCCCGCCTCGAGCAGCCGCCGGACGACCTCGGCGACGACCAGCTGGGCGAGCAGTGCCGCCGTGATGGACGACACCGCGCAGGCGGTGCCGCCGCCGGGCAGGGGGAGCACGGCGTCGCCGTAGGGCGCGCCGTTGTCGAGGGCGACGTCGGCGTGGTCGATCAGCTTGGCGCCGGACGGGTGCCGGGAGTCCACGTCCGCCGTCTGGGTGAAGGAGGTGATCGCGATCAGCCGGTGCCCGCGCTCCTTGACCAGCCGCGCGAACTCGACGATGGCGCCGTTGACGCCCGAGTTCGAACCGATGACGAACACGTCGGCGGCCGCCGCCGCGGCGAGGTCGTAGAGACGGTGGGCGATCGATGGGTCGCGCTCCAGGAGGCCATCGCCGAGCACCTCGGGCGACTCGCCACCGAAGATCACCACGTCCCGCAGGGAGATCCGGTTGGTCGGCACCAGCCCACCCGCGCGACCGGCGAACTCCATCGCCAGGGCCTCGGAGTGCCCGGTCCCGAACGCCTGGACGACGCCGCCGGCCCGCAGCGACGCCACCACCAGCTCGGCCGCCTGCTGCACCGGCCCCCCGGCCTGCCGGCTGACCCTGGCCATGATCGGCGCGAGGGCATCGAGGTAGGCCTGGGCGCTGACGGCGCTCCCGAGGGCCCCGGTGCCGCCGCCGGCCGCACTGCGCGGGTCCACCATCGAAGCTGGCCTCCTGTCCAGCGGCTGCCCGCCGCTGCCACAATGTCTATTCCCGCTGACTGGAGCCCCCATGCGCACAGAGTCGTTGGTCCTCGGCGGCGACCTCGGGGGGACCTCGACGCGCATCCTCGTGGTCGGGACCGACGGGCGGGAGCGCGGCCGCAGCACCGCCGCCGCCGGCAACCCCGTCAGCCACCCCGACGGGGCGGCGGCCGCGTTCGGCGACGCGCTGCGCGCGGCGCTGGCCGGGGTCGACCCCGTCCGGGTGGAGGCGTCGGTGATCGGCGTCGCCGGGGTGTCGGCGCTGCGAACCGCGTCGGTGGCCGCGCGGTTCGGGCGGGTCTGGGCGGCCGCGGGCCTGCGCTGCGACCCCGGGTACGCGGCGGACCTCGAGGTCGCGTTCGCGGCCGGCACCCCCGAGCCCGACGGCTCTGTCCTGGTCGCGGGCACCGGGGCGACCGCCGGCGCCGTGACCGACCGCCGGTTGACGCGGACCGCGGACGGCCATGGCTGGCTGCTTGGCGACGACGGCTCGGGGTTCTGGCTCGGGCGCGAGGCCGTCCGGGCCGCCCTGCGCGCCCTCGACGCCGGGGAGCCCCCCGGCCGGCTCGTCGGCGCCGTGCTCCGCGAACTGGGCGCGACCGGGACGGCCGACCAGGTCCCCCGGGCGCGGCCCCGGCGCGCGACCGAATGGCGGCGCGACCGGGTGATCGAGGCGGTCCACTCGCGTCCCGGTGTCCGGCTGTCGGCGCTCGCCCCGCTGGTCAGCGCCGCCTACCGGGACGGCGACCCGGAGGCACGATCGATCGTCGAACGCGCCGCGGCCGCGCTGCTCACGACCCTCGGCCGGATCCGGGACCCAGAGGCGAGCACCCCGATCGTGCTCGCCGGCAGTCTGACGAGCGACACCTCCCCGGTGGGGACGACCTTGCGGACCCTGCTCGCGGGCCGGTTCGCCGGGCCGGTCCGCCCGGCCCGCACCGAGGTGGGCGGTGCCGCCTGGCTGGCCCTCGCCGCGCTCGACCCGGCCCTGGCCACCCGCGACGCTCACACGCGGCTCTGTGCCTGACCTCTCGGGGCGTCACCCGACGAGGTGCAGCTGAAGGTAGCCATGGCCGGGCTCGCCTCCTACGCTCTCCGCATGCCGATCTGCGCGCAGTGCGGCGAGGACAGTCCGGCGCGGGCCCGGTTCTGCCTCGCCTGCGGGTCGCCCCTCACCCCCTCCGGCACGGGCCGGGAGGTCCGCAAGACGGTCACGGTGGTCTTCAGCGATCTCGTGGGGTCCACTCCGCTCGGTGAGCGGCTCGACCCCGAGTCGCTCCGGGAGGTGATCACCCGCTACTACGACCGCTCCGCCGAGGTGCTCGCGCGTCATGGCGGCACCGTCGCCAAGTTCATCGGGGACGCCGTCATGGCGGTGTACGGCATTCCCCGGCTGCACGAGGACGACGCGCTGCGGGCGGTGCGCGGCGCCGCGGAGCTGGGCGATGCGCTCGCCGAGTTGAATGGCGAGCTCGAGGCGGCGTGGGGCGTGCGCCTTGCCCTGCGGACCGGGGTGAACACCGGGGAGGTGGTGGTCGGCGAGGCGGTCCATGGGCAGGAGATCGTCGTCGGCGACGCGGTGAACGTGGCTGCCCGACTGGAGCAGGCCGCCGGCCCCGGCGAGGTCCTCATCGGCGAGCAGACCTGGCGGCTCGTCCGCGACGCGGCGACGGTCGAACCGGTGACGCCCCTCGCCGTGAAGGGCAAGGGCGATCCGGTGGGGGCTTTCCGGCTGCTCGGCGTCCGACCGGACATGTTGGGGCACGCTCGCCACCTGGAAGCGCCGATGGTGGGCCGCAGCGTGGAGCTCGGGCTGTTGGACGCTGCCCTGGGGACCGCCGTGGCCGAGAGCGCCTGTCACCTGGCACTCGTAGTTGGCCCGGCGGGCGTGGGGAAGTCCCACCTGGTCCAGGAGTTTCTCGCGACCGTGGAGGGACAGGGGACGGTCCTGCACGGCCGCTGCGTCGAGTACGGGGAGGGCCTGACCTACTGGCCAATCGCCGAGGTGATCCGTCAGGCCGCGACGGCGAGCGGACAGGCGGGGCTGCGCGACCTGTTGAAGGGCGAGGAGCACGCCGCCTTCGTGGCCGAGGGGCTGGCGGGCATGGCGGGGACGGCTGGACAGACCGCGTCCCGCGAGGAAGTCCCGTGGGCGGTGCGGCGGCTGTTCGAGGCGCTGGCTCGTGGCCGGCCGCTGATCGTCGTCGTCGACGACCTCCACTGGGCCGAGCCAGCCCTGCTCGACCTCCTCGAGCACGTGGCTCGCTTCGCCAGGGATGCCGCCATTCTGATCGTCGGCATCGCCCGACCCGAGCTGCTCGACGACCGCCCGGACTGGGGGGTCCGCGGCCCCGAGGTCGCAGTGACGATGCTCGAGCCGCTCGGCGAGGGCGAGTGTGGCCGGCTGATCCGCAACCTCCTCGGCGGTGGCGGCGTCTCGACCCAGACGGCGGGCAGCATCGCCAAGGCCGCCGGCGGCAACCCGCTGTTCATCGAAGAGCTCATCGCGGAGCTGATCGACCGGAGGTTGCTCGTCCGCTCCGGCGACCGATGGGAGGCCACCGCCGACCTGGCCAACGTCCCCATCCCGGCCGGGGTGTCCGCGCTGCTGGCGGCCCGCCTGGATCGGCTCGACGTCGAGGATCGGGCGGTCCTGGAGCGGGCGAGTGTCGTCGGCCAGGTGTTCGACCGGCAGGCGGTCGTCGCGCTGTCGCCAGAGCCCGCGCGGCCAGCGGTGGGGCCACGCCTCGCCATGCTGGTCCGCAGACAACTGATCCGTGCCGAGGGAGCGGACGACGGCGCCGACGGTGACGCCGCCACGGCCGGACCCGGGGGGTTCCAGTTCCGCCATCTCCTGATCCGCGACGTGACCTACGAGGCGCTGCCCAAACGCCGCCGCGCCGAGCTGCACGAGCGCCTGGCCGACTGGCTCGGGCGTGAGGACGGAGAGGTGCTGCCCGAGCACGAAGAGATCGCCGGCCACCACTTCGAGCAGGCCTACCGATATCTCGAGCAGCTCGGACGGGTCGGCCCCCGGGAGGTGGAGCTGGCCATGCGGGGCGCCAGGCGACTCGCGAGCGGCGGGCGGCGGGCCATGAGCCACGACGACCCGCCCGCCGCCGTGAACCTGCTCTCGCGCGCACTCGACCTGCTGCCGTCCGGCGACCCGGACCGGGTCGGCCCGCTGCTCGACCTGGGCGACGCGCTTGCTGAGGCGGGCGAGTGGCGGCGGGCCCAGGAGGTCCTCGCCGAGGCGGTCGACGGCGCCCAACTGGCCGGGGACCGCCTCCTGTCCGCCCGGGGCACGATCGCCCTGCTCTATCTGGGCGAGGTGACGGCGCCGCGAGGCTGGACCGAGCAGCCGAGCGGGAGGCCGGCCGGGCGATTGCGCTGTTCGAGCGGTCCGGCGACCGGGTTGGCCTCGCCCACAGCTGGCGGGTCATCGCCCATGTCTACAACCGCCGGCTGCAATGGGCGGAGTTGGAGCGGGTCGGGGAGCGCATCGTCGGCGACGCCCGCCGGGCGGGGGATCGACGCACCGAGACGCGCATTCTGGGGGGAATCTCGGCGAGCCTGTGTCTCGGGCCGACGCCGGCCGGGGAGGCGGTGGAGCGCTGCGAGCGGATGCTCGCAGAACTCGGCGGGGCGCCGCGGCCGACCATGATGGTGCTGGACAGCCTGGCGCTGAGTTCCGCGATGCTGGAGCGCTTCGATGAGGCCGAGCGCCTGCTGGCACGGGCGGACGCGATCCGCGACGAGCTCACCGGCAAGCTCTGGAAGGTCGGGCGGGTCGAGTTCAGCGCCTGGACCTACCTGCTGGCCGGCCGCCCGGGCGATGCCGAGCGCGTCCTGCGGCCCGCCTACGAGGCGTTCGCCCGGATCGGCGAGAAGGGCGGAGCCCTGGCGATCCACGCAGCGCTGCTCGCCCAGGCGATCTCTACCCTCGGGGGTCGCGACGAGCAGGCGGCGCAGCTGAGCCAGATCGCCGAGGCGGCCGCCGCCGACAGCGAGGACGCGGCCGCGCAGGGCGAATGGCGCATGGCCCGGGCCACGGCGCTCGCCCGCTACGGATCGACCGCCGACGCCGAGCGGCTGGCCAGGGAGGCGGCCGTGCGGGCGGCGGCAACCCAATGTCCCCTCGCCCAGACCTCGTCGATGCTCACGCTCGCGCGCGTGCTGCTGCTCGGGGGTCGGCCCGCCGAGGCTCGGCAGGCCGCCCAAGACGCCCTGGCCGTGGCCGAGCGCAAGGGCGACCTGGCGTCAGCGTCGCTGGCCCGCGCCCTGCTCGGCGAGCTGGGTTCCGCTGCCCCGGGCCCGCACCCGCCTACGCCGGGCAGGTGACGGGGGCGGGCTCCGCAGTCCCGCTCAGCCGGCCAGGTAGCCGCCGTCGGCCGGCAGTACGGCGCCGGTCAGATAGGAGGCGTCGTCGCTTGCCAGGAAGACGGCCGCGGCGGCCACCTCTTCGGCGCGGGCGAGGCGGCGGATCCCCTGCCGGCTGAGCAGGCCGTCGAGGACTTCCTTGGGCATGCCGGCGGTGGTCGCCCGGAACGTCGGGGTGTCGATGACGCTTGGGCAGATCGCGTTCACGCGCACACCGCTCTGGCCGTACTCCAGCGCCGCCGTCTTGGTGAGCTGTAGCAGCCCGGCCTTGGCCGCCGCGTAGTGCGCGAAGCCGGGCGCAGCGGCGAGTGCCAACGTGGCGGAGACGTTCACGATGGCGCCGCCGCCGCCCTCGACCATGAGCGGGATCGCATGCTTCATCATCAGGAACGGGCCCTTGAGGTTGACCCGCATGACGAGCTCGAGGTTCTCCTCAGAAAGCTCCGTCAGCGGCCGCACCATGCCATCGACCCCGGCGCAGTTGAACAAGGCGTCCAGGCGGCCGTGGGTCTCGCGCACCTCAGCCATCAGGCGGGCGACACTGCCGGCATCGGCCACGTCGAGCCGGACGGCCCGGCCGCGCTCTCCGAGCAGCGCAGCGGTCTGCTCGGCGCCGTCAAGGTCGGTACAGACGATGCTGGCGCCCTCCTCCGCCAGCCGCGTGGCGATGGCGGCGCCCGTGCCCGAACCGGCACCCGTCACGATGGCTACCCGATCGTCGAACCTGCTCATGGCCTCCCCTGCTCGAACCGCTGCCGACGCAGGCTACGTACGGCCCCGACCGTCGGTCAACGCCACAACGCCGTCGCGCCGGCCGTAGGGGCTGCTGCAGCTCCAGGGCGTCCCTCAATCGGTGGCGGGGTACCGGCAAACGGCGACGGAGCGGTCGGAGGAGACGGACAGTTCAAGACCGGTGAGCCATTCCGGTTCGCCGGGGTCGTGGCCGAGGTGCGCCAGCGCGCAGGCGCGCAGCACGGGCGAGTGCGTGACAGCGACGGTGAGCTCGGCCGGTTGGGTGGTCCGGTCGGGGAGACTGGCGGCGAAGTGGCCGATCCGGCGGGCCACGGCCTCGGCGTCGTCGCCCGGGACGTCGCCGAGCCGCAGCCACCAGCCGATGCGATCCGGGTGATCGAAGAACTCCACGAAGAAGGGCACGGCAGCCGCCTCGTCGAGAGTCATGCCGGGCACCTGCTCGGCGAGGGCGGCCGCGCTGCTGACCATGTCGACCCGCTCGCCGGCGACATAGATGTCCGGGTTGCGCAACGCGAACGCGACCCGCGGCTCGTCGACGGCGGCGCCGGCCGCGCTGGCCCCGCGGGCGATGGCGGCGCCGGTCTGGCGGGTCCGGAGCGTCTCGCCGGTGAGCACGCGGATGCAGCCGGTGGTGGCCAGGCGCCGACCGACCTGCTCGGCGCTGTCCAGCCCGCGGTCGGTGACAGCCACATCGCCGCGGTGGGAGGGGACCTCGCCGTGGCGCAACAGCAGCAGCCGGTGCGTCACGGCGCCATCAGGGGACGGTCAGACATCGATCGTCTGGTAGGTCTTGACGCTGCGCTCGGCGAGGTGGTCGATCGCGTACCCGAACACGTGCCTCTGGAAGTGCTCGCTGTTCTTGTGGTCCTCGTAGGCCCGGGCGTCGGTGTACTGCTCATAGAGGAAGAACGTCTCCGGCTCGTCGGGTGAGACCTGCGCCTGGTAGAAGAGGTTGCCCGGCTCCTGGCGGGAGAGCGGGGTCATGATCCTGATGACCTCGGTGATGCGGTCGGCCTCTCCGGGCCTGGCCTTCCAGGTTGCGGCGACGACGTATGCCATCTCAGCTGTCCTTCCGGGTGGTGGGGGTGCCGACGGTGTTGCGCAGGATGCCGATCGGGCCGGCCTCCATCTCGATGACGTCGCCGGGGCGGAGCCAACGGTCCAGCTCCAGCCCGGAGCCGCCGGTGGCGGTGCCCGAGCCCAGCACGTCGCCGGGACGCAGGGTCTGGTCCTGGGCCGCGTAGGCGATGAGGTCACCGAAGCTGTGGTGCATGTTGGCGGTCGTGTCGCCGCCCCAGCGTTCGCCGTTGACGCGCACCTCCAGCTGGAGGGTGGCCAGGTCGATCTCGTCGGTGGTGACGATGCAGGGGCCCAGGACGTTGGACCCGTCCCACTCCTTCGCCTTGGCCGGGCCCATGCCGACCGGCAGCTCGCGGCGCTGGACGTCGCGGGCGGACATGTCGTTCCAGATGGTGAAGCCGAACACGTAGTCCAGGGCCTCGGCCGCGCCGACGTCGCGGCAGGGCCGGCCGATGACGGCGGCCAGCTCGAGCTCGTGGTCGAGCTGGCGGGTGTAGGACGGCCAGGGCAGCTCGACGTCCGGGCCGATGACGGTGTCGCCCACACTGCGATAGAAGGCGGGCACCTCGTACCATTCGGCGGGGATCTCCCGGCCGAGGTTCCTGAAGGCGTTCTTCAGGTGTCCCTCGAAGGCCAGGAAGTCCCGCAGCGAGCGCGGCCTGATGGGGGCGAGCAGCCTGGCGTCCGGGACGGGCCGCTCCGGGCCCGTTGGCGCGCCGGCCTCGATGAACGCGGTCATGTCGCCCTCGAAGCCGAGGTCGACCACGGTGGCGCCGTCGAGCCGCCCGACCCGCGCCCCGCCGCCGGCCTGGTAGGTCACATACTTCACGAGCCCACCTCCTGCACCGCGTCGATGATCTTCACGTAGCAGCCGCAGCGGCACAGGTTGCCGCCGAGGGACTCGGCGATCTGCTCCCGGGACGGGGACCGCCTGGCCCGCGCGCACTCGGCCAGGAGGGACCTGGCCGTGAGGACCATGCCGGGGATGCAGTAGCCGCACTGGAAGGCGTGGTGGCGGTCGAAGGCCCGCACGACCGGGTCGTCGTCGGGCACGCCCTCGATGGTGGTGATCGTATGGCTCTGGGCGAGGGGGGCGAGCAGGATGCACGACGAGATCGGCTCGCCGTCGAGCAGCACGGTGCAGGTCCCGCACAGCCCGACTCCGCAGGCGCCTCGCGCCCCGAGCAGGCCGAGCCGGTCGCGCAGCACCTCGAGCAGCATGACGCCCGGCTCGACGTCGACCTGGACGGGGGCGCCGTTGACCTGGAGGAGCAGGTTCACGAGGCATCCTCCGCACAGCCCAGGACCCGTTCGGGGGTCAGTGGCAGCTCGGTGGGCCGGTAGCCGAGCGTGGCCAGCGCGTTCCCGATCGCCGGCGGGACCGGTGGCAGCGCCGTCTCACCCAGGCCGTGGACCTCGGCGCCCTCGACCTCCAGGAGCGTCTGGCTGACGGCGGCGCAGTCCAGGGCGGACGGGATGTTGTAGTCGGAGAGGTTCGGCCCGACGACGTGTCCCTGGTCGAAGGTGAGCTCCTCGAACAGGGTGGTCCCGATCGCCATGGTCATTGAGCCCTCCTGCTGGAGCTCGGCCGCGGCCCGGTCGACGACCCGGCCGGCGTAGGAGGCGGCATGCACCGAGCGCAGGGTCAGGAGCCCGGTCTCGTCGTCGACCTCGACCGCGGCCGCCGCGGCGCCCTGGTGCCAGTGGGACGAGGCGATCCCCTGGCCGGTGTCCACGTCCAGGCCGCCCTCGTTGACGACGCGGCCGTGCCCGTAGTCGCCGCCGCCGTTCTTGAGGTCCTCGACCGCCGCCTCCAGGGCGCGGCCCATCATGTGGGTCGACCGGCTGGAGGTGGTGCGGGTGTCGTACGGCACCCGGTCGGTGTCGGGTGGCGGGACCTCGACCTGGTCGGCGTCGACACCGAGCAGGTCCGCGGCCAGCCGCGCGATCGCCTGGGCCGCACCCTGACCCATCTCGGCGGTGCCGCTGAGCACCTCGAAGCGGCCGTCGCCGACCCGGCGGAGGTCGACCTCGGCCCTGCTGGGCGTCTGCATCCCCTTGAGCATCACCGCGACCCCCTTGCCGCGGTTGTCGCCCCCTGGCCGCCAGTCGACGGCCCGGGCGGCGTCGTCGAGGAGTTCCTGGAAATGGACGTCGTGCATGGTCTCGCCCGTGCAGAAGCGGTCGCCGTCGACGAGCAGGTTCCGGCGGCGCAGCTCGACCGGGTCGATGCCGAGCTCGGCGGCCATCAGGTCGGTGACGCGTTCGGATGCCCACACCGACTGGGCGGCGCCGTAGCCGCGGAACGCGCCGGCCGGCGGAAGGTTGGTGTAGACGCAGAAGGAGTCGACGGCGACGTGGTCGAACCGGTAGGGGCCGACGCCGGCGTAGCCCATCTTCATCGCCACCCCTGGGCCGCAGTCGGCGTAGGCGCCGGTGTTGACCCAGCACCAGACGCGCTTGGCCACGAACCGGCCGTCGCGGGTGGCGCCCAGCCGGACCCGGACGGTGGCGGCGTGGCGGGTCAGGGTGACGAACTCCTCCTCACGATCGAGGGCCAGCCGCACCGGTCGGTCGAGCCGCCGCGCGACCGCGGCGGCGATGGCCTCGGTGCGCACGAAGGTCTTGGCGCCGAACGACCCGCCCATGGGCGGGCAGACGACGCGCACGTCGGTGTCGGGCAGGCCGAACAGCCGGGCCAGGTCCTGGCGCAGGTTGAACGGCGTCTGGGTCCCGGTGGTGACCTCGAGCCGCCCGTCGCGCCAGCCGGCGACGCAGGCGTGGGGTTCCATGGCGACGTGCTGCGCGGCCGGCATGCGGAAGGTCTCGTCGACGATCACCTGGGCGGCCTCGAATCCGTCGGCGTGGTCGTCGGGCTCCGGGTCGGCGGTGTACGGCTCCCCCTGCGGCAGGCCCGCCGTGCGGATCCGGAAGCGGTGGCACACGTTGGTCCCCTCGAGGGGCCGCAGGCCGAAGTAGGCGGCGTCGCCGTCGGAGACGGCGTGGGTATCGTGCACCAGCGGGGCGCCGGCGCGGAGGGCGTCACGCTCGTCGAAGACCGCCGACAGCTCCTCGTAGCCGACCTCGACCAGGCCGGCGGCCTCGCGGGCGGTGGCCTCGTCGGCGGCGGCCACGGCGACGACCGGGTCGCCGACGTGCCGGGCGACCCCGGCCAGCACGTGCTGGTCCGAGATCTGGCAGCCGTAGCCGCCCAGCGGCTCGACCTCCGAGGGCGTGAGGACGACCACATCCTGGGGGACGAGGGAGGTGTCGATGCCGACCACGCGGGCGGCGGCGTATGGGGATCGCACCAGCCGGGCATGCCACATCCCGGGGACGGTGAGGTCGTTCGGGTAGCGCATGGACGCGCGGATGCGGGGATCGCTCATCGGCCGGCCGCCTGCGCCGTGAGCGCGGCGGGGGCGAGCGTGTCGAGGGCGCGGCGGACCTCGACGGCGATCATCCCGGTCCGGTAGGCCGCCGAGCCGCGGTTGTCGCCGATGGGATCGATGCGGTCGGCGTAGCCGGCCGCGATCTCGCCGGCGCTGGCGCCATCTGCGGGATCCCACGTCGCGCAGAGGTCGGGGAAGCGCTGGGGACGCTCGGCGACCGCGCCCACGACCACCGAGACCCGGCCCTCGTGGAGGGAGGCGGCGACCGCGACACAGGGCCGGTCCTCCCGGCTGCGGGTACGCAGCTTGCGAAAGGTGACGTGGTGGCGACCCCGCGGCACCAGGACCCGCGTGATGAGCTCGTCCTCCTCCAGGCTGGTCCGGTAGTGGCCGACGATGAGGTCGGCGACGGGAACGCGGCGCAGGCCGCGCACGCTCAGCGCCTCGACCCAGGCATCGAGCGCGATGAGCATGGCCGGCGGGTCCGAGGCGTAGTCGGCGTCGCCCAGCACGCCCCCGATGGTGGCGGCGTTGCGGACCCGGGGGCTGGCCACGGCCGCGAACACCTGCCGCACGCCGGGCCAGCCGGCGGCGACGCCCGGGTCCAGCTCGATCCGCCGGTGGGTCACCATCGCCCCCAGGGCCAGCTCGGAGCCGGTGGACAGCTCTCGGAGCTCGCGCACGTCCTGCAGCGAGATCCAGTCGTCGCTGGCCAGCAGCCCCTGCCGCGTCAGGATGCCGACGAAGGTGCCGCCGGCGACCAGGGTCGCCTCGGGCCACTCCGCCTTGAGCCGCACCGCCTCCGCCACCGTGCGGGGCGCCATCCAGGTCACCGGCCGCTCCTCAGATCGTGGTGACGGGACGCGACTGCAGCAGGAACAGCCGTCCGTCGGCGTCGAACGCCCACTCGATGTCCTGGGGGCCTCCGTGCAGGTCGGCCAGCCGCCGTCCCAGCCCGGCCAGGGCGGCGCAGTCGGCGTCCGACAGGACCCGCTCCGCCCCGACGACCCTGCTCTTCTTCACCACCCCGTCGCGGCCGAGCGTGTAGTTGTCCGGGGTGACCTCACCGGACACGACCGCCTCGCCCAGTCCGCGGGCGGCCTCGACGACCATGCGGTCCCTGCGGCCGTGGACCGGGTCGACGGTGAACAGCACCCCCGACTTCTGACTGTCCACCATCTGCTGGACGACCACCGCCATGGCCACGTCGTCCAAGGAGCCCTTCTCCCGCCGGTAGAACACCGCCCGCTCGGTGAAGAACGACAGCCAGCAGCGGACGACGTTGGCCAGGACCTCGGCCAGACCGTCGGTGTTCAGGTAGGTCTCCTGCTGTCCGGCGTAGCTCGCCGATTCGGAGTCCTCGGCGCAGGCCGAGGAGCGCACCGCGACCAGCCCGGTCAGCTCGGCGTAGTGCCGCTCGATCGGCTCCTTGGGCGGCTCCGCGGCCGCGACCATCGCTCGGGCGGCGTCCAGGTCCCCGCCGCGCATCAGCTCGCGCAGGGCGTCGGTGTCGACCGCGGCCTCGAACGCCGTGGAGGCGATGACGAACCCGGGCGGGACCGGCAGGTCCTCGGCGGTCATGGTGGCCAGGCTGGCGCCCTTGCCACCGACCAGGGCGACCTGCCGGCAGCGGGGGTCGCCGAACCCGAGGACCGGCGGTGCGTCGGGCATGCCGCCTCCTCAGGCCAGGATCTCGACCCGGCCAAGGGACCCGTTGACCCGGACCCGATCGCCCGTCCTGATGCGGCGGGTCGCGTCGGAGGTGCCGACCACCGCCGGGATGCCGAACTCGCGCGAGACCACGGCGGGGTGGGATGCCATGCCGCCGGCGTCGGTCACCAGACCGGAGATCCTGGTGAACAGCACCACCCAGGCCGGGCTGGTCATGCGGCAGACCACGATCTCGTCGCGCTGGACCGCATCGAACTCCTCCGGCGACAGCACCACGCGGGCCGTGCCTTCCACCACGCCCGACGACGCCGCCAGGCCGGGCACCTGCTGGGTGGTCTCGGGTGGCTTGCGTTCCAGCTTCTCCGGGAACGCCCACAGCGACAGGTAGGGGAAGGCGACCGCGTCCCTGGTCGCCGTGCCGACCCAGTCCCGGGGCCGCAGCTCGAAGGCCTGCTCGCGGGCGTCGCGCCGGTCGGAGACCAGCTCCCTGGCGTCGAAGGAGTTGCTGCCGGCCATGAGGCGGCGCAGCTCGTTGTAGCGGAGGTACATGACGTCCTCGGGGTCGTCGAGCTTGCCCTGGTTGACCAGCGCCCTGCCGATCGCGACCAGGACCAGGCGCACGCGGGCGTTGGTGCCCTGGTCGATGTAGAAGTGATGGTCGGGGGTCAGGGGATTCATCCGGAGGCTCAGGTCGAGGGCCCGCTGCAACTCGTCGCGAGCCGGGCCGGGGGCGACGCCCTGGAGGGCCTCCGCCTTGGCCGCCTCCAGGTCGTCGGCGACGGCCCTGAGCTCGGCCGGGTAGTCGTAGTCGGTCTCCAGGTACCCACGGATCGCCTCGACGATCGGGGCCGGGTTCTCCCGCCAGGTCCGGAACGAGAACTCATGCGCCCACATCGACTTGAACCCGAACACCTCCTGGTAGGGCACGACCTTGTCGGCTACGAACGCCCGGCCGGCGTCGGTCGCCTCCAGCGCGCGCAGGATGTCGGCCGCGGTCGGGCGCTGGAAGGCCTTGGCGACCTCGCCCTGCTCGGACTTGACCCACTCCTTGATCTTCCACAGCTCCTCGATCGAGTCCCAGTTGCGGTTCTCGGTCGAGCTCTGGAGCCGCCCCATGAGCGCGCCGTGGTCGCCCTCACCCTTGGCGGCGGTGACGGCCGCGTTGAGCGCCAGGGTGGAGGAGAACTGGGCGAAGTTCAGCACCCAGTGGATCTGCCAGTGCCGGTCGTGCATGTCGATCGCGTCCTCGAGCAGGATCGCGAGCTCGACCAGGCTCGCCTGGTCGTCGTCGAACTCGTCGAAGCGGACGAAGTTGCGCTCCATCTCCGGCCGGAGCCGGCCGCGCCACCACTCCAGGAAGTGCTCGGCGTAGTAGGGGAGCGTCCAGCCCATGTAGTGGCCCAGCTCGTCCGGGTCCTTGGGGTCGAGCGGGACCCGCGGGGTGTAGCGGCTGCCGTACTCGCTGGCCTCGGCGGACAGCCCGGGCTGGGCCGGGATGGCGGCGGTGTAGACGTAGCCGTTGACGATCTTGACGATCCAGTCCGAGGCGAAGGGCGTGCCGAAGCGGCGGAACATGTAGTCGCACTTGAGCCACCAGCCGCCGATGTCGGCATACATCGGCGACACCGGGTTCGGGATATGCAGGTCGTCGTGGACCCAGAACAGCTCGCGCTGGCCGTCCTCCCACTCGATGGGGAACTCGTCGTCGCCGAAGAAGGTCGCCAGCACCTGGTCGTCGCCCATGCCTCGCCCTCGCTCCCTTGTAGGCGGCCAGCATTTCAGAGATCATCGATAACCGATTATCTGACAAAGGGGTAGGGAGAGGAACCGAAGCCCAGGGAGAGCAGGTGGATCGGCCCCTCCGCCGGACGACGCTGCGTGACCAGATCAAGGATCGCCTCGTCCAGCGCATCCTTGACGGCACCTACGGCCCCGGCGACCGCATCGTCGAGAGCCAGGTCGCCACCGAGTTCGGGACCAGCCAGGCTCCCGTCCGCGAGGCGCTGCTCGAGCTGGAGGCGCTGCGCTTCGTGGAGACCAGGCCCCACCGCGGCGCCCGGGTCCGTGAGGTCACGACCCAGGAGCTCGGCCAGATCTACCCGGTACGCGCGGCCCTGGAGGAGGTCGCGGGGCGAGAGGCCGCGGTGCGGGTGTCGGGGGAGCAGCTGTCCGCGCTCGCCGATGAGCTCGCCGGCATGCGGCGGGCCGCCGAGGCCCAGGATCTCCACGCCCAGCTGCTCCACGACGTCCGCTTCCACGAGATCATCGTCAAGGCATCCGGCAACCAGGTCCTGGCCGAGGTGTGGCGGTCGCTCCGGGTCGAGGCCCGCACCCTGATCAGCGTCATCCGCGCCGACTCCGATCTGCGCATGATCGCCGAGATGCACCGGCCCGTGCTCCAGGCCCTCCAGTCCCGCGACCCGGAGCTCGCCGGCAAGGAGATGCGCGCCCACATCGAGTTCTTCGGGTCCTTGGTGACCCGCCGGCCGGACCACCACGACTGACACACCCGAGCAACGGAGGCCGCACCGATGCAGCAGCTGAACGACCGCGTCTACACCGAGACGACCGTCCGCGGCTGCAACCCCAGCTTCGTCATCACCTCGGCCGGGACGGTCGTGATCGACACCCCCCAGCTGCCCACCCGTGCGGTCGCCATGCGCGAGGAGGTCGAGTCGCACGGCCCGATCCGCTACCTGATCAACACCGAGCACCACGTCGACCACATCTTCGGCAACCACTGGTTCCGCGGCGCCGGCGCCGTCGTGAACCACAAGGGCCTGTACGACAACTTCATGGTCGTCTACCCCGAGCTCGATCCCTTCGAGTACGCCCGCGAGGCGATCCCCACCGACGACCCGGACGGTGCCGCCCTCTTCCCCGACCGTGACGAGTACTACGCCGACCTCAACAGAGGAACCATCGTGTTCACCGGCGACCTGTCGCTCCGCGTCGGCGACCACGACTTCCACCTGCTCCACACCCCGGGCCACACCCCCGGCCAGCTCGCCGTCTACGTGCCCCAGGAGCGCATGGTCCTCACCGGCGACAGCATCTTCTCTGGCTGCCAGACCTGGCTCATGACCTCCGACGTCGACCAGTGGCTGGACTCACTGGAGATCATCCGCGCGCTCGACGTCGATACCCTCGTCCCCGGCCACGGTCCCGTTACCGATCTGTCGTATGTGGACAAGCAGCGGTCGGTCCTCCTTGGCTGGAAGGCCGCTGTCGCAGACGCGGTGGCGGCCGGCTGGACCAAGGAGGAAGCCCAGGCTCGTGTCAAGTTCCCGGATCTGGGCCCGGTCGACGTCGGCCAGGAGTACATGCTCGAGTACGTCGAGACGCTGAACGCCGGCTCGCTGTTCGACAAGCTCACCAGCCGCCAGCCGGCGCCTCCGCCGCCCCGTTCATGAGCCCAGGGAAGCGCTCTCTGACGCCCCCACATGCCGCCCGGGCGGAGTGAAGCAGTCATCGAGGACCCGCAGAGAAGGATCCCGCCGGCAGAAGGGGCGCCGGGCCGTCGGGGGGGTGGGCTAGGGTCATCCTATGACCAGCGGACCTTCCCAGCAGCCGGCCGTCGCGTCCAGGGTCGGGCGGCTGGTCGAGCGGGCCGTAGCCTTGGCGATCGACGGGCACGACGACGAGCTGGCGGTCGCCCGCCTGGCCTGGCTGGCCCAGGATGACCAGGCCGCCCTGGACCAGGCTGGCGAGGTCTGCCTGGGGCACACCGAGGTTGACCTGGTCGTCCGCGGCCGGGCCACCGGGCTGCTGGCTCGGGTCCGCCACCACGACCTTGCCGCTCGACCGGCTGCCGGCCCCCGTCCTGGTCCGGTCCAGCAGCCGGGCACTCCCCGAGCCGCCGGTGGCGTGCGGCCCGCCCCATCCAGTGCCAGGCGCCGACCGCCCGGCATGCGGAACCAGGCAATGGTCGGCTACGGTGAGCGGTCAGCCGTCCAAGCAGGCATGGGGGGTCGGGCCGACCCCGAGGGGGCCACCGCGAAGATGTCGACCGAGGTCGCCGACCTGGACGCCGCCCTGGCCGCCCTGTACCAGCTGCCGCTGGAACAGTTCGTCGCCACCCGCGACCAGCTCGCCCGCCGCCTCCGAGCCGCCGGCGACCGCGCCACCGCCCGCCAGGTCGCCGGCCTCCGGCGTCCGCCGGTGAGCGCCTGGGCGGCCAACCAGCTCGCCCATGCCGCCCCGAACGCCGTGGCCGAGCTGCTGGAGGCCGGCGCCGCCTTACGCCAGGCCCAGCAGGACGCACTGGGCGGCCAGCCGGGGGCCGCCCGTCGGCTGCGGACGGCGACCGCGCACCTGCGGGCGGCGATCACCCGCCTCAGCTCGCGGGCCGAGACGTTGCTGGTCCGGGCCGGGCATGCGGCCAGCGACGCCACCTTGGCCCGGCTGGCCGCCACCCTGCGGGCGGCGGCCACCGGGGATGAGGCGACCCGGGCAGCCCTGGCCCAGGGGCGCCTCCCCGGGGACCTGGATCCGGCAGGCTTCGGCCTGGAGGTGGTGCCGGCCCCAGCAGAGCCAGCCGCCTCTGCCGATGTGGTCCCGGCCGCGCCGGCGGCGCCGGTCGACCAGGCGGATCCGCGGCGCGAGCGGGCCCGGGCGTCGGCTCGGCGGGTGCTGGAGCAGACCCGGCAGGCCGCCGAGCAGGCCCGGGCCGTCCTGGATCAGGCCCAGGTGCTGGCCGCCAGCCGCCAGCAGGTCGCTCAACAGGCCCAGCAGCGCGCCGAGCAGTTGACTGCTGTCGCCCAGGACCTCGCCGAGCAGGCCTCGGCGGCCGCCGCCGCCGCCGAGGAGGCCCGCAAGGCGGCCGAGGGTGCCGACCGCGACGCGGACGAGGTCGCCGACCGGGTCCAGGTCGCCCAGCAGGCAGTGGAGGCGGCTGAGGCCGCCCATGCCGCTGCGGTGGCCGCGCTGGAGGACCAGACGTAGGGCTACGACGCTGTTGAGCGGGGCACGAGTTTGATCGTCGCCGCTCGCGCCCCGGGGTTCACGACGCCGCCGACGATGCCCGGGCCATAGCGGCGGTACTTGTCGCGGTAGGCGGCGTCGATCTGGTCGTTGAGGTCGGGGTCGGCGTCGGCGAAGGTGACGTCCTTGTCGACGCCGCCGGCCCGGATATGGCCCTCGTGGCGGACCTGGGTGCCGGGGAACCATCCGCCGGCCCGCCCGTACATTGAGCGGACATAGAGGTCGTCACCCACGCGGACGACCCAGATGGTCCGCGGGTTGCGCAGGGTGCCGTCGTGTCGCGCCGATGCGATCTCCAGCTCGTCCGCGGTCCCAATCCTGGCGAGCTCGTCGCTGGTCCAGCCGGTCATGGCGGCGCCTCCTTCATCCAGCAGGTCAGTAGCGGGCCAGCCTCCGCGGCGCCGGTACCCCTAGCGCCGTCGTGCGGCTGGCTGCAGGGCCGGATTGGCCCATCCGCCGTCGGCGGGGTTGAGGTTGATGCCGGGCGGGACGATCTCGTCGACGCGGTCCAGCAGCACCGCGTCCAGCACGACGTCGGCGGCCGGGAGCTGGCTTTCCAGCTGCTCCATGGTGCGGGGCCCGATGATCGCCGCGGTGACCGCCGGGTGGTTGAGCACGAACGCGATGGCCAGCTCGATCAGCGACGTCCCGGCCTCCTCGGCCAGCTCGGCGAGCGCCTCGGCCGCCCCGAGCTTGCGCTGGTTGGCGGGCAGCGACAGGTCGAAGCGCTCGGCCAGCCGCCGGCGGGCCGCCGAGAACGGCGCCTGCTGGTCGGCATCCTGGCGGTAGCGGCCCGACAGCCAGCCGCCGGCCAGCGGGCTCCAGGAGATCACCCCCATCCCATAGCGCGCGCAGGTGGGCAGCACCTCGGCCTCGATGCCGCGGACCAGGATCGAGTACGGCGGCTGCTCGCAGACAAAGCGCTGCAGGTGCCGGTCGCGCGCCGCCCACTGGGCCTCCACGATCGCCGAGGGCGGCCAGGTCGACTGACCGATGTAGCGGACCTTGCCCTGGTGGACCAGGTCGGTCAGCGCGCCGAGGGTCTCCTCGATGTCGATGTCGGGGTCGTAGCGGTGGATCTGGTACAGGTCGATCCAGTCGGTGCCGAGCCGCCGCAGCGACTCCTCGACCTCGCGGATGATCCAGCGCCGGGAGGCGCCGCGGCGGTTGGCGTCCTCACCCATCGGGAACCAGACCTTGGTGGCGAGCACGACGTCATCGCGGCGGCCGCCGGCCAGCGCCTTGCCGACGATCTCCTCCGACTCCCCGGCCGAGTAGGCGTCGGCGGTGTCGATGAAGTTGATCCCGGCGTCCAGCGCCCGGTGGATGATCCGGATGCTCTCGCCGTGGTCCCTGGTGCCCCAGTCGCCGAACATCATGGTGCCCAGGCACAGCTTGCTGACCGACACCCCGGTCCGTCCGAGCGGGCGATGCTCCATCGGTGCTCCTTCTCTCAACGCGAGTTCGCGGGCTTGGATCTTCGATCTT
>Ga0075419_10000552_pt1 | contig 23736 bp, 17 predicted proteins | sample SoiMetdeltSBSDD3_FD_76900 | JGI IMG/M metagenome (GOLD analysis project Ga0075419, IMG submission 76900) | Bulk soil microbial communities from a Populus tree surrounding site in Tennessee, USA - Soil MetaG P. deltoides SBSDD3 | ecosystem: Environmental > Terrestrial > Soil > Tree plantation... | reverse complement strand
TTCACCACCCACCCGCCCTTCATCACGAACCGCACTCGCTGCATCTCGCTGATGTCGGTCGAAGGATTGCCCGATACGGCGATCAGATCGGCGAACTTGCCCTTCTCGATGCTGCCGATCGCATCGACCCAGTTGTAGTTCAGCATTCTGGCCGTCGGCAGGAACGGCATCTGAAGCGCCTGCACCGGCGTCATGCCCCACTTGATGAAATAGGCGAACTGATCGGCCTGCTTGCCGTGGGGCACGTCGGCGGACGTGGCGCCGCTGCCGAAGACGAACGTCACGCCCGCGGCGCGCGCTTTCTTGAACGCCTGCTCCGCCATCTTCAATCGGCTGTTCTTGCCGCCGGTCGTCTTCAGGTCTCCCTCTTCGAGCGCGACGAGATCGTCCACCGTCAACTCGAACGGCAGCTTCTTGTCGATCAGCAGCTTCAGTGACGCGTCGTCGAGATCCGTCAGGTGATTCGGCGCGTCGACGCCCGCCTTCAGGCAACTGAGCTGACCTTCGCCGCCGTAGGTGTGACACGCGACCTTGAGACCGAGGCGATGCGCTTCGTCGACGACCGCCATCACTTCTTCTTCCGTCAGCGACGGACTGTTCACGAGCGTGCCGTCAGGCTTGAAGACGCTATATTCGTCGCCGACGTAGTCCTGGGTCGTGTAGATCTTCACCCAGTCGACACCGTGCAGCTTGGCCTCGCGGACGGCCGCACGGGCGAGCCAGGGCGAATTCGGATTCTTGCTCTCCGTAAAGCGATCCATGAAGCGCTCGAAGAATGACGGATACGGCCGGGCCGCGCGCTGATTCAACGATTGCCCGACGACTTGCATGCGCGGACCGAGAATCACCCCACGGTTGATGGCGTTGCGGAGATCGACCGTCCCGAATCCGCCGCGCGAGTCCATGTCGAGCACGGTGGTGAAACCAGCCTCGAGATCGGCCTGTGCATTCGCCACTGCCACGACTGTGCGCGTCGCCTCCGAGAGTTCGTCAGGCGGATAGACATGCACGTGAGCGTCGATCATCCCCGGCAGCACGGTCGCTCCGCTCAGATCGATGACGCGCGCCCCAGCTGGGATGGCCACGGACGGTCCGACGTCGGCGATGCGATCGCCGCGAATGAGTACGACCTGATTCGTGAGGGTCGTTCCGGAACGACTGTCGAACAGACGCCCGGCGCGTACGGCGATCGTCTGCGTTGCGGGCGCAAGGAACTTCGCCGGCGCACTCGCGATGCCACCCTGGCCTTGGACGATCGTGCTGACCGCCAGTGCAACGACGGCCGCGAGTGACACGACAAATGAAAGCCGGCGCATACGCCCTCCTCAGGTCCGGCTAAAGCCGGACACCACAGGTGCGGCTCGAGCCGGACGCTACGTCACGCGGACTATATCGTGTTACTCGCGGAGTGCGACGGCCGGATCGAGACGCGAGGCCCGGCGCGCCGGGATTAGACAGGCCGCAGTCGTCGCGGCCACGAGAGAGACGCAGGCGATCGCATACGTCAGCGGATCGAGCGTATCGACGTTGTAGACCATTGTCTTCATTGCGCCACGCAGCAACGCAGCGCCGGCGACGCCGAGCACCACTCCAGCGATCACCAGACGGCTGCCCTGCCCGAGGATCAGGCGCAGCACGTCAGCAGCGGTCGCCCCGAACGCCATCCGGACGCCGATCTCGGGCACACGCTGCGCGACGAACTCCGCGACGACGCCATACACGCCGACGATGGCGAGCATCAGGCCGAGCACAGAGAACAGTCCGATCAGGCGAAGCACGAACAGCCGTGGCGCGAGGAAGCTGTCGATCCGCTGCTGCAGCGGCCTCACTCCACTGAATGGCTGCTCGCGGTTCAGCGAGCGGATAATCGCGCGAATCTGCGACACGAGCACCGCCGGGTCGCCATCCGTCCGAATCAACATCGTCGAGACACCGAAATTCCGTGACTGCACGCTCAGCTGATACATCATCGGGCCGGCGTCTTCATCGAGATTGGATCCTCGCGTGTCGGCGACAACGCCGATGACGATCAGTTCTTCGGTCTTGTTGATGAAGATCGTCCTGCCGACGGCGCTCGCTTGTGGCCAGAACGTTCGCGCGGCGGTGTCGTTCAGCATGATCATCTGAGGCAGGCCTGGTCTGGTATCGGTCGGCTCGAAGAAGCGCCCCGCCAGCAGGCGAGCGCCAAGCGCCTCGAAGTAGCCGGGACTGACGGCATCGACCCCGAGTGTGAACCTGCGCGAATCGCCGGACACGATGACGCCCCCCATGGCCATGCCGCCACCTGAGAGAGGACCGGCACCAACACCCGCGGCACGGACGCCAGGAAGCGCCTTCACCCGTTCGACGATCTCGATCTGCTGCTGCTGCGCGCGGTTCCCCAGTGTGCTCAGATCGGCCGCCACGACGTGGGCTGGATCGAACCCGAGCTCGATCCCGTTGAGCGCGCGGACGGTGCGCACCATCAGCGCCGCCGCAATCACGAGCATCAGCGCCAGTCCGATTTCGGCCACGGTGAGGGTGCGGCGGAATCGCGCCGCGTTCGGCTCGGCACCCGCGCGCAGTGCGCCAAACAGGCGGCCTGGCGTACCGCGGGCCGGCATCGACGCAAGCAGACCGCAGGCGAGGCCAACCGCGACGGAGACTATCGATGTGAATGCGAACGTCGCCCAATCGATATCGATCTGCCGCAGCCTCGGCACGTTCGGAGGAGCCATCGCCACGAGGACCGGCACACCCAGGACCGCGAGCACGAAGCCCGAGGCGCCACCGAGAGCCGCGATCGACATCACTTCCGTGAGCGTCTGCCGGACCAGCGTCGCCCGCGAGGCACCGAGTGCGACGCGGGTCGCCAGCTCGTCGCGTCGTCCAGCCACGTGTGCGAGAAACATACTCACCACGTTCGCGCACGTCACGAGCAGCACGCAGACCACCGCGCCGAATAGAAACATCAGCTGGGGACGCACGCGGCTTGTGATCCGGTCGACCATGGGCTCCGCGCGAAGCGTGATGGCATCTGCCGACGGCGAGGTCGGTGATATCGGCAATTGCCGCGAGACCAGCGCCAGCTCCGCATTCGCCTGGTCCAACGAGGTGTCGGTCCGTAACCGGCCGATCGCGATCATCATCCCGGCGGTCTGAACTGGATCGGGCGCTTCAGGCACCCAGCACTGTCCAAACACTGCCCCAGCGAGGGCACCCAACTCAGGCCCCATGACGCCGACAATCTGGACGCGATCACCACCCGTCAGGACGACCTGTCGCCCTATGACTCGCGGGTCGGCACGGAACTGACGCTGCCACAGCGCGTGACTCAGGATCATGACGTGCGGCACGGGGTTAGACCGCGACTTGTCCGGGGGTTGCGCTGCCCAGTGTGCGATCGATACGTCGTAATCGGCACGCGTGAAGCCACGACCGAGCGTCGGCACGGAACGGAGCACGTCGAAGTAGCCTTCACTGACGGCGAAGCACCCCACCAGTTCCGGCTCAATCGGGTCGACGATCGTCAGTGGTGCAAATCTGCCGGCCGCGACACGATCGACCGTCGTCACTCGGCGTGTGATCTCCAGGAAGCCAGACGATGACAACAGTTGTGGCGATGATTCCGCGGGCGTGAAGGCATTGAGGGTCACCAACCGGTCGCTCTCGGGCAGCGGCAGGTCGCGCCACAGCACGCCGTTGACGACGCTGAACACCGCCGAGTTGAGGCCGATGCCGAGGGCAAGACTGACGATGACCGTGATGGTCGAGACCGGGTGCCGCCGCATCACGCGAACGCCGTGTCGGGCGTCGCGCCAGAGCACGTCGAGGTGCTCACGCGGGGCACGCCGGAGCAGATCGCCAAGCGTGCGCAGCCACAGCGCAACGGCCGCGCGAGAGCGGCCATGCACGTCGCGGCGCTGATCGTCGAAGTCGGCGCGCATGTCGTCGCCGAAATCGCCGCGGAACTCTGCCGGAAACAACCGCAGCAGCCATTGGTAGACGCGATCGGCGATCGACGGGCGATCCACGGCGGTCACCCCGTCAGGCCGTTGAGCAGCTTCTTCGCCTGGGCGGCCACGACGAGATCGCGCAGCCGTTCGGCCTCGGCCAACGCGACCCTCCGGCCGAACGCGGTCAGCCGATACGCCCGCCGACGCTCGTCGCTCCCTGTCGCCGACTCCCGAATCAGGCCATCGGCCAGCAGCCGTTTGATGATCCCGTAGAGCGTGCCGGTGCTCAGGCGAACGGCGCCGCTCGTGCGCAGCTCCACTTCCTTCAGGATCGCGTAGCCGTGCTTCTGCCCGTCGGCCAGCGACAGCAGCACGTGAAAGAGCGCCGGTGTCAACGGCAGCACGTCCGCGGGATCGCGGTCGGCCATGGCGCGTCACGATACGTCGTGACGCGACATAGTGTCAAACTCGAGCGCGCTGAGCCATAATCCCGCTCTTGGGGGGAACGGAGGAGTACGGGGGCAACGGGATGGTTTGCACACGGGGGGAACGGGGGAAACGGGGTTAACGGGATCGGCCACCTGGCACCGCTCCGGCACTCGACGTGACTGTGCCTGTGCGGGAGCGGTGCCAGGTGGCCGAACTCTGTTGACTCCGTTTCCCCCGTTTCCCCGTGTTAAACCTCTCCGTTCCTCCGTCTCCTCCGTTTCCCCCAACCAAACGAGACGCATATGGCATCGACCGTAGACACCATTGACATGATCGATCGAGCGAAGGTCGTCGCGCGGATCGCCGATGAGCACGCCGAGGCCGGAGACGCCGAAGGCCGCCTGGCCGAACCGGTGGTCGACGCGCTCCATCGAACGGGACTGTTCGGCATGTGGGTCCCGCGCTCGGTGCACCGCGGCGCCGAGCTCGATCCGGTCTCCTCGATCGGCGTCATCGAGAACCTCGCCTACGGCGACCCGTCGACGGGATGGGTGCTGATGGCGGCCGCGCTCGCCGTCGGAACAGGGGCGGCGTATCTGGATGACGAGGCGGTCAGCGAGCTGTTCGGCAAGGAGCGGCTTCCGGTGATCGCCGGACAGGGTACGCGGCCGGGCAAAGCCGTCCCGACACGGGGCGGCTTTCAGCTCAGTGGGTCATGGAGCTTCGCCTCCGGGATCAAGCACGGCACTCACATCCACACGCTCGGCGTGATCGAAGGGATCAACGAACCACGGATCTTCGTGCTGCCGGTCGAGAAGGCGACGCTCATCGAGAACTGGGACGTGCTCGGGTTACGCGCGACGGGCAGCATCGACTACCGGATCGACGACGTGTTCGTACCCGAGGGGTACACGCATTTCGCACTGACAGAGACGCCGAAGCGCGGCGGCAGTCTCTACTCGATTGGCGTGATCGGCTTCGCCATCATCTGTCACTCGGCCTGGGCCTGCGGCATCGGCCGGCGGGTACTCGACGAGATCGCGGCGGGCGCGAAAAGCAAGATCGGTCGCTCTGGCACGCTCGCACAGAGCGAAGCGTTCCATCAGCAATACGCCAAGATGGAGGCCTCGTATCGTGCCGCGCGCGCGCTCGTGTACGAAGCGTGGAGCGACGTGAAAACGACGCTCGATCGCGGCGAGCGGCTGTCGGTGCGGCAACACACGCTGATTCGCCTCGCGATGGCGCACGTGACCTGGTCGGCACACGACGCCGCGATGTTCGCCTACAAGTCGGCGGGCACGATCGCGCTGCGCGCCGGCACGATGCAGCGGCTGTTCCGCGACATGCACGCCGGCATCCAGCACGTGACCTCGTCGCCGCCCGTGTTCCAGGCGCTCGGCCGGGAGCTCGCCGGTCTGGCCGAAGGCCAGCGTTGGGTGTTCCTGGATCTGGCACCGGGGGCATGACCGCGTACAAGAGACAACGGAGAAGATCGGCGGCAGCGGAGTTTTCAACACGGGGACAACGGGGAAAACGGGGGAAACGGGATCGGCCGCCTGGCACCGCTCCAGTCGCTTGCGGCATGATCTGGAGCGGTGCCAGACAGCCGTTTCCCGTTAACACCGTTTCCCCCGATATCTCAGTGTTGGTATCCCGTTGACTCCGCTCTCCCCGTTCCCGGCTGAGTCCATGCCATCGACGCTCACACACCTCGAATGCTCGCGCCCGACGTGTCGGTCGACGTTCGATCATGCGCAGCGACAGCATCTCTGTGCGAAGTGCCAGGCACCGTTGCTGGCTCGATACGATCTGGCCGCCGCGCGGCGAACGCTCAGTCGCGCCGCGCTCGCCGGTCGCGTCCATTCGATGTGGCGATACGAGGAGGTCCTGCCTGACGCCACTCCCGTCACCCTCGGCGAAGGCATGACGCCGCTGCTCCACGCCCAGCGTCTTGGCGCACAGCTCGGTCTCGAACGTCTCTACATCAAAGAAGAAGGGCAGAACCCGACCAACTCGTTCAAGGCTCGTGGACTTTCCGCCGCGGTGACCGTGGCAAAGGCGCTCGGTGTCGAGACGATTGCGCTGCCGACTGCCGGCAATGCCGGCGGTGCCGCCGCCGCGTACGCCGCACGAGCCGGACTGCAATGCATCGTCGCGATGCCTGCCGACACACCGGCGGCAATCGTGCTCGAAACGCGGGCCTGCGGCGCCGACGTCCGCTTGATCGACGGGCTGATCTCGGATTGCGGCGCATTCATCGCCGCCGAAGCACCGCAGCACGGCTGGTACGAAGTGTCGACGTTGAAGGAGCCGTATCGCATCGAGGGCAAGAAGACGATGGGGTACGAGCTGTGGGAGGCATTCGACGGCGCGTTGCCGGACGTGATCGTCTACCCGACAGGTGGCGGCGTCGGCCTCATCGGCATGTGGAAGGCCTTCGAGGAACTCGAGGCGATGGGGATCACCGGCAGCGATCGGCCGCGGATGATCGCGGCCCAGGCCGCCGGCTGCGCGCCAATCGTGACGGCGTTCGAGCAGCGCGCCGACGCATCGGTGAAATGGGAGCACGCCGCAACCGTTGCGGCGGGACTGCGTGTACCGAAGGCCCTCGGCGATTTCATCATCCTGGCGGACATCTACGCGAGCCGAGGCGAGGCGGTCGCGGTCAGCGACGAGGCATTGATGTCGGCCTGCCGCGACATGGCGCGCCTCGAGGGCATCTTCGCCGCGCCCGAGGGCGGCGCGGGACTCGCCGCCATCGAACGGCTCATCGATGACGGCAAGCTCGATAGGGCCGAGTCGGTGGTGCTGTTCAACACGGGAAGCGGATACAAGTACCTGGAGGCGTGGCAGAGTACGCTGTACTCTTCCAGTTGATACGGTCCACCAGTCCCATGAGCACGGTCGCACAGCCTCGCGTCGAGTTCATCCTCAACGGCGCACCGGTCGGTATCGATGACGCGCCGACGCACGCGACACTGCTCGACGCGCTGCGCGCCCGCGGGCTCACTGGTGCCAAGGAAGGCTGCGCCGAAGGTGAGTGCGGCGCGTGCACCGTGGTGATGGTGGCCGAGCAGGGCGGCCGCGCGATCTATCGCACCGTGAACAGCTGCCTCATGCTGCTGCCAACGGCCGCCGGCCACGAGATCTACACCGTGGAGTCGCTCGCCTCGAGTCTAGGGCCGCCTGAAGGCGACCCCCACGAACCGTTGACTGAGGCGCAACAGGCGATGGCCGCCGGGGGCGGATCGCAATGCGGCTACTGCACCCCCGGCTTCGTGATGAGCCTGTTCGCCGAGCACTATCGCCCCGATCGGATCGGGCCCTGCGATCCGCATGCGATGGCGGGCAATCTCTGCCGCTGCACCGGCTACCGTCCCATCCGCGACGCGGCTCTCGCCTTGGGGCCCGCGCCGGCGGGCCGATTCCGCGATCGACTCGCCCGCCCCGCGCCGGTCCTGGGGCCGATTGCATCCGAGTCGTACTCGCGTCCAACGACGGTGGAGGCGTGCGTCGAGATCCTGGCACGCACACCACAGGCGATCATCGTCGCCGGCGCAACCGATCTCGGCGTGGATGCCAACCTCAAGGCGCGTCGCTTTCCGTCGCTCGTGAGCGTCGATGCGATCGACGAACTGCGCGAGTTCTCCGACACCAAGACGAGCGTTCGCATTGGCGCGGCGCTGCCGCTCAGCGATATCGCGGAGCGATGGCGCGATGCACCCGATGCGTTCGGCGAGTGGATCACGCTGTTCGCCTCGCCGCCGATTCGCAACCGCGCGACCCTTGGCGGCAATCTCGTCACGGCGTCTCCGATCGGCGACTCGGCGCCGCTCCTGATGGCACTCGGCGCGCGCGTGCACCTTGCGGGTCCGGCCGGTCGCCGGTCGATCGACCTCGGTTCGTTCTTCACGAGCTACCGCAGGACCGCGTTGGGCGCGGGCGAGCTGCTGACGACGATCGAGATTCCGAAGCCGTGGCCGGGACTGGTGCGTTTCTACAAGGTGTCGAAGCGTAGGTTCGACGATATCAGCACCGTGGCCGCAGCCATCGCGTTGGACCGGGACGGCGCGGGGCGCGTGCAGCGCGCCCGCGTGGCGCTCGGCGGGGTCGCCGCCACACCGCTGATCGTCCACGAGGCCGAGCACACCGTCGTCGGGCAGATCTGGAATGAGGCAGCAATCGAACGCATGCAGCAGGTGCTCGATCGCACGCTCAACCCGATCTCGGACGTGCGTGGATCGAGGGAGTACCGGCTCGAAGTCGCCAAGAGCCTGATCGGAAAGTTCTACTGGGAGACGGCGTCATGACGGCGCCTTACGAAGGGCCGCCTAAAGGCGGCCCCCACGTACGGAGCGAGCGGGAAACCGTGGCGCACGAGAGTGCACGCGGGCACGTGACCGGGGACGCGCTCTACACCGACGATCTGCTCTCGCGGTATCCGGAGCTGCTCCACGCGTGGCCGGTGCTCGCACCGCACGCCCATGCCACGCTCGAGACACTCGACCTCGCGCCGGCGCTCGCCGAGCCTGGCGTGATCGCGACGCTCAGCGCGAGTGACGTCCCCGGCGAAGGCGACAGCGGCGCGAACCGTCACGACGAGCCGCTGTTCCCGACCGAGATCTTGTTCTTCAACCAGCCGGTCGCGTGGGTCCTGGCGACGTCGCTCGACGCGGCGCGGAACGGCGCGGCGCGAGTCACGGCCACGTATTCGCCGCTGCCGGCAGTGCTCACGATCGAGCAGGCGATCGAAGCCGACAGCTATCTCACCGGACCACTGCGCATCAGCGATGGGAACATGACGGCGCTGGCCGACAGTGCCGTGCGCGTCGACGGTGAGTTGTCGATCGGCGGGCAGGAGCATTTCTACCTCGAGACGCAGTCGGCGATCGCGTGGCTCGACGAGACCGGCGGTGTCGCCCTGCACTCGTCAACGCAGCATCCGGCCGAAACGCAGGAGATCGTCGCGCGTGTGCTCGGCGTACCGAAGCACCGCGTGACCGTCGAGTGCGTTCGCATGGGCGGCGCGTTCGGCGGCAAAGAGGTGCAAGCCAATGCGTGGGCCGCCGTCGCCGCGCTCGGCGCGTGGAAGACTCGCCGCCCCGTGCGGGTGCGCCTGACCAGGGCGCTCGACATGGCGCTCACCGGCAAACGTCATCCCTACCTCGCTCGCTACTCGGCTGGCCTCGCCACCGATGGACGGCTGCAGGCGCTGCGCCTGGAGCTCTTTTCAGACGGTGGCTGGAGCCTCGATCTGTCCGAGCCGATCATGTGGCGATCGCTGTTTCACTGCGACAACGCCTATCGCATTCCGGCCGTGGACGTGACCGGGCGCGTCTGCCGCACACACAAGACGTCGCAGACCGCGTTTCGCGGCTTCGGCGGTCCACAGGCGATGCTGGTCATCGAAGACGTCCTCTCCCGCGCGGCGCAGCGGCTGTCGATCCCGGGCGACGTCGTCCGCGAGCGCAACTTCTATCGCGACGGTGACACCACGCACTACGGTCAGCGCGTCGACGAGGCCGCGCGGATGACGACGATCTGGACGCAGTTGAAGGCGACCAGCGAGCTCGATCGCCGGCGCGCCGCGATCGATCGTTTCAACGCGGAGCATCCCCATCGCAAACGCGGCCTCGCCATGACGCCGGTGAAGTTCGGCATCTCCTTCACGGCGACGTTCTTCAATCAGGGCGGCGCTCTCGTGCTCGTCTATCGCGACGGCAGCGTGCAGGTGAATCACGGCGGCACCGAGATGGGCCAGGGTCTGTTCACGAAGGTACAGCAGATCGCGCTCGAATCACTCGGCGTGACGCGAGAGCGGATCCGCATGATGCCGACACGGACCGACAAGGTGCCGAACACGTCGGCCACGGCCGCCTCGGCCGGTACCGATCTCAACGGCGCGGCGGTCGCCGATGCGTGCGCCCAGATCCGAAGCCGCCTGCTTCCAGTCGCCGCATCGCTGCTCGGCTGCGACGAGGCCGCAGTGGTGTTTGCCGACAATGTCGTGTCCGCCAACGGCCGCACCGCGTCGTTCGCGGCCGTCTGCGAAGCCGCTTACCGTCAGCGGATTCCGCTGTTCGCGCACGGCTACTACCGCACGCCCGACATCCACTTCGATCTTGCGGCTGGCCGCGGGCGTCCGTTTCACTACTTCGTCTACGGCGCCGCTGTCTCGGAAGTGGAAGTGGACGGGTTCACGGGCGACTACCGTCTCGTGCGCAGCGATCTCCTCGAAGATGCCGGGCAGTCGATCGCACCGATCGTCGATCGCGGTCAGATCGAAGGTGGCTTCATTCAGGGGGTCGGCTGGCTGACGATCGAGGAGCTGCTGTGGGACGCACGAGGCAAAGTCGCAACTGCCGGCGCGTCGACCTACAAGCTGCCTTCATGGTCGGAGCTGCCGGAGATCTTCAACGTCGCTCTCCTCGAGCGTCCGCCGCAGCCCAACGTCGTGTTCGGGAGCAAAGCCGTTGGCGAGCCACCGTTGATGCTCGCGATCTCGGTGCGCGAAGCCATCCGCGAGGCGATCGCCGCCTTCCGACCGGGCGCCGAAGTGACGCTCGATAGCCCGGCAACACCCGAACGCGTGTTCTTCGCCATCCGGCACGTGCGCGCGGGCGCGGAGGAGGCAGAGATCGCCGGGACGATCTCACGCAGAGATCGCTGAGGGGCAGAGGATCAGGTGCTTCTGACGACGAGGACACGAACGTCACGACGGTCTTCAGTGAGGGCGAGACCGAGCTCGTCTTTCAGACGTTTCGTGATCGACGGGTATCCGGTCTGCTCGGGGAGCTCGACATCGTAGCGTCCGCTCAAACCGGTCTCGTCGACAACCGGTCGATCCAGCATCAGCTCCAGCTGGAAGCAGAACATCTCCATCGTCTCGTTCGAGATCGAAATCCTCCCGAGCGAGGTCGCGGCCGGTGGCCGCCGCCATGCATCCGGTGCCGGCATCCGCTCCGGCGTGACTTCGCCCGACGGCGCCTCACTTGCGAACGAGGCGAGTGAAAACGACGAACTGGCGAAGCCCACGCCGCCACCGCCATCCTCCTGAACGTCCCGAATCGCCGCGCTCTGACCGGCCGGAGCGCTCAGCACGTAGACGTGCATCGGACGTTGCTCGAAACCGAGCGACAGGCGGAAGTGCCGCTCGATGCCGCGTTGCATCAGCCGGTTCCGATCCTGTTGCCGATCGGTTGGCGAGTACACGAGCAGGAAGTCGTATCGTTCGGCCGGGTCGAAGGCAGCCGGCAGCTCGATGCGCGACTCGGGGAACGGCGCCTCGGCCTCACTGAAGATGCGCGCGAGCGCCGCTTTCAAGTTAAAGCCTTGGAGCGCCCAGTACTCGTCAGTGCCCGTGTCAGCCGACTCCAGCGTCTTCTTGCTCGTCGGCGTGATGTGCACGCCGTACGCACGCGGCAGGTCCATATCTCCTCTTCCTCTGGGGGAGGGAACGGAGCTTACGGAGGGAACGGAGTTTTCCCACACGGGGGAAACGGGGCTAACGGGGTTGAACGGCGGCCGCTCCGTTTGATCTCGGTTAACCCCGTTGCCCCCGTGTGAATAACTCCGTTGCCTCCGCAACCACCGTTAACTCACACGGCGACGGGCGCATCCACCCCCTGCCACAGATTCGACGTGCTCAACTCTTCTCGGCCGCACGCCTTCAGATAGCAGAACAACTGCGTGCGGTACGCCGCACAGCCGCCGAGGACCAGCTCCAACAGGAACGCGGCGCGCGTCGCCTTGCGGCCGAACAGCTCGATCTCGCCGCGGAAATCAGCTTCGGTCCAGGCGCCGAGCAGGTCGGCGTACTGGGCGCTCTGCGTCTCGATCGCCGCCAGCAGCTGGTCGAAGCTCATCGCGTTCGCAGCGGCGGCGTCGGCCTGCCAGCGCTCGACATCGAAGCCGGTCTTGAGCGCGCGAACGAGGGACGGCCCCATATTCAAGAGATATCGGAGCATCTCGATCGTGCTTCGCTGTTTCGGGGTCGGGCGATAGTCGAGCTGGCTGCGATCAATCTTGCTGGCGAGGTGCAACAGAATCTGGACTTCCTTCTGCAACTGGGCGATGACTTCCGCTTTGGTCAGTGCTGTCATGGTCGTGGATGTCCTGTGGTGTGTAAGGTCCTGAATCCGGCGCCGGGGCGACGATCCGTCCGGCGATACGGGCGTCGATTGTAATGCGCGCGTCCCCTTTCTGGCGCACCGGAGACAAACACGAAGCGGCCTGCACTGAACTGCATCGTTTGACGTCGGTACCGCGCTTGCGAATCGTGGCACGATGCGGACCATGCACTGGCGGACGATGAGCCTGGTGGTTGCGGCGTTTCTGCTGGGCGCGTTCGCCGCCGGCTCGGGTACGCTTGGTGCGGCCCGCCTTCAAGGCCTCGGCGATGCAGGCCTGCATCTGATCGCGCGTGTCGTCGGACTCGACGACCAGCGGACAGCGGCCTCAGCCAACGTCCTCTCCGAGCACGAGATCGAGGTGCTCGACAGCATGCCGCCGCAAAGCCAGGCGGAGCTGCTGCTCGAACGCTCCATCAACCATTACCGGGGCGCCAACGAGCAGATTGCGGCGCGCGTCCGTGGCTGGCGCGGCCGCATCGAGCTGAACACTCGACTGAATCAGCTGTTCGTCACGGCGATCAATTCCGACGACCTGACGGTGCGCGTCGCCGGCATCGAGGTCGACATCGCCGCGCGCAACCTGACGAAGGACGTCTCGACGGTCGATCGCCTCGAGGAGGCCGCACGCACCGGCGCGCAGGGGCCGCGCGTCAACGCGATGTGGGACCTCGCGCTGATTGGCAATCGCGGCGTCGAGCCGGCGCGGGTATTCGACATCCTCATGGCGTCGCTGCACGACGAGAACGAGAACATCCGCTACTGGGCCGTGGAGGGCCTGGCGTACCTCGCCGCGGATAGCGCGATCGAACCACTGCTCGGGATGTTCCACGACGATCCGTCGCCGACGATTCGCGAGCGCGCGGCGTGCGGTCTGGCGCAGTCGGGCATGTTCAGCGCCGAGCAGCGCCGCAGCGCGGTTCCACGCCTGCTCGATTTCGCCGACGATGCGTCGCTCGACGACCAAACGCGTTCATGGGTGTTCCAGGCGCTACGCGACATCACGGGACAGTCGCTGCCGCGCGACGCGCACGTCTGGCGCGACTGGTATCAGCGCCATCTGAAAGTTGAGCGCTGACGCTGGTCCTTGGGCCTTGGTGCTTAAGGACCGCTACTGCCTTCTCATTGCTTCCGTGACAACCCCAACGCGCTGAACGCCGGCGCCCTTGGCGGCGTCGAGCACGGTGACGATCTCGCCGTAACGCAAGCTGCCTGCCGCCATCACGAATAACGTCTTGTCGCGGCGGGTGTCGAACACCTCACGCAGCCGCGTCTCGAGATCGGCGAGCGTTACGGCACGCTGGTTGATCGTCAGACGCTTGTCGCTCGTGTACTCGAGCACGATCTGCGGTGCCGGCGGCTTCGGTTCGCTCGGGCGCATCTGGGCCGGCAGGTTCACGTCGATGCCACGCTGGTTGAGCGGCAGCGCCGCCATGAAGATCACGATCAGCACGAGCAGTACGTCGATCATCGGCGTGACGTTCATCGCCGCGCTCGTGCGCGGGAGCTCGCCCGTCACGACCGACTCGGCCCCATGATGCTTGTGCGTCACCATCGCGGCTCCTCCCGGGTGATCCACTCGCCTGCAGGGATAGACACCAAAAACCCCAACTCGGGCCCACCGTTCTTGGGGGAAGGTCTGGTGAGGCGCCGCCATCGCTGCGGGACGGCAGTATGATCGGGTTCAAGGAGGGCCACCGTGCGCCACCGTGTCTCTGCCGTTATCGCCAGTGCCGCGCTCGTTCTCGCAGTGGGGTGTAGCCGCGCCGCAACGTCGGCGCCGACATCGGCCGATGCGACCAAGTTCCTCGACGAGGTCGACCGCACCTTGACGCGGCTGAGCATCGAAGCGAACCGCGCCGGTTGGGTGACCCAGAACTTCATCACGACCGACACCGAAGCGATGGATGCGCGCGCCACGCAAGCGAGCGCCGACGCCTCGTCGCGGTTCGCCAAAGACGCAGTGCGCTTCGACAAGATCGACGTGACACCCGAACAGCGGCGGCAGCTCGATTTGTTGAAAGTGTCGCTGGTGCTGGCCACGCCGTCGAATGCGAAAGAAGCCGAAGAGCTGACGGCGCTCGTGTCGGCGATGCGCGGCGAATATGGGCGCGGCAAGTGGTGCCGTGATGCAGCCAAGCCAGACAGCTGCATGAACATCGACGACATCACGAAGCTGCTGGCGACCTCACGCGTCGAGAAGGATGTGCGACAGGCGTGGGAGGGCTGGCACACCATTGCGCCGCCGATGAAGAAGGAGTACCAGCGCTTCGCCGAGCTGTCGAACAAGGGAGCAAAGGAGCTCGGGTTCGCCGATACGGGCGCGATGTGGCGGGCGAAGTACGACATGCCGCCCGATGCGTTCGCGAAGGAGCTCGATCGTATCTACGAGCAGCTGCGGCCGCTCTACCTCCAGCTGCACGCCTACGTCCGAGCCAAGCTCCACAAGAAGTACGGCGACATCGTCCCGGAAAAAGGGCCGTTGCCGGCGCATCTGCTCGGCAACATCTGGGCACAGGACTGGTCGAACATCTACGACGTCGTCGCGCCGGCGAATGCCGACGTCGGCTTCTCATTGACCGACATCCTCAAGCGGCGGAAGACCGGCGCGACCGACATGGTGAAAACCGGCGAGCGGTTCTTCACCTCACTCGGGTTCGATCCGCTGCCGGAGACGTTCTGGGAGCGCTCGCTGTTCGTGCGGCCGAAGGATCGCGAGGTCGTGTGTCACGCCAGCGCCTGGGACATCGACAACATCAGCGACGTGCGCATCAAGATGTGCATCGACCAGACCGCCGAGGACTTCACCACGATCCATCACGAGCTGGGGCACAACTTTTATCAGCGCGCCTACTCCAAGCTGCCGATGGTGTTCCGCGACAGCGCCAACGACGGTTTCCACGAAGCGATCGGCGACACGATCGCGCTCTCGGTCACGCCCGAATACCTCGTGAAGATCGGTCTGCTCGACAGGACGCCGGACGCGTCGAAGGACATCGGCCTGCTGCTGTCGCGGGCGCTCGAGAAGGTGGCGTTCATTCCCTTCGGCCTGGTCATCGATCAGTGGCGCTGGAAGGTCTTCTCCGGCGAGGTCACACCGGATCGGTACAACAGCGCGTGGTGGGATCTTCGCTTGAAGTATCAGGGCGTGGCCCCGCCGTCAGCGCGCGGCGAACAGTTCTTCGATCCCGGCGCCAAGTACCACGTCCCCGACAACACACCCTACATGCGCTACTTCCTCGCCAACGTGCTCGAGTTCCAGTTCCATCGAGCACTGGCGAAGACGGCTGGATGCACGGCGCCGCTGCACCGGTGCTCGATCTACGAGAACAAGGCCGCCGGCGACAAACTGCAGGCCACGCTGGCGATGGGCCTCTCCAAACCGTGGCCCGACGCGCTGCAGACACTGACCGGACAGCGCGAGATGGACGCGTCGGCAATCCTCGATTACTTCAAGCCGCTGCAGGTGTGGTTGGAGGAGCAAAACAAAGGAATGGCAGTGGGCTGGTAGCCCCACTGCCGTTCAGAACTGTGCACTATTGAACTCGTGAACGCTGAACCGCGAGTTCTTCCTGGTATTTGGCCGCTTTTTCTGGCTGCTTAGAGGCCGTATACAGCTTGACTAGATCTTCGCGCGCGGCGCGAAGCCATGGCACCGACGGGCTCGTCTGCTTCGTCAGGATGTCGTAGCCCGCGAGCAGCTCCGTTTCCGCCTCGGCGTAGCGCGACATCCCGACCAGCGCGCGTCCCAGTTTGATTCGACCGATCCCGGTGTTCAGATGCTGCGGCGACTGCGTCTCGGCAAACATCGCGATCGCCTGACGGTACAGCGGCTCGGCCCGTTGATACTCCTTCTGCAGCACGTACACGCTGGCGAGGTTCGACACGGCGATGCCGATCAAATAGTGCTTCTCACCGTAGACGCTGCGATAGATCGCTCCCATCCGCGTGAATGCGGCCTCCGCCTCGTTCAGGTCGCCGCGATTCTGCGCCACCGCTCCGAGATCGTTGACCGCTGACGCCACGCGCGGATGTATCGGGCCAAACACGCGCTCCTGAATCGCCACCGCTCGGCGCAGCACGTCCCCCGCCTCGTCGTAGCGTTTCTGCATCTGCAGCGATCGTCCCAACATCGTCAGATTCGACGCCGTCTTGTAGTGGTCCTTGCCGTACCACCCTTCGCTGATCACCAGCGCCTCGCGGTAGTAGCGCTCCGCCTCCGAGTACTGCCCGCGTTCGTGCTGTACCGCGCCGAGGTTGATCAGGTCCTCTGCGACGAGGGCGTGCCGATCGCCGTTGACCTGGCGTGTCATCGCGAGCGCGCGACGGCCGACCTCCTCGGCGATGGCGAGATTTCCAGCGTAGAACTGCGTATTGAACAGTTCGCGCAACGTCGCGGCGAGGTCGGCGCTGGCCGGCTCTCGCGACGAGTGCAGGCGCGCGGCTTCTTCCAGAACCGCAATCGCCTCTTTGTACGATCCCCGGTCTTCGAGCACGCGGCCGAGCGCTGTTGTCGCACGCGCCACGGCGGCGTCGTTCGACGGCAGGTGGCGTTTGCTCATCGCGAGGCCGTCGCGAGCGAAACGCTCGGCCTCCTCGAATTTCGCCTGACCGGCACGCAGCAGGCCCAGCGCAACCAGGCTCTCGGCGACCTCGGCGTTGTCAGCGCCATACAGGACCCGGCGGCGCTCCAGTGCCTGCCGCAACAGCGCGTCCGCCTTCGACAGATCACCGAGTGACTGATAAATCCCTCCGAGCGTGCGATACATCGTCACTTGCACGCCGGGCTCGGCGGCCAGGTTCTGCGCCTCGAGCACCCCGCGATCGATCAGCGACACGACACGAAGATCCTCCGCGGGGCCAGCAGCCTCGTCCCCGCCGGTGAAGAGATTCAGCATCAATCCCTGAATGCGCTGCGCGCGAGACGCTTCGGTGAGCGCGTCGTTGCGCGCGATGGTCAGCCGTGCCGTGTAGAACGTGACCAGGCCGACAATCACCGCCAAGACCGCCGCTGCCCCCGCCAGCCCTCGCCAATGACGACGGACGAACTTGCCGGTGCGGTAGGCGAGGTCGTCGGGACGCGCCTCGAGCGGCTCGCCGTTGAGAAAATGGTCGACGTCTCGACCGAGCGCTTCGACACTTTGATACCGCCTCGCGACGTCCTTGTGCATCGCCGTGAGGCACAACACGTCGACGTCGCCGCGCGCCGTTCGACCCAGACCAGCCAGCAGCGGCGATTTCCCCGCCACTGCCGACGGCCGCGGCGCATCCTGCTCGACGATGATCGTTTCGGCCTCGGCTGGCGTGCGCGTCGAGAAATCGAACGGGAGATGACCGACGACCAGCTCGTAGAGGATCACTCCGAGGCTGTAGACGTCGGTGTGCACGCCGACACGATCGCCGCGGATCTGTTCCGGCGCCGCGTAGGCCGGCGTCATCAGACGCAGGCCGGTCATGGTGTGAGTGAGCGCACCACCAGCGCCGTCGAGCTGCTTCGAGATGCCGAAGTCCACCAGCTTGACGTGGCCCTCGGTGGTCACCAGGATGTTCGACGGCTTGAGATCGCGATGAATCACCAGGTGTTGATGCGCGTACTGAACCGCATCGCACACCTCGCGAACGAGTCGCAGGCGATCGGCGATCGCGAGTGTGTGCGCCCGGCAGTAGTCGGTGATCGCGACGCCGTCGACGTACTCCATCACGATCCACGGGGTTCCGTCGGAACGGGCACCGGCGTCGTAGAGGCGGGCGATGGAGGGATGGTTCAGATGCGCGAGCGTCTGTTGCTCGGTGGCGAATCGCTCGCGTCGCGCCGGCGAGAGCCACGCGTCGCGCAGAATCTTGATCGCCGCCTGGCTGCCGAGGTCGGTGCGCTCGGCGAGGAAGACGACGCCCATCCCCCCCTCGCCAAGAGCGCGCACGATCCGATACGGACCGATCTCGGTGAGCGCCGCGGCGTCGGGATCCAGCAGCCGTGTGGCCGCATGGGCCAGTCCACGATCGAGCAGCGTGCCCTCGGCGTCCTCGTCGATGAACGACAGCACTTCGTCGATCAGCGATTCATCGCCGGCGCACGCCCGCTGCAGGAACGATCGCCGTTCCCCCTCCGGCAAATCGACCGCGTCGTGAAACAGCTCCTGCACGCGCTCCCAGCGTGCGCTATCCACGTTTGATTTCCCGTGCGAGCCATGCCTTCGCCGCCCGCCAATCCCGCAAGACCGTCGCCTCCGACACGTCCAGCAGCTGCGCGATCTCCACGATCTCGAACCCGCCGAAGAACCGCAGGACGACCATGTCGGCCTGCCGCGGCTGGAGACGGGTGAGCGCTTCGAGCGCGGCGTCGAGTGCGAGCACGTCGCCGGCGGTCGTCACCTTCGACCCGAGCGATTCGTCGAACGTCACGAAGACGACGGCTCCCCCGCCGCGTTTGTCGGCGTGGCGCCGGCGCGCGGCCTCGACCAGCACCTGCCGCATCGCTCTGGCCGCAATCCGTTTGAAGTGAAGCGGTGACTGCGCTTTGAAGCGGGGCGCGCCCGCGAGCTTCAGGAACGCCTCGTTGACGAGCGTCGTCGGGCTCATCGTGGCGTTCCGGTCGTCACGTCTCACCAGGGACGCCAGCCGGCGCAGCTCCTCGTACGCCACGCTGAACAGCTCCTCGAGCGGCGGATCGCCGGGCCCGGTCTCGATCACCCCTGACACCCTGACGTGATGTGACGGTTTCGTCCTAGTTTCTTCGCAAGAGCTAGGTGGGTGAAGTCTACTCGCTGTGTCGCTTGATCTGCACGTCCTCTCGGTGGTCGAGACGCTGTATGACTTTCTCGACCGGAGTCCGTCGGCCGTTCTCCTGCTCGACGAACAGCGCCGGATTGTCTACGCCAACCCGCAGGCGGCGGTGCTGCACGCGCGCGGAGACGGCATCAGTCTGACCAGCGGGGGTTTGATGCTCGCGCGCAAGCAGGATGACGTTCGGCTTCAGGAGCGCATTGCCGCAGCGTTGGCCACCAGTGGCGCATCGGCCGCCGTCATGCGCGTCCAACGCATGTCCGGACGCCGACCGTATGCGATTTTCTTCGCGCCGGTGGCCGCGGGTCCCCCGTCGTCGCGCATTCGGCCGGCCCTGTGCGTCGTGATCACCGATCCCGAAGCGAAGCGGGACGTCCCCATCGATCGTCTGCAGGATCTCTTCGGCCTCACGGAATCCGAAAGTCGATTGACGGCACTGCTGTCGTCCGGAGAAGACCTCAAGTCCGCCGCCAAGACGCTGGGCATCACCTACGGCACGGCGCGAGCACGCCTTGCCGAAATCTTCCAGAAGACGGAAACCCGTCGGCAGGGCGAATTGATCAATCTGGTGCTCACCACCCTCGCACTGGTGTAGCTCGCTGGGTGGCCTGGCCTAGGCCTGCCCCAAGCCTGGCCTAGGCCTGCCCCAAGCCTGGCCCAGGCCTGCCCTAGGCCTGACCCCTGGATGACGGTTTTTCCAACCCACGATGACGGTTTTTCCAACCCATCTGCGCAAAGCGTAGGTGACGGACCTTATGACCAACCGACACCTATCGTTTGATAGTGGCGCCGGTGCGCAGCGCTCGGATATCTACGCCGGATTACGGCCGGGGTTGGATCGGGCCGGCAGGACTCCCGACATGCGCACCCCCACGCGCTCCGTTCTTGTTCTCTGTCTCACCGTCGTCGCGTCGCTGACTGGCGCCTGCGGCGGCGCCGATACGGGCACGCCCGGCGCGGTGTCGGCACCCCCCTCCAGCCGCGGCGACATCTGGGAAATCCAGTCACCGAGTGAGCGCGCGATGGTGTCCGGGTCGATCGTCGCGTTCGTCAACGGCGTCCACGTCATGGTCGTCGATGGCGATCGCGTGTTCGCGGGCATGACCGAGCTCGCGACCAAGGCCGGCACCAACGGCGGACAGACCATCACGTTCCCGAGCGGGCTGAGCGCCGACCTGGTGCCCTCGGCCCAGGGTGCGGAACTGCGCTTCTCGAGCGGCGAGCGTGTCCTGGTCCACGAGCGGCAGTGAGACGGAAACAGTCATGACGATTCCACGACGAAAGGTCGGCGGCCGAAAGGCGGCTTCTACGACGGCGGCGGCCTCGACGAGGACGGCCACATTGGCGCTCACCTGCGTCATCGCATTCGCGTCGATCCCCGCACTCGCGCAGCAGGAGGGATTCGACGACGAGGTCGCGGCACTGACCTATCACAAGGTCTCGAGCGATCCGTTCGACACGCAGGCGGTGGCCGCGCGAAGCCAGACGGCCATGCGCGCGACGAACTTCGATCGACCCGACGTCATCGCCACCGAACAGAAGCGGCTGGACGCGCAGCTCGCGTCGGCGAACGCCGCTCGGGAGTTCACGATCACGATCGACGATCGGATCACTCAGTACGACCACGCGAGCAGTCAGTTCTCGATCGAGCTGTTCACACCCGGCTACTACATCCCGTTCCAGGCCTTCGGGCAGCAGTACCGCATCGTCTTTGCCAACGCCGCCAGCGCGCGCGCGATTCCCATGGACAAGGAGCAGGCACGCGAGTTCGACGCGCGTCTCAACTCGTTCGGCCGCCAGATCAAGAACGAGGTGCATTTCAAGATCATCGGCAAAGGGGATCCGACCGGCGCCATCAACGGCAACCTGGTCGTTCGCGCCGAAATCACGTCGGCGCGCGCGCTCGACAACACGGGCCAGATGCTCTTCACGCCGAAAGTCGTTGCGGCGGGTGCTGGGCCGCGCTTCGCCGGGTTCGATGCCTCGAAAGCCGACGTCGCCGGACTTCGCGTCGGCGTCGCCAAGAAGGACATGGAAGCCACGCTCACGCGCTTGTTCGGCAAGGTCACGCCGGGCTACATGAGCGGCGGCGGGACCTTCAAGGGGTTCGCCGGCGCGATCGAAGTGAACAGTCTTGGCTGCCGCAGCGGCATGACCAACAGCCGCAAGCGTCCGCAGCCGGGTGTCGTGTGCGTCACCGCCTATTTCGACAACGACCAGGTCATTCGCATGGTGCGCATCGAGCGGCTGTTTCCGCCCAATGTCGACACCGCGGTGTTGCAAAAGGCGCTCACACAGAAATACGGGCCTGCGTCCGGCGGCCGCAGTCGTGGCATGAGCTGGGGACCGGGCGTCCCAGGCGCGGTGCTGAACAGCCCCGGCACATTCGTCGACGCCCTCACGGTCTCGGTCGCTTCCGACGACGACATCTCCTCGATCGGGAGCAATCGACTCGAAAACGTCATCGTCTCGATGCAGCTCATTGACGCAGGGTGGGCTGCGAAATTCGCCCAGTAGAGCGCAGGCTCGAGCCTGCGCGGATATCGGCGCGGACTGACCCGCGCGAAGGAACTCATCATGCGTTGCAGAGTGTCGATCGCCGTTCTTGGTCTCGCGTGTTTCTTGTCGTCAGTGGCCCACGCCGGCGCCCAAGCCAAACCGGCCGCGCCAGCCGGCTGGCTCGCGCCTGGTGTGCGCGAAGAGCCCGCTCCGACCATCGTGTCGCTCAAAGGAGCCGGCACGGCAAACGCCGTCGCCGAAGCTCGCATGACCGCACAGGCGTTGAAGGACCACTGCCAGGAGAACGCGAGCCAGTACCCGAGCGCCGCGGCGTGCCTCAAGCAGATGCAGACCAACTTCGGGAACAAGATCTTCCGCGCCACCGCCGACTGCACCGCCGGCCGAATCACGACGAGCGCGGAGTTGAGCTACACGCTCGACGGGGTGTGGCCCGCGAACAGCGACGGCGCCGGACGAACGCGTTGGCGCGACAGCGACAACAACATCGTCGCGCCCAATCTGTTCGACAACGGCCTCTACATCTCGCAGCAGTGGGAAACGCTCTGCCCTGGCCCGGTCACGCCGGCGTTGATCGCAAGAGCCAAAGGACAGTCAGCCGCGCCGGCAGCGCAGGCCGCTCGTGGCGCCGCACCGGCGGCACAAGCTGCCCAGGGTGCCACACCGGCGGCCGCGCAGCGGACGCCGTCGCTCTGCGCCGGGCAGCCCGGCTGCGACGACGTCGGGGCATTCGCCGCGAGGGTCACCGACTTCAGAACCAGTCAGTACGACCAGAGCACAAAGATCGTCAGTGCCACGGTGCGCTTCGTGAACAAGACGACGCGGCCGCTGATTCTCGGATACGTGCGCAACGCCGCAGTGGCCATCAACGAAGCCGGCAATCGCTACACCATCGAGTCGCCTAACAACGTGCGTGGCATCGGCGAGATCGCCGGCGGTCAGTTCGATCCGAAGTTCACGGTCGCTCCCGGGCAGGCGTCGGACACGAGGTTCGAGTTGATGTGGCGATGGGACGGCAGGGCCATCATCGGTCAACGCACCTGGGACATGGACCTCACCGTTCGCGAAGTCAACGAAGTCGCGCCAGGACAGTATCGGTTCGGGCAGGAACACGCGCTGCAGCTCAAAGGGCTCGCTCCGGGGGCGACAACGGCCGCGCCCGCCGGCGGGGCGCTGTCGCAAGTCCCTCCCGGCGCGGCACCCGCGCCGGCGGCAACGCCTGCACCAGCGGCGGCGCCCGCTCAAGTTGCCGCCAACCTGCCTGATGCCTGCGGAGGAAAGTCCGGCTGCTACGACGCCGGCCCGTTCGTGACGGAAATCATGAACACCGTGGCCACGCGGGAACAATCCGCGAGACCGTGGCACACCGTGCGATTGAACATGCGTTTCCGCAACAAGACCAACGAGCCCCTCATCCTCGGCTACGTCACGAGCACTGCGGTGCTCATCGACGATCTCGGCAATCGGTACGCGCCGGCGGCTGCACCGGAGGACGCGAAGGGAATAGGCAAAGTCGCTGCACGCAGCGCCGATCCCCAGTTCGTGCTGCGCCCAGGCGAGACCCGCAACGCGACGTTTGGTCAGGTACGTGTGATGCGGGGCACCCCGAACGCGACGATCGTCGGCACGAACTACACCTTCGACCTCTCGATCGCGCAGCTCGAAGTGCTCTACAACGGACAGCAGGTTCGCACGGTCCGCGAACACTCGCTCTCGTTCCCCGGCTTCACGGTCGGCGGCGCGCCGGCCGGCGCCAGTACCAGCAGCCAGGCAGCACCGGCCGCTGGCACGACCGACACTGGCGAGAACATCAAGAAGGCGACCGACGCGATCAAGGGCATCTTCGGCGGAAAGAAGAAGTAGTCATGCCTCCCGCCGATGGTGGCGCGAAGCATTCGCCGTCTCGTCGTGATCGAAGATTCCTGTGTAAGTCGGCTTGCCGG
>Ga0075419_10000550_pt1 | contig 23806 bp, 26 predicted proteins | sample SoiMetdeltSBSDD3_FD_76900 | JGI IMG/M metagenome (GOLD analysis project Ga0075419, IMG submission 76900) | Bulk soil microbial communities from a Populus tree surrounding site in Tennessee, USA - Soil MetaG P. deltoides SBSDD3 | ecosystem: Environmental > Terrestrial > Soil > Tree plantation... | reverse complement strand
GTCGATAACACTCGTCGATTGCGGCAGCAGCATGGCGCCGGAAGAGACCGGCATTGAAGGGTTCGTCGGGATCGACAAGGTCGATGAGATGATGGACGATCCCTTCGCGGGCAAGGAGCGTGGGCTTGTCAGTGCCCACATCCATTCCCCGATAGACCTGGCGTGAATCCGCCGTCAGGATTTCGCTTCCGAGATATTTTGCCACGTCGACGGCAATCCGGCTCTTGCCGACGGCAGTCGGTCCGAGAATCACCACCAGGGGCTTCCGGCGCAGTTGCCGCTCGGAGAGTGAAGGCATGATGAGATGAGGGCAGGTCGTCACGACCATCCGGTCCGGCCGAAGAGCGTGTCCAGTTCTTCCGCCGAGAGGCGGAAGGCGGTGCGCCTTCCATGCGGGCAGGTGGACATCACCCCTTCGTCTATCCAGTCGCGCACCAGCTGTTCGATTTCAGGAAGCGCCATGGTCCGCCCAGCTTGGACGGCACTCTTGCAGGCCAGCGTCGCGAGAACTGCCTGTGCACGTGCGTCCAAAGAAGAAACACTTGACCATTCAGCCAAGTCCTCCAGGACGTCGCGTACGACTGAGGCCCCGTCGACGGGCCCCACTCCGACAGGCACCGCCCTCAAGACCACGGTATTGGCACCGAACGGCTCAAGAACCAGACCCACCTGTTCAAGATCGCTTGCATATTTCTGTATCAGCGTATGTTGGGCGACGGTCAAATCAATCGGCTCTGGTATCAGCAGCGGCTGGGTCGACATGTCACGCGTCATCCATGTGCGCCACAAGCGTTGAAACAACACTCGTTCATGAGCTGTGTGCTGGTCAATCACGTGCAATTCGCGCCCCACCTGCGCAATCAAATAGGTTTGAAGCATCTGTCCCAAAGGCGTAATCGTCACATCCTGCGACGCTGGATAGGCGGCCGTGCGCTCCGCCGCAAACAGTGAGGCCGGCATAGAAGCCAGGTGCTGGTCCGCTTGCTCCGCCTGTCGCCATCCGGAAGAATCAATGGAGGAGCCGCCGGCCACAAAGGGCGCCTCGGTAGCTGCCGCGGGATCGTCAGCCAAGCGAAGGACCGCTTTACGCTCCACTCCACTGAACGCATGTCGCACGCTCTGGCGTACGAACCGGTGTATGCCTTCCTGATCGGCAAAGCGGACTTCGCGTTTTGCAGGATGCACGTTCACGTCGATGCGCTCGGGATCGAGATCGAGGAACAGTACATAAGTCGGATGGTGGCCTTTTGCCAGCAAGGAGCCATACCCTTCGCTGACCGCATGGAACACTGCCGCACTGCGGACTGGACGTCGGTTTACAAAAAGATCCTGTGGCGTCCTCGAACAGCGCGCATGGACAGGATCGATCATGACGCCGCTGACTGTGCATCCGGCGATTCGGCCCCGCACCTCTACTGTTCTCTCGAGAAACGGCTGGCGATACACCTGCAGAATCCGATCTCGATCGCAAGCGACGGCCGCATGATTCAGGACTTCCTGGCCGTTATGGGTCAGCCGAAAATGGACGAACGGCCAAGCGAGTGCCGCTTGTTGGACCACGGTGCTGATATGCGAGAATTCGGTTGGAATTGACTTGAGGAATTTTTTTCTGGCAGGCTGGTTATAAAAGAGGTCAGAAACTTCGATTCTGGTTCCGATCACTGCTGGCGCATCGACCAGGTGTTGAGGCACTCCGCCGATCAATGACAGCTGCGCCCCGACCTGTTCCTCGTTCGTGGCCGTAGTCACCAGCACTTTGGAAACGGAGGCGATGCTGGGCAGCGCTTCCCCCCTGAATCCCATCGTGCCAATGGAGGCGAGGTCCGCATCAGATTTCAGCTTGCTCGTGGCGTGACGCTCGAAGGCGAGGGGAAGGTCGGACCGTGGGATACCCTGGCCATCGTCGGTCACACGGATGAGTGAAGTCCCCCCATCCTTGATGTCGACGATGATGTGCCGGCTGCCGGCATCAAGACTGTTTTCGATGAGTTCTTTGACGACGGCGGCAGGCCGCTCGATCACTTCCCCGGCTGCAATCCGGCTGATGACATCGGCCGGGAGCACTCGGATCGTCGGAGAACAGCGTGCAGCGGGCACCAGCTTAGGCTCCCAACACCCATCCCATCATCGAATGTCTGCCAGCTTGTTCTTGGCAAGCTTGGCTTCGTCCGAGGTGGGAAATTCCTCAAGGACCCGCTTCAGATTTTTCTTGGACTTCACGAGATCGCCGGTCTCCGCCGCTGCCAATCCTAACTTGTAGAGGGCGGCAGGGACCTTTTCATTGCCCGGAAATTCAGTTGAGACATATTCGAACGCCTGCATCGCGCGCGCATAATCTTTCTGCTGATAATAGGACTCCCCAAGCCAATAGTGGGCATTCGGTGTAAGCGAAGTCCCCGGGAAATCCTTGACGAAACGCTGAAAGCCCGAGACGGCCAGATCGTATTTGCCGTTCAGATAATCGTTATACGACAGGTTGAACGCTGATGTGGGAGTAATTGCAGGCACGTTGGGGATGATGGGGGACCCTTCTGATCCAGCCCGCTGAGGCTTGATCGTTCTGGCGGGATCGGCCGGAGAGGCTTCAGATTTCAGTGTCGGGGAAGCCGTCCCTCCCTCGTCCAATCTGGCTACACGGGCCTCCAGTTTCTGCAGCCGCGCATTGAAATCCTCGAGCCTGGTTTTCGGCGCTTCCACATCTTTGACTCGTTCCAGTGATTCCATGCGGCGCTGCAGCGCGTCTAACCGCTTCTGATCCTGGTCTTGGGACTTGGCTACAGTCGCCAGATGGTCGCGCAGCTCTAAAAAATCCGCATGCTTCGCGCATCCTGAGACTGTCAAGGCCGTCACGGCAACGAATCCCACCGCCAACATCATTATGCCCTCGTGCACCGTTATCGTAATTCCTTTAGTTGGTTGAGTTTGTCATAGGCCTTGCCGGCTTCCGGACTCTTGGGATACAGGGTCACGACCTGCTTGAAAGCCGAGGAGGCCCGCTTCTTGTCTTTCAGCGCCAGGTAGGCGAAGCCTTTCTTCAGAATGGCCGCGGGCACTTTCTCGCTCTGAGGATAGTCCATCTCAACTCGGTCGTAAGAATCGATCGCTTGCTTATAATCTCTTTTACCGTAATGAGATTCACCTAGCCAATAGCGGGCGTTGGGTGCCAGCTCTGAATTCGGATACTCGGTCAAGAATGCCGAGAACCCTTCGCGAGATCCTTCTAAGTTGCCTTCCTTAAAAAAAGCCAACACGCGTTCGTATTCGGCCCTATCTGAGCGTTCGGCCTGACGCACCGGAGCAGCAAGGGCAACGGATTCCGCCGGTTCCTCCGGCGCAACCGCCCGTTCCGCGACATGATTGACCGTCTCCGGGTCCTGCCGTGCCGCGGCAACCGGTTCAGCTTCATGGTGAGACACCCCTTCCGCCGGGCCAACCGCGGAGGACCGCTGCGTAGACTTTGTTGCTGCTGGCTGCTGACGCTGGACGGCTTTCGGACTCGTCCCACGCGTATGAACCTCCTGCGTCACGTGATCGAGCGACTTGGTGAGTCCATCGATCCGACGGTCTTGCTCGGCCACCCGCCCGTCGAGCTTCGTGACGTTCTTGTTGATCTCGCCCATTTGTTCGTCAATGCGGGCAGCGAGTTTCTGAGCGACCGCATTGACGCTCTTATTGACTTCACCAAGATGCCCCGACATTGACCTCGTCGTCTCATTGATGTGCGCGGTGGATGCCTTGGTATCTGCCTCGACCTTGCTCGCCAAGGACTTGCTGGCTTGTTCTTCCTGAGCGACCCGCTCCCCCAACGAGGTCAGGGAATCTCGAAACCCCGTTAAGGCCTGATTGAACTGCGCAAATTTGGCCGACAGCTGCTCGGTGCGCGCCTGATTGTCCGCCAACGCCTTGCGCTGTTCTTCCAATTTCACATCCAAGCTCTTGGCGAATGCCGCATTAGTCTTTTGGACCGCATCAATGATGTCTTTGCGCAACACTTCCATCTGGTGATTGACGTCGTCGAGTCGCGTATTGACGTCCACCCGCAGCTGATCACGGTCAGCCTTGTTCTTAAGGTCTTGCACATTGAGGCTTTCGCGCACCTGCGCAAAACGATTAGCGCTGTCAGCATCGAGTTTTCCGGACAATTGTTCGAGCTTCCTGGTCTGCTGCTCGAGGACGGCGGACCGCTGCTTCAGGTCATCCTGAGCCCGTTGTATCTCCTGGGCCTGATGGTGCGCCCGTTCGAGTTCGCCTCGAAGTTTAGGCAGTTCCTGGCTCTTCAGCTCCTCGAGCTCTTGCCGCTGTTGCGCGCCCCGCTGAGCCAAGGCGTCACTTGATTCCTTGAACCGACGCTCGGCGCTTTTTAAATCTGCTTGCTGTGCCACGCAGCCGTGCAAGAGCGCGACGAAGAACACACCCACAACTGTCCCGACACTTGCGACATTCCACCCGATGTTCATGGTGTTACCTATACTCGACTCGTCGTTTACTTGCCTGACTTGACAGCCAGATGTCCTCGCCGGTTCTGCTGATAACAGGATTCTGCATGCTCTTCGCAGGACGGACGCTCTTTTCCATAGGATACGACTGACAACCGGTTCGCGCTGATGCCCAACTCCACCAGAAAATTCCGCACGGCCTTGGCGCGCTTCTCGCCTAGCACCAGATTGTACGCCGTAGTCCCACGCTCGTCACAATGGCCTTCGACTTTGACCATGGCAGCCGGGTTGGTCTTCATCCAATCCGCATCACGAGTCAACGCTTGTCGCTGGTCTTCCGAAATCGTCCAGCTATCATAGCCAAAATAGACGTCCCGGAGTCCAGCACTGGCCGAGGCGGCTTGCTCAGCCCGCATTTCGTCCAACTGACGGCTGGCGGCATCGGAGGGATCAGCTTTGGCCAGCAACGATCCGCCCATACCCGCTGAGGCACCTGCCGGACTGGCCCCAAACCCGCTGGCCACATGTTCTTCCGACGGATTTTTGTCCAAGCCGCGCAGACCCGAACCTCCAGATTGCATGCTGGTATCAGGGAAATTTCCAACTCCGGTCTTCGAGCCCTCCGTGCTGCCGCTCTTCGCAGTACTCCCATGTTGCGACGATTGAGTGTCGCCGCCTGATTGCACGGACTTCTTCGAACAACCCGAAACGCCCAATAGGGCGACGCTGGCAACAAGTGCCATGGCGATTCCGGAATATGTTGTGCCCATGCGCGTGTCTCCTCTCTCTACGTTAATCATGTATGTGTCACGTTGCGTTTTTGAGTCGTACAACGGCTAGGATGCCGGAGACCAACTTGGCGCACTATTGTGGCTTCCCTCAAATGTCAGGCGTTCAAGGTCCTTCCCGTCAGCATCGATCATATAGATGTGGCTTTTTCCGTCAGCCGTAGAACTAAAGGCCAGGTGACGCCCGTCGGGAGACCAGGAGGGTGAGTCATCAATGCCACCCCCTGTAGTCAATTGCATACGCTTTTGTCCGTCAGGGCTAATGACGCACAACTTATACTCCTTACGGGGTGTCCGGCAGACGTAAGCGATCCAATTCCCTCTTGGAGACCAGGCAGGAGCGGCGTTGTAGTCGCCCTCGAACGTCAAACGGCGCACGTTTGAGCCGTCCGAGCTCATTAAGAATACTTGGGGACCACCCCCGCGGTCGGATACAAAAGCAAGTTCTCTACCAGTCGGAGACCAACTGGGAGAGAGGTCACCGGCAGGATTGGTTGTGAGACGCTGGACGGCCTTTGTCCTGGTGTCTAACCGATACAACTCCGAATTTCCCTCATGGCTTGACGCAAACGCCAGGAAATTTCCGTCCGGTGACAAAGCGGGTGTAATGTTCAATCCCCCATACGAGACGAGAGTCCAGCGCTTGCCCGTCGCCAGTTCGATCATATCGATATCTTGCGTATTCCGATCACGGTAGGCGGTAAACACCAGGAACCGCCGATCCGGAGACCAGCGGGGCATCAGATTCAGGAACCCATCTGCCGTCAGCTGCCGCGCATCATATCCGTCATAATCCATGACGAACAGCTCGCGAGCCGCTCCGTGGGCCGACACATACGCTATCTTGGTTCTGGCTATCCCCGGTTCACCCGTGTATCGAAACACGAGTTCGTCAGCAAATCGGTGGGCCATCAGTCGCACGACAGAAGGCGACCCGGCGTACCGCTTTCCCCCGACGATCTCGTCGCTGCCGCTGTCATAGACGAAGCCCTCCATGTTGACGTCGTCTTCTTTCTCGCCTTTTTTGAGACCTGCCTTGCCCCATACCAACACGGACACGCCGTTCTCAGCCGCCTGTTTGAACACGGCTTTTGACCCATTTCCCAGCCCATTTCCGACATCGCGCACCTTGATCCCCAGGCTGGGAAGGTCCATCAGTTCGAATACCAGGGAGCGCTTGACGTCCTTTTTCAGGACTTCCTCGAGACGTCCGCCGAGCCAGTCCGGTCCGCCGTTGTTTTCGATGCTGACCACCCCGAGCGGAATTTTCTGAAAGTCCGGCCTCGTCGCCTCGAGAAAGACGTCGGCCGCACCAGAATCCAGAATGCCGGCGGCTGCAGCCAACAAACACAGCCCGCACAAGACAAGGCTCATCACGATTCGTCGATTCATCCCGCGATCTCCCCGACTCGAAACACCATTTCAACGTCCTGATAGGCGTCGGTCATCTCCGCTGGAAACGCAGGAAATTGACGCGGCTTCAAGATGGCTCGCTGACCCGACATGTCGAAATAGCTGTTCCCAGACGTCTGTTGGATGACCACATCCTTGACGATCCCATTCTTATAGAACCTGAATCGGACCACTGCACTGTACGTTTGTCCGGTCACATCGATGGGAGGCGGCTCCCATTGACTCCTGATGATCGCTTCCACTCGCCCCCAGAACGGATTCGTGCCGGATGACCCCGACGTTTTCAATTGCGTCTGGGGCGCCTTTACTTGTGGCAGGGCGGCTTCCTGGTGAGGGACAGCTTTAACGGGCGTCTCTTTCGGGATATCCAGCTTGGCCGCCGGTTTGAATTCCTTGACCTTCTTGAGCTCCTCTTCGAGTTCGCGGTCCAGCTCTTCGCTGATCGATGTTCGCTGCGGAGTCTTGGTCACGGGATCCGGCATAACATCCGGAATGCGAGGCAGGTCGGGAACGTGGACTTTCGCTTGCACCTGTGGACGAGGCTGTGCCACTAATTTTGCCGGCGTCAATTCTCCAAATCTGGGTGCATCCGGCGGCAACTCAAGATCCTTCAGAATATCTTTGGCCACACTGGCACGCGCCGGTGTCGAAACAGGAGGAGCTGCGGGGGCAGGCATTCTGACGTGTGGAGCGGAAACGGGAACCGGCTTGGGTTCAATTCGTTTGACAGGTTCGACCGGCCTGCTCTGCTCCACAGGTTTCATCGGCGTGGGTAAACTGACCAGGTTCACTTGCACTGAAGCCAAAGGCCGCTCACCATGAGGGGTCAACCGAAGTCCCATTGCGACCAGCAGAGCCACCAGGTGCAGAATCAGCGAGATGGTAAGCGTTCGACCCAGACGAGCAAGAAACCTGTCCTGCTCGTCATGATCGAACCAGAAAGCCGAATGCACCTGTGCGCGAGCGACCATCCCAACATCCCTCTCAGCAGCGACGTGTTTAGCTCTTACGAGAGGGGCCGCGCGGAATCGATGCCCCCCCGATGTGCTCTGGCCCCACCGGTTCGGTCACCATTCCGATCTTCTCGATTCCGGCTTTCTTCACCCCATCCATGACCTGGACGACGATGCCATATGGCACCTCACGATCGGCCCGGAGGTAGAGCGACACATCTGCATGCTCGTGTTTCAACACTTTCAGTTTTTGCTCAAGCTGGGCAACCCCGACCGGATCCTTATCCAAGTATAGCCGTTGATCTTTCTCGATGGTCAGCACCGTTCGCATTTCCGGCTTGATCGTGTTGCTCGCAGATTTCGGTAGATTGATGTCCATACCGCGGTACAACATCGGCGCGGTAACCATAAAAATAACCAGTAGCACGAGCACGACGTCGACAAGCGGAATCACGTTAATTTCCGCCATAAAGCGGCGCTGGCGCGACTCGAACATCATCGTTGCGCTCCAACGGGGATCGGCTTGGCCTTGATGGTTGGAATCGAGAGTGACGTCATCAACTCGATGGTCACAGTGTCCAATCGAAACGCAGTCCGGCGGATCCTGGAGAGAAAATAGTTGTATGCGATGACCGCCGGGATGGCCGCAAACAAGCCGGCAGCCGTGGCAATCAAGGCCTCCGCGACGCCGGGAGCCACAGCAGCAATGCTGGCCGTGCCTTGAGCACCGATTTCCCGGAACGCATCGATGATTCCCATCACCGTTCCCAACAGGCCGATAAACGGGGTGATGTTGCCTGTGGTTGCCAGAAATGGGAGGTACGATTCCAGTCTCGCCAACTGGCTGTGGGAAAGATGGGCCGCGGTTCGTTCCACGAGTTGGCGATCGGCCACGCCTGCCCCGTCCTGTCCACGCAACCCCGCAACGCGATCCATCACGCCTTCAAACAGGATGGCCGCGGGGCTTGATTCCATGCGTCGCACCTGCCGGCACAGGTCATCCAAATCCTTCGCCTTCGCCAGAAGAGCCATGAACTGATGATCCATGCGGTCAGCTGCTGAAAACGCACGCCACTTGAGGAAGATGATGGCCCAGCATACGACGGAGAATACAAAGAGCAGGAGCAGCACAACCTTCGAAACTGCGCCCAGTGAGCCGAGAAGGCCCGTCAAGCCGATTTGAAACATGGGTCGATACCTTTCGTGGTCTCGTCGAAGAGTCCGCCTACCCTTGGAAGTGTAACAAATGCGTGAGGAAATGCGGCGCTGGTACCTGTGACCACTGGCCTAGCAGGGGCATCGCTCAAGACGGCCTGACTCCATTGTAACCGCTGAAACCGCCTGCGGAAGTGAATCCCAATGGCCATATATGCGGGACGAAAAAGATGGCGGGGCCGACGGGATTTGAACCCGCGACCTCCAGATTGACAATCTGGCGTCCTAAACCAGGCTGAACGACGGCCCCTCGTGACTCTACCTATTGCGGATGATTTGATTGATCAGACCTATATATAGCGGATGGTCTAGTCTGTCTACAATATTTATTCCTGCTGCTGGACGAAACCGCCCCGCCGTGGGTGGTAGGCGGAACAGGGATCGAACCTGTGACCTCTGCCTTGTAAGGGCAGCGCTCTTCCAACTGAGCTATCCGCCCGATTTCCTTAATAAGCTGGCGGATGCTACCAAGTCCGTTCATTCTTGTCAACCGAATCTCGCACTGTTCTTGCACATTCTCCGGTTACTCCCGGGCTTCTGTGACGGCTCTCCCATCCTTCCGGCGTCTCTGCCGTGGGAAGAAATTCGCATGTACTTCTTTGAGCCGCTTCCGTTCGACGTGCGTATAGATTTGCGTTGTCGCAATGTCGGCATGTCCGAGCATCGTTTGCACCGATCGAAGATCCGCACCTCCCCCTAACAAATGTGTGGCGAACGAATGCCGCAACATGTGAGGGGACACGGCTTTCGTCAACCCGGCCCGTTGCGCCCGTGCCCGCAGAGATTTCCAAAATGCCTGGCGCGAGAGAGGCGTCCCGCGACGCGAGACAAACAAAAATCGCGACGCCCTCTGTCTCAAGAATCGCGGCCTGATCGCGTCCAGATACTCCAGCAGTACCCGTCGGGCCGGCTCGCCCATCGGCACGATCCGTTGTTTCGAACCCTTTCCCGTCACACGCAGATAGCCAACCTCAAGGTTCACTTGCAACGTCTCGACAGAAATCAACTCGGAGACACGAAGTCCTGTCGCGTAAAGTAATTCCAGCATCACGCGGTCGCGTTGATCTTCCAGCGTCGATTGAGCGGGACTCTCAAGCAAGGCCGCGACCTCACGCGCGGACAGCGTCCTGGGCAGACGGATTCCGCGCCGGACCGGAGCCGCATCGAGCGCCGTATAGTCATCGATAATCTGTTCTTGACGCAGGAAGCGAAGCCATCCGCGAACGGCGGATAAACAACGGGCCGACGAGACAGGCGACAACCGCACAGCATGCAGCGAACCCATAAAGTTCCGCACGATGTCAGGCGGGAGCCGCTTTGACAAGCCGATCTTCCGCTCGCTGAGATAGCGCTGAAATTTCGCGAGATCGCGCCGGTAGGCTTCGATGGTGTTACGAGCGAGGCCGCCTTCGACACGAAGATGATTGAGATACCGCTCGACCAGCGCGTCGGTTTCCATTTTGGCGATGATAGCCAATCGTTCTCATGAACACAACGCGACGGCGGGTGCGTGAAACCTTGACACCCTCCGGGGATTCCGATACTAGTCACTCTTGACGATCTTCATGCGTACCAGCCACGATCGCCACTGCGTCCGTCGCGCCCTACGGCTGCCCGACCTCCATCGTATACAGCTTCCGGTCGCCGGTTGTGTCGCGCTCACCCTGGCGCTCGTCACGTTTGCCATGCCGGCGCCCCATCCCGTCGCTGCCGCAGAGACGGTGAAGCGTGCACCCGCCAGCAATCCCTCCCTGAATCAGGCCAAGCGGTTGATCGATGCAGGACAGGCAGAAGAGGCCATCACAATTCTTCGGCGATTTCTCGGGACTAACCCGAAGCCGGAGTTCCTCGACGACACGTACCTCCTGCTTGGGGCAGCCTTGTACCGAGGCCAGCAATATCCGGAAGCGCTCAAATATCTGCAGCAACTTCAAACAGAATTTCCCTCCTCGGAAGTGATAGACCGCGGCAAGTTGATGCTGGCACGTACCCATGCCGCAATGGGAAATCCAGATCTGGCCTTGCCGATCCTCACCGGGCTCCGCACTCTCTCCCAGGACGATGTGACGAAGCGCGAAGCCGTGCATATGAGCGGAGAGCTGTACTTTCAGAAAAAGGAGCCGGCTCGGGCGATTCAGGCCTGGCTCGACGAGATCGCGTTGAGTTCGGACGAGCAAGCAGAAGAGATCCGGACCAATATTACCGAGGTGATCACCGAGTCCTTTGACAAAAAAGCGCTCGAACGGATCCGTGAAGCGTATCCGAAACAGTTCCCCGGGGATCTGGCCGCGCTTCGGCTGGTTGACCTATACATGGGACGCGGCGAAGATCACCAAGCGTCCCGACAAATCCAGCAATTTCTCGCCCATTTTCCTACTCATCCCCAGAGAAACAGGCTCTCGGAGATGCTGGAGGCGCTGCAAACCAAGCTGAAATCCAGCCAATATGTAATGGCGGCCGTCCTGCCACTCTCAGGAAAGCTTTCGTCGTTTGCGAATGATGTGCTGAGCGGCGTTCAACTCGCCGTGGAATCAGGCGGCGAGCGCGGCGGCGGGCCCTCCATCGGCCTGCTGGTCAAAGATCTCGACGCTTCCCACGCCTCCTTTCTCGACGATTTTTCTCAGCTCCTGTTTAATGACCGGCCGGTCGCGGTTATCGGCCCGCTCTTGTCTAAGAACCTCCCGGTGATGGCAGAATTGGCCGAACGCTCGCACACGCCCCTCCTGACGCCAACCGCTATGCTGCCGAACGTCCGACGGCTGGGCAGCTTTACGTTCAGCACGGCGGTGACCTACCAACTGCAGGCACGGAAAATTGCCGCATATGCGACTGGCGACCTGGGCTTCCGCCGATTTTGTATCCTTCACCCAGACACGGCGTACGGACGCGAGATGGCCCGCTTGTTTGCCCTCGAAGCGCGGCAGCGCGACGCAGAGATCATCGCGATCGAGTCCTATAAAGAAGGCGACTCTGATGTGGGTGCACAGTTGAAACGGATGAAAGCGGAGGACCTCAAGAAGTACGGGCTCGCCGTCCAGGTAGACCCTCTGAAAGTGGGCGGGAAACTCACGAAGCTCGACAAGAAAGTGCTGTACACTCCCGGCTTCGACGCCGTGTTCATCCCTGGGCGAGCGGCGGACGTCGGCTTGATCGCTGCACAATTAAACTTTCACGACATGAAGGTCCCGTTTCTTGGGAGCAACGGGTGGAACGCCCCCGATTTCGCAAGAACAGCGGACCAATCCATTGACGGTGCGGTGTTCGTCGACGGATTTTTCGCCGAAAGCCCGAACCCCAGCATTCAAGATTTTGTCGACCGCTATAAGAAGCGGTTCCAGACTGCGCCAACACTCTTCGCCATGCAGGGATATGATGCGGCTAAATTCGTGGTCGACGCGATCAAGAAAGGCGCGACTTCCGGGGATGCAATACGCGATTATCTGACGAGCCAGCAAGACCTGCCCGCGCTGGCCGGACCGGCCGCCTTCGCTCAAGACGGTACATTGAACCGGCCTCTCTTTTTGATACAAGTGAAACGTGGGCGTTTCACACAAGTGGATTAAGCATGCACGAACGGCAGGATGGCAACATTGGCCGCCGTGAATGGGCGCCGGTCCGAACAGTGACCATCGTCATCACTGTCTTTCATTCACACAACGAGTAGCGATCCATTCCCATGACCGATGTAACGCAGATCCTCTATGCCGTCTCGTATAAGGCGCTTCCCCTGCTCATCGCGATCGTCCTCCATGAATATGCGCATGGATGGGTCGCCAATAAATGCGGCGATTCAACAGCCAAACTCCAGGGGCGTCTCACGATCAATCCATTGGCTCATATCGATCCGTTCGGCACCATCATCGTTCCCCTGATTTGCCTGATGCTGCCGGGCAGCTTTCTGCTTGGGTGGGCCAAGCCCGTTCCGGTCGACCCCAGAAACATGGGACGGCCGCGACGCGACATGGCCATCGTCGCCGCCGCGGGACCTGGGATGAACCTCACGCTGGCAATAGCCAGTGCGGGGCTGCTGGCGCTGCTCTTGTCCATCGATCCGTTGCTGATGACAAGCGATTCGAGGGCCGATACGCCGGACACCGCCTCCACGCCCGCATTCCGATTCTTGCTGCCGGTCGCCGTGATGGCATTGTATTCGGTCCTGGTGAATGTGTTCCTCGCCATTTTCAATCTCATGCCCATTCCACCACTGGACGGCGGGCGAATCTTATTGAGTCTCCTGCCTCCGCGCCCCGCTCTGGCACTCGCCCGATTGGAACCCTATGGCATGATGATCCTGATCGGCCTCCTCGTCTTCGACCGGCAACTCCGCGTCATCCACACCTTTACCAGTACATTCGCGTCCGGGCTTTCCGGTACAATTCTATCCACGGCGATCGGGTTCAGTGCAGGAGCCTCTCCATGACAAGCCGACCGAAACGAGTGCTGAGCGGTATGCAGCCCAGCGGGCTGATGCATCTTGGGAATTATCTCGGCGCACTTCAGAACTGGAAACAGCTTCAGACTGAATATGAGTGTTATTTCTTCGTCGCAGATTGGCATGCGCTCTCGACGAATTACGCCGACACCTCCCGGGTCAGAGAATTTGTGCGCGAGCTCCTGATCGACTGGTTGGCAGCCGGCATCGATCCCAACCGGTCGATCGTCTTCATTCAGTCGCGTGTGCCGGAGCACGCCATACTGCACCTGCTGTTATCCATGATCATTCCGGTGTCATGGCTTGAGCGCAATCCGACCTACAAGGAGAAGCAGGAAGAAATCAAGGAAAAGGATTTGACGACCTACGGCTTTCTCGGCTATCCCGTCCTGCAAGCGGCCGACATTCTCTTGTACAAACCGGATTTCGTGCCGGTGGGAAAAGACCAGCTCCCTCACTTGGAACTGACGCGTGAAGTGGCCAGGCGATTCAACGATCTCTACAAACAGCAGGTATTTCCCGAGCCGAAAGAACATCTGACCAAGTTTCCCAAAGTGCCGGGCACTGACGGCAGGAAAATGAGCAAAAGCTATGGCAACACCATCAACCTCTCCGACACTGAACCGGTCGTTCGGCAGAAATTGAAAACGATGGTGACTGACCCCGCTCGCGTCAGGCGGATGGACCCTGGAAATCCAGAGCTCTGCCCGGTTTTCGACTTTCACAACATGTTCTCATCGCTGCCGATCATCGAGCAGGTCAATCGGGAATGCCGCACCGCGGAAATCGGTTGCATTGATTGCAAGAAACTGGTTGCGGATCGAGTGGTGGAAACTTTGAAACCTATGTGGGACGCCCGAGCGGCTCTTCTCAAGAATCCGTCCGAGATCGATGACCTCGTGCAGGCAGGCAGCCAAAGGGCCGCCGTCGTCGCAAAGGCGACGTTGAACGAAGTGACAGAGGCGATGAAGATTTGAGAGATGACCGGCCCGATGAGTGTCCCGTACTCGCGCAACGCGCGGTCAATGGGAAGAAGGCGGCGTCTTGGCGCCGCGAGGGCGGGTGGGAGAGAAAACGACCCTCGATGGACGCCCGGTTGGAGACCCCATACTGGCCGGTCATGGAGAGCTGAGGATGGAATCACATGGAGGGAAGGCGCTGGTCATTGCGGTTGCACTTTGGCAACTCACAGGAGACCGCGCGTGGGCGGTGGATCCTCCTTGCGACGCCTTTCCGCCTGCAAAGCAGCTCCGCTGCGTGGAGGTCTGGAAGGACCTGTACAAAGAGGACGGGCCGGCGATCGCCCAATTTGGCCTTGACCAGCTGAAGCGCCGTGAAGAAGGCAAGATTACCGCCCAGCAGCACCTCGCACAAAACATGGACTTCATCAAGCAGGCAACAGAAAAACGTCTGGCGCGATTGAACGAGCGCATGGCGAAGGAGTGAGCGCAGCCAGGTTCTTCATCGCGTCTTGAGGCGACGAGGCTGTCGGCGAGGGAGCCTCACCCGGGTGTTACAGATCCTGGGGCTTGGGTTCCTCGGGAACGACGCCCGCCGAGTTCAGGAGATCCCGCCCGACAATAATCGGCGCCTTGAAATGAATGGCCAGCGCGATCGAATCCGAAGAGCGGCTGTCGAACACTTTGACGTCGCCGCGAAACGAGACGCTCAGCGCTCCATAATAGGTGCCGCCCTTCAAGGTAATCACCGATTGCGTCACCTTCGCACCGAACGTGTCGAGAATGGTATGCATGAGATCGTGAGACAAGGGCCGGTGCAACTGCTCGCCATTTAATGCGCCCTGAATAGAGACCGCGACGGTGAGATCGACAAAGATGGGGATGGTTTTGCCTTCGGCCTGCAGGAGCACCACCGGTCCATGGTCGGAGATGCGCACCTTCACGTCGGCGATCGTGACTTGATCCGATTGTGGCCCCGACGCCGCCTCCGCCTCTGCGTGCACGACGGGTGGCCCCCATGCAAAGGACAACACGAATAACGCCAGCCATCGAGCACTTGTTCTCATCGCCGCCTCCTCATCCGTTCACGCGCGAACGAATTGGTTCCTGTCTTTCTCCCACCCGATCTCCGTTTCAGGCCCGTGACCGGTCACGACGGCCGTCGCGTCCTCGAGCGTGTACAACCGTTCAAGAATCGAGCGCTCGATCGCATCAAAATCGCCGCCCCACAGATCGGTCCGTCCGATACTGCCGCGAAAGAGGGTATCTCCCGTCAGCACGACACGCGCAGCCGGGAGATGAAAGCTCATGGATCCTGGCGTGTGCCCTGGCGTGTGTAGGGCAATGGCGCTGACCTGTCCGATTTGGATTGTTTCTTCGTCCGCGAGCCAATAGTCTGGCGGCGGCACAGGAGTATACGGAACTCCGAACGCCTGGCATTGGATTTCGAGCATGTTCCACAACTCGCGATCGTCCTTGTGCAAGCACAATGTCGCAGCGGTAGCCTTCTTCATTTCGCCGGACGCCAAAAAGTGGTCAAAATGCGCATGGGTATGCAGGATCTTTGTTACCGTCAGCCCTAGGTCGTGCACCTCGCGAAGAATCCGTTCGGCCGCGCCACCCGGATCGACGACCACGGCCAGTTTGGACACGGGATCGCCAAGGATCGAGCAATTGCAGCCGAGCGGGGGCACGGCAAACGTCTTGCGGATGAGTTCTGCCATACGCCAAAAAGATCTGTAAGTATGCTAACGCGCAGGCCGTTCAGCTGCAACCGAGGAGAGAGGCCCCTGACGGAACGATGAAACTTGCGGCGCAGTCAAGGAAGTAGTTCGTTACTGAGGGCGACCTGCCCAGACCACTTCACTGTCGAAGATGCGCCAGTGTGCGCCGGACCGATGAAGCCATACCGCAAAACCGGCTCCAGCACCAGTCGGTCGGTTGTATTCGACATAGATCAGGGCTTGCTCGCGGCCAGCTGTATACCCGACGCGTGAGAAGCCCAGCCGGTCGAGGATAGCGGGCGGTTCGTCAAGCGGCTCTTCTTGTATGAAACGACCGCTCTCCGACACGGGGATGAACGGCAGAGACGTTTCCTGTTGCTCGGTTCCATCCCCGGAAACGAATCGATAACGCACCCCAAACCCGAAACGCCCATCAAGCTTCGAAGGCGCTTGGTTTTTCACGAGGAAGTCCCGTACGAGCTCGCCCGGTAGACGATCGTCAAAAATTTCATACTGATGAAACGTTTCCGGTTTCAGAGGGCCCTGTTGCTCTGGATGCAATCGTGTCAGTGTTGCCCGTTCGAGTACCACAAGTTTTGTTTCCGGCGTGAGGAATTTTTCGTCGACGATGAGATCGTACAAAGGATAATCCTCGGCAGGTACAAAGGAAGAAGTGTCGGGTCCTGTCTCAGCTGGCGGGGGGGATGCAGCGCCCATGGACAGGGCCCAGGTGAGTGCCAGGAGGCTGAAACCTATCATGAACGATCGCATGGACGACAATAGCCTGCCCTCAGAAAGGGGTCAATCGGCCAGAATGTGAATTGCCCATGGACAAGAGACCCCGAAGCATGGATAATCCGCCCATCCATGTGGTGTTGTCGACATCGCTCGATTCTCCTCACCCTTGTCCTGACGACTTTCTTGCCTCTGTCCGGTTGCAAACCGGATGAATCTCCTTTCAGGGCTGAGAACGACATACTCAAGAAGCAACTCGCCCGGCAGGAGTCCCTGGTCACCTCGCTGCAAGACGGGAACAAAGTCATGCAGCAACAGATCGACCTGCTGAATCAGGAGATCCGTGACGCCAAGAAGGCAGCAGAAAGCGCCAGAGCTGAGGCAAAAGCCGCAGCCGAACAGCTCGACAAACAGCTGATCCAGGCCCGCAAACTGACGGCGGACATCAAGAAGACGGCCATCGAGCAGGCCGCACAAAGTATTCAGCTAGAACAAAAAGGCGCGCAATTTGAAGATCTTCCTCGGCCGCTACACGCCGTCACTAAGACAGTCGAGGAAGCGCTGGCGCGCAACGGCTACCAGGTGAAAGTCAGTATCAAGGCCGATCAGAAGGCCGTGATCGTCACGGATCGCAAGGTCTCCAATCCGGTTTCTCTCGAAGTGGCCGGCTTCCGGAATCAATATGTGATCGCCGTCCAATCACAGCCGTTGAACGTCACCCGCTTGAGCGTAAAGGCCGAATTCGAAAAGCTGGCGCAGGGCGGGCGGATCTTGAGCGTCAGTGCGGAAGAAACCGCAGAAATCGAACGACGACTTATCGGCGAAGTCAGCAAAGCCCTCTCCTCTCCCAGCAAGACCTGATGCGCAGGGTGTTCGTCTGGCTTGCGGCAACTGTTCTGTCGCTACTCGATATCAACGCAAGCCAGGCCGGCAGCGCGCACAAGCCTTCACCGCAACTGGCCGGTCATCTTGCCTCGATCGCCGGTCTGGCGCAGTCCGCGCCGACCGTCCAGATCCCGGCCGGCGAATTCACGGTTGGCAGCAAGCGGATCGACGACGATCCGTATGGCCTTGGGACGCAGTTCGACGATACGGAACTTCCGCAACAGCGCGTCTGGTTGGACGCGTATGCCATTGACCGTCATGAAGTCAGCCTTGCCGAATATCTGTCGCATCTGAGACAGGGCAGCCAGCATCCCGCCGACGAATTACAGAAGCTAATTTGGCATGTGATTACGGTGCACTCGGTCTCGGATCACACGCTGGCGCGGTGGCCGGCCCTCTACGTCACCTGGCACGAGGCGGCGAGATTTTGTACATCTAAGGGAAAGCGGCTGCCGACTGAAGCGGAATGGGAGAAAGCCGCCCGTGGTCCCGACGGCCAACTTTTCCCCTGGGGCAATGCCGCTCCAAGCTCTGAACGGGCGATGTTTGGCCAGCATCATGTGCATGAAATCCCCATTTTGGCTGCGGTGGACTCGCACCCAGCGGGACGAAGTCCCTACGGTCTGCATCACATGGCCGGCAATGTGGCGGAGTGGGTGCAGGATTGGTTTGGTTTGGACTATTACGCCTATATGCCGGGCCAGAATCCGAGCGGTCCGGCAAGCGGCCGCTATAAGGGCGTACGCGGTGGCTCGTGGAAGAGCAAGATCATCATGCTTCGCACCGCCACCCGGAGCGGCTTCAGTCCAGACCAGCGGTCGGCCACCATTGGTTTTCGCTGCGCACAATCTTCTGGCAACCCCGATCCCCCCCATGGCAACGATCCCCCTCACGCTGCCGGCCAGTGAGAAATAGTTTTTACGAAAGCGCACACGGTACATCGGAGTTTCCAGTCTTCCTAAACTGGCCGATCGCTTGGCCGATTATGGCTCTCATGCTACGTTGGCAAGAATGAATGCGGCCTCAATCTCCTTGACCCGAATGGTCTTGATTGGATTTCTCGTCGCAATCGTGACGCTGGTGGGGTGCGCCACCTCGACCGGTGACCGCTCCCGTCGAGTCCTCACCGGTCAGACCTGCTGTAAGTCCCCCGAGGCAAAATCCCGACGCGCCGCCGTCGTCCAAACGGCCGTCAGGCTTGTCGGCGCGACCACGATTCACACGAAGGGCCGACGTATTGCCTACGACTGCGCCGGCGTGACCCGAGCAATTTTTCTCGAGCACGGCATCGACCTATACGACAGCGCCGCACCTGATCCAAAAGCCAACGGCGTGAAGCTCATCCATCATCATGTCAGCCGGCACGGCAAGCTTCATCAAGGTCCGGCCGTCCGGCCCGGCGACCTCGTCTTTTTTGACAACACATGGGATTACAATGGGGACGGCATGACCAACGACCCTTTGACTCATGTGGGGATCGTGGAACGCCAGGAAGCCGACGGCACGGTCGTGTTCATCAGTCGGGTTGCCGGCGCCATCGAGCGCTACCGCATGAATCTGGCCCTGCCCCACGTCCATCGTACGACAGAAGGACGCCTCCTCAACGACTATCTCCGTCGGAAGGACTTCGACGACGATCCTGCCACGACCGCCTATCTGACTGGCGAGCTGTTTGCCGGCTTCGGAAGTCCGACCGGCCTATAGATGCATCCGACAGCGGGCCGAGCACTTTAGCGTAGTTGCGCTATACTTCTCTTATTGGGCATCGTGTAGACCTATACTTCAGGAGGAGCTATGGGGAAGACAGCGACCTATTGCAGCGAGTGTTACAACAAGGTCGGGCGGGTCGAAGACGCAGTGGTCAAGGAGGCAGAAGCCTCTGGGAAAACGCCGATGACCGGGCAAGGGACCTGCTGCAAGTGCAACAAGGCTGCGATCGTGGTGTATTACGAGGGGTAAACTTCACACCGCTCGACCTGCTGGCGAGCATCGCGCGCTAGGCATGGCCACTATTTTCCGTCTCATCGAATTCGTTGATAAGTTCTTCTAGGTCATCGAGTTCATCGGGCGGGATCTCTCGAAATTCGACGCCAAACGTCTGCTCGTCGACCCATTGCACCGTCGCCCCCGGAATCGACAACGGTTCCTCCAATCCCGGAATCACGAGACGAACCATGATCGTCTTCCCTGGAAAGACGTCGACATCACTCGCAAATCTCGCTCCGCCGAGCGAGAGGTCGAGCGTGTGCCCTTCGACTTCATGAGAATTCCCCAACAACAATCCCTGAATCTGAATCGGGACACGCCGGTGTTTTCGTCGTTCCACCTTAGGCACCTCTCGAAGACGGTAGGGAGAAGAATACCTCGCTCTAGGACACAAATGCATCCGTCTTTATGTCTGCATCGAGGCCGCTGGCCGATTCGTACAGGCCTGCTACACTTGACATATGGGAGCGTCCTCTCACACGACGGCGCTGGTTCCCGTGGATCCACGGCGTCGAACAATGCTGTCGATTCGGGAAAGCCTCATCGGGCTTCACGGTGCCCTCATCCTTGCCGAGCAGCAAACGTATGAACGCGTGAGTGGACCCGTGAAATCCATCGAGGTGTTGATCGAATTGCTCCAAAAGGACCCCTGGTTCACCTGGCTGCACCCGATTGCCGATCTCCTTGTTCGCATTGATCACCTGCTGCAAGACGATACGTGCGATATCACCGGCGACAACGTCGCGCATCTCCTGGGAGAAATCGACAGCCTGCTTCATCCATCGGTCGAAGGGGAAGGATTCGAGCGAGCTTACTATGAAGCGCTCGAGCGGGCTCCCGATGTCGTGCTCGCGCACTTTCACATCAGAAAGTTGTTGACCCAGGCTGCATAGCGCCGGGGGGCTCTGTTATGATGCGAGTGAGGAGCAGCCATGGAGTGGATGAAGCAAGTCCGGAGAAGCATGATCGCGGGGACGCTGACGGTAGTCTGGGTCGCACAGCCTGCTTGGATACTCGGCGAGGTACCGAGCGGCAATCGGACCGTGGCCAGCCGTGACAATGCTGTAGGCGTCGGGACGGGCGGCGGCGCGGATCCCATTTCTGCCCGAGAACTTGTTGAGCGGAATGCCCATCAACACACAATGACGCCGCTCGGAGTGCCGTCACCGCCTCACCAGCTCACCCCCGCTCCGGTGCTTCCCTTTCACCCTAACCGCCATCTGATGCCTTCCCCAACAGCCCCCCCGAATGCGCAGTTGGGTGGTGGATACCTTGGCCGCTGACGGGGGACAATTGTCGTTCAATGTGGGTTCGACGGAGACACACATTTTTTCTACGACCTGATAGAATGGACGTATGAGACGAACACTCGAATCCACAACGGAAGCCGGCGCGGGCCTGCGATGCTTGCTGACGGAGGTTCGCCGCGGACTGCTAGGCTTGCATAAAGCGCTCATCGTGGCCGAGCAGTTGACGTATGAGCGCATCAACGGCCGCGTAGGGTCAACGGGACAACTGTTGCAGCTGGTGTTGAACGACCCATGGTTTACATGGCTCCATCCTCTCTCGCAGCTGGTCATTCGCGTGGATGAATTATTGGAGGAAGGAGAGGAACTGACGACCGTTGAAGTGGAACATTTTCTTGCCGACGTCCGCGCTTTAATCCGTCCCTCAGAAGAGGGTGACGGCTTCGAGCGCAGCTACTACGAGGCGCTGCAACGGGAACCAGACGTCATTTTTGCGCACGTGGAAGTGAAGAAACTCGTCACCAAAGCGGCTGCTTGATCAGCTCTACGCGGCAGGCGGCTTCCAGCCGCCTGATCGCCGCTCTCGCCAAATTCTCCCGACTATTGATTCGCTCGAGCCTTCTCGCGGCCTTGCTTTCCATGGTGACCGGCCGCTTCATCCGCGCGATCGAGTCCATGTTTCTTGTTCGCCTTTTTCGCATCGCCTTTGGTCTTTCCTTTCGCCTTCCCGCCTTTCACCGGCTTGTCGGGCTTCTTCTCGTCTTCGCCCACGCTCGGGGGCGTCGTTGGTGCTTGAGCAGGCGGAGGTACCATCACGTCTTGATTCTGGGGTGAAGCAGGAGCTGATTCGAGAGCTGGGGCTTGGGCGAAGGTTGTGGCACATACGGCAAAGAATGCAGCAGCGGTCACAGCGGAAATCGTCTTCTTCATCCTGTCCTCCTGTGATGTTCCCAGTATCAGGGGCCTATCCCCTTTAAATGGTTGTCACAACCTAGAGCAAACCTGGTGCCAATTCCACCAAGACGACCACTCTCTGATTCCAACTGCAGTTCACTTCTTTTGGGATCGACGGATGTCTGACTGCGTATTACTTCTGAATCCGAAGAGCTACACTCGTATACCATTTTGCCTCAATGACCTGCCATCAAATGCACTCATTAGTCGTCGCCGCTTTCGGCGTCATCATAGTACTTCTCACGGAAGATCGGACAAAGTCCCCTTGTTTGAATGATGCGGGTGACATCCGTAATCATGCCTCCATTACCGCAAAGATAGACAGCTATCCGCTTGACGTCGTGAACCTCTCGTTCGATCAGCCTTGTCACCCTGCCTGAGGGCCCGTGCCATCCTGGCTCAGGCCGTGAGAGCGTGATGACATGCGAGCTTCCCGGCTGGTTACGGGTCATGCGCGCCAGTTCTTCCTCATAGTACAGATCGCGCTGGCTTCGAAGCCCCCAAAACAACGCTGTGCGACTGGGTTGAGGGCGGTCGGCATTGGCCAATAGCATGGAGCGTATGGGCGCGATTCCTGTCCCGGTGGCCACGAACAACAGCTCTCGTTCGGGATCGTCTCGCAGGTAAAAATTGCCGGCCGGTCCGGAAAAGGTGGTTGTGTCACCTTCGTTCAACTTAAAAAGATACGTGGACCCTGGCCCGTCCGGAACGAAATTGAGCAGCAAGGATACCCTATCGGGAGTGCTTGGAGCAGAGGCGATGGAATACGGTCGGGTCACCGTCCGCCCTGTTCGGGCATCGGGCACCTCGAACGAAACAAACTGGCCCGCTTTGAACCGGATCTCACGTGGTTCCATCAGCCGGAAATCGATCTGACGGACGTCATGCGTAAGTTGCCGGACGGCTATAACCTTCGCCGAAAAACGCTGCACCGAAGCCATGACGCCACTCCCTTCGCACGTCTCATCTTATCAAGGGAGCGGGCCGAAAAGGACACACGAGGCCTCACCACCGTCTGGCAGAGGCCAGCAGGGTGCCTGCATCTTCGGGGGACAGTGGTTTTGAAAAGAAATAGCCTTGACCGTATTCGCAGCCCAGCGAACGCAAGATGGCAAGATGCTCGGCGGTTTCAATGCCCTCGGCGATCACCTGCCGCCCGAGCTGGTGGGCCAGTGCAATGATCGTCTTGACGATCGCCAACGCGTCGTCGTCGGTACCCAATCGACGGACGAACGACTGGTCGATCTTGAGAAAGGTGATGGGCAACTGCTGGAGATGGCTCAGTGACGAATACCCGGTTCCGAAATCGTCTAAGCAGGTGTCGACGTGCTGCTCCTTGATCTCTGCGAGTACGCGATTGACGGCCTCCGGGTTCTGCATCATTTCCGATTCGGTGATTTCAATCTTGACGCTCGAGGCATCGATGCCGGACTTGTCGAGGACATGTTTGATCAGCAGGGCCAAGTGGTCCTGAGTAAAATGTTGAATGGAGAAATTGACACTGATGGTGAGCGGGCGAATCCGGGGAAATTGATCGTGCCAGAGTTTCAGTTGGCGACACCCTTCACCAAGACACCATTCGCCAATACCCTTCATCAAGCCCAGCTCGGTCGCGATATCCAGAAACGCATCCGGCCTGGTTAATCCATGCTCTGGATGTTGCCATCGGAGCAACGATTCGAACCCTGTGATCCGCCCTTCTTGCAACTGGACGATCGGCTGGTAGGCCAATCGAAACTCCTTGCGGTCCAGCGCCTGTCTCAGATCCCCTTCCATTTTCAATCTGGCCATGGCCTGCTGGTGCATTGCTTTATCGAAAATCACGAATCCCGCACGGCCGGTCGCCTTGGCCTGTAACATGGCCGTCGTCGCATCACGCAGCAGCGGCTCCCCGTTTTCATACCCTGTATGACTGCTGGCGATCCCGATGTACGGCGTCAAGAACACTTCCCGGTCCTCCAACGTGAACGGGGTGGCGAACTCCTGTTGCAGGCGGTCTGCCACACGCGTCGCATTGCCCATCGCCTTGAGATTGTCGATCAGGAGCGTAAACGCATCTCCCTCCATCCGAGCGAGCGT
>Ga0075419_10000549_pt1 | contig 23806 bp, 22 predicted proteins | sample SoiMetdeltSBSDD3_FD_76900 | JGI IMG/M metagenome (GOLD analysis project Ga0075419, IMG submission 76900) | Bulk soil microbial communities from a Populus tree surrounding site in Tennessee, USA - Soil MetaG P. deltoides SBSDD3 | ecosystem: Environmental > Terrestrial > Soil > Tree plantation... | reverse complement strand
GTCGACCATCCGGGCCGCGCCCTGGTCGTCGAGATGGCTCAGCTCACCCACGCCATGTCCTCCCGCAGCAGCACCACCTGGACCGCCGAGCCCGCGGGCAGCTCGCGGTGCTCGGCCGGGACCACGGCCAGCCCGTCGGCGGCGACACAGGAGGACAGCACCCCGGAGCCCTGGTTGCCGGTGAGCCCGGCGACCAGGCCCTCGTCGCCCACCTCCAGCCGGACCCGCAGGAACGAGACCTTGCCGGCCGGGCTGCGGACCGGCCCGCCCAGGCGGGCCACGACCCGGGGCCGGTCGAGCCGGTCGTCGGCGTGCCCGGCGAGCCGGCGCAGGGCCGGGCGGACCAGCGTCTCGAAGACCACGAAGCAGGACACGGGGTTGCCCGGCAGCCCGTACAGCGGGGTCCCGGCGGCGAGCCCGAACGCCTGGGGCATGCCCGGCTGCATGGCCACCCGGAAGCTGCGCACGTCGCCCAGCTCGGCCAGGACCTGCTTGGTGTAGTCGCGGTCCCCCACCGACACCCCGCCGGAGGTGAGCACCAGGTCGCCCTCGGCGGCGGCCAGGGCGAACCCGCGCCGCAGGGCCGCCGGGTCGTCGCGCAGCCGCCCGCAGCGGAAGGCCTCGGCCCCGGCCGAGCGGGCCTGGGCGACCAGCAGCCAGGAGTTCGAGTCGCGGATCTGGCCGGGCCCGAGCGGGTCGCCCGGGTCGACCAGCTCGTCGCCGGTGGACACCACCGTGACCCGGGGGCGCGGATGGACCGGCACGACCTTGCGGCCGACCGAGGCCAGCATGCCGACGGCCGCCGGGTCCAGGACCCGCCCCCGCTCCAGCACGACGGTGCCGAGGCGGACGTCCTCGCCGGCCTCGCGGACGAACCGGCCGGGGCCGGGGTCGAGGCGGACCAGCACGGTGTCGCCGTCGACGGCCGTCTGCTCGACCGGCACCACCGTGTCCGCCCCCGGGGGCAGCGCCCCACCGGTCATGATGCGGACGGCGGCCCCGGCCTCCACGGTGGGCAGCCGGCCGGTGCCGGCGAAGACCTCCCCGGTGATCCTCAGGGCGACCGGGTCGTCCTCGGCGGCGCCGGCCAGGTCGGCCCCGCGGACCGCGAAGCCGTCCATGGCCGAGTTGGCGAACGGCGGCAGGTCCTCGGCGGCGGCGATGTCGGCGGCCAGGACGCAGCCGAGGGCGTCGGCCAGGGGCACCTCCCGGACCGGCAGCGGGTCCAGCCGCTCCAGCACGCCCGCCCTCGCCTCGGCGAACGGCACCAGGTCGGGTGGGTTCGGCCGGTCGGGGGGGAAGACGTGTGCCATTGGGCGATGCTAGTGCCTCGCCGGTCCCCGCGCCTCGGCCTGGCGGTCGAGGTCGCCGACGAAGCGGCGCAGGAAGGCCACGAACTCCGGGCCGATGTCGTCACGGCGGGCGGCCAGCTCGACCGTCGCCCGCAGGTAGTCGTTCTTGTCGCCGGCGTCGTAGCGGGTCCCGGTGAAGGCGTAGGCCAGCACGCCGCGCTCGGAGCCCTGGACCAGGTGCCTGAGGGCGTCGGTGATCTGGATCTCGTTGCCGGCCCCGGGCTCGGTGGCCCGCAGGGCGTCGAAGATCTCCGGGTGCAGGACGTAGCGGCCGATCACGGCCAGGGTCGAGGGGGCCTCCTCGGGGGCCGGCTTCTCGACCACGTCGGCCATCCGGAACAGCCCCGGCTCGACCTCGTCCGCCGGGTCAACGCAGCCGTAGGCCTTGATCTGGGAGCGCTCGACCTCCATGGCCGCGACCACGCTGGAGCCGTGGCGCTCGAAGCTGGTGACCAGGTCGGAGAGGAGCTTCTCGCCCTCGTCGATGACGTCGTCGCCCAGCAGGACGGCGAACGGCTCGTTGCCGACGTGCTGCTCGGCCACGCTGACGGCGTGGCCCAGGCCGAGCGGGGCCTTCTGGCGGATGTAGTGGACCTGGGCCATGTCGGAGATGTGCCGGACCAGCTCCAGCTTGTCCTCGTCGCCCTTGTCGGTGAGCAGCTGCTCCAGCTCGACCGAGCGGTCGAAGTGGTCCTCGATAGCCTGCTTGCCCCGGCCGGTGACGATCAGGATGTCCTCGATCCCGGACCCCACGGCCTCCTCGATCACGTACTGGATCGACGGCTTGTCGACCAGGGGCAGCATCTCCTTGGGCTGCGCCTTGGTCGCCGGCAGGAAGCGGGTCCCGAGCCCGGCCGCCGGGATCACGGCCTTGCGTACCTTCACGATGACGATTCCCCCAAGTTCGCTGATCAGGCGCAGATTCTACTCGGCCCCTGGCCGTTCTTCCCCCGCCGGGCGAACTACGGGTGCGAGCGGCCCTCGCCTGGTTCATCATTGATTGGGAAGATTTCTTCGCCGGTGGGTAGCTCCGCCCGAGACACCATGCGAAGCGAGGGGGTATCGCGCCGTGCCTGGTGACCGTAGACCGTCGAAGCGGAAGTCCCGCCCCGAGCGTGAACGTATCGAGTACGCGACAGACGCCCTCGGCTGGCTGCGCGAGCAGCTCGAGCCGCCGCCCCAGCAGCCCCCCGCCGACCCCCGACCTCAACCGCCCGGGCCGCCGGCCCCCGAACCCCCGAGGCAGGCCATGGCCGAACTCGACCCCCACCCGCCCGAGCCCGTCCCGCCCGGGCCACCGGCCCCCCCGCCGGCCGCGGCCGCCCCGCCACCGCCACCGACCCCCCCGCCGCCGGCCCCGCCCGCTCCACCGCCGCCCGCGGCCAAGGCCCCGGCTCCGCCCCCGGGCGCCAAGCCCCCTTCGCCCAAGCGGCCACGACGGCCGGCCGCGGCCGGGAAGAGCGGCACCGGCGAGCTGAGCACCGACCAGCTGCTGGCCCGGCCGCCCGGCGGGCCGACGCTCGGCTGGCAGGCCGTGGTCTACGAGGTGAGCGGCGGCCGCGTGCGCCCGGCCCCCAGCGCCGCCGAGCGGGCCAGGAGCAAGCTCGCGGCCCGGATCGCCACGCCGGTCACCGGCTGCCAGCGGATCGCCGTGGTCGCCCTCAAGGGCGGGGTCGGCAAGACGACCACCACCGCCTGCCTGGGCGCCATCTTCGCCGAGCACCGCGGCGACCGGGTGGTGGCCGTCGATGCCAACCCCGACCCCGGTACCCTCGGCTACCGGATCCGCCGCGACACCACCCGCACGGCCAAGGACCTGCTGGACAACGTGGACCGGCTGGAACGCTACGCCGACGTCCGCGCCTTCGCCTCCCAGACCGACCTGCGCCTGGAGGTGATCGCCTCCGAGGCCGACCCCGCCCGCGACGAGGCGTTCGGCGAGGACGACTACCGCGAGCTTGCCGCCGTCCTGGAGCGCTTCTACTCCCTGGTCCTGACCGACTGCGGCCCAGGCCTGCTGCACTCGGCCATGCGGGCCATCCTGCCCTCGGCCGACCAGCTCATCGTGGTCGCCGCCCCCAGCCTCGACGGCGCCCGCTCGGCCAGCCTGACCCTGGACTGGCTGGGCAAGCACGGCTACGGAGGGCTGGCCAGCTCCTCGGTGGTGGTCATCAACGCCATCCGCCAACGCGGCCTGGTCGACGTCGACCGGCTCCAGGCGCATTTCGCGCCCCGCTGCCGGGCGGTGGTCCGCATCCCCTTCGACCGGCACCTCGAGACCGGGGCCGAGATCGTCCTGGACGAGCTGGCCCCGGCCACCCGCCGCGCCTACGTCCAGCTCGCCGCCGCCGTCGCCGACGGCTTCCAGCCGGCCGGAGACGGCGCCCCCAGCTAGCAGATTGCTATCATCACCAGCGGAGGCGCCGTCTCCGGCGTTTCCGCTCGATCTCTTCTCCGGGGAGCCCATGCCGACCTACGAGTACGCCTGCACCGAGTGCGGCGACCACACCGAGGTGGTGCAGTCGATCTCCGACGCGCGCCTCACCACCTGCACGGTCTGCGGCGGCCGGCTGCGCAAGGTCTTCTCCCCGGTCGGCATCGTGTTCAAGGGCTCCGGGTTCTACCGGACCGACTCGCGCGGCAAGCCGGCCAAGACCGACGGCGCCGGCGACAAGGACAAGAAGCCCGCCGAGACCACCTCCAAGGCCTCGTCGGACGGCGGCTCGACCTCGACGCCCAAGGCGGCCGAGAAGAGCGCCTGAGGCCCGCCCGGTCCCCCTCCGATACCATGCCCGCGGCCGCCGGCCCGGTGGCCGCCTCGCGGGGGGCCGCCCCGCCGGTCGAAAGGTACGAGCGTCATGGCCCGTCCCCAGGCCGAGCTCGGGGTCTTCGGTGGCTCCGGGTTCTATGCGTTCCTCGACGGCGTGGAGGAGCACAAGATCGAGACGCCCTATGGCGCCCCCTCCGGCAAGGTCGCGATCGGTGAGGTCGAGGGCCGCCAGGTGGCCTTCCTCCCCCGCCACGGCCGCCGCCACCAGTACCCGCCCCACAAGATCCCCTACCGGGCCAACCTCTGGGCGATGAAGGAGCTGGGGGTGACCCGGGTGGTCGGTCCCTGCGCGGCCGGGTCGCTCCAGGCCGAGGCCGCCCCCGGGCACTTCGTCATCTGCGACCAGCTGGTGGACAGGACCTGGGGCCGGGACGACACCTTCTACGACGGCCCCGAGACCACCCACATCTCCTTCGCCGACCCCTACTGCCCCGAGCTGCGCGCCCTGGCCCTCAAGGAGGCCGAGGCCCAGGGCATCACCGCCCATGACGGCGGCACCATGGTGGTCATCCAGGGGCCCCGCTTCTCGACCCGGGCCGAGTCCCGCTGGTTCCAGGGCAACGGCTGGAAGGTCATCAACATGACCGGCTACCCCGAGGCCCTGCTCGCCCGCGAGCTCGAGCTCTGCTATGTCAACGTCTCGCTGATCACCGACTACGACGTCGGCCTCGAGGGCATGCCCGGGGTCCAGCCGGTCTCCCACTCCGAGGTCGTGCGCGTGTTCGGGGAGAACAACGCCAAGCTCAAGGACCTCCTGTTCGCGCTGCTGCCGAGCGTGCCCAGCGAGCGTACCTGCCCCTGCGCCACCGCCCTCAAGGGCGCCCGCTTCGAGGTCTGACCGGGAGGCGACAGCCCCGTGCTCCGCGCCATCATCCTCGGGATCGTTCAGGGGCTCACCGAGTTCCTGCCGATCTCGTCCTCGGCCCACCTATCCATCGTGCCCAGGCTGCTCGGCTACGCCGCCCCCACCCTCGCCTTCGAGGTGCTGCTGCACTTCGGCACCCTGGTTGCGGTGGCCGCCTACTTCGCCAGGGACCTGCGGGCGTTCCTGCTCTGCCTGGTCGCGCCCGGCCGCCTGAGGCCGGAGGAGACCCGCACCCGCCGCCGGCTGCTCGGCCTGCTCGCCCTGGCCTCGGTCCCGGCGGCGGTGGTCGGCTTCCTGCTCCAGGACTGGGCCGACCAGCAGACGGCACGCCCCCTGCGGGCCTCGGTGTGGCTGGTACTCACCACCGTCATCATGATCGCGGCCGAGCTCTACGACCGCGCCCGCCGTTCCCGGGGCCGCCTTGAGGGCGGGGAGGCCGCTCCGGCGGGAGTGTGGACAGCCGGCGACGCCCGCTCCGGCGGTCGGCTGGGCTCCCCCTCCGGGGGGCCTGACGGCGCCGGGTCGGGTTCGGGCGTGCGCGGCGTCGGCGAGGCGGGCGGCGTACACAGCGGGGGCGGCTCGGGCGGGGCGGGCGACGTGCGCGACGCCGGCCGCGTGCATGGCGGGGGCGGGCCGGTGAGCGCCGAGCGGGAGCTGGACCGGCTGCCGGCGGCCAAGGCGACCGGCATCGGGCTCGGTCAGGCGCTGGCGCTGGTGCCGGGGACGAGCCGCTCCGGCATCACCATCTCGGTCGGCCTGTTCGAGGGCGTGTCCCGGGAGGCGGCCGCCCGCTTCTCGTTCCTGCTCTCGATCCCGGCCATCCTCGGCGCCGGGATCCTCAAGCTCGACGACCTCGCCGGCGCCACCGAGACCCCGGCCCAGCTGGTCGCCGGCACCCTCGCCGCCGCGATCTCCGGCTTCCTGGCCGTGTCGTTCCTCATCCGCCTGCTGCGCACCCGCACCCTGTGGCCGTTCATCTGGTACCGCCTGGTCGCGGGCACCCTGTTCGTCCTGCTGCTGTCCACCGTCCGCGCCTGACCGCGGCCGCCCGGTCGCCGGTGCGGCGCTCAGCCCAGGCGCCGGACCAGGGCGGCGATCTCGTCGGCGACCCCGGCGGGCACGGTGTAGCCGGTCTGGTCGCGGATCTCGTCGACGTGGTCGCGGACGTCCTCGACGGTGAGGGCCGGGTTGGCGTAGCCCTCGGTCAGGCCGACGAAGAAGCGCGCCACCCGCCCGCCGCCGGCCGAGTAGATCTCGCCAGTGACCGGGCACTCCTCGGAGACCAGCCAGGCGGCCACGGGGGCGACCAGGCCGGGGTCGAGCTTGGGGGCGAGCGGGCCGAGCAGCTCCTCGGTCATGCGGGTGCGGGCGATCGGGGCCAGCGCGTTGGCCTTGATGTTGTGGCGGGCGCCCTCCTGGGCCAGCACCCGGGCCAGGCCGACCAGCCCCATCTTGGCCGCGCCGTAGTTGCTCTGGCCGAAGTTGCCCAGGATCCCGGCGTTGGAGGCGGTGACCAGGACCCGGCCGTAGCCGGCCTCGCGCATCCTCGCCCAGGCCGGCCGGAGCACGTGGAAGGCGCCCCTGAGGTGCACGTCGAGCACGGGGTCGAGCAGCTCCGGGGTCAGGTTGTGGAAGGCCTTGTCGCGCAGGATGCCGGCGTTGCTGATCACGACGTCAACCCGGCCGAACGCCTCCAGGGCGGTGTCGACGACCGCCTGCCCGCCCTCGACGGTGGCGACGGTGCTGGCGTCGGCCACGGCGACCCCGCCCAGCTCCTCGATCTCCTTGGCCGTCTGCTCGGCCGGCTCGGCCGAGGCGCCGGTGCCGTCGATCCCCCCGCCGAGGTCGTTGACGACCACCCTGGCGCCCCTGGAGGCCAGCAGCAGGGCGTGCTCGCGGCCCAGGCCCCCGCCGGCGCCGGTCACGATCGCCACCCTGCCGTCGAAGCGGATGTGGGCCATGCATCGCCTCCCGTGTCGCGCCCCCGGATCCTACGATATCGGCCATGGGGCCCCTCCAGGGAGTGCGCGTCGTGGAGCTGGCCGGCATCGGGCCGGGGCCATTCTGCGCCATGCTCCTGGCCGACCTGGGCGCCGAGGTGCTGGCCGTCGACCGGCCGGCGTCGGGCCAGCCCGGCTGGCCGGCGCTGTTCGCGCGGGGCCGGCGCCGGGTCGCCGTGGACCTCAAGCACCCCGCGGGCCCAGGGGTGGTGCTGGACCTGGTCGCCGGCGCCGACGCGCTGGTCGAGGGGTTCCGCCCAGGGGTGGCCGAGCGGCTCGGGATCGGTCCCGACGCCTGCCTGGCCCGCAACCCGCGCCTGGTCTACGGGCGGGTGACCGGCTGGGGCCAGGAGGGGCCGCTGGCCGGATCGGCCGGCCACGACATCGACTACATCGCCCTGGCCGGGGCGCTGCACCCAGTCGGGCCGGCCGGTGGCCCGCCGGTGCCGCCGGTCAACCTGCTCGGCGACTTCGGCGGCGGCGGGATGCTGCTCGCCCTCGGGGTGGTGGCGGCCCTGCTGGAGGCGGGCCGTTCGGGCAAGGGTCAGGTGGTGGACGCGGCCATGGTCGACGGGGCCGCCCTGCTCACCACCCAGCTGCACGAGCTGCTGGCGGCCGGGCTCTGGACCGACCGGCGCGGCGCCAACCTGCTCGACGGGGCGGCCCCGTTCTACACCGTCTACGAGACCGCCGACGGCCGCCACCTGGCCGTCGGCGCCCTGGAGCCCCAGTTCTACGCCGAGCTCCTGGAGCGGGTCGGCCTGGCCGCCGAGGACCTGCCCGACCAGCACGACCGCGCCGGCTGGCCGCTCCTGCGCGAGCGGCTGGCCGCCGTGTTCCGGACCAGGACCCGCGACGAGTGGTGCCGCCTGCTCGAGGGCACCGACGCCTGCGTCGCCCCCGTCCTCTCCCTGCTCGAGGCCCCCACCCACCCCCACAACCAGGCCCGCGCCACCTTCGTCGACGTCGGCGGCACCCCCCGGCCCGCCCCGGCCCCCCGCTTCAGCCGCACCCCCTCCGCCACCCCCACCCCACCTCCGACCCCCGGCGACGACGACCAGACCCTGGCCGCCTGGGGCCTCGACCCGGAGGAACTGGCCCGCCTCCGGGCCGCCGGCGTGGTCCGCTCGCCCGGCACCTGACGGCCGCCGTACCGTTCCCTATCCGCCCAGCCAGGCGTCGAGGGCGGCGAGCCAGGGGTCGAGGGCTTCGCGGTGGAGGCTGTGGCCGGCGGGCAGGACCCGGGTGGTGCCGTCGCCGACGGCCTCGATAGCGGCCCTGCGGTCGAGGCCGGTCAGGTTGGAGCCGAGTGCCTCCTCGCCCAGCAGCAGGAGGGTCGGGAGGTTGGCCGCGGCGAGCAGGGCGGCCAGGTCGAAGGGGACGCCGTCGCGGAGGCCGGCGGCGACCGCCCGGCCGTCGCAGTCGGCCAGGTCGGCCAGGCGGCGCTCGGCCTCGCCGGGCGGCCAGGCGGGGTTGGCGGCCTCCATGTCGCGGCGGAGCGTCTCCGGGTCGGAGGCGGCGCGGCCGGTGTCGGCCTCGATGCCGGCGGCCAGCGCCGCCCAGTCGAGCGAGCTGGGGCCGGGCGGGTCCTCCACCACCAGGCGTCGCGCGAACCCGGGCCGGCGGCCGACCAGCTCCAGGGCGACCAGCGCCCCCAGCGAGTGGCCGACCAGCAGCTCGGCCGGGTCGTCGCCGACCGTCTCGGCGACGTCGTCGGCCAGGTCGGCGGCGGACAGCCCGGCGACGGTGCTGGGGCTGGCCCCGTGGCCGCGCAGGTCGACGGCCAGGACCCGGAACCCGCGCCCGGCCAGGGTCGGCCCGACCCGCCACCAGGTCCGCGACGAGGACGTCACCCCGTGCACGAGCACCGCCAGGGGCCTGTGGACAACCGCCGCGCCCCATGACCGGGTGGCGAGCGGGACCGCCCCGTGCGGCGGGGTGGCCGCGACCGGCGGGCTCACCTCAGGCGCCGGCAACGGTCATCTCGCCGACCAGGAGGCTGGAGCCGCCGATCGATCCGGTGGTGAAGCGCAGGTCGGACCCGACGGCGTCGATGCCCTTGAGGATGTCGAGCAGGTGGGCGGCCACGGTCGCCTCCCGGACCGGCTCGGCCAGCTGACCGTCGCGGAACCACAGGCCGCTCACCCCGACCGAGAAGTCGCCGGTGATCGGGTTGGCGCCCGAGTGGACGCCCGAGACGTCCTGGACCAGCAGGCCCGACCCGGCCCGGGCCAGCAGCCCGGCCTGGTCGAGCTCGCCCGGCTCCAGGAACAGGTTGTGGGCCGAGACCCCGGGGGTGCTCTTGAACGACCCCCGGCCGGCGTTGCCGGTCGAGCCGGCGTCGCCGCCGTCGCGGGCCGCGGTGGCGGTGTTGTGCAGGAAGCAGGCGAGCACGCCGCCGTCGATCAGCACGGTCCGGCGGGTGGGGACGCCCTCGCCGTCGAACGGGGCCGCCCCGGGGCCGGCGACCAGGCGGCCGTCGTCGACCAGGCGCAGGCCGGCCGCCCCGACCTGCTGGCCGAGCTTGTCGGCGAACAGGCTGCGGTGCTTCTGCACCTCCTCGGCCGACAGGCCGGCCAGCAGCACCCCGAGCAGGCTGGGGGCGACCATCCGGTCGAACACCACCGGCACCGTCCTGGTCGGCGGCTTCACCGCGCCCAGCATGCGCACCGCCCGGTCGGCGGCCTCGTGGGCCACCGGGCCCGGGTCGAGGTCCTCGAGCGCGCGGGCGGCGTCGACGCCGTAGCCGACCTGGCTCTGGCCGTCCTCGGTGGCCATGGCGATCGAGACGCACCAGGCGTGGGTGACCGCGAACGAGCCCGCGACCCCCAGCGAGGAGGCGATCGCGACCTCGCCGACCACGTCGCCGTAGCGGGCCGACTCGACCTGGGTGACCTTGGGGTCGGCGGCCCGGGTGCGCGCCTCCAGGTCGAGGGCCAGGCTGACCTTGCGCTCGGGGTCGATCTCGGCCTGGCGGCTGTCGAACAGGCCGTCCAGGGCCTCGTAGGCGGCCGCGTCCGGGAGCACGTTGCCCGGGTCCTCCCCCGACACCTCCAGGTTGGCCCTGGCCTCGGCCAGGCACTCGCGCAGGCCCTCGTCGGAGAGGTCGGCGGTGTAGGCGTAGCCGAGGCGGCCGTCCTTGACCACCCTGACCCCGACGCCGCTGGAGGAGGCCGAGGTGAGCCGCTCGACCTCGCCCTGGAAGGCGCTGACCGAGGTCTCGGTGGTCAGCTCGGCGTAGCCCTCGACGCCCTCGCCGCCGGTCGCCTCGGCGGCCAGCCGCTCGACGATCGCGTCCAGCTCCACGGTCATGCCGGGCCTCCTGTGCCGCCGACGGTCATCTGGGAGATGCGCATGGTAGGGGCGCCGTTACCGACCGGCACGCCCTGGCCCTCCTTGCCGCAGATGCCCTCCTTGACGGTGAAGTCGTCGCCGAGGGCGTCGACGGCCGCGACCACGCTGGGCCCGTCGCCGACCAGGTTGGCCCCGCGCACCGGGGTGGTCACCTCGCCGTTCTCGATCAGGTAACCCTCGACCACCCCGAACACGAACTCGCCGGTGACCGGGTTGACCTGCCCGCCGCCGAGCGACTTGGCGTACAGGCCGCGCGGGGTCTGGCGGATGATCTCGTCGGGGTCGTCGCCGCCGGGCAGCACGTAGGTGTTGGTCATGCGCGGGATCGGCACGTCGGCATAGGACTGGCGGCGGCCGTTGCCGGACGCCGGCAGGCCCAGCTGCCGGGCCCGGATGAGGTCGGTCAGGTAGTCGGTGCAGACGCCGGCCTCGAACAGCACGGTGCGCTGGGCCGGGGTGCCTTCGTCGTCGAAGGCGAAGGACCCCCAGCCGCCCTCGACGGTGGCGTCGTCGACCCCGTTGAAGCGCTCGTCCCCGATCCGCTTGCCCTGCTTGCCGGTGTAGACCGACGCCTCCTTGGCGATCAGGTCGGCCTCCATGCCGTGGCCGGACGACTCGTGGAACAGCACCCCGCCGTTGCCCGAGGCGATCACCACCGGCATCTGGCCGGCCGGGGCCGGCTTGCTGGCCAGCATGGCTACGGCCCGCTCGGCCGCCCGGCGGGCCACCTCCTCGGGCGGGAACTCGTCCAGCAGCTCGAAGCCCATGGAGCGGCCGGGCCCGTCGAAGCCGGTCTGGACGACGCCGTCGCGGGCCGCGACCACCTGGACCACGAAGCGGGTCCGGACCCGGTCCTCCAGGGTCGAGAAGCCCTCGGAGTTGGCGATCAGGACCTGCTGGCGGACGTCGCCGTAGCCGGCCGTGACCTGGGCCACGGCCGGGTCGTAGCCGCGGGCGGCGTCGTCGGCCCGGCGGACCAGCTCGGCCAGGGTGGTCCGCTGGACGGTGGCCGGGTCGACCGCCACCGGGTGGCGCACCCCCGGCTCGCGGCGGCGCAGGTCCGCCACCTGGGCCGCCGGCGGCTCGCGGAGGGCGGCCGCGGCCACCCGGGCCGCCTCCAGCAGGGCGTCGGTGTCCAGACGGTTGGTGTAGGCGTAGGCCGAGGCCGTCCCCTTGACCACCCGGACCCCGGCACCGCGGTCGCGGCCGGTGACCAGCTCCTCGACCCGCCGGTCCTCAAGCCGGATGTTGTGGGACAGGCGGTCCTCGGCGTACACCTCGGCCCACTCCCCGCCGGTGGCCAGGGCGGCGCCCAGCACCTTGCGGACGACAGCGTCTTCGAGCACGGCTCGCTCCTTCGCGGGTTGCATCGTGCTCCCGGCCGAGCCGGCCCGGGGAGCCCGGTCATTGTAGAGGCCGGTCTCCCCAGAACCAGGCCACCGTGCGCGCCACCGCCTCGGCGTGCGGGGTCGGAGTGGACGGCCCGAAGGCCCCGCGGTACTTCGACCAGTCGACCACGTACGGGGCCTGGAACTCGTACAGGACCTCGCCGACCTCGCGGATCATGGGCGAGAACAGGCCGGCCAGGCGGGTCATGGCGGCCGAGTTGGTGGCGATCCTGGAGCGGCCGCCGCTGGCCGCGACCACCAGCTCGAGGAACTGGCGGCCGGTGAGGGGCTCGGCCGCCGGCAGGTGCCAGGCCTGGCCGTCGGCCTCCTCCCGCTCGCCCAGGGTGGCCAGGCCGGCGGCCACGTCCTCCAGGTAGCTGAGGGTGTGCGGCTGGTCGAGGCGGCCCACCCAGCGCACCGTCCGGCCGGCCACGGCGGCGCGGAACAGGCGCTCGCCGGTGACGCTGGTCAGGCCGCCGGGACCGTAGTAGTTGGACGCCCGGCCGATGGCCACCCGCAGCCGGCCCTGGCCGTGCAGGTCGAGCAGGCGCTCGGCCATCCGGGCCCTGGTCCGGCCCTTCGGGCCGGTGGCGGCGGCCGGGAGATCCTCGGTGAGCGGGCCGTCGTGGGGGCCGTACAGGTAGAGGTTGTCGGCCAGGACCAGCTTGGCCCCGGCGGCGGCCGCACCCTCGGCGATGGCCTCGGTCAGGGGCGGGAAGGCGGCCGGCCAGTCGGTGTAGGGCGGCTGGGCGCAGTGGTAGACGACGGCCGCCCCGGCGACGGCCGCCTTGGCGCCGTCCGGGGTGGCGACATCGGCGGCCAGGCGCTCGACCCCGGCCGTCACGGCCGCGTCCCCGGCCCGGTTGACGGCCCGCACCCGGTGCCCGCGGCGGGCCAGCTCCCCCGCCAGCGCGCCCCCGATCCCTCCGCTGGCGCCAACGACGACGTGCATCGGCCTGCTCCCTTCTCTACAGTTGTTCACTGTTGTTAATGCTGTTAACTCTACCGTATGCTGTCAACATGACGGAGACGACAGCGCGGGTACCACGGCGGGAGCGGGTCCACCAGGCCACCGTGGAGGAGATCAAGGCGGTGGCCAGGGCGCAGATGGCCGCCGAGGGCACGGCCGGGGTGACCCTGCGGGCGATCGCCCGCGAGATGGGCATGACCGCCCCCGCCCTCTACCGCTACTTCGGCTCACGCGACGAGCTGGTCACGGCCCTGGTCACCGACGCCTACAACGCCCTGGTCGACGCCATGGAGGCGGCCGTCGACGCCGTCGACCCCGGCCGCCACGCGGAGCGGGTGCGGGTCGCCTTCGGCGCCTTCCGGACCTGGGGGCTGCAGCGCCCGACCGAGTACGCCCTGATCTTCGGCAGCCCGATCCCCGGCTACGTCGCCCCCGAGGCGACCCGCCCGGCCGGGCTGCGCTACACCGACCTGCTGGGGCGGCTGCTGGCCGAGGCCCACGCCGACGGCGCCCTCGACCCGGCCCGGATCGACCTGCGCGTGCCGCCGACGCTGGCCCGCCAGGTCGAGGCGTTCCAGCGGCGCCGCGGCGGCCCCGAGCTCCCGGCCCCGGTGCTGGCCTTCGGGCTCGGCGCCTGGGCCCACGTCCACGGCCTGGTCACCCTGGAGATCTTCGGCCATCTGGCCCCGGCCATCGGCGACGGCGCCGCCCTGTTCGAGCAGGAGCTGGAGGCGATCATCCGCCAGTCGGGGCTGAGCGGCTGACCGCGGCTAGGTCGAGGCCCGGACGACCAGCTCCACGTCCAGGATCAGGTGCATGCCGGCGGCCTCGCCGGCCACCTTGGCCAGCAGCAGGCGGGTCGCCTGGCGGCCCATCTCCTCGATCGGCTGGCGCACCGTGGTCAGGGGCGGCTGGGTGTAGCGGGCCACCGCCGAGTCCTCGAAGCCGACCACGGCCACGTCGTCGGGGACCCGCCGGCCGGCCGCCCGCAGCGTCCGCAGCGCCCCCGCGGCCATCAGGTCCGAGGCGGCGAACACGGCGTCGACCGGGCACCCCGGCCGCTCCAGCAGCCGGCCCATGGCCGCGGCCCCGCCCTCCTCGGTGAAGTCGCCGGCCTCGACCAGGTCGTCGCCGCCGGCCAGCCCGGCCGCCCGCAGCCCGTCGCGGTAGCCGTCCAGCCGGTCCTGGCCCACGCCCATGTCCTGGGGGCCGGTGATGGTGGCGATCCGCCGGCGGCCCCGCCGGGCCAGATGGTCGACCGCCTGGCGGGCCCCGCCGCGGTTGTCGGCGTCCACGTAGCTGGCCGGCCCCGTGCCGGCCGGGCGGCCGACCAGGACCGCTGGCACCCCGGCCCGCTCCAGGACACCGGGCAGCGGGTCGTCGTTGTGCAGGGAGGCCAGCAGCACGCCGTCGACGTGGCCGCCGACCACATGGCGCTCCAGTCGCCCCCGGTCGGGCAGGTCGTGGGCGACCAGGAGCAGCAGCTGGATGCCGGTCTCGGCCAGGGCGGCGCTGACCCCGCGGACCATGCCGGCGAAGAAGGGCTCAGAGAGGAAGCGGGTGTGCGGCTCGGAGACGACCAGCGCGACCGAGTCGGCCCGCCTGGTGACCAGGCTGCGGGCGGCCCGGTTGGGCACGTAGCCGAGCTTGGCCACCGCCCGCTCCACCTGGACCCGGACGGCCGGGCTGACCTTGGGCGATCCGTTGACCACCCGCGACACGGTGGCCCGGGAGACCCCGGCCAGCGCCGCCACCTGCTCCAGGGTCGGCGAGGTCACGGAAGGCCGTCCAGGCCGCCGCGGACGATCGTGTCCCGGTACCAGAGGGCGCTGTCCTTGGGCAGCCGGCGCTGGGTGGGGAAGTCCACGTAGACGATGCCGAACCGCCTGGAGTAGCCCTCGGCCCACTCGAAGTTGTCCAGCAGCGACCAGACGAAGTAGCCGCGCAGGTCGACCCCGCCCTGGATCGCCCGGTGGGCGGCCCGCAGGTGCCCGTCCAGGAACCGGATCCGGGCCCGGTCCCGGACCCGGCCACCGGCGTCGGGGCCGTCATCGAACGCGGCCCCGTTCTCGGTCACGAACAGCGGCGGCGACGGGTAGTCGCGGTGCAGCCGCAGCAGCAGCTCGTCAAGGCCCGACGGGTCGATCTCCCACCCGAGGGCGGTCCGCGGCCGGTCCCTGGCCACGAACTCGACGTCCCCGGCGGCGACCCAGGGCGACGCCGGGCCGCCGAGCCGCGGCCGCCCGGGCCGGGCGGCCACCACCCAGCGCCGGTAGTAGTTGACGCCGAGCAGGTCGAGGGGCACGGCCATGGCGGCCAGGTCGGCGTCGGCGGCCCGCTCCAGGCCGCCCAGGCCGCCCAGGTCTTCGAGCACGTCGGCCGGATAGCTCCCGCGGAACAGCGGGTCGAGGAACAGCCGGTTGTAGATGCCGTCGATGCGGCGGGCGGCGTCGCCGTCGGCCGGGTCGGCCGACGCCGGGGAGACCGGGTCGAGGTTGAGGTTGATGCCGATCCGCGGCCGGGCGTCCAGGGCCCGCATCGCCCGGGTGGCCTGGCCGTGAGCGACCAGCAGGTGGTGGGCGGCCCGCACGGCGGTGGCCGGGTCCTGCACGCCCGGAGCGTGGACGCCGGCCGCGTGGCCGAGGAAGGCCGCGCACCAGGGCTCGATCCCGCACTTCAGCAGGCGGTCGACCAGCCGCCGGTAGAAGTCGAGGCCCTCGGGGTTGACCGGGCCGCGGCCGTCGGGCTGGATCCGCGGCCAGGCGACCGAGAACCGGTAGGCGCCCAGCCCCAGGTCGGCCATGAGGGCCGCGTCCTGCCGGTAGCGGTGGTAGTGGTCGGCGGCCACCTCCCCGGTGTCCCCCCCGACCACCCGCCCCGGGGTCCCGGCGAAGGTGTCCCTGATGGAGGGCCCCCGCCCCCCCTCGCCGGCCGCCCCCTCGACCTGGTAGGCGGAGGTCGCCGCCCCCCACACGAACCCGTCCGGGAACCGCGCGCCCCCGCTCATCCCCCGCCCCCCTCCCTCACCACTGTGAGAGCGCTCTCTCAAGGTTGCTCAGCATGAACGCTCCGCTACTGGATGGTCAAGGGGAAGCGTTTGTACATGGTAAGGTCCGGGCATGGCCGCCCCGACCCCCCGCCGGCGGATCGCCTCCGGCTCGCCGTTCGAGCCGGTGGTCGGCTTCAGCCGGGCGCTGCGGGTCGGCGACCGGGTGCTGGTCGCCGGCACCGCCCCGATCTGGCCCGACGGGTCCTGCGACCCCGACCCGCAGGCCCAGGCGGCCCGGTGCCTGGAGATCATCCTGGCCGCCCTGGCCGAGGCCGGGGCCGGGGCCGAGCACGTGGTCCGCACCCGCATGTTTCTGGTCGACCCGGCCGACTGGGAGGCGGTCGGGCGCGCCCACGGGGCCGTGTTCGCCGAGCACCGCCCGGCCTCGACCATGGTCGTCGTGGCCGCGCTGCTGGACGACCGCTGGCGGGTCGAGATCGAGGCCGAGGCGGCGCTCTAGCGGTACTGCCCGCGGCCGCGCAGGTAGCTGACCAGGTCGTCGTAGGACCCGGGCTCGGCGGCGAACCGGGCGTAGTCCCGGGCCAGCTCGAACCACGGCGGCGTGCTCGGGCGGATCTCGTGCAGCCCGCGGGTGAAGTCGGCCAGGGCGACCGGCCGCGAGCTGTTGCTGACCATGGAGGCCTCGAGGGCGGCCGCGGTCGCCGACTCGCAGAGCTGGGCCAGGTCGGCGGCCGAGCACTTGTCGGTGCGGGCGGCCAGCGCGGCCAGGTCCAGGTCGTCGGCCAGCGGGCGGCCAGCCAGCACGCCCCGGATGATGGCCTGGCGGGCCTGGAGGTCGGGGGGCAGCACGAGCAGGCGGTGGTCGAGCCGGCCGGGCCGGCGCAGCAGCGAGTCGACGTCCCAGGGGTGCTCGGTGGCGGCGACCACGAACACTCCCTCGTGCTCCTCGCTGGCGCTGTACAGCTCGGCCACGAGCTGGTCCACGACCCCGCGCCCGATCGAGTGGCGGCGGCCGGCCCGGCGCGGGCCGATGGCGTCGAGCTGGTCGAGGTAGAGCAGGCAGGGCGCGGCCGCCCGGGCCGTCTCGAAGATCTCGTGGATGCTGCGGCGGCTGTAGCCGAGCCACATGTCGACCACATGCGCCAGGTCGATCCGGAGGAAGCCCGCCTCCAGCTCGCCGGCCAGCGCCCTGGCCAGGAACGTCTTGCCGCAGCCGGGGGGGCCGTACATCAGCAGGCCGCCGCGCAGCGACCGACCGAACAGCCGGCGCATGTCCGGGTCGCGCAGCGACGACAGGAAGGCGATGGAGAGCCAGCGCTTGATCGCCGGCATGCCGCCGACGTCGGCCAGGGTCGTCCTCGGCTCCTCGACCTCGCCCAGGACCCACTGGTCCACCGTGACCCCCCGGTGCTGGGGCTCGGCCTGGGCGGTCGGGATGGAGGCCGGCGCCGGGAGGGGAGAGGCGGGAAGGGCCGCGCTGGCCCGGCCGGCCAGCTCGATGGCCTCGTCCTGGCCGGGGACGAGGGCGAGCACGGCCGAGCTGTGCTCCAGCGACTCGGCGGGGCGGCCCGCCTCCAGCAGCAGCGTGGCGACGTGCAGGCGCAGAGCCAGGTTGTCGGGCACGGCCTCGACCGCCGCCCGAAGACCGGCAAGCAGCTCAGGGTCGACCGGCATGGCGGCAACAGTATGCAAGGGCGCCGCCGCCGGGTGCGAACGCCCTGATCGACCGGCGGCGAAATGCTGATTACAGTATTACGATGGCCGGGACCGCTTCGAGGAGGAGGCCACGATGAGCTCCATCCACTTCGTCGACGCACTGCTGGCGGACGCCGACCGCGACCAGCGGGCCGAGCCGGGCCCGTCGGACGCCGAGGCCCTCGACGCCTACTCCCAGGTGGTCGCGGGCGTCGCCGAGCGCGTGATCGGCTCGGTGGCCAGCCTGCGGATCAACCGCCGGCTGCCCGGGGGGCGCCAGGCGCAGGGCTCCGGCTCGGCGGTGGCGATCACCCCGGACGGCTTCCTGGTCACCTCGGCCCACGTGGTCGAGGGGGTCGAGAAGGGCCGGGCGTCGCTGGCCGACGGCCGCGAGCTGCGCTTCCAGGTCGTGGGCCGCGACCCGCTGTCCGACCTGGCGGTGATCCGGGCGAGCGGAGCCGACCTGGAGCCGGTGTCCCTGGGGAACGCCGACCGGCTCCGGGTCGGCCAGCTCGTCGTGGCCGTCGGCAACCCCATGGGTCTGGCCGGCTCGGTCACCGCCGGGGTGGTCAGCGCGCTCGGCCGCTCCTTCCCGACCACCGACGGGCGGGCCAGCCGGCTGCTCGAGAACGTGATCCAGACCGACGCCGCCCTCAACCCGGGCAACTCCGGCGGCGCCCTGGTCGACGGGCGCGGCCGCATGGTCGGGGTCAACACCGCCGTGGCCGGGATCGGTCTCGGTCTGGCCGTGCCGATCAACGCCACCACCAGGCGGATCATCGCCGCCCTGATGCGCGACGGACGGTTCCGGCGGGCGTTCATCGGCATCGCCGGCGGCAGCCGCCCGCTGCCGCCCCGGGTCGCCCAGGTCCTCGGCCGCAACGCCGGGGTCGAGGTCGTCCAGGTGGTCGACGGCAGCCCGGCGGCACGGGCCGGGATCCGCAACGAGGACCTGATCATCGACGTCGACGGCGTGCCGGTGGCCGACGCCGGCGACCTCCAGCGACTGATGGTGAGCGAGCGCATCGGCCGCCCCGTCCCCGTCCGCGCCTTCCGCGGCGGCGAGCTTCTGGAGCTCAGCCTGGTCCCGGTCGAGCTCCAGCGCTAGGCGCACCGCACCACCGGGCCGGGTGGCCGGCGTGGCATGCTCGGCCGATGGCAGGAACGACCCTCACCGCGCGCGAGCGGCGGCGGCTGGCGCCGCTGGCCGCGGCGCTGGCCCGGGCCCGGGCCGCCACCGGCCCGCCGCGGCTGGAACCGGTGGCCGGCCGCCTGCCGGCGGCCGGCACCGCCGGGCTGCTGGCCGGCACCTTCAATCCCTTCACCCGGGCCCACGCCGCCGTGGCCGTGGCCGGCCACCGGGCCGGCTGCCGGGTGGTGGTGCTGGCCATGGCCCCGGTGAGCCTGGCCAAGGAGGGCGTGGAGCGGGCCCACCCGGTGGACCGGCTCGACTGGGCCGCGGCCTGGGCGCGCCGCCACCCGTGGGTGGTGGTGGCCGCGGCCAGCCACCCGCTGCTGGTCGACATGGCCGAGGCCCTCGGCCGCGCGACCGGCGGCGAGGTCGCCCTGCTGCTCGGGACCGACAAGGCGGCCCAGCTCATCGAGCCCCGGTGGTACGACGACCCGGCGGCGGCCCTGGGCCGCCTGGACCGGGCGGCCACCCTGCTGGTCGCCGAGCGGGCCGGCCACCCCATCCCGGACCTGCCCCTGCGAGCCACCCCGCTGCCCACCGCGACCTGGGTGCCCGAGCGGTCCGCGACCCAGGCCCGGGAGGCCGCGGCCCGCGGCCTGCCGCTCGACGACCTGCTCCCGGCCGCCGTCGCCAGGGGGGTCGAGCGGACCGGCGCATATGCCCAGGGCGACGCCTACCTGGTAAGGCTCCGGGAGCTGGAGGCGCTAACTACCTCAGGTGGGCCCGGAAAGCTAGGCTTCCGCCCTGAGGCCCCTGACCGCCGGAGGTAGCCCGTGGCCGTCCGCGACGTGGAGTTCGTGATCATCGGCGGTGGCGTCGCCGCCGCCAAGGCGGCCGAGGGCCTCAGGGCCGCCGGCGGCGAGGGCACCGCCGTGGTGCTTACCGCCGAGCCGGAGCTGCCGTACGAGCGGCCGCCACTGTCCAAGGCGTTCCTCCGGGGCGAGGCCGGCCGCGACTACGTGCGGACCCACGACGAGGCCTGGTACCGCGACCACCGGGTCGAGCTGCTCCTGGCGACCCGGGCCAGCACCCTGGACCAGGCCACCCGCACGGTCACCACCGAGGTCGGCGACCAGCTCCGCTATGGCGGCGGCCTGGTCCTGGCCACCGGCGCCCAGCCCGTCCGCCTGGGGCTGCCCGGCGAGGACCTGGAAGGCGTCTACTACCTGCGCACCGTCGACGACTCCGAACGGCTGCGGGCGGCGATCTCCCGGGCCGAGAGCATGGTGATCATCGGCGGCGGCTTCATCGGCGCCGAGGTGGCCGCCAGCGCCACCCAGATGGACACCCGGGTGACCCTGCTGGAGGTGGCCGACACCCTGTGGACCAGGGCGGTTGGTTCCGAGATGGGCCGCTTCTTCGAGGCCTTCCTGCGCGACCGGGGCGTCCACGTCCGCACCCGGACCAAGGCCGAGCGCCTCGAGGGCGGCGACAGCGTCGAGGCGGTGGTGCTGCCCGACGGCACCCGGCTGCACGCCGACGTGGTCGTGATCGGGGTCGGGGTCCGGCCCGACACCGACCTGGCCGAGCGGGCCGGCCTGCCGGTCGACAACGGCGTCCTGGTCGACCAGCAGCTGCGGGCCGCCGACGGCGTCTTTGCGGCCGGCGACGTGGCCAACACCGACCATCCGCTGTTCGGGCGGATCCGCATCGAGCACTGGGCCGAGGCCCTCAACCAGGGGCTGGTGGCCGGCCGCAACCTGGCCGGGGCCGGCGAGCGCTACGACCGCGTGCCCTACTTCTTCTCCGACCAGTTCGACCTGTCCCTCTCCTACCTCGGCCACGCGCGGGAATGGGACGATCTGGTCGTTCGGGGCACCCGCGAGGTCAAGGAGCCGAAGTTCATCGCCTGGTACCTGCACCAGGGCACGCCGCGGGCGGCCCTGATCGTCAACGACTGGGACGCCGAGGACCCGGTGCGCGAGGTCATCCGCCGCGCCCGGCCCGTCGGCCCCGGCCGGCTGGCGGACGAGGGCGTTGACCTCGGTCAGCTGTAGGCCGATCGGTCTACGCCCGATCCCAGCGCGGCCCGTGCCGGGGTCGGGCGTAGAAGGGCCCCCGCGCCATCCGGGGGGGCCAAGACAGCGCGAGGGGCCGCAGAGGGCATAGTACGCCTGTTCCGCGACCTGTGTTGTGCCAGAAGGGGACTACGACTCGGTTGCGAGCAAGATCGCCCCATCGACGGACCCGGCTGCACCGGCTGTCGTAGCCCGTACTACGTAGGCTCGGTCTGCGCCCCCCTTGCCTTCCGTGGCATCTTGAAGGCATGGACCACACGACGCTGATCCGGCGGCCCCGGCTCCGTGGGCCGGTGCTCCTGACCGCCTTCGACGGCTGGAACGACGCCGGCGAGGCCGCCACCACCGCCCTGGACGCGATCGGGGACGCGCTGGCGGCCGAGACCTTCGCCACCATCGATCCCGAGGAGTTCTACGACTTCCAGGCCACCCGGCCCACGGTGCGGCTGGTCGACGGCCAGCGGCGGGTCGAGTGGCCGGCGGTCGAGCTGCGCGCCGCCCGCCTGCCCGCGGCCGACCACGACCTGATCGTGGTCAGAGGACACGAACCCAACCTGCGCTGGCGGAGCTTCGCCTCCGAGATCATCCAGGTCGCCTCCAGCCTGGGGGTCGAGATGCTGGTCACGGTGGGCGCCCTGCTGGCCGACGTCCCCCACACCCGGCCGGTCCAGGTGGTCAGCTCGGCCGGCGACCGCGACCTGGCCGAGCGCCTGGGGCTGAACGTCTCCCGCTACGAGGGGCCGACCGGCATCCTCGGCGTCCTCGGCGACCTGGCCAGCGTCGAGGGCATCCCGTCGATCGGGCTGTGGGCCGCCCTGCCCCACTACCTCAACCTGGCCCCCAACCCGTGGGGCGCCATGGCCCTGATCGAGGAGCTGCGGCGGCTGCTGCCGATGGCCGTCGACACCGGCCCCCTGGCCGACCAGACCGGGGCCTTCGACGCCGCCGTGGCCGACCTGGTCGACGAGAACCCGGAGCTGGCCGGCTACATCGAGCGGCTGGAGGCCGACACCGACGAGGACGACGACGACGAGGAGGAAGGATCGCCGGGCCTCGCCGACCTCCCCCCCGAGGAGCTGGTGGCCGAGGTCGAGCGCTACCTGCGCGACCACCCCGGCGGGTCCAGGAGCTGAGGGGAGCGACCGCATGGAACCCGTCGTCCCGTCGACCGGCTGGGGGGTCACGCACCTGTTCTTCCGGGTCCATCCCAGCCGCTCGCCCGACCCCGTCCAGGCCGGCAAGGAGCTGGTGGCCGCCCTCGACACCTTCGCGGCCGCTCCCGACCACCAGGTGCTGTGCGCCTCGGTCCTCGGCCTCAAGGCCGACCTCGGCGTGCTCGCCATCGGCCCCGACCTGGTCCGGCACGAGGCGCTGGCCTCGGCCCTGCGCGCGGTGAGCCCGCTGGAGCCGGCCTACTCGTTCCTGTCGCTCACCGAGGTCTCGGAGTACATGGAGACCGAGGACGAGGTCCGGGCCCGGCTTGAGGCCCAGGGCGTCGAGGATCTGGAGGACCGGGTGGCCAAGGCGGTCGACCGGCTGGCCGGGCAGCGCGAGGACCGGCTGCACCCGCGCCTGCCCCGCAAGGCGGTGCTGGCCTTCTACCCGATGAGCAAGGCCCGCGACCCGGGCGCCAACTGGTTCCGGCTGCCGTTCGACCAGCGCCGCGAGCTGATGCACGGCCACGGCAAGGTCGGGCGCCGCTACACCGGCCGGGTGCTGCAGCTGGTCACCGGCTCGACCGGCCTGGACGACTTCGAGTGGGGCGTGACCCTGCTGGCCGACGACCTCAGCGCCATCAAGGAGGTCGTCTACGACATGCGCTTCGACGAGGTGACCGCCGCCTACGGCCGCTTCGGCCCGTTCCTGGTCGGCCTGACCTGCGACCCCGCCGACCTGCCGGAGCGCCTGGGCCTGCGCTGACCGGTGCTCCCACTCGACCCGATCCACGCCCTCCCAGGAACCCGGTCCCGGTGACGCTCCGGAGCCGGGGAACAGCTGGATGCTACCCGGCCGGGGCGCTGCTCACTGCTGGTCCAGGGGGCACCAGCGGGTCGTGCGGCCCCCCACCTTGGCGGTGGACAGCTCCGACCCGTGGCGCGGGCAGACGCCGAGGGCGCGTGCGCGGGCGAAGGCGCTGCGGCCGGTGCCGCCGGCCTTCAGGGCGGCCCGGACGGCGGCCCGGACGGCCCGGCGCAGCTGGGCCAGTTCCTCGAGGTCGAGGTCGACCCCGCGGCGCCGGGGGTCGATCCCGGCCCGCCACAGGGCCTCGTCGGCCAGCAGGTTGCCCACCCCGGCCAGCGCCTGCTGGTTGAGCAGGCGCGCCTTGACCGGGGCCCGGCTGCGCCCGATCAGGTCCCGGAACCGCTCCGGCGACACCTCCATCGCATCCGGCCCCAGCCGCCCCCTGACCGGGTCCAGGGTCACCCGGCCCAGCCGCCGCGGGTCGCGCAGGACCATGTTGCCGCCGTCGGTGAAGGCGAGCGCGAACCGTTTGAAGCGCAGCGCCGGGTCGTCGTCGAACCGCAGGCTCCCGCTCATCCCGAGGTGCAGGCCGAGCACCGGCCCGTCGGTCTCGATCAGCAACTGCTTGCCCACCCGGTCCACCCCGGTCACCCGGTGCCCGACCAGCGCCTCACGAAGCCCACCGGGCGGCCACGGCCGGCAGACGAACGAGTCGGAGTCGTCGGCATCGGCCACCACCCGCCCGACAGCATGCCGCTCCAGGGCCTCACGGGCCCGCTCGGCCTCCGGCAGCTCCGGCATCGCCGGAGCATCTCACCCCACCCGGCGTTCCACATGTCGACCAGCCCTGCTCGTCCTCAACCTGGCCAGCTGGCAGTTCCGGTATCCTGCGCCCCACCGGCCCCTGTAGCTCAAGGGACAGAGCAGCTGTCTCCTAAACAGCAGGTTGCAGGTTCGAGTCCTGCCAGGGGCACCAGACGTCCAACGTCGCAGGTCAAAGGGGCTAGGAACGCCCTCTCGTGGGGCATCACGCTCGACCAGGCGTAGCACAGCGCTCGACGACCCGAATAAACGCCTCGTGACGCGAGCATCGCCCGCTCGGCCTCGGTTGCACTCAATGCCTGCCAGACGCGCAACCTCCACCAGCGCAGCGTTGCTGGTCTAGGCGAT
>Ga0075419_10000547_pt1 | contig 23836 bp, 21 predicted proteins | sample SoiMetdeltSBSDD3_FD_76900 | JGI IMG/M metagenome (GOLD analysis project Ga0075419, IMG submission 76900) | Bulk soil microbial communities from a Populus tree surrounding site in Tennessee, USA - Soil MetaG P. deltoides SBSDD3 | ecosystem: Environmental > Terrestrial > Soil > Tree plantation... | reverse complement strand
TCCGTGAGGACGAGCCCCGAACGCTCGGCGAGCGCGAACGCGTCCTCGACCTCGCCGGCGTGGCGCGAGTACGGTTTCTCGCAGAGCACGTGCTTCCCGGCGTGGAGCGCGCGCATCGTCCACTCGTGGTGGAGCCCGTTCGGCAGGGAGACGTAGACGGCGTCGACCTCGTCGTCTGCGAGCAGCGCGTCGTACGACGCGTGCGCGCGCTCGAGGCCATGCTCGCGCGCGTACGCGTTGGCGCGCTCGGCGTCGCGGCTCCCCACCGCCACGACCGAGACGTCGCCGCCCGACGCGGCCGCGGAGAGGATCTGGCGGTTGATGTTCGCGGTCGAGAGCAGCCCCAGGCGGAGCATCGCTCAGCCGCCGATCGCCGTCTCGCTGTCGGGGTCGAAGAAGTGGAACCGACGGACGTCGACCGCGACGTCGACCTCGTCGCCGACGCGGAGCGCAACCCGCGGCTCGAACGTCGCACAGAACGGCGTGCCCTCGCGCGTGATCAAGGCGACCTCCTCGAGCCCGCCACCGGTCGCCTCGGCGATCGCCTCGCTCGTCGCGGGCGGAGCGTCCACGGTGAAGAAGCCGAGCAGGTTCGCGCCGAGGGCCTCGACGCGGTCGATCTTCGCCCGGATCAGCGCGCCGCCCGCGTGCCGGCCGTCCTCGCCGGGGCCCTCGAGGTCCTCCGGGCGGATGCCGACGATCAACTCGCGCCCGACCCACGGGTCGAGGTCGCGCTCGCGGGCGATCTCGGCGGGGATCGGGACCGCGGAGCTCCCGATGCGCACGAGGAGGCCGTCGTCCGCGCGCTCGATCGTGCCGCGCGCGAGGTTCATCGGCGGCGAGCCGATGAACCCGGCGACGAAGAGGTTCGCGGGGTGGTCGTACACGTGGGTCGGCGTGTCGACTTGCTGCAGTTCCCCGGAGCGCATCACCGCCACGCGGTCGCCCATCGTCATCGCCTCGATCTGGTCGTGCGTGACGTACACGGTCGTCACGCCGAGGCGCTTCTGGAGCGCCTCGATCTCGCCGCGCATGTGCACCCGGAGCTGCGCGTCGAGGTTCGACAGCGGCTCGTCCATGAGGAAGACCTGTGGCTTGCGGATGATCGCGCGGCCCATCGCGACCCGCTGTCGCTGCCCGCCGGAGAGCTGCTTCGGGCGCCGGTCGAGCAGGTCCTCGAGGCCGAGCAGGCGCGTAGTCTCCTGGACGCGCTCCCGGATCTCCTGCTTCGGGCGCCTCGCGAGCTTGAGGCTGAACGCGATGTTCTGAGCCACGGTCATGTGCGGGTAGAGCGCATAGTTCTGGAAGACCATCGCGATGTCGCGGTCCCGCTCGAGCACGTCGTTCATCCGCTTCCCGCCGATGTAGAGGTCGCCGGAGGAGATGTCCTCCAGGCCGGCGATCATGCGCAGCGCGGTCGTCTTGCCGCAGCCCGACGGGCCGACGAGGACGAGGAGCTCGGCCTCCGCGATCTCGAGCGTGAGCTCCTTCACGGCCTCGAACCCGTTCGGGAAGCGCTTGGCGAGCTTGTCGAGCTGGATGTCAGCCATCGGTCGCGATCAGCCCTTCAGCGCTCCGGCCATCAGGCCGCGCATGAAGTAGCGGCCGAGGAGGATGTACACGATCAGCGTCGGCAACGAGGCGATCAGCGCGGCGGCCATCTGCACGTTGTACGGCGTCACGAGGGAGCCGGTCGTGTTGTTCAGGGCGACCGTGACGGGCCACTGCCCCGGGTCGGTCACGATGAACACCGCGAACAGGAAGTCGTTCCAGATCGACGTGAACTGCCAGATCGCGGTCACGACGAAGGCCGGCGCGGAGATGGGGAGGACGACGGACCAGTACGTCCGCAGCATCCCGGCCCGGTCCATCCGGGCCGCCTCGATCAGGTCCTCCGGAATCGTCGCGTAGTAACTCCGGAAGATCAGGGTCGTGATCGGGATGCCGTAGACGATGTGCGCGAAGGCGAGGCGTGGGATCCCCTCCGGGAAGTCGACGTCGATGAAGATCTGCGTCAGCGGGATCATCACCGCCTGATACGGGATGAACAGGCCGAACAGCAGGAAGAGGAAGACGAGGTCGGCGCCGGGGAAGCGCCATCGCGAAAGGACGAAGCCGTTCAGCGAGCCGATGACCGTGGAGATGAGCGTCGCGGGGATGACGAGCTTGAGGCTGTTCTTCAGGAACGGGAGGAGGCCGTACTGCTCGCCGTTCCACGCCTCGCGCCACGCGTCGAGGCTCCACGACTCCGGCAGAGCCCAGGCGCGGCTCGGGTCCGCCTCGCCGGCCCCTTTGAAGCTCGCCACGAGCAGCACGTAGACCGGGAGCAGGACGACGACCGCGGCGAATGCGAGCGCCGCGTACTTGAGCACGCGCGAGGACACCCGCCTGCGCCGCCGGCGTCGGGACGTCCGGTCGAGCGCGACCGTGGTCACACCCTTCGCTCCGAGCGCACGGTGTAGATCAGGTAGGGGACGATGAGCACCGAGATCCCGACGAGTAGCAGCGTCGCGATCGCGGCCCCCTTCGCGTAGTCGCGCGCGTCGTAGATGAGGATCCACATGTAGACGGCCGGCGTCTGGGTGATGAGCTGCTTCCCACCGATCGCGACGATCAGGTCGAAGACCTTGATCGAGATGTGCCCGAGGATGATGAGCGCCGAAAGCGTCACCGGCCGCAGGTGCGGGAAGACCACGTGCCGGTACACGCGCCACTCCGAGGCGCCGTCCATCCTGGCGGCCTCGCGGAGCTCCTCGGGGACGCCGCGGAAGCCGGCCAGGTAGAGCGCCATGATGTACCCCGAGAGCGCCCACATCGCGGGCAACGCGAGCGCGGCCGCGCCCCAGTCCTGGCCCAGGTACCAGTCGTTGCGGAGGAACCCGAGGCCGAGCTTGTCGAAGAGCAGGTTGAAGCCCGTGGCCCGGTCGCCCGGCGCGGGGTTCATCAGCCACCGCCAGACCACGCCCGCCGCGATGAAGGACACCGCCATCGGGAACAGGTAGATCGCGCGGAACATGCCCTCGCCCTTCACGCCCTTGTCGAGCAGAAATGCGAGCGAGGCGCCGATGATCAGCGCGCCCAGCACGAAGGCGACCGTGAACAGCAGCGCGTGGTGCAGGTCGATGATCCAGGCCGGGTCCGTGCTCAGGGTGTCCGACTGCTCACCCGTCGCGACGCCGCTCACGTACTCGCCCGTCTCGCCGACGCCGGACGGGAAGAGCTCCTTGTAGGCGCTGGTGTCGAAGCCGGACGTCTCCTCGGCCTGACGCCAGTCGGAGAGCGAGACCTTGATGTTCCAGCCGATGAGCCCGTAGACGAAGACCGCGACCAGCAGGATCGACGGGGAGACCAGGAGAAGCCCTGGTCCCCACCGTCTGATCTTCCTCACGGCAGGCCTCCGGCCATGTCGTCTGCCGGTGTCGCCGCGTCTCTCTCTCCGACTCCGCTTCTACTTGGCGTTCTTCTTCGCAGCTGCGACGAGCGCGGCCTGGAACCTGCTCACGTTCTTGCTCTGCAGGAACAGCCCGAGCGCGGTGTCGATGTCCGCGTTCCAGGCGTTCGACGCGACCACGCCGTGCGTCAGCGACCCCGCCAGCGCGTCGGCCTTCCAGTCCTTCAGCGCCGTCTTCAGGTACGGGCCGTACAGCCTCGTGTTCGCGTCCTTCCGGGCCGGGATCGAACCCTTGACCGGGTTGAACGTGTCCTGCGCGACCCTGCTGCCGAGGAACGTCAACCACTTCACCGCCGCCGCCCGGTGCGGAGCGCCCTTCGGCAGCGTGAAGCTGTCGGACAGCCAGTCGTACACGTTCGCGGTCCCCGGCACGGCGGTCCAGCCGTAGCCGCTTCCGGGCTTCAGGGCGAGGTTGCCGCCCTTCTTCGTGCCGCTGAAGTAGCCGTCCTGCCAGTCGCCCATGATGTTGAAGGCGGCCTTCCCGTCGGCGACGAGCTTGCCGGCCTCCTGCCAGGTGAGCGAGCCGGCGTCCGAGTTCGTGAACCCGAGCACCTGGTTGTAGCGGTTGAGCGCGGCGGTCACGTTCTTCGCCGACCACCGGTTCGCCGAGCCCGGCCGCCACAGCGCCGCCCAGCCCTTCGGGCCGAGCGTGCCGATCATGACGGTCTCGAGCAGGTGCTTCGCGGTCCACTGCTCGCCCATCGCGAGCGGCGTGAGGCCCGCGTCGTCCGCCTTGCGGAGGGCCGCGACGAACTGCCCCCACGTCTTCGGCACGGCGATGCCGTTCGACCGCAGCGTCCTCGGGTTGAACCAGAGGACGTTCGCCCGGTGGATGTTCACCGGGACGGAGTAGATGCGGCCGTTGTAGCGGATCTGGCTCAGCAGCGACTTCGGCATGACCTTCGCGAAGCCGGCCTGCCGGTAGATGAAGTCGACGGGCAGGACCTGCCCCGCCTTGATGTAGTCGCGGAGCTCGGCGCCCGCGTGGCCCTGGAACGAGTCGGGCGGGTTGCCCGCGGCGAGCCGCTGCGCGAGGACCGCCTTGGCGTTCGTGCCCGCGCCGCCGGCCACCGTCTCGTTCTTGAACTTGCAGTCCGGGTTCTGGCGGTTCCAGATCTTGATCAGGCGGTCGAGGCCCGCCGCCTCGCCGCCGCCGGTCCACCACGAGAACACGGACAGCTGGCACGCCTGGTTGCTCGTCCCCTGCACTCCGAGGCCGGAGGCGGGGAGGGCGAGCGCGGCGACGATCGCGACGATCGCCGCTGCGAGCACGGTCGGACGCGAGAGACCACGTCGCGGCGCCCGCGTGCGTGTGTCGGACATCGGCACTCCTCCTCGTCTGTTCGAGTATCGGTGGGGAGTCAAGTGCACGCGGTGGCCAGTGTCAACAGCACTTTTCCGCAGGTGCGCTTGCGCGTTCTTTCAGGGCTGCGGCGGGTCGAGCAGGCCCGCCCCGGACACCGCACGCGGTCGCAGGGACCACGGCTGGCGGCCCGTTCGCGCCGCGTAGGCGACCGTGGCGATGCGGGCGATCTCGTCCGTGCGCGTCGCGTCGCAGACGGCCACCGCGCAGCCGCCAAAACCGCCTCCCATGAGCCGCGCGCCGAGCGCTCCGGCGCCCTCCAGCTCGTCGACGAGGGCGTCGAGCTCGGGCGTCGAGATCCGGAAGTCGTCTCGAAGGCTCGCATGGCTCTCGCTCAGTAGACGCCCGAGCCGCTCGAGATCGCCGTCCCCGAGCGCGCGCGCAGCCTCCAGCACCCGCGCGTTCTCGCCGACCACGTGGCGCCCGAGCGGCTCGTCCGCAACGTCGTCCCAGGTCGCGTCGCGGAGCGCGCGGAGGCCGAGGCGCCGCGCGAGCTGCTCGCACTCTCTCCTCCGATCGGCGTAGCCGCTCGCCTCGAGCGCCCGCGAGGTCCCGGAGTGGACGACGAGCACGCCGAGGGCCGGTGGGAGCGCGACCGGCAGGATCTCCAGCGAGCGGCAGTCGACGAGGAGCGCATGCTCCTCCTCCCCGCACACGGACGTCAGCTGGTCCATGATTCCGCACGGCACCCCGGTCGCGGCCTCCTCCGCGCGCCGGCAGGCCTCGGCCAGCTCGTTCGGGGCCGGCTGCAACCCCGCGGCGTCGCAGAGCGCGGTGGCCACGGCGACCTCGAGAGCGGCGCTCGACGACAGCCCGGCGCCGATCGGCACGTCAGAGCCGACCATCGCGTCGATCCCCACGGGCGCGCGCCCGAGCGCGGCCAGCTCGCGGACGACACCCCCAACGTACCTGCCCCAGGCGGGTCGCACGGCCGCAGGGTCGGCCGAACCGTCCGCGGGCACCTCGACCTCGTCCCCGCTGTCGAGCGAGCGCACGCGCACGGTCTCCGCCGCGCGCGCGGCGACGATGCAGGAGCGGTCGACGGCGAACGGAAGGACCAGCCCCTCGTTGTAGTCCGTGTGCTCGCCGATCAAGTTCACTCGCCCGGGGGCGCGGAACCAGCGTGCTCCTGCCCCGGGCCCGATCGCGGCCGCGACGCGGCGGGCGGCGCTCGTCTCGACAGAGCCGGCTACGACCCCGCGACCTCGAACGTCCCGTTCATCTGGCTCGCGTGCGGGTCGCACACGAAGCTGTAGGTCCCCGGCTGGAGCTCGACCTGGAAGGTCTCCGCCCCCTCCTCCCCCACCTCCGTCGACACGTCGACGTCTCCGGGGCCGGTCAGGTGGAAGTTGTGGGCCGACGACTTGTCGTCGACCTGGAGCTCCCAGCTCCCGGGAGTGAGCGTCTCGGGCGCGTCGCCGCTCGGCGTCGTGACGCTGATCTCGAAGCCCGGGCCGACGCTGCCGACGAGTGTGAACCCCAGCCCGGTGGCACCACCGGTCATCGTCGTCATCGTCGTCTCGGTGTCCGTCGCCGCCTCGTCGTCGCCACCTCCGCAGCCCGCGGCCGCGAGCAGGCCCGCGGCGAGCAGCGCTGCGAGCACGAACCGGGTCGATCTCATCCGTCCCCTCCTTTGCCTGGGCTCACGGACGATACGCCGTTTCCGTCCAGGCCGATCGCGGAAACGCCCCCGACGCCTCCGTAGAATCGGCGCCGTGGACGTCCAGGAGATCGCGCCACGGCTCTGGCGCTGGACCGGCCGGCACGAGGAGTGGGAGGAAGACGTCGGCTCGGTCTACTACGAGACGGAGGACGGCGTCGTGCTCGTCGACCCGATCCTGCCGCCCGAGGACGAGCAGCGGTTCCTTCGGCACCTGGACAAGGAGGTCCACGGCCAGCAGGTCCACGTCCTCGTCACCGTCTTCTGGCACACGAGGGACGCCGCAGCGATGGTCGAGCGGTACGGCGCGCGCGTGTGGGCGCCGGCGCGGGGAAAGGCTGCCATCGCGCGGCGCGCGGGCACCGTCACCGACGCGTTCAGGGCCGGCGACCAGCTTCCCGGCGACCTGCAGGCGCTGCCGACCGCGCGCGCCGCCGAGGTCGTCTACTGGATCCCGCCGTACGGCGCGCTCGTCCCCGGCGACGTCCTCCTCGGCGAGGGCGCGAAGGGCGGGGGCACGCGGCGGGCCGGGTCCGCCGGCATCCGGCTGTGCCCGGAGTCGTGGCTGCCGGAGGGCAAGGGCCACGCGGAGCTCGCGGCGTCACTCCGTCCTCTGCTCGAGCTTCCGGTCGAGCGGGTCCTCGTGTCCCACGGCGAGCCCGTGCTCGAGCACGGGCGCGAGGCGCTCGCCCGGATGCTCGACGTCGCCTGATGCCCTGGCTCTGGATCCTCGTCGGCGCGCTCGTCGTCCTCGTGCTGGTCGCGGTCTACGGATACAACCGCCTCGTCCGCCTGCGGAACGAGGTGGGCACGGGCTGGGCGAACATCGACGTCCAGCTGCAGCGGCGCGCCGACCTGATCCCGAACCTCGTCGAGGCCGTGCGCGCCTATGCCGCGCACGAGCGCGGGGTCTTCGAGGAGGTCACGAGGGCGCGCGCCGCGCTCCAGCACGCCCCGTCGCCGGGGTCGGCGGCGGCCGCCAACGAGGGCCTGACCGCGGCGCTCGGGCGCCTGTTCGCGGTCGCCGAGGCGTACCCGGAGCTGCGCGCATCGGAGAACTTCCTGCAGCTCCAGGAGGACCTGACGGACACCGAGGACAAGATCAGCGCGGCGCGGCGGTACTACAACTCCACGGTCATGCACTTCAACACCGGGGTGCAGAGCATCCCCTGGATCCTCCTGGCGCGGCCGCTCGGCTTCCGCGAGCGGGAGTTCTTCTCCGCCGACGGGGACATCGCGCCGCCGGACGTCTCCTTCGCATCGTGACCCTGCAGCAGCAGATCCGCGCGAACCGCCTGCGGAGCACGATCGTCGTCGCGGGGTTCGCGCTGCTCCTGCTCCTCGTCGCCGGGCTGATCGGGCTCGCCTTCGACCTCTCGCTGGGCGCGCTGGCGCTCGGAGCGGCGGCCGTGTACGGCGTCTTCGCGCTCCTCCGCTCGCGGCGCATGATCTCGCGATTCACGCGGGCGCACGAGCTCGCTCCGGGCGAGCTGCAGCCCCTCCGCCGGCTCGTCGAGAACGTCGCGATCGCGGCCGGGCTCCCCGTGACGCCGGAAGTCCGGATCGTCGACGACCCCGCCCCGAACGCGTTCGCCGCGGGGCTGCGGCCCCAGTCGAGCTACGTCGGCGTCACGACCGGCCTCCTCCGGGTGATGCCGAAGCGCGAGCTCGAGGCCGTGCTCGCGCACGAGATCTCGCACGTCCGGAACCGCGACACCTACCTGATGACGATGGCGACGGTCTTCGCGGGCGTCATCGCCCTCGTCGCCGACATCGGCTTCCGCACGCTCGCCTACGGCGGGCGCTCGCGCAAGGCAGGCGCCCTGGTGGGCCTGCTCGCGCTCGTCGGCCTGCTCCTCGCGCCGTACGCCGCGCTCCTGCTGCGCATGAGCCTCTCCCGCCGCCGCGAGTTCCTCGCCGACGCCGGCGCCGCCGAGCTCCTCAACGACCCCGAGGCGATGGCGCTCGCGCTCCGCCGGCTGGAGCTCGACACGACGACGATCCGGTACGCGGAGGCGACCACAGCCCACCTGTGGGTGGAGAGCCCGACCGAGCGCGTCGGCTCCGAGGGATCGGGGATCCTCGAGTTCTCGAGCTGGTTCAACACGCACCCGCCGATGCGCAGCCGCATCGCCGCGCTCGAGGAAGCAGGAGGGTTCCGGCTGCCCGAACGGCTCGCTCCGGGGGAGCCGTTCGCGGCCGAGCTGAGCCTCGCCGGCTGACTCCTTGCCGAAAGGGGGCTACAGCTGCCTTCGCTCGTAGCCGAAAGGGGTCGATAATGGGCGTTGCCGTGAAGAGGCTTCGCATCGGCCGCCGTCGCGCGCACGCCGAGCAGCAGAGCTCGCCGCTCGAGCTCGCGACCGCCCCTGCGCTCGTCGACGACCGCTGGCGCGTTCCGGACCACTTCAACTTCACCCGCGACGTCGTCGAGCTGCTCGCGAGCGACCCGAAGCGCCGGGCCCTCACGTTCTCGGGGCACGACGGGATCATCGAGCCTCGCACCTTCCTGCAGATGTCCGAGGCCGCGGCCCACTGGGCGTCGCTGCTCCGCGAGCGGGGGGTCGCCCCCGGCGACCGCGTGCTCGTGCTCGTCAGCGGCGGCGCGAGCTGGCTCGAGGTCATGCTGGGGTGCATCAAGGCAGGAGTCGTCGTCGTGCCCTGCCATCCGGGCTCGTCTGCGCCCGCGCTCGAGGCCCGGGTCGCGACCACCGGCGCATCGCTGATCGTGGCCGACAGCGTCTCGGACGGCGCGATCGCGCACATGTCCTTCGCCCCCGACGTCCAGCTCGTCGAGGAGGCGGGCCGCCCCAGCCCAGGCGAGGCGGAGGCCGCAACACACGACACCTCCTCGCGGGACGTCGCGTTCGTCCTCTGGTCCGGTGAGAGCGGGAGCGAGCCACGGGCAGTCGCGCACACGCACGGCGCGGCGTACGCGTCGCGCGTCCAGGCGGAGCACTGGCTCGACGCAGGCCCGGGCGACGCCGTCTGGTGCACCGCGGACACGGGCTCGGCGCAGGCCGTCTGGAGTGGGCTGCTCGGTCCCTGGTCGCGAGGCGCCGAGATCGTCCACCACACCGGCGAGTTCGACGCGCTCGAGCAGCTCGACCTCGTCCACCGGCTCGGCGTCACCGTCCTCTGCCAGTCCCCTGCCGAGTACCGGGCGCTCGCCGACCTGAAGGCGCGCGACCTCGAGCGGTATCGGTCGCGCAACCTCCGCCGGCTCGTCTCGACCGGGGGGCACCTCGAGCCCGACGTCGCCGCGCTCTTCGAGGAGGTCTGGGAGCTCAGGATCCACGACGGCTACGGGCAGACGGAGACGAACGTCGTCGTCGCGAACGCCGGTACGCACGTCCCCTACAAGCCCGGCTCGCTCGGCCAGGCGCTCCCCGGGCACCACGTCGCCGTCGTCGACGATCACGGGAACGAGCTTCCGCCGGGGATCGAGGGCGATCTCGCGGTGCGGGGTCGCCCGCCGACGCTGTTCGCCGGCTACTGGGACTCGCCCGACGAGACGAAGGCCGCGTTCAGCGGCGACTGGTACCTCACCGGCGACGTCGCGACCCGGGACGAGGAGGGCTATCTCTTCCACGTCGCGCGCGCCGACGACGTGATCACGAGCCGTGGCCGCACGTTCGGCCCCTACGACGTCGAGGCGGCGCTCCGCGGCCACGCGGCCGTCCGCCGCGCCGCCGTCGTCGGCATTCCCGATCACGCGCACGGCGGTCACTTCGTCCGGGCGTACATCGTCCTCGAGCCGCGCAGCAAGCCGAGCGAGCAGCTCGCGGCCGAGCTGCGGCAGCACGTGGCCGACGCGCTCCCCGAGCAGCAGGTCCCGCGCGAGGTCGAGTTCGTCGAGGGCCTGCCGACGACGCCGGACGGGACGGTTCGACGCGACGAGCTCCGCGAGCGGACCGCCTCCGGCCGGCCGCTCTGGGAGTCGACTCCTGCCACGGAACCACCCGCGGCGGCGGCCGCGTTCGCCGAGGTTGCAGAACCGGTCGCACAGCACGTTGCACCGCCCGTTGCAGAGCCCGTTGCAGAGCCGCCGCCCCCGGTCGCCGAGCCGGCGCAGGTCGCACAGCCTGCGCAGCCCGCACCGGTTGCCGAGGCCGCGGTCGAGCCCGTCGTGGCGACGGAGACCACACCCGTCGCGCCCGAGAGCCAGGCGCCGCCGTCGCTCGAGGAGCCGGTCTTCGTGGTGGAGCAGGAGGTCGTGCTGCCGCTCGAGGACGGGGTCGTGATCCCGCTCGAGCCGGAGGTCGGAATCCCGATCGAGACCGAGGCGATCCCGCTCGAGCCCGACGCCGTCGTCGCCCCGCTCGTCCCGGAGCCCGAGGCGCCCGCCCAGCCCGGGCCCCCTGCCCCGGAGCCGCTGCCCGAGTACGTCGTCGAACCGGCCGTCGCGCCCGAGCCGATCGTCGAGCCGGAGCCGCCGGGGCCCGTGGTGCCGGCGGAGGCGGAGCCGCCCACGGTACTCCCGGATTACGTCGTCGAGCCCTCACGCGAGCCTGCGCCGGTCGCCTTCCACGCCGAGCCCGAGCCCGAGGAGGACGAAGAGCTCGGCCCGCTGCCCGAGTACGTGGTCGACCCCGACCGCCCGACTCCGCTCGAGGCGGTCCCTCCGCCGTCTCCCGTGGCGGAGGGGCCCACCCCCGCCCCCTCCAGCCCGGCGGAGACGGACGACGACCCGCGCGCCGGGCTCGGCATCACCCCCGTCACCGAGTTCCCGCAGGTGGACGCCGGCGCGAAGCGCGAGGCCTCGGGCCGGCGGCGGCTCTCGCAGCCCGCCGCCAAGCCCGACACGCAGCGGTCGCTCGGCGAGCCCGGCGACGAGGGCGAGGAGATCGGCTGGATGCAGGGGCTTTCGAGCCGGCTGAGCGCATACAGCCTCGACTCCGATCCGAGTGAGGCCGCGGAGCCCGCCGACGACGACGTCGACGACTCGGACAGCCGCGAGGACGCCGACTAGCAGCTCTCAGGCGCAAGGCCTGGTTCGCTCGCGCGGACTCCGGCCGCGCGAACATCCGTACAGGCGTCCGCTTCGCGGCCGCGGCGCCTGGGATCGGTCGGGCGCCTGCCTACGCGATCTCGGCGTGGATCCGCTGCGCCGAGTCACGGAGCCGCCCGCCGTCCCGGTCCGCACGAACGGCCAGGATCTCGCCGAGGATCGAGAGCGCGGTCTCGTCCTGAGTGTCGGCCCCGATGTCGAGCCCGCACGGGCCGCTGATCCGTCCCAGCTCCTCTTCGGCGACGCCGGCCTCGAGCAGGCGCTCGCGCCTGCGCTCCTGGTTCCGCCGCGATCCGAGCGCACCGATGTAGAACGCCTCCGTCGCGAGGGCCCCGATCAGGGCGGGCTCGTCGAACTTGTCGTCGTGGGTGAGGACGACGATCGCGGTGTGCGCATCGGGCGCGACCTCGGCGATCGCATCCTCGGGCCAGGCGACGATCAGGCGATCGGCTGAGGGGATGCGCTCCGGGGTCGCGAACTTCTCTCTCGCATCGGCGACGATCGTCTGCCAGCCGAGGAGCCGTGCGGCCGCGCACAGGGCCTCGGCGGTGTCGACGGCCCCGTAGACGAGCAGCCGCGGCGGCGGCCCGTACCACTCGGCGAACACGCGCATGCCGTCCAGCTCCAGGAGGCGGTTCTTGCCGCGGCGAAGGATCTCCGCAGCGTGCGCGGCGAGCTCCGGCGGCCCGTCGCCCGTCGGCGCGCCGTCCTCCGGGACGAGGAGCTTTCGTCCTGCGCTGACGCCGTCCAGGACCGTGAACAGCACGGCACGCTCTCCCTCCGCCGGGGCGAGCGGCTCGTCCCCGTCCCGTCGCTCGAGGAACACGTCGATCTCGCCGCCGCAGGGAAGCCCGACGCTCCACGCCTGGTCGTCGGAGATCCCGTACGTCACGAGCGTCGGAGCGCCGGTATCGAAAACCTCCTGGGCACGCTCGTAGACGTCGCTCTCGACGCAGCCGCCGGACACCGAGCCGCAGAGCGCTCCCGACGAGGAGATCGCGAAGCTCGACCCGACCGGGCGCGGAGTCGACCTGCGCGTCGCCACGACGGTCGCGACCACGACGCGCTCGCCGCCCTCTTCCCAACGCTCGACGTCGGGCAGGATCTCCTTCACGCAGCGTGCCTCCTTTCGATGCCGGCGAGGACGCCGGCGAGCCCCTCGAGACTGTCCAGATTATGCCCGGGGAGGAATCGGTCGACGAAGGGGAGCGCTGCCCGCATCCCCTGCGCGAGCGGCTCGTAGCCGGGAGTCCCCTTGAGCGGGTTGATCCAGACGACGGAGTACGCCGCGCGCGAGAGCCGCGCCATCTCGCGGCGGAGCAGCTCGGGGTCGCCGCGCTCCCAGCCGTCGGACGCGATGACGACGACCGCGCCGCGCGACAGCGCCTGGCGGCCGTACTCGTCGTTGAACTGCTTCAGCGAGGCACCGATCCGGGTGCCGCTGCCCCAGTCGACCACGTGCTGGGAGACCCGGGAGAGGGCCGCGTCGGGGTTGCGCGCGGCGAGGTCGGAGGTCAGGCGGTGGAGGCGCGTCCCGAAGGCGAACGCCTCCACGCGCCCCGCCTGCGCGGTCGCGTGCAGGAAGAGCAGCAGCGCGCGCGCGTACGGCGCCATCGAGCCCGAGACGTCGCAGAGGACGACGAGCTTGCGGGGGACGACCTTCCGCGTCCGGGTCGGAAGCTCGACGAGCTCCCCTCCCGAACGGAGCGAACGGCGGACGACCCTGCGGATGTCGAGCCGCTGCCCGCGCGCGGACGGCCTGAGGCGCCGCGACGTCCTGCGCGGGCGGACGCGGCCGACCTCCGCGAGCAGACGCGCGACCTCCTCCAGCTCGGCCTCGTCGAGGAGCGCGAAATCCTTCCGGCGCAGGACCTCGACGATCGAGGCGCCGCGCGCGCTCGTCTCTCCCCGGCCGTCGTCGAGCCCGCTGTCGTCGTCGTCTCCGGATCGCCGCGCCGCAGCGGGCGCGAGCACCTGCACGCTCTGCGCGTGGAGCGCTTCGATCCCGGCGCCGCGGACCCACGACGCGAACACGCGGTCGAAGAGCTCGAGCTCGTCGCGGCGCGACACGAGCGTCTGGCGCAGGGTGAAGTAGACCTCCCGGTCGTCGTGCAGGCCGACCGCGTCGAGGCCGCGGACTGCGTCTGCGACGCGGCCCGGGCCGACCTCGGCCCCGCCCGCTCGCAGGAGACGCCCGAGCGCGACGAGGTCCCCGAGGAACGCCTCGCCCGCCGTCACGTCACTCCAGCCATGCGCCGCAGCGAGCGACATCCGCGCCACGCCTGACCGTCGGGGACACGGCAAACGCCCACGTTGCAACGTGCAACGAGCCCCACCGACCGCCCCTCACCACAGCCCCACACAGGGCCGGGGAGCCCAAGTTGCAAGTTGTAACTTGGCGTCCGTTTCGGACAGGTGGCTGCGTCATCGACTCGCGACGGCGACCGCGTCCGCGACGAGCGCGGCGAGTCGACCCTCGCGCAGAGCCTCGAGGTCCTCGCGCACCTTGAGGAGGGACCCCAGCGTCGTCTCGACGACCTCCTCGTCGATGTCCTCCCGCCCGAGCACGGTCAGCGCCTGCGCCCAGTCGATGGTCTCGGCGACGCCGGGCGGCTTCTCGAGGTCGGCCGCGCGGAGCTCGCGCACGAACGCCGCGGCCTCGAGCGCGAGGCGCTCGGACACACCGGGCACCTTCAGCTTCACGATCTCGACCTCGCGCTCGAGCGAGGGGTGGTCGATCCAGTGGAAGAGGCACCGTCGCTTCAGCGCGTCGTGGAGCTCGCGCGTGCGGTTCGAGGTGAGGACGACGACGGGCCGCCGGCGTGCGCGAATCGTCCCCAGCTCCGGGATCGTGATCTGGAAATCGGAGAGCACCTCGAGGAGGAACGCCTCGAACTCCTCGTCGGCGCGGTCGATCTCGTCGACGAGCAGGACGACCGAGTCGTCCGCGTCGATCGCCTCGAGCAGCGGGCGGCGGATGAGGAAGTCGGGCCCGAAGAGCTCCTGCTCGGAGACGGTGCCTTCCTGGGCCGCGCGGATGTGGAGGAGCTGGCGCGTGTAGTTCCACTCGTAGACGGCGTGCGCAACGTCGAGGCCCTCGTAGCACTGGAGCCGGATCAGGCGCGCGCTCCGGGCACGCGAGAGCGCCTTTGCGGCCTCGGTCTTCCCCACGCCCGCCTCGCCCTCGAGGAGCACCGGCTTCTCGAGCGCCGTCGCCAGGAAGAGCGCCGTCGCGAGCCCGCGGTCCGGCAGGTAGCCGACATCGCGAAGCGCGGTCTCGAGCTCGTCGACGGAGCGGAGGTCCACGGCGAGAGCGTAGATGCGGCACGCGGTAGCGTGCACCCCGTGGCCGACCAGGCGACCGTGAGCCTGCTCCGCTGGCTGCGCCGCCAGCTGCGGCAGCCCACGCCTCAGCGGGAGCACCTCGAGGCGGCGGTCGCGAATGACGACCCGGAGGAGGCGAGACGGCTGGTCGCGCAGATTCCCTTCACCGAGGCGCAGCGGCGCCATGTCGACGGCCTCCTCGACCGCTGGGAGGAGACGCGCGGCCGTGCGTGAGCGCGGAAACGCGGCCGTCGTGCGCGAGATCTTCGATGCGTTCGCGCGGAAGGAGGGCTTCGCGCTGCGCGGCCTCTTCGCCGAGGATGCAGTCTGGAGCGTCCCGGGGCATGGCGTCATGGCGGGGACCTATCGCGGCCGCGACGAGATCTTCCGCTTCCTCGCGCGACTGCCGAAGGAGACCGACGGGACGTACGGCTCCGAGCTCGTCGACGTGCTCGCGAGCGACTCGCGGGCAGCGGCGTTCTACCGCGCGCGGGGCACGCGCCGTGGCCGGACGCTCGCGCTCGACCAGGTGCTCCTGTTCACGCTCGAGGACGGCCGCGTCACCCGCGTCCTCGCGCTCCCGACCGATTCGGACGCCTTCGAGGCGTTCTGGGCACCGTGAGCCTGTCCGCCTCCTTCGTGGACGAGCTCCGCGCCGCTGTCGGCCCGGCGCACGTCGTCACCGAGCCGGAGCAGCTCCGCGTGTACGAGTGCGACGGACTCACCGGGCACCGCGCGATCCCCGAGGTCGTCGTGCTGCCGCGCTCGACCGAGGAGGTGCAAGCCGTCCTTCGCGCCTGCCACCGGGAGCGTGTGCCGTTCGTGGCGCGGGGCGCGGGGACGGGCCTCTCCGGCGGGGCGACGCCGACTGCCGGCGGCGTCGTCGTCTCGCTCGCACGGATGGACCGCATCCTCGAGATCGACCTCGAGGGGCAGCGGGTCGTCGTCGAGCCGGGCGTCGCCAACCTCGACGTCACGCGCGCGGTTGCAGCGGACGGCTTCTTCTACGCGCCCGACCCGTCCAGCCAGCAGGTCTGCACCATCGGCGGCAACGTCGCCGAGAACTCGGGCGGTGCGCACTGCCTCAAGCACGGCTTCACGGTGCACCACGTCACCGGCCTCACGCTCGTGCTCCCGGACGGCGACGCCGTGGAGCTCGGGAGCGCGGCGCTCGACCCGGACGGTCCCGACCTCCTGGGGCTCGTCGTCGGCTCCGAGGGGACGCTCGGCATCGCGACCCGTATCACGCTCCGGATCGCCCGCTCGCCGGAGGTCGTGCGAACGCTCCTCGCAGGCTTCGAGACGACGGACGCGGCCGGCGCCGCGGTGTCCGGGATCGTGGCTGCCGGGATCCTGCCCTCAGCCCTCGAGATGATGGACCGGCTGACGATCGAGGCCGCCGAGCGGGCCGTGGCTCCGGGGTACCCGGCTGGCGCGGGCGCCGTCCTCCTCGTCGAGCTCGACGGCGTCGCCGCGCAGGTGGAGGAGGACGCGGCCGAGGTCGAGCGCATCTGCCTGGAGGCGGGGGCATTCGAGCTCCGCCTCGCCTCGGACGAGGCCGCACGCGCGCTGCTGTGGAAGGGGCGCAAGTCCGCGTTCGCGGCGATGGGCCGCGTCGCGACCGACTACTACGTGCAGGACGGCGTCGTGCCGAGGACGCGGTTGCCAGAGGTGCTGCGCCGGATCGAGGAGCTCTCGACGTCCCACGGCCTGCGCGTCGGCAACGTCTTCCACGCAGGGGACGGCAACCTCCACCCCCTCGTCCTCTACGACGCGGACGCCGGCGAGACCGGGCGCGCCCGCGAGCTCGCCGAGGCGATCCTGGAGGCGTGCCTCGATGCAGGCGGCTCGCTCACCGGTGAGCACGGAGTCGGCATGGACAAGGCGTGCTCGATGCCGAGGATGTTCTCGGAACGCGACCTGGCCGTCTTCGCGCGCGTGCGCGAGGCGTTCGACCCAGTCGGAATCTGCAACCCGGGCAAGGTGCTTCCCACCCCGCGCCTGTGCGGCGAGGTGCCGGGCCCGTACCGCGCTCATGCGCTCGAGAGGATCGGGGTTGCCGAGCGTCTCTAGCCTGGCGGAGGCCTCCGGCCTGCTTGCCGCCGCGCACACGGACGGTCGGCGCCTGCGCATCGGCGACGACCTCACGACGGACGGGCTCTCCGCGATCCTCGAGCACGAGGCGGGGGATCTCACGTGTACCGTCGAGGCCGGCGTCAGGCTTTCGTGCCTGCAGGCGGAGCTCGCCCGGCACGGGCAGCGGCTCTCGCTCGACCCGCCCGCGGACCCAACGATCGGGGGACTTCTCGCGACGAACGCCTCGGGCCCGCTTCGGCACCGGTTCGGGGCCCCCCGCGATCTCGTCCTCGGGGTGACGCTCGTCCTCGCGGACGGCACCGTGGCGAGCGCGGGAGGCAAGGTCGTGAAGAACGTCGCGGGCTACGACCTCGCCCGGCTCGTGTGCGGATCCCGCGGGCGTCTCGCGCTGATCGCGCGTGCGAGCTTCCGCCTCCACCCGCTCCCGCGTGCGACGCGGACCCTCGTCGTCGGGACCGACGACCCGGTCGGCGTCGTCTCGACCCTCCGGCGCTCGGCGCTCGAGCCGAGCGCCCTCGACGTCCTCCATCCGGGGCGCGTCGCGGTGCTCTTCGAGGGCACCGAACGGGCGGTGGAGGCGCAACTCGCGCGCGCCCGCGCCCTCGTGGGCGGCGAAGCGGCTGGCCCGGAGGTCTGGGGCGAGTCCCGCGCGAGGCAGGAGGCGGCCCGCGGACGCGTCCGCTTCGATCCCGGTCGTCTCGCGGACGCGCTCGCCGGGCTCGGCGAGGCCGTCGTGCGCCCTGCTCCGGGCGTGGCCTTCACGGCCGAGGAGAACGCAAGTTACAACTTGTCACAAGAGCCGGAGAACGCCGCACTCGATCGCCTGCAAGACCGGCTCGAGCAAACGCTCGATCCGCGTGGAGTGCTCCGGTGAGGACGAGGCCGGAAGCCGGGGATCGGCTCGTTACAACGTGTAACGAAGCGTCCATCGAGGACAGGCGTCACTCGTGCTGAGGGAGTACACCGCCGACTGTGTGCACTGCGGCTTCTGCCTGCCGACGTGCCCGACGTACGTGCTCTGGCGCGAGGAGATGGACTCGCCGCGCGGGCGCATCCATCTGATGGACGCGCGACTGGACGGGGCGCTGACGCTCAACGCGACCGTCTCCACGCACTTCGACCGCTGCCTGGGGTGCATGGCCTGCGTCTCCTCCTGCCCCTCCGGCGTCCGCTACGACCGTCTCATCGAGGCCACCCGCGCGGCGGTCGAGGACGAGCTCGAGCGGCCGCTCGCGGACCGCGCCGTCCGCGGGGCGCTCTTCAAGGTGCTCCCCTACCCGGCGCGGATGCGGGCCGCGCTCCGCCTCGCGCCGCTCGGGCGCGCGCTCCCGCTGCCGCGCGGCCTGCGCGCCCTCGCCGACGTCGCTCCCCGCTGGCGCGGCCGCGGAGGAGCCCCGGCGCTCACTCCGGCAGCGGGAGCCCGACGCGGCCGCGTCGGGCTCCTCACCGGCTGCGTCCAGCAGGCGGTGTTCCCGGAGGTGAACGGAGCCACGGCACGCGTCCTCGCTGCGGACGGCTTCGACGTCGTCGCCCCGCCGCAGGGCTGCTGCGGCGCCCTCTCGGTCCATGCCGGCCGCCTGGAAGAAGGCAAGCGGCTCGCGCGCGCACTCGTCGGCGTCTTCGAGGACGTCGACCTCGTCGCCGTGAACGCGTCGGGGTGCGGATCGCACCTGAAGGAGCTCGGCTGGCTCCTCGGGGACGAGCGCGCGCAGTCGTTCGCCGCGAAGGTGCGCGACGCCGGAGAGCTCCTGCGCGACACGCCACCCCGAGCCGCACGGCACCCGCTCCCGCTTCGCGTCGGGCTCCAGGACCCGTGCCACGTCCGACATGCCCAGCGGCTTCCGCTCGCGTTCGGCTTCGCGCTGCGTCACGTTCCCGCGCTCGAAATCGTCGAGCCGGCGGAGCAGGAGCTCTGCTGCGGCTCGGCGGGGATCTACAACGTGGTCCAGGCCGAGGCGGCGCGCGAGCTCGGGGACCGCAAGGCGGCGAACGTGCTGGCGACGGGCGCCCAGGCGTACGCGAGCGCGAACCCGGGCTGCCTCGTGCAGGTGTCGGCCGCGCTGCGACGCGCGAAGAGGCCGCTGCCGGCTCTCCACCCGATCGAGCTCGTCGACGCGTCGATCCGCAACGTCGGAGCCGGCCGGCTGCTCACCCGGGCGCGACGCTGACCGGCCGCAGGTCGTCGAGCCGGTCGACTCGTGCGAGCTCGGGGAACAGTCGCCACCACACGACCGCGATCACGACCGTCGCGATGCCGCCGAGCACGACGGCCGGCACCGCGCCGATCAACGTCGCCGCGACCCCGGACTCGAACGCCCCGAGCTCGTTCGAGGCGCTGATGAACACCATCTCGACCGCGTTGACGCGGCCCCGCAGCTCGTCCGGGGTGACGAGCGGAAGTATCGTCGCGCGAAGCACCATGCTCACGAGGTCGAATGCTCCGGCGACCGCGAGCGCGACCATTGAGAGCCACATCGTGTGCGAGAGCCCGAACACGACCATCGACGCGCCGAACCCGGCGACGACGGTGTAGAGGACCGGCCCCGCGCGGCGGCGGATCGGACGCCGTGCGATGACGAGCGCCGCCGCGAAGGCGCCGGCGGGCGCGCTCGCCCGCAGGAGGCCGAGGCCCGTCGGACCGACCTCGAGGATGTCCTTCGCGAAGATCGGCAGCAGGGCGACGGCGCCGCCCAGGAGGACGGCGAACAGGTCGAGCGAGATCGCGCCGAAGAGCACTCGGGTGCGACGGATCAGACGGATGCCGGCGAGCACGTCGCCGACGTCCGCAGTGCCGTCCGAGACCGGCATGCGGCCCGCCCTGATCGACAGCACGAGGACGAGCGCGACGAGCGCCAGGGCGATGCCGACGGCATAGACGAGCTCCCCCTGGATCGCGAACAGGATGCCACCTGCCGCCGGGCCGGCGACCACGGTGAGCTGCAGCCCGATCGAGCGCTGCGCCAGCGCGGTGACCAGCAGGTCCTGCGGTACGAGCGACGGCAGCAGCGCTCGCCCAGCGGGCGCGCCGAGGGCGCTCCCGACCCCCTGCGCGAAGGCGAGCGCGAAGAAGGGCCAGACTTGCGGCGCCCCCGCCGCCGTCACCGCCAGGAGCCCCGACAGGACGGCGAGGTCGAGGAGGATCATCAGCAGGAGCAGGTGCCGCCGGGGAACCCGGTCGGCGAGGTGGCCGGCGGGGAGCGCCAGCAGCGGCAACGGCAGGAACTCGGCGAGCGCGACGAGCGCCAGATCGAGGGGGCTCTCCCGGACCGAGTAGACCTGCCAGCCGATCGCGACCGTCGCCATCGACAGCGCGAAGGACTCGCACACCTGGGCCGCGAGGTAGAGGGCGAACTCGCGGTGGCGGAGGGGCGATCCGCTCGGCTCGCTCACGCGGGGAGGCTACGCGGCTTCGGGCTCGTCGGCGCTTCTCTGCTCGCGCCCGAACTCCACCTCGATCCGCAGGATGCGGGAGCCCTCGATCTCGAGCACGCTCAGGGCCAGGCCGTTCACCGCGACCGTGTCGCCCACCTCCGGCGCCCGTCCCAGCGCGCCGAAGACGAAGCCGGCGAGCGTGTGGAAGTCCTCCTGCTCGATCTCCGTCCCGAAGCGCTCGTTGAAGTCGTCGATCGTGTACGTGCCGTCGACGCGGATGCGCTTCTCGTCGATCTGCTCGATCGACGTGTCGGGAAGGTCGAACTCGTCCTCGATCTCGCCCACGATCTCCTCGAGGAGGTCCTCGAGGGTCACGATCCCCTCCATCGCGCCGTACTCGTCGATGACGACGGCCATGTGCTGCTTCTCGCGGCGGAAGTCCGCGAGGAGCGCACCCAGGTCCTTCGTCTCCGGAACCACGTAGGCCGGGCGCGCGATCGACTCGAGCCGGACGGAGGCGATGCCGAGGTCGTGCATCGCCGCGAAGAGGTCGCGCACGTGGAGCACGCCGACGACGTCGTCGAGCGACACGCGGTAGACGGGGTAGCGCGTGTAGGGCGAGTCGACGACCGTGGCGAGTGCGTCCTCCGGCGGCATGTCCACCGAGAGCCCGACCACCTGCGGCCGCGGCACCATCACCGCGGAGACCTCCTTCGACGCGAAGTCGAAGACCTTGTACAGCATCTCCTCCTCGGCGGTCTCGAACTCGCCGACGTCCTCGGCCGCGGCGACGCTGTGCCGGATGTCCTCGCGGGTGTAGGCGATCATCCCCGCGGGCGCGGGCTTCACGCGCAGCAGGCGCAGCACGGCGTTCCCGGACACCTGCAGCACCCAGACGAGCGGGTACGTGATCCTCGCGAGCCAGTCGAGCGGGACGGCGAGCGCGATCGCCAGCATCTCCGCCTTCTGCAGCGCCACCGCCTTCGGCACGAGCTCGCCGAGGACGACGGAGAGGTAGCTCAGGATCGCGAAGGCGATCAGGAACGAGACGGTCGTCGAGAGCGGCGGCTCCATGAAGCTCGACACGAGCGGCTCGCCGATGGCTCCGAGCAGGATCGCGGAGACGGTGATCCCGACCTGCACCGTGGAGATGAAGCGGACCGGGTCGTCCATCAGCCGGAGCGCCGTCTTCGCTCCCCGGCCGCCGCTCTCCGCCCGCTCCTCGAGCCGGCTGCGGCGCGCCGTGACGAGCGCGTACTCCGCGGCGACGAAGACCGCGTTCCCGAGGACGAGCACGAAGACGACCGCGATGCGGAGCGCGGTGCTCACGCGCGGGTGGTCGGGCCGGGAAGAAACGACAGCGCCCCTGCTGGGGCGCCGGTACTAGGCGGGTGGTCGTCCACCATCGATCAGGCCGCAGTATAGGCGACGGTGCCGTCGACCTCGGTTCGCGAAGCCGCGCCGACCTGGACGAGCCGCTCGAGGTGGGACAGCGTCTCGGCGACTGCGAAGCGCCTGCCGGCGGGCTTCAGGTCCTCTCCGAAGAGAGCGAACGAGAGCTCGTAGCCCGTCCGCGGTTCGGGCTCGAGCGCCGCGGACGCCTCCTCCAGGCGGACGCGATGGTGCTCCTCGAGCTCACGCACGCGGCCCGCCGGATCGCGGACCAGGTCGCCGTGACCGGGCAGGGCGACCTGGGGCGCCAGCTCGAGCGTCCGGTCGAGCGCCTCCAGGTAGTCGCCCAGCGGATCGGGGCGGCTCGCCGGCCAGAGGCCGACCGTCGGTGTGATCCGATCGAGCACATGGTCCGCGGCGACGAGGACGCCGTCCTTCAGCAGGCAGAGCTGGCCGTCGGCGTGGCCGGCGGCTGCGACGAGCTCCCAGCCGTCGATGCTCTCGCCGGCCTCCACGAGGACGGGGTCTCGCTGGTAGCGGATGAACGGCCGATAGAGCGAGCTCTGGCCGACGAGCTCCGCGGTGACGTCCTCGGGCGCCCCCTGCAGCCGGAACCAGTCGACGAGCCGCTCCGACCACGCGGGGTTGCCCCACACGAGCTCGCACTGCGCGTAGTCGAGCGCGCCCTGGTACACGGGCGCGCCGGTCAGCTCGTGGAGGTCCGCCGCTGCCCCGACGTGGTCGGGGTGGAAGTGGGTGACGAAGACCGCGGCGACGCGCCCTCCGGCCCGGTCGAGCTCTGCGGCCCACTGCTCTTTCGCCTCGGGGCGGCCGACGCCGGTGTCGACGACGATCCACCCGTCGTCGCCGGGCAGCAGGTAGGCGTGCACGTGCCCGGGCCGCGTCGGGAGCGGCAGCGTGACGCGCTTGATCCCGGCGACGAGCTCGTCCATCGCGCGACTGTAGCCGCGCCTTAGGATCGGAGCGTGTCGGATGCGGTCCGGATCCGCCCGTACCGGGACGACGACGAGCGCGGCTGGGTCGTCTGCCGCGTGCTCTCGTTTCTCGACTCGGCGTTCTTCGACGACGTCCGCACGGCGAAGGAGCGGTACGAGCATCCTGCGATCGAGCTCGTCGCCGAGTGCGCGGGAGAGATCGTGGGGCTGATCGACGTCGAGTGTGACGACGCGCCAGGCGCCGTGTGCGGGGACCGGCCGGGCCTGGGAGGGATGATCTGGCACCTCGCGGTTCATCCCGACCATCGGCGGCACGGAGTGGCCACCGCGCTCCTCGGGGAGGCAGAGCGTCGGGCGCGCAGGCACAGCCTCGCGCGCTTCGAGGCGTGGACCCGCGACGACGCCGCGGCATGTTCGTGGTACGAGGCGCGGGGCTTCGAGCTGGTGGAGGGCTACCTCCACGTGTACATCGAGCTCGACGAGGGGCTTCGCGACCTCTTCCCGGTCACTCCCGACGGGATCCGGCCGGTGAAGGTCTTCGCCCACTACCTCGGCGGCGAGCGAGACGCCGTTCGTCGCCGGTTCTCGCGCGTCCACGAGGACGTGTTGTACGAGTGGCGCTTCCCCTAGTGGGCCCTGATCTCGAGCTGCTCCGCGCGGCGGTCGGTGAGGGCGTGCTGGCCTGGCAGCCACTCGACACGGGCGGGTACACGCGCTCTCAAGCCTGGCGCGTCGAGACGCAGGATGGCCCCCTCTTCGTGAAGCAGGCCGACGACGAGGGCTCCCTGCACATGCTCCGGCGCGAGAGCGCTGTCTACGGGAGCGTCGCAGGGTCGTTCCTTCCGGACTTCGTCGGCTTCGCCGACTCGGACGACCAGGGCCTGCTCGCCATCGAGCTCCTGGAGGACGCTAGCTGGCCCCCGCCCTACCCCGACGACGTCGGTCCGCTGTTCGAGGCGCTCGAGCTCGTCGCCGCCGCTCCGCCGCCGCCCGAGCTGCCCGCATGCGGACCGTGGCGGTCGCGCTGGGAACGAGTAGCGGACGATCCCCAGCCGTTCCTCCACCTCGGGCTCCGGTCGCGGGAGTGGCTCGAGACCGCCGTCGACATGTTGGTCGAGGCGGAGGCTCGGGTCGCCTTCGAGGGAGACGAGCTCGTCCACAACGACGTCTACAGCGGGAACGTCGGCTTCACGAGCCGTGGTGCGGTGCTCGT
>Ga0075419_10000546_pt1 | contig 23838 bp, 16 predicted proteins | sample SoiMetdeltSBSDD3_FD_76900 | JGI IMG/M metagenome (GOLD analysis project Ga0075419, IMG submission 76900) | Bulk soil microbial communities from a Populus tree surrounding site in Tennessee, USA - Soil MetaG P. deltoides SBSDD3 | ecosystem: Environmental > Terrestrial > Soil > Tree plantation... | reverse complement strand
CGGGTTATCTCGCGCGCAAACGTCAAAGCAACGCGCAAAGATGTGTTGGCAAAATGCTATGGTGGTGACATCACACGCAAAAAGAAATTGCTCGAAAAACAGAAGAAAGGCAAGAAACGTTTGAAGATGGTCGGGAATGTTGAAATCCCACAAGACGCGTTCATGGCTGTGCTCAAACTTGAGGAAGAATAATTAAACACAAAGGACACTAAGGTCTCAAAGAAACTCTAAGGAAATTCGATTCAATCATCGTTCATCCCACCTTAGTGCACTTTGTGTCCTTCGTGGTAAAAAAACATGAAAGATGCAAAACGCTGGTTGCCCGGCGCGGTCATCAGCATATTATTAATTGCCGCGATCCTATACTTCGTCGATTTGCGTGCCATGATATCTGCCATCCGAAATGCGAATTATGGACTGCTTGTCATCGCATTTGGGATCGGTTTTATATGGCTGGGGGTACGTGCCGTTGTCTGGCGAACGTTATTACGAGAGAGAGCAACACTTAAAGACGTATTCTTTACAATTGGAGAAGGTTATCTTCTAAATAACTTTCTCCCTTTCAGGCTGGGGGAGATTGGGCGAGCTTTTTTACTCAGCCGTAAGTCCGATTTGCAATTCATGGAGATCCTGCCAACCATCGTGATCGAGCGTGTGATGGATCTCGGCTATTCCGCGATCGTTTTACTGGCGGCATTGCCATTCGTTGTCGGCGCCGAGGGTGCAGGTCGAGTCGGCGTGATTGTTGGCATCATTGTTTTTGTTGGCTTCATAATACTTTACGTGCTTGCTCGTTACAATCAATGGGCATTGGATGTATTTCATAAATTCAGCGCGCGCTGGCCCTCCCTGCAAAAGTTCGGTGGAAGCTTTCTTGAGTCTTTCTTTGCAGGCCTGGGCGTATTGACAGATGGCTGGTTATTCCTCCGCTTCCTCTTTTGGATGACGCTCAACTGGGGAATTGCCATCTTTTCCTACTACTTGATGATTCTCGCCTTCTTCCCGGAAGCGCAGCCCGTTTGGGGTATGTTTGGTTTGGGAGCGGCGGCGTTCGGAGGCGCGATTCCCTCTTTGCCAGGAGCGGTTGGCACCTTTGAGGGAGCGTTCGGTGGAGCGATCACATTATTGACCGGTGATGGATCCAAAGCACTGGCGGTCGCTCTGACAGGCCGTTTGTATAACTATATAAACAGTGGTGTCATCGGTGGGCTTGGTCTCTTGCGCGAAGGTCAGACTCTTTCAGGAATATATGAACAACTAAAAAATTTCAGAGCAAAAAGTGACCAGGCATGATTCCCCTCTATGATACGATTCGCACAAGAAAATTCCCTTTTATCAACTGGCTGCTGATCCTCGCGAATGCTGCAGTCTTCTGGTATGAACTGCAGCTTGGGGAAAACGCACTGCAAAACTTCATCTTCACCTGGGGACTGATTCCTGCGGAGCTACTATCCAAGCCACAGCAGGAATGGCTGACGGTTTTCACAGCCATGTTTTTGCATGGAGGCTGGTTTCATATCATCAGCAATATGTGGGTGCTGTATATCTTCGGCGACAACATCGAAGAGCGAGTAGGCAGCATGCGCTATCTGCTCTTCTATCTATTAAGTGGAATAGCTGCAGCTTCTCTTCAGGTCTTCATTTTGCCAAGTAGTTCTGTTCCCATGATCGGAGCAAGTGGCGCCATCGCAGGTGTGCTAGGTGCTTACCTGGTCTCCTTTCCCGGTTCGCGCATTGCCAGCATCGTGCCTATTTTTTTCATCTTTACGATTGTGGAAGTTCCGGCGATTCTTTTCTTAATATTATGGTTTGCATCCCAGTTGTATTCCGGATTGTTCGCCATGCAGGGAAGCGCCGGAAGTGGAATTGCCTGGTGGGCACACGTTGGAGGGTTTCTTTTCGGTTTGATTATGGTGCCTTTCTTTCGCAGAAGGACTGTATATCGCGGTTATTAGGAATTAAATGTCATTGCGAGGGCAATGCTCTTCTGCCTGAAGCAATCTCCTTGAATTAGAAGATTGCTCACCTGCACTTGCATGCAGGTACAAGTGTGACATAGTGGTAATAGGAGAACAATGGCTCGTCATTATTTTGTTACCGGGGGAGCGGGGTTTATCGGATCGAACTACGCACATCGGCTGATTCAGCGCGGCGCAAACGTGACCATCTTCGACAATTTATCACGTGGAGGCGCTCCGCGTAATATCGCCTGGTTGGAGGAAACCTTTGGAAAAGGCGCGTTCAGGCTGATCGTCGGAGATTTGCGCGACGCTGACCTGTTAAGGGAATCTGCAAAAGATGCGGATGTCATCGTCCATTTGGCGGGGCAGGTCGCAGTCACGACATCCGTAGTCAACCCGAGAGATGATTTTGAAGCCAACGCCCTGGGAACATTTAACACGCTGGAAGCTGCGCGTTTATCGGAACGGAACCCGATCTTTATTTATTCATCCACGAACAAAGTTTATGGCGGCATGGAGGACGTGGAAATTATCGAGGAAGCGACGCGCTGGTTGTATGCAAACCTCGAACATGGCTGTTCGGAAGAGCAGCCGCTTGACTTTCATTCGCCTTACGGCTGCAGCAAGGGGACTGGCGATCAATATGTGCGCGATTACGCGCGGATTTACGGATTGCGTTCCGTGGTCTTTCGTCAATCCTGCATTTATGGACCTCGTCAATTCGGTGTGGAGGATCAGGGCTGGCTGGCATGGATGATGATCGCAGCCGTCACCGGAAAACAGATCACCATTTGTGGCGATGGCAAGCAAGTGCGTGATGTATTACATGTGAATGACTTATTGAATGCCTACGACCTGGCAATCGAGAAGATCGATGAAGTAAGAGGTGAGGTTTACAACGTAGGCGGCGGGACGCGCAATGTGATGGCCATTTGGGCCGAGTTTGGTCCCATTCTCGAGAGGTTGGTGGGCAGGAAGATCGAAGTCGCGCGTGCTGACTGGCGACCTGGCGATCAACGAGTCTTTTATGCCGACCTCCGTAAGGCGAAGCGTGAGCTGGGCTGGGAACCAAAGATCGATCTGGAGGAGGGAATGGAATTGTTATTTGATTGGATCAACAAGAATAGAGAATTGTTTTAGCCAGAAGAATATGATTCCACATTCCATGGCATACTGTGAATCGTATGAGCAGCCAGCTTAATCGCCGCGATTTTCTGAAGCTAGCGGGACTCTTGCCCTTAAGCCTTTCGGCACCACGCCTGCTGCGAACCTTTGATGCGCCACAACAACTTCAGGGAAATCAAAAGAACGTAATCGTTATCGTTTTCGACGCGTTCTCTGCGTATGATATTTCTCTCTATGGGTTTCCCCGCGAGACCACGCCGAATATCAACAGGCTGGCGAAGCGCGCCGTGGTCTATCACAATCACTTTGCCGGAGGGAATTTCACCACTCCTGGTGCCGGTTCCCTTTTGACAGGTGTGCTACCCTGGACGCATAGGGCGTTTGATCATAATCAGAAGGTCGCCGATCCATTCGTAAAAAACAATATTTTTAGCGCCTTCGAGGATTATTATCGCATTTCCTATACTCACAACGGGTTCGCAAATACGTTATTGAAGCAGTTTCATCAATATATTGATGAACCCATCGCCCGGGAGGCTTACTTTCTCGAATCTTTTGACACGTTGATTTCAGCGTTATTCAAAAACGATGATGATATCGCCTCCATAGGCTGGCTTCGCAGTATGCGGATAAAGGAGAACGGAGGATATGCATATTCCCTGTTCCTCTCGCACATCTATGAAAGCATTCAGGAAAAGAGAATAGAGGATCTCGAAAAAATCTTTCCGCGTGGGATTCCCACCACCGGCGCCGATTACGGCTATCTACTGGAAACGGCTATCCACGCTGTGGGTCAGAGGCTCTCCGAAATTCCCCAACCCTTCTTTGGATATTTCCATTTTATGCCTCCTCATCATCCCTATCGCACACCACGCGAGTTCTATAATGTGTTCAAGGATGATGGCTTCAAAGATGTAGAAAAACCGGTTGATATCCTCGTCAGGCAGGTCATCAAGAACCTGCCAATGAAGCGCACGGAATATGACGAGTTCATCCTGTATTGTGACAGGGAGTTTGGCAAGTTCTATGAACAGTTGCAGGTGTCTGGTTTGCTCGAAAACACCTGGCTGGTATTGACATCTGATCACGGAGAGATGTTCGAACGCGGTTTCGCCGGGCATGGCTCGAAGCTTTTGCACCAACCGGTTATCCGAATCCCATTGCTGATTTTTGAGCCGGGTCGCGATACAGGAATGGATATCCATGATTACACAAGCGCGGTTGATGTATTGTCCACCCTATCGTATGTGACTGGACATAAAACTCCAGAGTGGGAAGAGGGCATCGTCATGCCGCCTTATGCAGCCACGAATCCAGACTCTAATAGGAATATTTATGTGGTGCAGGCGATTGACAACCCCCAAAATGCCCCGCTGACCGAAGCATCGACTGTAGTGATCAAGGAAAATTACAAACTTCATTATTACTTCGGGTATCCTGAAACGGGGAATGTTGAAATTGTAAAATTATTTGATATTAAGTCTGACCCCGATGAGATGATAGATCTGTATTCATCGAAAAAAGGGACTGCGCTGGAATTGCTCGATGAATTAAAGCGCAAATTGAAGGAAGTTAACGAACCGTACCTGTAAATATTATCCCAGCTATTTTTATTAATTAACGTCGTTTATAAAACAACGAGAAGACTAAAGCTCCAATTAACCCAAAAATCATATCGTGGATTGTATCTTCAAGTCCGCGCACCATGTGCGTACGAAGGAAAAAATCCACCGCGTTTTCATAAAATTCCCAAAAGATAATAGTCGTGCCAGTGCATGTAAAAGCAAGAATAGTGTGAATGAGATCGGGAATATCTCCCACCATAGTTTGCGAATTCCTGATTGCGGATCTATATAAGTAAGTGATCGCGGCGCCGCCTAAAAGATGACTTGGGATGTCCAATGGCGGGAATAGATCATACAAACCAAAGGCAAGGCCAATTGCATAAATACAGATGACGCCGAGTGGCGCCCATGCCGCTTCGCGAAAAGTCACCAAGATCCAGGTTACAAGCTGTTGTTTTTTATTCATCCATAGCCTCAGTGTAGTGATTCTATCAATATTAAAGCTTGCTCATACCTCTCGGTTATAATTTCGCCACGCTCCATCGGGGCTTGAGACCTATGGAACCCAGATGAAAATCCTCACAGTTCTTACTTATTATCGGCCACACACATCCGGCCTTACCATTTATGCTGAGCGGCTCGCCCGCGCCTTTGCCAAACGCGGTCATCAAGTGACAGTGATGACCACTCAATTCGATCCCTCACTGCAGCGTGAAGAGACAATCGATGGCATCAAAGTGATTCGCGTCCCGGTGACGGCGCGTGTAAGCAAGGGAGTAATTGCTCCCACATTTGGGCTTGTGGCAACAAAACTGGTGGCACAGCACGATGTTGTTCAAATGCATTTGCCTCAATTCGACGCGCCGGGTGTGGCGTTACGCGGTCGTCTGTTAGGGAAGCCGGCCGTGCTGACCTATCATTGTGACTTATTACTGCCGCCCGGCCTCTTTAATCGGATTGTAAATACAGTCGTTCATTTAATGAATAATACGGCTGGCATGTTGTCGAATCACATTGTGACCTATACACGAGATTACGCAGATAACTCTCCCTATCTTTCACGCTACGCCTCCAAGCTTACCCCGATACTGCCTCCGGTTGAACTACCGGATCCACGTCCTGGCGCGGTCCAGGCTTTTGCTGAGAAACATCACGTTAAAGAACGGCGACCTGTTATTGGTATGGCTGCGCGCTTCGCCGCCGAAAAGGGGATCGAGGTCCTGCTGGATGCATTGCCTCTCATTTTAAATAAATATCCCAGGGCACAGGTGTTATTCGCGGGCACGTATGAAAATGTAATGGGTGAACAGGCTTATTCAGATCGACTCATGCCGCGCATTCACGAATACGAAACGGCAGGTCATTGGACCTTTCTGGGCAACCTTAACCCTGTCCAAATGGCGGCATTCTATCCCAACCTCGATGTATTGACTGTCCCCTCCTTGAACTCGACTGAAGCTTTTGGGCTCGTCCAGATCGAAGCGATGATGAACGGAGTACCCTGCGTTCCATCCGCGTTGCCCGGGGTGAGGCAGCCGGTCATGATGCACGGAATGGGACGCGTGGCCAAAATTGGGGATTCAGATGATTTAGCGGAATCGATTCTCGATGTCCTGACCGAGCCGGAAAAGTTCCGCGGTGATGTGGAAGCCATCAAGAAGACATATAATCCTGATTCGATTGCGCAGGAATATGAGAAGTTGTTCAAGAGGTTGATGGGGTAATGGCGATTCGTCAATCATCTAGAGAAAATCCTAAATCGAAGGATTTTCTTTTTCTTCAATTGCGAGACCTTCCGTATTTCCGTGCCTTTTTGCGCGCGGTGGAAAGTTCATATTATCAGGATTTGCCTCTTCTGGCGCCAATCTATGACGTGGGATGTGGCGATGGTCATTTTGCTTCGTTGACATTCGAGCAAAAAATTGATGTGGGACTCGATCCCTGGCACGGACCAATCCATGAAGCCAAGAAGTTTGGCGCGTACAAATCCCTGGTGGAAGCCGATGGTGCGAAATCACCATTTCCGTCAGAATATTTCGCCAGCGGCTTTAGTAACTCGGTGCTCGAACATATCCCGCATATTGACGCGGTACTCACAGAGACCGCGCGTGTCTTAAAGAAGGACGCGCCGTTTTATTTTTGTGTACCGAATACGAGATATCTGAGCGAACTTTCAATGTCCCGCGTTTTCGGCAAATCATATACAGAATGGTTTCGCCGCATCTCACGCGTCCAGCACGCAGACGAACCAGATGTTTGGAAGGAACGTCTGGACCGCGCGGGATTTGAAATGATACGGTACTGGCATTATTTTTCGCCCTCTGCTATGCGCGTGTTAGAATGGGGACATTATTTCGGCGTCCCTTCGGTGTTTGCACGGTTGCTCACTGGCAGGTGGATCATCGCCCCCACCCAATGGAATCTCGCGATGACGAAACGCTATGTAGGTAGATATGCCTCAACTGAGCCAGTGAAGGATGGGACGTTTACATTCTACATCGCAAAGAAGAGATAAGAATAGCCGTAATGTGCGGTCATGATCTTCCAGTTCATGACTGCGCATTTTGCAGGATGTCCTCCCGATGAAGACTTAAATATTCAATCTGCCAATGCCTTGATCCTGTAGGGACCAGGGCCGGAAAGTATCCTTTACTAAGCTGGAACGTCTTGCCATTAACCCAGCAGGTATTTATCAGAACATTGATCTGAATTATTTTAGAGTTTGTCTCGACCATGCCCTTCGACGAGAAATATTTTTCCACGCACACCTATGCTGATATCACCTTCGCCAAATACAGTATGTATTGGTGGTCGAATCGTTTCTACGCGAAGCTTGCACGCCGCTATGGGAAACGTGGCGCGCGCTTGCTGGAGGTTGGCTCCGGTCTTGGGCATTTAGTGGGACAGTTGGAAGATTCATTTGAAACTTATGGAATGGATGTAAATTATTGGGCGGTGAAACAATCGAAATCCGTGGTAGATAAGTCAGCTTTACAAACCGCGAGCGCGCAGGAACTTCCATTTAAAGATAGTACATTTAATGTTGTGATTATTAAACACATTGTTGAGCATTTGCCTGATCCCCAAAAGGCGATAGCAGAAATTGGAAGAGTCACTGAAGAAGGTGGCACACTGATACTTGCCACGCCGAATCTCGATTCGCTGCTCAAGCCATGGAAGGGCGAAAAGTGGATTGGTTATCAGGATCCCACACACATATCATTGAAGAGTCCCACTGAATGGCTTTCGTTCATTAAAGAAGCAGGCTTTAGAATTCAACGCGTGTTTTCAGATGGTTTCTGGGATGTGCCTTACATCCCGATCATTCCAAAACAAATCCAAAAGTTGACCTTCGGTTCGCTGGGTGGATTCCAGGCCATCTCTGGTTTTGTCTTCCTGCCCATGAGGTGGGGTGAGAGTATTATGGTTATTGCAAGTAAAACATAGGGATAAATGAACGACGAACTCCAAAACAACAGCCAGCCCGATGAGCCCAGTGTCCTTGATTTTGTCAAGTCATTATTTCGGTTTGGCCGGGGCGAAAGGATTCGAATCCCTGATTTCTTCGAGGAAGTTCAGGAACAGCCTTTATCTCCATCTGCAAATGGTGGTCAAGCGGATAAAGTTGTTCCGCATAAACCTGTCGAGCCATCCGAATTTCAACGGGTTGAACCAGTAGTCATCAAACCCGTCGCTGATTCTCAAGAGAAACCATCCATTCAAGAAGCCCGCCTTCAGCCGTTAACGCCCTTTCCGTGGCGTTCGCTGCTGGCGCTTCTCCTCGCATTGATCGGTCAGAGCAGATTCGAGCCGCCTGCCACCAGCGTGTCGCTTGGAATTGCTCTTTACATTGCAGCATTTGGTCTACTAGCGTGGGCAATTTATCGCGGTGAGTGGACTCTCGCCCCCAGTGCACAAACTTCCGAAGGCACAGATCCACTTACATACCGTCCGATTGCATTAGTTATTAGCATCATCCTTGGGCTTTGGGCATTTGTAATATTTAAGGGCAATTTCTTTACAAGAACGAATCTCATTGTATGGTGTCTTGCGATTGCGTTTCTGATATGGGCACTTTGGCTAAATCAAAGCGCTTTGAGATCTGTATTTAGTAAGGCATCAACATTTCTCCGACGTGATTCATGGACAATCAATATTTCACGCTGGACATTGCTCATCATTGCTGCAACGGTGCTTGTATTTTTCTTCCGCTTTTATCAAACCGGCAGTGTGCCTCCAGAGCCATTCAGTGATCATGCTGAAAAAATTCTCGACGTATACGAAGTGTCGCAGGGACAAACACACATTTTCTTTATACGTAACACGGGCCGCGAAGGCTTCCAGATGTATTGGACCGTTCTAATTGCGAAACTGTTTGGCACTGGCTTTTCGTTTCTCAGTCTTAAGCTCGGCACAGCCATTCTCGGCTTTTTGACTCTGCCCTTCGTTTATTTGCTGGGGAAAGAGATAGGCGGGCAACGTGTTGGACTCTTGGCCTTCATCTTGGTGGGGATTGGATATTGGCCCAACGTGATCAGCAGAGTTGGACTTCGTTTTCCGCTTTATCCTCTCTTTGTTGCTGCCACGCTCTTCTTCCTGATCCGTGGCCTGCGAACCCGGCACCGAAATGATTTCCTGCTTTCAGGTATCTTCTTAGGAATTGGTTTGCATGGATACAGCCCATTCCGTATTGTGCCCTTTGTGGTGGTGGCCGCATTTGTTATCTATTGGCTTCATTCGCAGTCCAGAGGTGCGCGCCGGGAAGCGATCATATGGCTGGCAGCGGTTGGATTGACATCCTTATTTGTTTTCCTTCCGCTTCTGCGATATTGGTATGACGACCCGGCAATGTTTGGCATTCGCGCGTTCACACGTCTAAGTAGCGTGGAACAACCTCTACCCGGACCTGCACATGAGATATTCCTTTCGAATACGTGGAATGCTCTTAAGATGTTCAATGTGAACGATGGGGAGATTTGGGTAAATTCCGTCCCCGGTCGCCCTGCTTTGGACACGGTCTCAGCAGCCCTGTTCCTGTTAGGTGTTGCATTGGTTCTTGTTCGGTATATCCGCCATCGTCATTGGCTGGATCTGTTCCTGCTTGTGTCCATCCCATTGCTATTGATGCCATCCATTCTTTCGCTGGCATTCCCAGGTGAGAATCCCGCGCTCAACCGTGCTGGAGGCGCCTATATCCCAGCGTTCATTGTCGGGGCGATGGCACTTGATGGTCTCCTCACCGGCTTCGGGCGTGGAGGGATGCGAAGCCTCATGATGTGGATTTTCGCCGGAATCCTGTTGTATGTCTCTGCATCCCAAAATTATGACCTGGTCTTCAACCAATATTACAAGCTTTTCAGGCAGTCATCATGGAATACGTCTGACATGGGTAAGGTAATTAGGGAGTTTGAGCAGACATATGGCACAACGGAAAATGTCTGGATCGTGCCATTCCCATATTGGGTGGATACGCGCCTGCCAGCTGTGTGGGCAGGCATCCCGGACCGTGATATGGCTGTGTGGCACGAGAATCTGGCAGTCACGTTAGAATTGACCGGACCGAAGTTGTTCATGGTGAAAGCTGATACTGAAAACCCTGACGGGAACGATCAGGCTTCACTGGACGTCTTGGATGAGCTATACCCAAATGGGCAGTTGCGCATGTTTGACTCGGATGTGCCCGGCCATGATTTCTGGATTTTCTTGGTACCAGGTCAATAGTTCACAAAATTTACTCCTGGCGGCATCCTCGCTGCTAAGGCCGGTGGCTAGAGCTGAATGAATCGCGATAAATATTTCTGGCTTTATGATGTTTTATTTCTGCTTGTGCTTGCGCTGGCAGGCTATTTACGTTTAACAGGTGTGAATTGGGGTGAGGGACAGCACCAACATCCTGATGAAAATCATTTCACCAGCGTGCTTGAAAACCTGCGCGCACATAAATGCGCTGACCCAAATATCCCTATAGAAGCCTGCCCTGTAGAACAACAGCGCTGGATCAGCATCGGGGATTATTTTAACTCTGGTGCCTCCACGCTCAATCAATATAACCGCGGCTTCTCCTTTTATGTTTATGGCAACCTGCCAATGACTTTTACCCGCATCGCTGCTGAAGCCCTGGATCAAACAAATTTAAGGATATTTGGCCGTCAGGTCTCCGCGCTGGCAGACCTGTTTGCAATTTTTTTCCTGTACCTGATTGTCTCGCGGTTGTATGGCCGCCATGTGGGACTCCTTGCATCGTTATTCTCCGCACTTACAGTGATGCAGATCCAGCAGTCACATTTCTTCACAGTAGATTTGTTTGTAAATACATTTGCGTTTTTGGCGATTTACTTTGCAGTATTGATTTTGGATCATGGAGAGAAGAAATTAGAAACTGAAGAAATGACATTAAATGCCTTGCCAGGTGATGGTTCTGACGAGCCGACCGGCACTCCTCAACCTTCATTCACCAATTCATCAACTGTTTCAAGGAGCATATACCTTGTAAATCTCAAATTATTGGTTACCAATCCTCTTTTTCTCTACAGCCTCGGATTTGGTGTTGCATATGGCATGGCGCTGGCATGCAAGGTAAACATATATCCTTTAGCTATTCTTTTACCGGGCGCATTTGCTCTACGCTACTTTATACGTAAAAAAGAAAATAAAGTTCAAGATGATGTCACCTTTGGCAATGGCAACTCAAGTAGTGTAAATACCAATTATTGGTTCCTCATCATTGCCTGTCTCATGGCCGGTGGGCTTGCAGCTGCGATTTCCTTCCGTATCTTCCAGCCTTATGCCTTCGATGGGTTGTTGCCCAGTAAACAATGGACTGCAAACATCCAGGAACAACGTGCTCAGGCAAAGGGTGATGCCGACCTCCCGTGGAATCTACAGTGGGCGCGTCGCTCTCATCTCTTTTCATTCACAAACTTAACGCTTTGGGGTCTTGGGCTTCCGCTTGGCATTCTCGCCTGGGCCGGCTTCCTTTACATGGGTTGGCGAATCCTCAAAGCGAATGGCGTCACGCGTTGCTTTGGGGCTGGACAGCGGCTTATTTTATCTGGCAATCGCTTCAGTTCAACCCAACGATGCGTTATCAACTGCCTATCTATCCATTGCTGGCGATGATGGCTGCGTGGTTCGTGTTCGAGTTGGCAGGTTTAAACGTTCAAACGTTTAAACGATTTAATTTCTCAAAAGTTCTTGCGGGAACTGTTGGGATCCTTGTTATCGTTCTCACTGCCGCCTGGGCGTTTGCTTTCCAAAGTATTTATCTTCGCGACGAGCCGCGCATCGCGGCTTCACGCTGGATCTATCAGAATATTCCTGGCGCCATTAATTTGAAAATTCAAAGGTCAGATAGCTCCGTCTATAACCAGCCCTTACCTTTTCCGACTGGAGTTTTTATCCAGCCGGACGCACCTTACCAAACCACTTTCATTCCCCAAAATGACGGCCTGCTAAAGGAAATTCTGCTCGCTCATGTTACAACTGTATCGGACCAGGTATCGTCTCCGTTGTATTTGACGGTATGGCAAGACCTGAATGCTCCACAGCCACTTGCATCTGCTCTTACAGCAATGTCATCCGAGGATGGGTCAAATGGTATTTCTCAAGTGGCCAATTTCGATCAGTCCGCCATCCTTACAGCGAATCAAACTTATTATCTGAAATTGGAAACGAATAGTAATGAGGGAGCAATGAATGTCTGTGGACCCCTGAATGTCTTGATTCAGGGTGTCGATCAAGCAACGGAACAAGTCATTGATCTGTCAGAACCATGTACCGTTGCCCCCGACAGTCCATATATAACAACTTTTGTTCCACAAACCACAGGCACTCTCAATACGATTGCGGTAGAGCATGTTGCGAATGTAGATTTAACTTCGGTATCCAACCCTCACACCTTAAGTCTGTTTATTTCAGAGCAGCCAATTGCAACGCCTGATCAATCAATCGCAAGTGCTTCGTTGACAGAAAAGTTTGGGACCTCCAAGGACCCGCGTGGCGCTTCATATACCTTAACCCTCGATCAGCCCATTGAAGTGAAACGCGGTACTCAATATTACCTTCAGCTTGAGGTCGATTCTGGTTTGCTTTCCATCATCGGCGCTTCCATCTCAAACGAAACAGATTACGATTATGGGCTTCCTTTCCGCGTGGATAACTACGATGCATTTGGAGGAATCTATCGCGGAGACCTCAATCTGCAAGTCTATTGGGATGATAATGCCGAAAAACTAACCCGCTTTGTAACCACGCTCGACCAGACCGATTACATCTTAACTCCTACAAACCATCAGTACTCGCAGATCACGCGTTTGCCTGAACGGTATCCCCTCACCACTTTATATTACCGCGAACTCATGGGCTGCCCTGAAGACCAGGACATCATCGGATGTTACTACAATGCAAAACCAGGAGATTACAAGAGTAGGCTAGGATTCGATCTTGTCGCCGTGTTTGAAGATTATCCAACGCTTGGTTCAATTGTGATCAACGATCAGCCAGCAGAAGAAGCCTTCACGTTCTACGATCATCCAAAGGTATTGATTTTCAAGAAGAATGAGAATTTCAATGCAGCAGAGGTAGAGTCTATTCTCAGCACTGTTGATCTAGCGAAGGTAGTTCGACTCACCCCACCTCAGTTTGATGATTATTCCAACCTGCTATTACCGGAAGATAAACTTGCACAACAGCGCGCAGGTGGAACATGGTCTCAGCTATTCAGCTATGATTGGATCCAAAATCGTTATCCCATTGTGGGTCTCATCATTTGGTATCTTTTTATCTTTATCCTGGGGTTGGCAGTTTATCCACTGATACGACTGGCAATGCCTGGCCTTGCAGATAAGGGGTACCCCCTCGGCCGCGCGCTGGGATTGGTTCTGTTTGGCTATCTCGCATGGATGGCAGGGTCAGTCGGTGTTCCGTACACACGCGCTACGATAGCAGGTACCTTCAGTGTGATACTCATTGCAGGAGTTTTGCTGGCACGTTATCAAAGTGAAGAGTTGCGCGAAGAATGGAGAAACAATCGTAAGTACTTTCTAATGACAGAAGGGCTGTTCCTTGCCTTTTTCCTGATCGATTTATTAATCCGCTTCGGCAATTCTGATATGTGGCATCCCGCCAAAGGCGGCGAACGCCCCATGGATTTCTCCTATTTCAACGCCATCCTCAAAAGCACTTCTTTCCCTCCATATGATCCCTGGTTTGAAGGTGGTTATATCAACTACTACTATTACGGTTTTGTGTTGGTCGCCACGCCAGTGAAATTGCTAGGCATCGTACCGACAATTGCATACAACTTCATCCTGCCTGCATTGTTTGCGATTGTTGGGATCAGCGCATTCTCTGTCGGATGGAATCTTCTCGCAAAAGATGAAGCGGAAAGCAAAGCAGCGGACGATTTAGGCAGGACTCCTCGTCCTTCGGCATTTGTTGCCGGCATCTCTGCTTCGGTCCTCACTATTCTCCTCGGCAATCTCGGTACTATTCAACTCCTTTATCAAAGGCTGCAACAACTTGGCGCGCTTGACGCTTTCAATTCGGATGCAACGATTCTCCAACGCTGGAAATGGGCATTTGACGGTTTCCTCTTGACTCTTAAGGGTGCCTCGCTTCCCATCGGATTTGGAGACTGGTACTGGTTTCCAAGCCGAGTCATCCCTCCCGGCCCCGGAAACGAGATCACCGAGTTCCCACTCTTTACCTTCCTCTACAGTGACTTGCACGCGCATATGATCGCCATGCCGCTGGCATTGCTCGCTTTGAGTTGGGCACTGGCTGTGCTGGCTGGGCGCGCCAAATGGCGGAATCCACTAGCAGCGGGGTTGGGATTCGCGCTCGGTGGTCTGGTGATCGGTGCGCTGTACCCCACCAACCTATCAGATATTTACACATTCCTGCCAATTGGACTTGCAGCAGTCGGATATGCCATCTGGCGATACACATCTGAAGAATCTATCGTAAAACGTATCTTATTAATTATTGGAGCATTGGCTGCATTAACGATTTTATCTTTTGTTTTATATCAACCTTATCGAGATTCATACAGCCAGGCATACAGCGCGCTCGATCCATGGAAGGGTCCATATACTCCGATTTGGTCCTATCTCACGCACTGGACAGTTTTCCTCTTTATTGTTACATCCTGGATGGCTTGGGAAACGCGTGAATGGATGGCAGCAACTCCAGTTTCAGCGTTGAGAAAACTTAAGCCCTATCTGCCAGTAATCTGGGGCGCACTCATTGTATTTGTGATAAGCCTGTTTGCACTTCAATTCCAGCATCTTGGAGCAGAGGTTGAATACAAAGGAACAAGCGTCGGCTGGATTGCCCTGCCCCTTGCAGCGTGGGCAGGTGTATTGTTATTGCGTCCAAACCTGCCTGATGCAAAGCGATTTGTATTGTTCCTGATCGGCACGGCACTACTCATTACAATCGTTGTAGATGTTGTGGTTGTAAGAGGTGATATTGGACGAGCAAACACGATATTCAAATTCTACCTACAGGCATGGATACTACTGGCTGTCAGCGGTGGCGCCGCCATCGCCTGGACACTGCCGGCCTTCTTCACCTGGCTCCCCGGCTGGCGAGTTTTCTGGCAGACAGCGATGATTTTGCTCATTGCTGGTGCGGCGTCATTTACTGCAAGTGGCACAGCAGGCAAAATACGTGACCGTTGGATTGTTGAAGCACCGCGAACTCTCGACTCGATCACCTTCATGAAATATGCACAATACGATGACTTCGGTCAACGCCTGGACTTGAGCGAAGATTACCGCGCCATTCGCTGGATGCAGGATAACGTGAAAGGTTCACCGGTGATCGTCGAAGCCAATTGCCCTGAATATCGTTGGTGCACACGTTATACGATCTACACAGGTTTACCAGGAGTTGTTGGCTGGAATTTCCATCAACGTCAGCAACGCGCCTTTACTTCCACCTGGGTAGAGGCCCGCGTTGCAGAGGTCACCAATTTCTATTCAACGATTGATATTGAATACGCGCGTGACTTTCTCAAACAACATGATATACGCTATATCATCGTGGGTCAGTTGGAACGCGCGGAATATAAATCGGAAGATCCGGTCAACGGGCTTTCCAAGTTTGAGGAATATGATGGAACCTACTGGAATGCGGTATACCGTGATGGCAGTACGGTCATCTATGAGGTGACACCTTGATCTTCCATATCACGTCCAGGACTGCATGGGAAGATGCGCAGAAGCATGGTGACTATCGCGCCGAAAGCCTGGAAACGGAAGGATTCATCCATTGCTCGACTCATTCACAGGTCTTGCCGGTAGCAGAAAATTATTACAAAGGACAAAGTGGACTCATCCTCCTTGCCATTGAACCAACGCTTCTTTCCTCCGCCTTAAAATGGGAGCCACCCTCCGGCGGAACTCCACCTCCGGGCGTGCCGGATGGGGATTCATTCCCACATATTTATGGGCCAATCAATTTGAATGCCGTGATCAAAGTCATTGACTTCGAACCAGGCCCCAATGGCACATTCACCATTCCTGCCAACCTGTAACTCATAATTTGTAACCGAAATTCGTTTTCGTCAAATCGAAATGCTTTCCTTCCTCTCCTGGTATCTCCTCATCACCTTCCTTGGCTGGCTAAGTTTTCCGTTAGCCTATTATCTCTTCCCCGCGTTGAATGATCGTGGCTATACTCTTTCGCGCGCGTTTGGCCTGTTAGTCTGGGGATATATATTCTGGCTTTTTGCATCGCTTGGCATCGCACAAAATGATATTGGCGGGCTGTTATTGGGACTCATCATCTTAGGGGGATTAGGCATTTGGGCATTCATAAAGTGCCAATCTGAAATCCGAGATTGGCTGAGTCGGAATCGTCGACTGATGCTCACAACTGAGAGTTTCTTCCTCATCGCTTTTGCTCTCATGGCTTTTGTCCGTGCTAACAATCCAGAAATTACCACCGCAGGTGGCGAAAAGTGGATGGAAACCGCCTTCATCAATGCGATTTTACAGTCGCCAACATTTCCACCTCATGACCCCTGGCTTTCAGGCTTTGCTATTTCCTACTACCATTTTGGCTATGTAATGACATCCATGCTGGCGAAATTTACGGCTACACCAACTGGCATCGCGCATAATTTGATGCTTTCCCTCATTTTTAGTTTGAGCGCCATGGGTGCATACGGACTGCTATACAATTTTTTAACGGCTTATAATCAATTAAAGGGCAAGGAACAAGAAAGAGGGATTTCATCTATACCGGCTGCATTATTTGGTCCCTTGTTTTTATTGATCGTCAGCAATCTCGAAGGCTTCTTTGAGTCTCTGCATCGGAAAGGGATCGGCTGGACATTTAATGCCGATGGCACTGCTACCTCACCGTTTTGGACATGGCTTGATTTGCAAGAACTGACCCGGCCACCCATACAACCATTACAGTGGGCACCGGATCAATTCTTCTGGTGGTGGCGCGCTTCGCGCGTAATACAAGATTATGATTTGAATCATGCCCCGCTAGAGATCATCGATGAGTTTCCCTTCTTCTCGTATTTGCTTGGAGATTTGCATCCGCATGTGCTGGCAATGCCATTCAATTTGCTGGCGATTGCTGTTGCCCTGAATTTGTTCCTCGGCGGATGGCGCGGCACAATAAATCTCTTCTTTGGCGAGCTTAGGATCAACAAGACAGGTTTTTTCACAGCAGCACTTGTTTTGGGTGGACTGGCTTTTCTCAATACATGGGATATTCTGCTTGGCGCTGCCCTGATTGTTTTCAGCTACGCGTTGGCTCAGGTCCGGGAGGCAGGCTGGAGTTGGGAAAGAGTTGAAGATATCCTGCTGTTGGGGATCCCGTTAGTCATTACGGCGTTTGTGCTTTACATTCCATTTTATGTTGGTTTCGATTCACAGGCAGGCGGCGTTCTGCCGAGTTTCATGTACCCAACACGTGGAGCTCACCTATGGGTCGTGTGGGGTACCCTCTTTATTCCATTGTTCGCGTATTTGATCTATTTGCGGCAAAGCAAAACCTCTGCAGACTGGCGGGCAGGCTTTATGACCACGCTGGTCATTTTGATCGTATTGCTCGCAGCAATGTTCGTTGTTGGCTTTATTGCATTGAAGTTTAAACCTGAGCTCATAAACCAGGTACTGGCATCACAGCAGCGTGACATAGCTGCATTCATTCGTGATAGTATGGCACGCAGATTAAGTTATATCGGTGGTCTTCTTACCTTGCTCGCATTACTGATCCCATCACTCTCATTTCTGTTCAGATCAGAAAACAATTTTGCGTCATTTATTCTTTTGATGTTATCTCTTGGTGTGCTCCTGATCCTTGGTCCTGATTTTCTATACTTGCGCGATAATTTTGGTTACCGAATCAACACTATTTTTAAGTTCTACTATCAAGCCTGGATACTATTATCTTTGGCAGCAGCCTTTGGGGTAGCAGTGTTATCCTCAGAGCTACGCGGAGTGGCTTCGGCGCTTTTCACAGCCGGATTAGTCATTGTAATTGGTACTGGATTGGTATATCCGCTGTTCAGTTTGCAAAGCAAAACCGATAATTTTAAGGCTGAACATCCTGAACAGCGCACGCTGGATGGTACGGCTTATCTTGCTAACATAATGCCCGATGATTACCAGGCTTTTCAAGTTATGAAACAGGTTAAACCGGGTGTGATTGCAGAAGCAGTGGGCGGGCAGTATACTGAGTACGCTCGGTTTTCGACCTTTACAGGTCTCCCAACTGTTCTGGGCTGGCCCGGACATGAGGGACAATGGCGTGACCAGGCTCTGCAAGGCTCACGAAGAGATGATATCCAGACGCTCTATACAACTTCAGATTGGACAACAGCACAGCAGATCATCGATCGTTATAACATTCGTTACATTGTGGTTGGGAATCTCGAGCGCAACACCTATCCGGTCAATGAAGAGAAATTCAGCCGATTTCTCAAACCTTTCCTTCAGAAAGGCAATCTGGTAATTTACGAAGTGCCATGATCGCACGTCATTACGAGGAGTGACGCCTTGACGCCACTCCCCGTAATGACGTAATGCCGTAGGGTAAAATACCATTATGAATTCTTCTCGACTCAAAAACGAAGGCTGGCTGTATTGGCTGGCCTTTCTTCTCGCCCTGGGCATTCGATTCATCCAACTTGGGGCAAGTCCTCTAAACGACTCTGAAGCAAATCTGGCTTTGCAGGCCCTGCACATCGCGCAAGGCAAGAGTCCCTTGCTTGATTCTCAGCCTGCATACATTCTCTTTACCAGCATACTCTTTGCGATCATTGAAAGCACCAACTTTATGGCGCGCTTCGTCCCAGCGTTGGTTGGGAGCACGCTCGTTTTTGTTCCTTATTTCTTTCGCGAAAAGATCAACACGCGCCCCGCGTTGATTCTGTCCTTCCTCTTTGCATTCGATCCCGGACTCGTCTCTCTCTCGCGTCAGGCCAGTGGAACTATTCTGACAGTGACCTTTCTCCTATTTGCCTGGGGGATGTGGATCAATCGCCGCGCCATCGCCGCTGGAATTTTCGCGGGCCTGGCGCTTCTATCCGGTACCTCGCTTTGGGCCGGCATTCTTGCGCTCGCGCTTACTCGACTTTTTACACAAGGAATGCAATCAAGAAATACCGATGAGCAGTTACCAATAACGGATAAATTAGAAACCCCAAAAACCGAATTGCGTCTAACCCTTACAGCCCTCGTCATTACTCTCCTCTTCGGTGGCACGCTTTTCTTCCTTTCTCCTAACGGATTCAGTGCATGGCTTTCATCACTGCCTGAATATCTCTCGGGCTGGGTCTCACCTTCAGTGATGACCCCGGGACGGATGCTGCTGGTCTTCCTTGTTTATGAACCATTGGGAATTTTCATTGGCGCGCTTTCGATCATTCGCGGCCTTCGGACAAAAAGTGAACTTATCAATCGCATGAGCCTTTGGCTTGCTGTCTCATTTCTGCTTGGGATATTTTATCGACAGGCTGCTGAACTTGTGTGGGTTATCCTCCCATTGCTCGCGCTGACTGCACTGGAACTCTCACGCAGTATCAACATCCGCGCTGAGGAACGTGTGGAGGTTGGCGTAGTAGTAATGGCGGTGCTTATCCTGCTGATATATATCTGGTTTAACATTTCCAATATTGCTGTCAATCCATATGCCCAGATTCCGGCTGTGATGCCGATCTTTGGTGAGGTCCAAAACCCGCGCTACCTAATCTTGTATGGCGCGTCAGCTATTCTGATTGTATGTATTCTGATGGTGGGGTTTGGATGGTCGCCGCGTACTGCAAGGCTGGGTACGGTATGGTCTTTTACGATATTCCTCAGTGTTTACAGCCTTGCAACGGCCTGGGGCGCAAGCGGATTAAGAAACCCAACCGGCGTGGAATTATGGTCGCCAGACCCAAAGCCTTTGCATGCTGATTTGCTTCTAGCCAGTGTGAACGATATCTCTGAATTCAGTCTTGGTCATATAAACTCTCAGCCTGTGACCATTTTGGGGACCAATTCACCCGCACTGGAGTGGGTCTTGCGAAATCATGCCGTGGAAGTTGTTTCCGCGCTTGACCCCCAGGTCGCGCCACCGCTTGTTATCACACCACCAATGGATAACTTAAACCTGCCATCCGCTTATCGCGGGCAGGATTTCACCTGGAGACAAACACCACTCTGGAATCAAATCCGCAACCCGGATTGGTGGAGTTGGGTGGTCTATCGTCAACTGCCGCGGGAAAATGAAACCATCATTCTATGGGCGCGCGATGATCTGTTCCCGGATGCCCGCGAGAATGTGCAACCATGATCCTGGGATTAAATTGCTCCCGGTATCTTCACAGGGCGGGATAATAATCTAATGAGTTCTTCCAATCCACCTTCCATTATCGCCATTGACGGTCCTGCCGCCTCTGGGAAATCCACGATCGGTTTACGGCTTGCCAACGAGCTTGGTTATCTTTTTTTCGATACAGGCCTCATGTATCGCGCTGTCACATGGCTCGCGCTGGACCACGATATGAGCCTGAGCGATGAAACCGCGATCACTGCGCTGGCAGAGAAAACGCACATTGATGTCGTGCCAGCCTCAAAGTCCGATGGGCGCGCCTGTGATGTCCTCGTTGCAGGGAAGGATATTACATGGCAAACCCGGCTGCCTGATGTCGAAGCGAATGTATCTGTTGTCTCCGCGTATCGCGGAGTTCGTGCAGCACTGAGTGAACAACAAAGGCGCATCGGAAAGCGCGGTCAAATTGTGATGGTCGGGCGCGATATTGGAACTGTTGTGTTGCCTGATGCAGACTTGAAAATTTATTTTGATGCAAGTGCCGAGGAACGTGCGAAGAGACGATATGATGAAATCATCGCACGTGGTGGATCAGCGGATTATTCTGATATTCTCGCCAAAGTGATCGAGCGCGACCGAATCGATTCGACCCGCGATGTGGCTCCGTTAAGAGTAGCTTCAGACGCGGTTGTGATTAACACAGATAACCTCACTGCCGATGAAGTCTTTGAACAGGCTCTGGCGTTATGCAAATGAATGACACGAACGTATATCATGTGCCATTTCAATTTCGGGTCAGCAGGCCAGTTTTAAAAACGGTCTTCTGTGCAATCTTCCAAATTTTGGCACGCGTGAAGGTCATGGGGAAGGAAAACATTCCCTATGGCAAGCCATATATTGTTGCGATAAACCATATCTCGATATTCGATCCTCCATTTGCAGGCGCGTTCTGGCCCGAACAATTGGAAATCATTGGCGCAGCAGATGTATTCGATAAACCCAGCCAGGGATGGTTGCTAAAAGGATATGGAGTGATTCCCGTCCACCGCGGCGATTATGATCGTCTTCTGCTAACAAAAATCATTCGCATTCTCAAATCTGGCTCTCCTCTTTTGATTGCGCCGGAAGGCGGTCGTTCGCATGTTCCTGCTATGCGCCGCGCAAAACCCGGTGTAGCATACCTTATTGAGCAAACCGGTGTGCCTGTGTTGCCGACAGGCCTTATCGGAACAACCGAGGATTTCTGGCAACGCGCCAAACGCGGTGAAAGACCAGCGCTCGAAATGCGGATCGGCATACCTATTGCTCTGCCTGAGATAACAGCCAAGGGGACAGCTCGACATGAAGCGCGGCAGAAAAACGCGGACCTGGTCATGTCCTATCTTGCTGGTCTTTTGCCGGAAGAATATCGCGGGGCCTATGCAGAATCAGCCATCCTCCCCGCCTAAACCCATTACTGATGTGTGGCGTCCAGATTTGGTCGCATTGCCACGACTTACTCCAGCGCGCCGCACCTTTCGGGTTTTCATGCGCGTGCTGACAAAGATTGTCACTTTTTTTACCATGCGTGCCACCATTCGTGGAACGGAAAATTTCCCAAAAAGGGGGCCGGCTTTGATTGTTATTAATCACCTCGGCGATGCGGATGCGGTTTTAGTGGGCGCTGCCATCCCAACCACAATTGATGGAATGGGGAAGATCGAGTTGAACGACGATTGGCTTGTTGGTCCGATTTTCCGCGCTTATGGAGTTATTTGGGTGCATCGCGGCAGACCAGACCGACGCGCGCTGCGTGCCGCACTGGATGGGTTGGCCCAGGGACGCATGGTTGTGCTTGCACCTGAGGGAAGGCAATCTCTCATTGGCGGATTGGAGGATGGCAATGAAGGCGCGGCGTTCCTGGCGATGAAGTCTGGCGCACCAATCGTTCCAATTGCGATGACAGGCACAGAAAATGAAAATATTTATGGGCATTTGAAAAAGTGGAAGCGCTCAGACGTCACACTGACAGTGGGCAAACCGTTCTTTTTGCGGGAACAGGCTGATCGTCAGGAAATGTTGCGCGAAGGCACGCGTCAGATTATGGAATCGCTGGCAAGCCTGCTTCCCGAATCCTATCGCGGAAATTACAAACAATAATATTAGGTAATCGCAAGAGCAAGCTACCTCACGATAATGGATTAACGCTATAATCATTGCCTATGCAATTCCTGGCAACACTGTTGACACGTCTTGCCTATTTAACTCCCATTTCTATTGCCGGGTGGCTCGTATGGTTTGGGTTGGCAGGTGTGCTGGGACTAGCTCTTCAAAATTGGCGTGAATATCAACCTAAGTGGAGCGCGCGCGCGTGGGTGATATTCGCCGCCTTGATTGTCATCACACCCATTGCAACTTTATTTTTCGGTTTGGAATTTTCAACTGGGTCTGCACTGCCTGTGCCTGGCTTGCCAGATGAGCCACCCGGTTCCACCATGATGATCTTCTCCGCCATACCATGGATGTTGGCCGGCGGTTTGTTAGGCCCACTTCCCGCTGCGGGGTTAGGCATGATAAGTGGTTTGTTACGCGGGATCTGGGATACTCACAGTCTTTTTACTGCAATTGACCTGGGTTTAATGGGGACTTTATTCGCAGTCGCGAACCGACAGCGTTATCGCACATTTGTCTATCGGTTATTAAGACAGCCTCTGATAAGCGCATTGAGCCTTACGTTATTCCATGCTTTGCTTTTTGTTTTGAGCGCATTTTTTACGGTTTCCACTACCGCCTCTGTTACTGAACGATTAGACTTCGCGTTGAGCAATCTCAGTGTGGCAAGCATTGTCTTTGCTGGAGAAATACTTATCGCGGGCCTGGTAGCCCAAGTGATCGCGACTGTCTTTCCATCGCGTTGGGGTGAGTTGGGGATGCTTAAGCCTTCGCCATCGGAAAAAAGCATTGAGACGCGCTTTATTTTCGGTACAGGCACAATCGTCTCTATCCTTTTGCTTACACTTCTGGTCGGGGATTGGGTTATTGCGGGCACAGCCGCGCGTAGTTTATTGAGAGACCGCCTTAAGAGTTCAGCGGAACTCGCATCTCAGAATGTTCCTTTCTTTCTTGAGACCGGTCAAAATCTTGCTACACAGACTGCAAACGACCCGCGCTTGCAGGATCCAAATGCCGATATCTCCGCGTTCCTGGGTGAGCGTCTTCAATCCATCCCATTTTTCAATCAACTCGTCGTTCTTGATATGCAGACTCGAAATATTATTGCAAGTTATCCGGCCGAACCCATATTTCAAATTACCAGGTCAGAAGAAGAGGGATTGTCCCTGATCCAACAAGGTATACCAAACCAGATTTATACCGTTCCGCCAATTGACGAAGGAGGCGCAGCGGGTACATCCTTCCTGGCCGCT
>Ga0075419_10000544_pt1 | contig 23880 bp, 28 predicted proteins | sample SoiMetdeltSBSDD3_FD_76900 | JGI IMG/M metagenome (GOLD analysis project Ga0075419, IMG submission 76900) | Bulk soil microbial communities from a Populus tree surrounding site in Tennessee, USA - Soil MetaG P. deltoides SBSDD3 | ecosystem: Environmental > Terrestrial > Soil > Tree plantation... | reverse complement strand
GATTTAGTTGAGGATCAAACATTACCCAAGAAACATTTGAATTTGGGGAAAATCCATTTGCATCGATATTAATATTAATTCCCTCCTCTGGACCGCATTGTTAAGAAATTATAACATTGGATTCTGCAAATACGTCGTTGACTATGGGAAAATACAAGGGAAAGGAAATAAGAATGGATAACGTCATTGAAGCTAAAAATATCATCATCATTAAATACATGGATTTCATATTAGAAATTTGAAGTACTGGTTAATATAGTTATAGATAGATTAATTACATAATTTATTTAATACTGTTATAAATAGAATTTAGTGGATTTGTATTAGAAGTATAGGATTATTGTTCTATTATTAGTAAAATTAGTGTACTAAATAAAGTAAATGTAGAGAAAAAATGTAGTAAAAATTCAACTATTAAAAATATATATAATAATCTTTAAATGTAACCTATCTTATACACATAACTAGATAGAATTATTCTTTTTTTGTTTCCACTTATAGTGATATAAAATTTAAAAAGGAAAAAAAAATTATTGAATTGACAGAAGTTAATAAATAGTTATGGATAGATGTACATTAAACTAATAGATCCCAGTATGCATTATAACAATCAGCAATATTTATTCATATAATACTTATTATTAGCTATTGCTATTTTTTTCCTGATGATTGATTTCTTGTAAATATTGCAAAACCATTGGAAGAAATACACCTACATCCGTTACAATTCCTATTGCTTGAGTAGTTCCTCTATCCAATAATTTGGTAACTACCGATTGGTTAATATCTACTGCAATCACTTTTACATAAGATGGTAACATATTGCCTACAGCAATTGAATGTAACATTGAAGAAAGCATTATCACCATTTTGGCATCTTTTAACACTTCTTTATACTTTCTTTGTGCTTCTACAATATCTATAACCACATCTGGCAGTGGACCATCGTCTCTAATTGAACCAGATAGTACAACAGGTATATCGTTTTTAATACATTCATACATAATTCCTTTTTTTAGTATGCCTTGTTCTACCATATTTTTGATGGAACCAGCTTTAAAAACTTCATTAATGGATTGCATATGATTCCTATGACCACGCACAGCCAAAGTTCCATCGTCTATATTCATACCTAAGGAAGTTCCCAACAGTGCATTTTCAATATCATGAACAGCTAAGGCATTTCCAGTAAGTAATCCATGTATATATCCCATTTGTATTAGTTTAGATAATGACTGTGAGGCTCCTGAATGGACTATAACTGGTCCGCCCACAACTACTATTTTCCCTTTTTGTATTGCTGCTACTTCATAAATATCAGATGCAACTTTCTTAATAATATGTTGAGTAGGTCTTTCGCTTGAAGTAGTGCTGCTCATGAATTGAAATATGTCAACTCCCTGACGAGGACGTTCATCAGGTATAATGCGTATACCTCTCTCTTTGATTACAATCATATCATCTTTTTTTATATCTCTAATCATTTTACACTCCGCTATTTTATTATGTATATCAACAACTATACACTTATCCATCATAATATTTTTGACATCTATCCAAATACCATCATAAAAAATCTGTGTTGGTTTATTGGTTGTACTATAAAATAAGTCAGGCATGACCATGTCATTTGGAGCAGGTTCTAACAATACACTTTGTGTAAAAATCGGTTGAGCGCCAGCTCTGTAAATAGATTCTAATATTTGATTAAGATGTTTTTCATCTTTACCTTCGACAATAAGTCTAGCGTAACTAGGATCGGTTTTATTCTTACCTACTGTGAATTCCAGTACCCTAAATTCTCCTTTTAAATCCATTATATTATCAAAAATACTAGTTAAAATCATTGAGTCTATAAGATGTCCTTTAACTTCAATTTCCTGCTTAAACGTATTATTATCTAATGACGACAAATTTTAATATAAATAAAATATTTTTAGGTAATTAAGCATTAATCAAATGGGAAGAGAAAGTTTCCCGGTATATTCAGATAAATTATGGTCTTTCTTGATGCGTGTTACAATATTATTTTTATCATCTTCTGAAAACCATTGTGCGATAGTTTTAGCTATTCCATTTTTATCGCAAATTACAATAACATAGCCACTAGCTTCTTTGAATACAGCAATTAAGTTTTCTTCTCCAACAGGAAACCACACATTTGTTTTTGTATCCTTCAGAGCTAAAGCAGGCATTGCTGCATTTCCGGTATATAAATTTAACAAATCCTGAGATTGTTTAACACGTTTCTCTCCTAACTTGAGGGCCGTGAAATATTGCATAACAAGAATATATATTATGAATTCTTATCTAAATGTTTTAGTATATTTGCAAGGGTAGACTGAAAATCTGTTCCTTCAATATTACCACCGATCTTCAAAAACGGAGATAAAAATTCAAATGAATAACCATTTCTAAAATATCGGTTAGCTTGTAAGGACATTTCTATCTTATCTAATTGCTTTACAAGATGTACTTCTTTTGTTTGATTTAATGTATATTCTTTCCATAAGTCTGAGTAAAGTATTGCTATTTTACTTGGAAAAGAGGATATTATGACTTTCATTGCATTATCTTCTTTAATATGTTTATCAAAAACAGAAATTTCTTCAGGCATATAATCTCCTATTATGGATTCTGCCAAGTCATGTATTATACACAGTTTCATTACTTTTTCCGTATCCAGACCTAATAAATCAGAAAAAACCATTGACAAAGCAGTTAATGAATAGCTGTGGTCTGCAACAGATTCAGCTTTTAGAATTTTAGCTTTGGATATCCAGCCTGTCCTTTTAATAGTTTTTAACTTCAGAATATAGTCTATAAGATTACTGAATTTATAATCATTCATTTTACATTCATAATTATATATTAATTCAATTAAAATTATTCATATCATACTATTATTATTATTATAGCATAAGAATAAAAAATAGAGGTAAGACAGACAAGGTTATATGAAAGATTTCTAAATTTAGTAAATGGAAATATGTCATTGCTATGATAATAAATGGATTTAGATACAAATCAAACAGATATGCTAAGCCTGATGTAACAATAGCTAACATTACAGTTATAATTATTATTAGTACGACATTTTGTATTTGTCCCATTTAAAGACACTACTCTCCCTTTTCTATTCAATAAGTTATTTAAGATTTCCATGCTATATCACGTATTTGTAGTCTTTTATTTACTGTTCTACCTAATACAAAAAGCAGATCCGACAGTCTATTCAAATATATGAGAACCAGATTGTTAATTATATCTTTCAACAATAATTTTGAAACGTTGGTTTCTGCTCTTCGTGTGATGCTTCTAGCAATATGAAGAGTAGAAGATTCAACAGAACCACCTGGCAGAATAAAATAGGTAATAGGAGATAATTCTTTTTCATAATTATCTATATCATTTTCCAAACCTGTAATCATAATAGATTGAACTCTTAAAGAAGTAGGCTTTGAAAGATCTGGATCAGCTAAATCAGAGCCTATAATGAATAACTCATTTTGAATTCTATTAAGCGTAATTATAATATCAGAAAAAGATTGATTATTATTATTAGTTCTATGCTGTGATAAAAGAGATATTGATAAACCAATATATGAATTCAGTTCATCTATTGAACCATAGGCAATTATTCTAATATCACTCTTTGGAATTCTTTTTCCATCAATAAGTCCTGTTAATCCCTTGTCTCCGGTTTTAGTATATATTTTCATATATAACTAAATCTAGATTTAGAGAAATAATATTCTATACTTCAACTAACTAATCAATTAGTAAGAATGTACTTCAGCTTTATGCTCTCGTAAATATTTCTTCTTCTTGAACCTTTCATTGCATTTGTCACATTTAAAAGGTTGATCAAATTCTAAGAGAAATCGTTGCTTCCTCTCTTCAGCAGTTTCGATGACCTGATTGGGTTCATGATTAGGGGAATTATTCATTATGATTTCTCCTAGAAAATTATTTTTAATCTTTATTTAGTTTTAGAAAAATAGTTATGTTAGATTGATATGTAAAAAATTACATATTTTTTTTATGAATATTTTTTTTATGACAATAGCAATAACAATACCTACAAAATAGAATATATATTGTCAATTTAAATGAATATTCAATGCCGTCGTAGCTCAGCCTGGGAGAGCACTCGACTTGATTGATTATCTAATTATTCAAGGGTGAAGCTGAAGACCGAGCTGTCGTGAGCTCAAATCTCACCGACGGCATTAATTTATATTATATCATTGAATTTAGAAATATCGTATTATTGGAAAGTATAATACAAATATTTAAAAGAATATTTTGTTCGCATGACGATTCCTTTTCCTTTAGAGTCTATAATGATTTTGACTTTAGCGAATATAACAAATGCACAAAATGTGGTAAAACACTTGGCTATTTCAAGGGGTTTGATGAGGATTTAAGAGGATGATTTGAATTGATACGAAGGATAAATCTTCAAATCTTAATAATTAGTTGGTGGTTGGGTGCAGCTACAGCATTATTCTCATTTTTGCTTCCTATATATATTCATCACATTATAGTTGCAGGAATTGGTTGGTCAATAATTTCTATAAGTACTATCCTTATAATTTATGAAATAAAGAAGATAAAAGAAGAAGATAAAAGAACTAAAGCACTATAAAACAAAATTAAAGGCTTTCTTTTCCACCTTGTTCCTCTATTACTACAAGAGTAACAGTAGATGTAATGCCAGGCACTTTTCTTATTTTGTTTGTTATAGTATTATTCATAGATTCAGTATCATTAGATCTAACCTTTACGAAAACATCATGAACTCCATAAGTTCCCCTTACCTCTTTGACATCTGGCAAATTTGTTAATTCACTGATAATTTTTTCTTCTGAACCTAATGTACAATTAACTAAAATATATGCTGTTGGCATAGCTTAATTTAGTTTTATTAATATTTTAGTTTTGTTTTTTTTAGCTATGTATAACAGATAGAATAATAAATTTTTAGCTAAATTAGCAATAAAATTAATAACTATTGCACAAATATTACAAATCTATATGTATTGAAAATTATAATTTCAAGACATGAGATTTCCTCTGAAAGATAACGATTATTTCGTTACAAGAGTTAATGAAAGTGTTAAAACTATTGATGAAGAATTCTTTAATTTTTTAAAGTCAAATTTACAAATGAAAAAAGTTGATGTAATGTTAGGAGATGGGACAATAACAAATGCAGAAACTTTTGATCTCACAGAAATTACAAATGAGTTCAGGCGAATTTTACAAAGTCTAAAAGATTGGGTTTTTACGGATATTTCGGATTCGAAAACCGAAGATTTGTATAGATTGTATTTTCAAATAACATGTAATGTTAATAAATTTTATATATATGGATATTTTGGAATACAATTTCATGCTTTGCATTACTACAAATTAGATAAAGAAGTTATAAACATTCAAAAAGAATTGATAAAATTAAATCACGATGTATCAGATTCTTATATTTCACTTGCGGACAAAGGAAATGCCATAATAGAGGAGGAATTACGAAGGCAGGGATTAGATAACCTATCATTTGAAGAATTATTTACTAAAATATATGAAAATAGTAATTTAATTGACAATCTTGAACAGAAAGTTTTAAAATTAGAAAAACAATTTCCCTTAGTTCAAGATAGTGAAAATAAAAGAGAACAATTGATTTCAGAATTAAATGATATGATTATAAAATTATATCACATAATACCTGTTAAAATCGACTACAATAGACTAATGCAGGGCGAGGAAGGAGTTATATCTTATTTTGAAATTGAAACTATTAAGAATAAAAAAACCGGAAAACGAGAAGCATATCTTGATACTAAAAAATTTAACAAAGAGATAACTGAAATTGTAACGAGTAAATTAAATGAAATAGCATCCACATTGAAGGAATTAAGAACTAATGCTAATAAGAAAGTTGAGGAAGACATAAAAAGTAATACCAGATGAGATTCACTAATAGTAGATAGATAATAAATAGTATAAAGAAATAGCAAATTATAATTACAATTGATATATCTAATCTAAGATATAATAATGAATAATGAATTAAATTTAGAAACAAAAAATTTACCTACTTATGATCAAATAATTAAAGGTAGAGACTTATTAAAAAATTTTGTAGGTAAGACGCCTCTTTTTAAATCAAATACTTTTTCTAATTTAATTGGTACTAATATTTACTTAAAAAATGAAGCTTTTCAAAAAACTGGATCGTTTAAGGTAAGAGGAGCTCTTTACAAAATAAATTCTCTTTCTGAAGAAGAAATAAAATATGGAATAATAGCTGCTTCTGCAGGGAATCATGCACAGGGTGTAGCTTATGCAGCAACTATTAGAAAAATTCCATGTACAATAGTAATGCCATTGAGTGCATCTCCAGCAAAGATTGCAGCTACGAGATCATATAATGCACAAGTTATCCTTAAAGGTGCTGATTATGACGAGGCGTGGATAGCAGCTAAAGAGATAGCTCAAAATGAAAATAAGGCGATTATTCCTGCATTCGATGACCCAGAGGTAATAGCAGGACAAGGTTCAATAGGATTAGAATTATTAGAAGACTTACCAGATTTAGATGAAATTTATCTTCCTGTGGGTGGCGGTGGATTAGCTGCAGGAGTTGCAATTGCTATAAAATCTAAAAAAAAAAATATCAAGATAATTGGAGTGGAATCTAAATCTTTCCCAGCAATGAAAGAATCAATTGAAAAAGGGTCACTTCAAACAAAAAAAGGAGAATTTACAATTGCAGATGGAATATCCGTGAAATCTCCAGGAAAATTAACTTTTGAGATAGCAAAAAGGTATTTGGATGATATTGTATTGATTGATGATGATTCAATTGTTAAAACTATGTTTTTATTAATGGAACGATCCAAACTAGTAGTAGAACCTGCAGGTGCTGCAAGTCTTGCTTATTTACTAATTAATGGACATAAAAATAAAAATAAGAAAATAGTATCAATTTTATCAGGTGGTAATGTAGATATGTATCTGCTTGGACAAGTTGTAGCAAAAGGTCTTTTACAGATGAATAGATTATTAAAAATATTTATTCAATTACCAGATAAGCCAGGAGCATTAAAGACAGTAGTAGATGGTATTTCAGATTTAAGTATAAATATTGTAGAGGTAGTTCACGATAGGCTTAGTGCCAATATATCTGCAGGAACGGCAGGTGTTTATCTAAGTTTAGAATTGGAAAATGCGAAACATTGTGAACTTTTAATTAGCTTGATGAAGAAAAAGGGTATTGATTTTCAAATAATTACATAAGAAATAAATAAATAAATTTTATCAAATATAAATATAGAAGATCTATTAAATTAAAGTAATAGTCGATCTATAATATTTTTGGGATCCATTTTTTGTTCAATTCCAAAAGCAATAGCTACTAGGTTTTTAATTTCTGTTATTTTTAGTTTAATAGCTGCAGTCATAGGCGCATAGCTAAATATTCGTCCATATAATGCCATTGATTTTTTATGTATTAATTCTTCAAAGCCAGATTCAATTTGTGAGATTATAGTTGTATCATTTTCATTTCCTTGATTAATAACTATATCTTTATAAACAGTTTTAGAAAATTCTGATATTGCCTGTTTTACACTATCTGCATGTATCATTTTATTTAGAATATCTTCATCTACTCTAGATGTTGTTGCTATCCTTAATGATTTAATATGTTCTTCTGGAAGTTTCCAATACTTTGCCCTAATAGTGCTTAAAACATTATAATAGTCCAAATCAAGAGAAACTAAAGGCTGAAGATCAGCAGGCTTACCTATATTAGCAAAAGCACTAATCATGCCTTCGTAGTAAATTTTATCAAGATAGAGCTCGAAAATTTGGATATTATTGTTTTCTTTATAGAGTTGAGCAGCTGATGAAATATCATTACCGAATTCAGAGGTTTGTAAAGCAGAGACAGCCTCATCGAGATCTTTTGCAACCAGAGCTTTAACAACAATATCTCTTCTTCCTATCAGTTCTTCTGCTTGCATATTTATATGAGAAAAAATATCATCATAGGTTTTTCCTAAAGCTTTACTTTTTAAAATTATTTTGAGATTCCAGAGGATGTATTTTTTATAATATGCATTAATAAGATCTCCTTTAGCTATTTTTGCCATAGAAGAATGAAAATTGAAAAGATCTTCTTTTAGTGCATTTTCAATTTTTTCGGAAGTTATAGGTTGTTGAATTTTACTTAAAGAATCAACATAGGATGTATTTTTTAATCGAGTTACTAATTCATCTAATGTTTTAGAATCAGCAAATGATTCTAAATCATGTTTAGATAGCATTGTACCACGTTCAGAAAAAGCTCTAACTGTACCAACAATTCTTTGAGGTTTGTTAGCTTTTCCCAATTTTATTCATCTATCCTTTTATAATACTACTTTATTAATTAAATATTATTTTTGATAATAACGAGCAATATATATACAATGTCTATAATATCTACGTTCTGTCAAAATTAGATTCATTATCTATATTTCCTAGAATCATACTGATTACCTTATCAATTGCCTTATCATGATTTTTTTCAATATTATTTTTCATCAGATTATAATTTTTTTCGGCCTGTTCTTGGATTAAGAGAGATTCCGTTTCAGATTCTTTCTTAGCAGTGTCTAAAATTCCTTTTGCTTCTTCATTTGCTAATTTAATAATCTTTTCTCGCAATTGTTCTATTTCGATATTAGAATGAGACAGCATACGTTTCTTTAATTCTTCAATACTAGAATTAATATTCTCAACATTAGTTTCAAATTCTGAAAGTGCATTGATTATTCCTTCCACCGTAGAAACATTGGATTCCAATCCATCAAAATTTGCAAGTTAAAGGGATATTAATCCTTCTTTTTAATTAGTAAAATTTTTAATTAGTAAAAATTATTTCAAGCTTTCAAAATCCTGCTTTAATAGGATCTAGTGGTTTTATTAATTCACGTAACAAAGTTGTAGCATAAGATCCTTTTGGTAATTTAAATAACAGCTCCAGCATACCGAAATAGCTAAATTCACTACAAAATAGCGATGTCTGTCTGAATCCCATCTGTAAGCTTAATTCTTGTAAATCTTTTAAATAAAAAGCAGTTGGCGAAATATTTTCATCTGCTAAAATTCTTTTAGTAATATGATCAAAACGATTTTTTCCTGGTTGATAATTATAACCTACTAATCTAATTGCTGGAGCAACATCATTATTTGAATCTACTCCTTCTCTAAACTTTCTAATTCTACCAAAAACTAGAGGTTTCTCTATCTCAAAACATAAATCTCCATCTTTACACTTTTGAATATCTTCATTGGACAAAAGGGCATTACTGAGGCATTTATTAAAAATATAAGATTGGTAAGCTTGAACAAAAAGTCTTCTAATATTTATAGGTATAGAGCGTATAACTGCAACGGAATCTTTACCTTTCACAAGGGTATGTAAAATGAGTCTTTCTAAATCCATTCCTTTAGGCAAGATTTGAATTAGTTTGTGATAATTCTTAGGATCTCTACTTCTTTCTCTTATTTCCTTTGAGAATTTGGAATCATATTTGGAAGTATAAGAGAGAAGATATTCAATAGCTTTATTATAATTTCTCTCAAGTAATGCTTTACCAACTAAATGAGTTACCATTCTTTCACTTCCAAATCTTTGTAAGCCATAGAAATTAGCAATTTTATTTAATTCTAATAAAAAAGGGTGTATATTATTATCAGAAGTTTTTATTTTTATTTGGAAGCTATTTCCAATAAGCACAGATTTTGATAATGGAGTACGAAGGAACCCTAATAAGGTTAATTTTGTTTTATTTGTTATTATATATTTAGGTAAATTCTTTGTTTGTTCACAACTAGCATATTGACTAGTTTCTGCTTTTGCATCCTTTATCCCCATTATTTTTAGTTTTAAACCTGATTGTTTTTTAATTTCAATTACCGCGTGATTAGAATCAATGTTATGTTTTTCCAATAAATATAGCGGAAATTTATGTTCGTTATTTTGAACAGAAGAAAAATATGGAGGTTTTAAAAATGTATAATCTATTATTTCAGATACCTGAAATTCCTCATTATTTTCCTTGATTGTTCCATTAATACCTGCGAAATTTGTACAATAACATTCCATACCAGCTTGGAAATCTATCTCAGGTACAGATTGTATCACAAAATTAAACCTATATCAAATTAAATATAAACAATACAATAATTAAATCGATCAACAATAAATAAAGGATTTATATTCAAATAACATATTAGTGATTATGGGTATCGCAACATATATGGCTAAAGAAGTTATGAGAGAAATTAATAATAAATCGAAGGAGTTTTATGAATTTATTTTACCTCCTGTAGATATGGTAGAAGATAGTAATGATTTGCTTGTAATTATAGATTTACCAGGATTTAATAAAAATGACATAACTCTTAGAATTAATAAAAATGTGCTCTCTATCAAGGCCAATAAGCCTGATAACGAATACAGAGGTACTATTTATTTAAAGCACCGTCCTACAAAAATAGATAAAAAAGTTATTTTGCCTTTTTTAGTTGATGAGGATGAAGAAATCCTTGGAACTGCTAATTATTCTGATGGAATTATAACTTTGAGAATTCCTAGCAAAAATCTGGGAAATAGAATACCAATTTCCTAATAAATACATTAGAAATTGAATTCTTTGATAGAAATAAATTTATTTATAAATTTATTAATTTATTCTGCTGATAAATCCCAATAATTAGCATCTTTAAATTCAATTTTTGGTTTTCCTAATGATTTCCAGTCTTTAAATGATTTAGAATATAATTTTACATTTTTGATACCTGCTAATTTTAATGCATAAAATGCAAGACCAGATAATGTTCCTACACTACCGCAATAAGTAATTGCTTCCGATTCTTGAGAAATTCCTCTATTTTCAACAAAACGTTTTAATTCATCAACAGATCGCAAAATATGGTGATCATTACCCAACATAGTATATGGAATATTTTTAGCGCTAGGAATATGTTCAGATAGAAAATTAAGTCGTTCTCTAGAATCAACTAATACCTTATCAGGATTATTTTGTATAGATTCAACATAGCTAGCATCTGCATAAATAGATTGATTTAATTTAAGAGAATGAGTTGTTTCTGGAAATTTATTAATGCGATTTTCAATTTCCAAACCTAGACTTTTCCAATTTGTATAGGTCGTTTCCAAAAGTGAAGTATTCTCATGACCAACATATTGAAATGTCCAAGCAACTCGTGCTGCCAAAGCTCCAAAAGTATCATCATATACTACTACAGGCATTTCATCATAGATACCAAGATTTTCTAACAATTTGACAATCTGTTCAGGAGAATCATTTGCGAGTAAATTTGCTAGAGGTAAAGATACTGCAGTAGGTATATGTCCTTTTTTATAATCTTCTATTCTACGAACATCCACAACCCTTACTGTTTTTTTGCGAATCAATGTACGTAACGTTTCTACATCACAGACAATAGGAAGTTTATAAATAGTTCCTTTCGCTTTAAATTGTGTTTTTGTATTGTTAGTTTCCTTTTGGCTTTGTTGCTTTAAAATCGAGCTTTTTACATTTATATTTTTAGACTTAGCTTGAATATCATACTTTAGTTCTCCTTGAGCTTTTTTATTCTTTAAATCAATCAAGCGGCGCATTCGCCTCTAGCAGTCTTTGCGACAAATTTAATATCATTACCATAATCTTGATAGAATTCTTGACCTTCTTCAAATGGAGGAAGTTGAGTTACTGGTGTAAGAAGAGTTTTTATATCATCTATATTCTTTATGTTACCACTTCCATTACCATTTATAATATGGTCTATCCACATGTCTAATGTTTCTGAAGAGGATTTTTCAGTTTTGTAGAGCTCTACTATTTTTTGAATTACATCTATTACTCTTTTTGCTGGAACCCGCATAATAGCCTTACCTAATTTTCCATCTTCATAACCATTACCACCAAATAACATAGTATACACAGGAGCCATAGAATTTTCTATTCTTGCAGCACCACCAAAAAAGCCAATAGTTGCAATTTCGTGCTGTCCACAAGAATTAGGACAACCACTTATTTTAATAGTTGAATTACGAAAATCGTTATCAACATCAAAACCTAATTCCAACAATGTCCTTTGAACCTCTTTAGCTAATCTATGTGAATTGGTTATAGCCAGATTACAAGAAGTAGTACCTGAACAACCTACTGCGGATGTGATTGTAAGAGCTCCAGGATTAGCTAATCCAATAGCCATAAGTTTTTTATAGACTTCTGGCAAATCCTTGTTATAAATATATCTAATTGCAAAATTTTGTTGTGGGGTATTTCTTGCTTTAGACTCTGATGAGAATTTACGTATCAGTGATGCTAGAGATCTTAGTTGATTAGATGTTATATCACCTGCGCCAAGTGTAATAAATATTGTAGAATAGCCTTCTTGTTTTTGTGAAACTACGTTCGTATGCAACCACCGATCGTACCCATTACTAGTAGTAGAAATATTTGTTTCCACAATAGGAAGTTTATTGAATTTTGTTGACTTATTTGTTGGAACATATGAATCATTAAAATGAACTTGATAAAGGTTTTTAGTAAATTCAGAAATAGTCATTTCTACAATATTACGTTCCTTCAATACCATTTTTTGAAATTTCTCCCAACCAATTTCATTTACTAAATAGCGCATTCTATTTCTGGCCATATTATCTCTGTTTCCTAGCCTATCAAATAGTCTAATAGTTGCCATACAAGTTGATAAAAGTTGTTCTTCAAAAGTGAAATCTTCTAAAAGATGACCTATAAACGAGGCAGCACCTAATCCTCCGCCAAGATAAATTCTAAATCCCTTCTTTCCATCTTTTAAATCAGGTACTAAACCAATATCAGCTATCCTTACCAGACCATGTTTATTACAGCATCCAAAATTAATTTTGAATTTTCTTGGTAAATTCTGAGACATTGGGTTACGTAAGAGGAACTTTGCAATTGCTGTTGAATAAGGAGTAGCATCAAAAACTTCATCAGGACAAACACCTGCGAAGTGGCTACACATTACATTTCTTACAGTATTACCACAAGCCTCTCTAGTTGTTAAACCTACCTCTACTAATCCTCTCATAACTTCGCTGACATCTTCTAACTGTACCCAGTGTAATTGGATATTTTGTCTAGTTGAAACATGAGCTGATCCAATAGAAAATGCCTCAGATAAATTGGCTATCTTTTCTAGTTGTTCTGGAGTGATTTCGCCACTAGGAATTTTAATCCTTATCATACTATAATCAGGTCTTAATCTTGATCCATATGCTCCATGCTGAAGCCTAAATCTTCGAAAATCGTCATCTGACAACTTTCCTTGACGGTAGAGTTTAACTTTATTAGCAAAATTATCAGTTTCTTTTTCTAAACCCCATTTTTCTCTAGGTTTAACAAAAGAACCTTTTTCATGGTTAACGTTAGTTAATTCTTCATTCTTTTTCAATATACTAATTAGTTAATACAAAACCTTATATTTTTTATGGAATCACAACTTAAAAAATTAATTGATTTCATATTAGATGGCAAGTTATTGTATGAATATTATAGTTTATTAAACAGTATGTAATGGTGAGTAAATTTATGATTCTTGTTTCAAAAATAATTTTTCTCTACTAATTTTTCCCGAAGTGAAGGAATAATTTTGATTTTGGCTGATTCAAAATTTAATTTAAGTTGTTTCCCTTCAAATATTCTATCTAAAATAATAGCTAACGAAGATATTTCAGAATGTGGCTGATTACCGACAGCAATATTATAATCAGAAAGTGTGTATATTTCCTTTGGAACTTTTTCAGCTCCAACTATTATTAAAATATCATTACTATTATCCTTAATTTTACCAATGATATCATCTACATTTAATCCATACATTGTAAGATGTATAACTATACCGCCATTTTTCTTCCAATTTAATATTACATTTCGCCAACCTTTGACTATTTCAATTTTAAAATTTGATGCATAGCCCCACCTATTATTTACATCATCTATTGTAGATTTTATATCATCATTAACATCAGTCATGTAGAGAAGATTACAACCAAAAGATCGAGAAACTAATGCTACATGAGTAGTTGTACGATCATCTCTGACTAATCTATGACCTATTCTAAGTACTGCTATATTCATTTATAACTCTCCTCCATTATTTTGTATTTCTAAATTGTTCCCATAAACGAGTATATCTATTAGATCCAATATTTTATTTACATTATAGCCAGTTTTTGCTGATATAGGTAAAACGATATTATTTGGGTATTTTAAATCTAACATCTTAGCTTTCTCATAGGCATCATTTACAGTAGTTAAATCAACTTTATTTAGTAAATACAATATTTTTGTTAATGGAATTTGTAATTCATTTATTATATGAAGACAGCTCTTCAAATTTATTCTTATATTTTTGATAGTTTGACTGATATCTATAACCAGTAAAATCAATTTAGAAAAAACGAGTTCATGTAAAGTAGATTTAAAAGCATCTATCATATAAGCTGGTAACTTGTTTACAAATCCCACCGTGTCTGATAATAATAACTTTTGATTAGAATTTATATATAAGGATCTCGTAAACGTGGATAGAGTAGTAAACATTTCTTTGCCTATCTCTTTTGATTCTCCTGTTAAGGAATTAAACAGTGTAGTTTTACCTGAGGATGTATAACCAACCAATGAAATGGTTGAAATACCCATTCTATTACGATGATTTCTATATAGTGTTCTTCTTTTTTCTTCTTTCTCTAGTTTTTTCTTTAAAACGCTCATTTGTGATTTAAGATCTAATGAATAAACATCAGCATCGTATTTCCCTAAACCAAAAAATCCTGGTTGTTCACCCATTTTTGCAAGTCTTACCTTTTCTTTAATTCTAACCATTTCATATCTTAATTGAGCTAATTTAATTTGTATACGTGATTCTGATGTACTGGCACGACGTTCGAATATTTCTAATATTAATCGTTCTCTATCTATAATATCTCTTTTACATAAAAATGCTAAATTATATTGTTGTGTAGGTTTTAATACTTCATCAAAAAGAATTATGTCAATATTCAGATCATTTACAAGATCCTTAATCTCATAGGCTTTTCCTTTACCAATTCCATATTTTGATTGTGTAATATGTTTCTGTTTGACTATTTTTTTAACTACATAACCTGCAGTCTCAGCTAAAGATAAGGCTTCATTAACAGATTCTTCAATAGGATATGTTATTAGAAGAGCATTTTTAAAATTCATTAACTAATCATCTTCATTTTTATTATTTTCAACAAGATTTTCATATAGTTGAATTCCTAGATAACGTTCTAGCTTCTTAGACAATATATCATTTGGTTTAATTCCACCTGTTTCTATTTTTTTGTACAAAGTAATTTTTTCGCTTAGTTGATTCGCTACATTTTCCTGAGTTATTCCTTTTTTCATTCTAGCTTCTCTTATAATCTTCCCAAAATCAGGTCTTAATATTTTTTCATCAGTAATTGGAATTGTCTTGGAATATACCTTAATTGGTTTTTTTTGAAATACCGGCATGGATCCATTTTTTTGAGGAGATATTTTTTTCGAAGGCTGATTAGGTTCATATGGTTTTCCACGTTTTGAGCACGATAAACATACATTGAAAATACTACCATCAATAATTACATTTTTTGGACTTTGAATGGAATTTCCACATAATTCACAGAATGAGGGCATAATATAACAATATCTAAACAAGAAATAAAGTCTTTCTTTTCTAACATATCGTGTTTATAGTTATATAAATTTCTAAAGTAATTTATTTGTAAGATATATAAATAACACTTATTTCTAACGCTGAATTGAAGTTCCACAATAAAAACATGAACTTTATTAATGTATAACCATCTTTATTATATTATTATTTCAAATTATTTAGTAAGAATGGAACTTTTTGTTTTAAAATTTAATTTTTCTTTTCTAGTTTGAGAGTAATATAATAATAAATACTAATATTTTTTTATAAGAAACATTTTATTAGATATCTGGAAATTGAAACCTTTACCGTTAAATCCTCGAAATAAATTGATTAATCATATATCTGTAGTTTTTGATACAAATGTAAATGAAGAATTCCCAGAAATAAGATGTGAATTCTCAAAGAGAACGGGCAGAATTAAAAATTTTTCTATAGAATCACACTTGTTTGCTACTTTACGGAAAGATGGAGGACTTGCTTTAACTATATTTGGAGCAAAAATGATGGTAAAATACACACAATTCATAGAGAATTGTATTATTGCAGAAGATGATGTAATACCATTCATTAGTGAGGGAAGATCATTATTTTGTAAACATGTAAAGTGGTGTGGAAAAAATGTCAATAGTGGATCAGATGTAGTAGTAATCGATAGTAGATATGAAGTATTAGCCGTGGGAAAAGCTGTTTGTGGATACAAGATAATGAAAAAGTTTGATTATGGCGTAGCAGTAAAAATTAGAGAAGGAATAAAAAGTAGAAACAATCAATGATCTTAGAGGTAATAGATAATGATGCGTGGGGGAAATAGAGAAATGAGAAGAATGCTTGGAAAAATGGGTCTAGACATGAATGAGATGGAAGGAATTGAGGAGGTAATAATAAAAACTGAGACTAAAGAAATGTACTTAATCAAACCGCAAGTAGTCGAAATGAAAGGAAAAGATAATACAATTTTCCAAATTATTGCTACAGATATAGAAGAAAAACAAAGAGAGACTCCATCGTTAAAAGAAGAGGACATAATACTAGTGATGCAGCAAGCTAATGTATCAAAAGAAAAAGCTATTCAAGCCTTGACTGATTCTAAAGGTGACATAGCACAAGCTATCTTAACTCTCACTACATGATTATTTTTTATTTTATTCATTTATTATATCATAGAATTATTTGAATTTGCAATAATATAGCATTTTATAATTATTATTTTCATACCCTTTGTTTGATATATTCTTGATAAACAAGTAATGCTGCAACCGTTTTACAATCTATAATTTCACCATTGATACATTTTTTTAATGCACTTTTTAGGCTTAGTTTTTTTAATTTTATATTTTCATCATCATCCTTACCTTGTTTATAGCTCATTTTTTTTAAATTTGTTACTAAAAAAATGTACATTAGTTCTGTATCGTAACTTGGTGCTAAATACCATTTAGTTAAAAAAGATAATGTACCTGCGTAACCTGTCTCCTCATATAATTCTCTTCTAGCAGCCTGCTCTTTAGTTTCTCCATCTTCTATTTTTCCAGCAGGTATTTCTAATAGAGTCCTTTTTGCAGGATGTCGATATTGGGTAATTAGAAGAATATTTGAATAATCGATTATAGGAACAAGTCCTACTGATGGAGAATGTTCAACAATCTCTTTCTGAATTTTTTTGTCTTGTAAAATAAATTCATCTTTTCTAATTGATATCTTTCCTGAATAGACTCTCTTACTATGTAATAATTTAATTTTATTCATTGGATTCAACTATAAATTGAGATATTTTTATTCATAGCAAAATATACTTTCCTATATTATCAGAATTTTATCTTAAACTATATTCAATAACGAAAATATTAAGTTAATTTTATATGATATTTGTTTAATTCTAATATAGATGGAATATATTGACGGTGATGGTAATGTTCTTATTCCTAAATCCGTCAGACCTATAATTGATTATACTGAAACAAATCTAGGTAGTATAAAAGGAGCGAAAAAACAATATAGATATAAGAATTTACATATCAGAGAATATGAGAATTATTATAGCGTACATATGGATATAATCGATCCAAGAATAGATCCCCTTGGACATCTGTTGAAAGATGCTCCAGAATACCTTACATACTGGATGATGGCTAGTACTATTGGTCTAAAAGTAGGTACAACATTTTATAAAAAAAGAAAAGAAAAAGATAAGGGTAATCAATTAAAAGCATTGCCATTAGGAATTATTACGGGTATTTTAGCTGGAACTATAACATATATGACTACATATCGTTTGCATAATTTTATTAGAAAAGCAAAATTAAGAAAATAAAAAATTTTGATTATTATTTAACTATTTATTTCTGACATGACAAACAATAATACCTCAAAAATTAAATTAATAAAAATTATAATAAAATTATTACCAATAATAATAAATTTTAAGAGAGACAGAAAAGAATGGGTAAAACGAGAAGGAAAGAATATCGATGAAAGTAAATATAGAAAACATGCACAACAGGCCTTAAAAATTTTTATTCAATTGGGACCATCATATATCAAATTAGGTCAATGGTTATCATCTCGTTCTGATATATTACCTCAACCATATTTAGAAGTATTTGCTACATTACAAGATGATGTTCCTGTAGAATCTTTTGAAAAAGTAAAAAAAATAATTGAGGAGGAATTAGGAAATTTGGAAGAAAAGTTCGAGTATTTTAATAAAGAGGCTTTTTCTGGCGCGAGTTTAGGACAAGTATATCATGCAATGTATAATGGAAAAGAGGTAGTAGTAAAGATTTCGAGACCAGGAATTGAAAGAATGGTAGAAGAGGATATTTCAATAATAAAAAAATTGATCCCTTTATCTACTCGATTTATAGATCCTAATTTAAGGTTTTCAGTTGAAGGAATGTTTTCTCAATTTACTGAAACTATTTATGAAGAAATGGATTACATAAAAGAAGCAGAGAATCTATTGGCAATTAAGAAAAACCTAGCTAAGGAAAAAAAAATTATAATCCCTAATGTAATACTTGATAGAACTTCTAAACATATTATAACTACTGAATATGAACCTGGAATAAAGATTACAGATGTAGAAACATTAGATAAAAAAGGTATTGATAGACAAAAATTAGTAATATTAGTACACCATATTTTTTTCAAGATGCTATTACGTAATAATATTTTTCATTCTGATCCTCATCCTGGAAATATAGCCGTGAAAGACGATGGTTCGATCATTCTATACGATTTTGGAATGGTTGGAAGACTTGATAATGAAACTAGATTACTGTTGGTGAGACTTTATCTAGGTTTGATTGATAAAGATCCTGTAAGAACTGTTGATGTATTATATCAACTTGGAACATTAGATTATACCACTAATCGAAATATTATTGAGAAAGCTATTGAATTAAGTATTAGATCGATGCATGGAAAACATGTAGATAAAATGGAAGTGAAATCTTTAATGGATTTATCAAATAAGACCTTAAGTAAATTTCCATTTAGACTACCCAAAAATTTAGCATTATATATGAGGATGACCTCAATTGTGGAAGGAATTTATCATCAACATAAAATAAGATTTCAATTTGTAAAAGTTCTATCGAATTTATTTGAACAGGAGGGACTAATTAATGATGCATATATTGAAGAGATAAAATATTCTGTTCAGAAATTTATGAAAAATATAGAAGCATCGGTAAATTTATCTCAAACTATAAAAACCTATATAGATAATCAAGAAACAAATATCAAAAAAACAGATAAGCTTTATACCTTTTTAGGTAAGAGTATTTTTGCCTCTGCATTATTTGTAGGATCTGCGTTTTTATTTTCATATACTCCTGTAATTTCATCTATAGGTTTTATTTGTTCAATAATATTATTTGTTTTTAGTATTATAAAAAAATAATATTTATATCAATAATAAATTCTTCAATATTATTATTATTGAAAGAGTGATTAGAGCAATAACTCAACAAGATTTTCTTTATAACCCTCTTGATTTTTATTTTAGATGATTATATAATGAATGGGCCATGGATATTTTTTTATTTTTTTCAGTATTTAATATTTTATCCCTTCCCGAATCAACATCTTCAGAATTTATTGTTCAAGATTTTGCTGTTATAATGATTATTGCTGCTATAATGTTAGTTTTAACTCATAAATTTAAACAATCCATGGTTATTGGTTATCTAATAGCAGGAATGATTATAGGTCCATTTACTCCACCTTTTTCTTTAATTCACGAGATAGAAACCGTAAACATATTTGCTGAATTAGGTATCATAATGCTTCTCTTTGTAATTGGTATAGAATTTCCTATAGCAAAACTCAAACAAATAGGTAAAATTTCAATAATAGTTGGATTAACAGAGTCAATTGGAACTATGATTATAGCTTTTTTTGTTGCCCAAAGATTAGGATTTACTACATTTGACTCAATGTTTCTAGGATTAGCCATGTCTATTACTAGTACTGTGGTAACTATCAAGGTATTGGAAGAATTAGGAAAAATAAAAGAACGATCATCGATATTAATATTAGGAGTTTTAATAGTAGAAGATATTGTGGCTGTATCAGTTTTAGCCATATTGCAATCCATAGCAGTTGCAGCAGGTACTGAAGAAATTGCAATTATTCCTATATCAATATCAATAGCTATTGCACTAGTTTTTATTGGAAGTATACTCATACTTGGATCAAAATTTTTACCTAATTTAATAGACAAAATAGGGAAAACGAATGATTATGCTCTTCTCTTAATAGTAATATTAGGACTTGCTTTCGGTTTATCCTTCATCGCCAGTATTTTAGGTTTATCAGTTGTAATAGGTGCATTTTTAGCTGGAGTTTTAGTGGCTGAATCTAGAAGTGCAACAGTCGCAAAAGTTATTACTATACCATTAAGAGATGTGTTTTCTGCATTATTCTTTGTATCTATAGGAGCATTAGTAAATATTTCACTTATCCCGTCATACATAGTTCCTGTTATTGTATTGATACTAACAGCTTTTGCTGTAAAATTCCTTCTGGTATTAGCTGTATTAGCAAAATCCAAATTTGACAATATTGACATATTAAAAGTGGGTTTAGGATTAGCAACAGCAAAAGGAGAAATGTCTTTAGTTATAGCAAAGGGTGGACAAGATGTGGGTGCAATTACTTCATCTATATTACCAATACTAAGTGTTGTTACAATAATTACATCTTTTGCTACTCCATATATACTAAAATTTGCAAATAACATAAGAATTTCTAGTTCAAATAATAAAACTAATAAAATTGATGACGAAAATAAAAATAAACCTTGAGAGATATACAATGCATTTTAATAGACACTTTTAATAATTAATTACCTTAAAGTTTGAGATCATATTAAAAAAATATGCATATTTCTCATCATTTAGCTATTACAAAAAATATTTTGTTGCTCATTTAATAATCATAACATTTCATATACTAATGTTAAATTATTTGTATAATATATTTAAAAAAAATCTTTTTTTCTTTTTTATTATGTAACTAATTGTATATTTGTTAAGATGTTTGTTTGTTAAGATATGTTTTGAGTATAAGGTACAGTATTAAATAAAAACTAAAATATAATAGGTAATCACAAGTATAAAGAATCTTAGTAAACATAGAAAACCTATAAATTCCTCTTTTTTCTTAGTTTTGGAATTATCAACTAAGTTAATTTGTTCTTAATTTTATGTTTATTATAAATATAATAAGTGATTATATATGTAGATACTTTAAACCTATCCATTCAATATTTGTTTATACCATTAGAGTAGGTACAACAATTAATTATGAATTCTTATCAAAAAAGGATTTAAATGAGTATAGCATATTATAAGGAGTGTCTTCTGAAGTAAGAATTAACGATAGTCCACGTCATTTTATGGTACTTGATGCCATTGCTAGAGGTATACAAGATCCAAATAAAATTGCAAAAGTTCTAAAAATGAACAAGGAAGAAGTTGAATTAATAGTAAATGATCTTTTAACTCAAAGACTAATCATGAAAAAGGAGAACAGGGGTTTTTTTGGTAACAAAAAAATCAAGATTTCTATTACCGATACAGGAATTAAACTCTTGAATTCTAAAAAAGAGGAATTAGAACGCAAGTGGCATCAAGCTCAAAAGATGTATAACAATGGGAAAGGAAATAGAGCTCAATTGCAAACATATATGGAAACTAATAGATCCTGGGTACCGTTAATGATATTTTCAGGAATAATAGATGTTTTATTTTTTATGACTATGATGTCTTTTTTAGGTATGGCTTTAAATCCCATGGAACAATCGATGGCAGGTGAAAGTGGAGCAGAAGGTGCTGGAGGAGGTGAATCAAGTATGGAAGAATCAAGCAGTAGCGGAGCAGATACGGGAGATACAGGAGATTTTGGAGGATTTGATGCAGGGGGGTTTGGAGATTTTTGATTTCCAAAATTATTTTGTTTTACCGATTTATTTTATAGAATATCGATAGTGTAATTAAATTATAGCGATCTAGAGTTATTCAAGTTAGTTAATTCATTTTATATAAATATTAAATTAATTTTTAAGATCATCTATTGTCTTTCTTCTAACATCATAGGCAATGTTATTATTATCATCATCAGATGAAACTATCTCATTAATAGAATCTGTCTTAGTTGATGAGTTCCTCACTAAATTATAAACATATTCTCTTAGTCTTTTAGTTCTATTTAATTTACCTTTTAAAAAATATCTTGCAAGATAGGTTGATATAATACTTAATTTGATTGTCTCATTATATTTTTTTTTATAAATATTGACAATATCAGAAGAAGTAAATGTATTAAAATAAAAAGATTCCTGGACTATATTCCAAATCTTTGAATCAACAGATAATAAAGTATTACTCTTTTCTTGTAAAGGATTAGTTATTGTTCGAGAAGAATCAGATCGTACAAGATCCATAAGCTCAATTACTTGTAATATCTTTTCCTTGGAAAAGTTACCTTCTAATGAGAGGTTATACTTACTCCCTTCATCATCTTCCAATTCAATCTTTATTTTCTTCTTCTTCGAGCTCAAAGTAAAAGATCTTTATTTTGTAAGCCATCGAACGCTTTTAAGTGTAATAGTAAAAAAGAATTAAGTAATTACTAAACTTTGTAGACATAACTTTCTATTTATTAATTTAAATTACTTTATAAAGTAAGACATACTTAAGCATCATTATTCAAATGATTTGATAGAGTATTTAATTTTGAGAATAATTAGTATTAGATTTGAAATTACACCTATTGCGTTTCCCCAGATAATTATAGCATCATCAATAATTATTCCGTAAATTACATAAAGAAATAAGCCTACTGTTAGATAAAATATTAGCCAAAATGATACATCATCCATTTTTTTAGTTTTGAAGCCTTTTATTATCTGGGGAATGCTACTATAGCGGGTTAAAACTGTAGCTGCAATACCTATAATGAAAGCTAATAAACTTGAGGAATATAAAAATGAAAATTCCATTATCATTGATAATCTTAATAGAAAAGGTTATTTTATTAGTATTGTAATGTTAATCAACAAACTTAAATCAAAAAGATTCTGGTTAAATTTAAAGGGTAGGATTTAACTTGCATAATAATAAAATAAATATACTATAAGATCTCCTTATCAGTTATTTGTTTATAAATAACCAGTAATGGCTTTTTGGTATTGCTTATAATAATAGTAGGATATTTAATATTAAACTATAATAATTTGTACACCTTTACTAGTCAAAATTTTTATTGACTGCTTTTAACTGAACTAAATAGCCATTTATAATAGACCAAATTTTTTTATATTTTATACATTGTATTATTTTTTGTTTGTTTAAATTTTAGGATTTAGTTGTTAAAAAATCCTAAAAATTTCTCATAAATCAAATTTTTTTGTTTCGCGTTATGCTATCAATATCAAGAAAGCAATCCCAGATTGTCTATTCAAAAAGAATTATAAAATGGATACATATAAAGTATGATTAAAATAGTTTATATTAAAAATTAGTCATATTTTGAAAATTCTTTATTTAATTCTTTCAAAAGTAATTTTTGTTT
>Ga0075419_10000542_pt1 | contig 23907 bp, 20 predicted proteins | sample SoiMetdeltSBSDD3_FD_76900 | JGI IMG/M metagenome (GOLD analysis project Ga0075419, IMG submission 76900) | Bulk soil microbial communities from a Populus tree surrounding site in Tennessee, USA - Soil MetaG P. deltoides SBSDD3 | ecosystem: Environmental > Terrestrial > Soil > Tree plantation... | reverse complement strand
TTAATGAACCCTGTTTCCGTATCCAAAAAAGTTAATCCGTTATTAGTTGTGATGAATAAAAAGTTATCTTTCCAACTTAGAATTTTATAGACGCCATTATTGCTAAGACCAGATCGATTCGAAATTGTTTTTTTTAAGTTGAAAGTTGAATCTAGCACAAGTACCCCGGAACCATAACTTGCCAGATAATAGTCGCTTCCTACTTTACACATATCAAAAAAAAGTTTATACTCTTTATTTCGAAAAAGAACTGGCGTTGCTGTTTTCTGATCATAGTCGACAATCATCAATGAAGCATCGGTCAATACACAAAACCTATTTCTGGATAGGGAAAATAGACTATTGACATTTTTTTCGAAAAGCGTAATAGGTTTGGTTTTATCGTGGTAGTTTTCTACATGATGATGTTTGAAATTCCAAATCAACACGCCCATGTAGTTTTCAGTTCCCATCGCGATGCAGGAATCATTTAACACGATCATGCTATTAATTCTAAAGCCTCTATAATTTTTGAACTCTGCATAATATTTATCTATCGGCGTAAGGCGTTTATTGAAAAGCACGAATAAACCAGTGCGATTGGAAATAATAAACCGGTTAAACGGATCTGTAAAAATGTAATCATAGGTTTGGCTATCATCTATAGCCTCAATTTGTTTGTTTTTTAAATTGATTTTATATAACCCACTTTCAGCTGTAGAAAATAGAATGCTGTCATTATGAGGAAATAGATAATATGAGTGGTTGATTTTAGTCTCTGAAACAGATGATTTATTGTATGGCTGAAATGCAGAAGAATTGTTATTGATATACGCAATACCTTTTTGGCAGCCTAACCATAAATCATTTTTTGAATCGCAATACATAGAGTAAACATTACCGAGCCAATCATCTTCATCGTTATCCGTTTCTTTGATGATTGAGTATTTGGTTTTGGAAGGATATATTTTGAATAGATTTTTTTCCGTAGAAAACCAAACATTTCCTCCTACGTCTTGGATCGCCGAAAAAACTTCGTTCGCTATCGATTCAGGAACATCGGGGAATGGCTTCTTTGTACAGGTTATTTTTTGTGCGTTAATTCTTATTGTTTTTAAGCCATCCGAAGTGGCGATCAACCATTCTTTGATGTTGGTTTTTACTACTTCATAGAACCTAATAGAACTATTCTGATCGTTACTTCTAATTTGGCCAACTGTAATTGAATCAATAATCTTTTTCTGATGCAGATCAATCACATATATTCCTCGATTTCGGCAGAACGTATAAAGTTTTTGATCGTGTACGAATATTTTTTCAATTATAAATGATCCATCGTTAAGTTCAGAGGAGAATGGTATTATATCACGCTTTTTCTTATCGATTAGGATTACTCCTTTATCGGATGCAATAGCAAGTTGACGGCCTAAATCAAGCAAGGCTGTAACAGTGGCAGAATCCCAAATGGGCATACCGAATTGAGATATTCTAGAGCTAACAACGCCGGTATTGATATCTATTTGACAGATTCCACCGAATGTGCTTGATATCCAAATTGATCTATTAGTCGTATCATCAATAATCGATCGTACATCTGAACTATTTATTAGATGATTATTACTCTTTCCCGTATTGTATTCAATATAATTTTTGGAATCATAACGAAATAAGCCGTCCTGGCTTGCTATCCACATGAAATTGTTTTTGTCCTCTGTAATTCTTCGTATATTAATTGCAGGCAATGTTGGCTTGAGAACTTGATAATATTCTATGTCTTGCCCCATTCCAGATAAATTAAAATTGAAAATGAAAATCAGATAATATGGATACACGCGAAGTTTCATTGATAAATAGAGAGTCTCCTAATCAGGTAGACTGGCTGGTTATTTTCTTAGTTCTTGATGTGCATGAATTAAAAGTTGAAATAGAAGAACTTAAAAATAAGATGAAACAAATTCGATTAAAAGATAGTGTAAAAATCATTTTTCTCAAAGATACTGTGCAAAGAATACGTGGTTTAAACCCATTAAATTATAAGTTTGAGACTTACGAGTTTAGCTATGATGCTTCAATTAAAGAAACTATTTATTGTAGGATTAACATACCAGGGCTGGATTATCACCACCCGAGTTCATACGGCGATGCAATTATAATCTTGAAACACCTTTTTCTAGCAAAAAATTCGGTCTTAGTGATTTGGTCACATGGAAATGGGATTGCAATCAATAATAAGGGCAGGCGACAGGGAAATAAATCAATAAAAAATGATGTGAAAGAAATCAATGAAGATTACGACTGTAAAAAAATTGACTATCTTTTCGTTTCAGAAATTGCCAACATTCTACAAGACAGGCTGCCTAGACAATTTGACATGATAATCGTCAATAGTTGCAATCTTCAATCAATAGATGCCTGTTATATTTTAAAAAATATTACAAGGTTTTATATTTCACCCGAAACAGGAGTTATGTCGGACGGTTACGACTTTATTTCATTCTTTTTGACCATATTGAAAGTCAATCCGGATAAAGTAAGTTACAAAGAAATCATAAGCGACTTGATTGAAGGGTACTGGAAAAGAAACCCACTATTTGCAGAGCACGAAGCAATAACAGCATTGGACCTGATGTTTATTTCAGCGGCTTGGTGTAAGAATTTTACCAAACTGGTAGATTATTTAATGAAGAATTACAAAATCACGTTTCCAATAATTAGTGACATTACTAACAATCAACTAAATCAGTTGGATTCGGATTCATATTTTTTTGACGCTGTCAGCTTGCTCAGATTGTTTAATAAATCTATTAATGATCCCAATTTTGATGTTCTTTTTCAAAACTTTAAGAACGGTGTTATGAATAATCGGGTCTACCATAAAATAGGTAAGGTAATATTGGAAGAAGAAAGGCAGAGTCCCCAACAATATGGGATTACTAGTTTTTTTGTATATCTGTATGATCCTAGCGCCGGTGTCCAAAAATCCACCGTTTTTGAATGCCAATATTGGAAGAAATCATTTCCTTCTGCGTTTGTAAGGGATTTTGAATGGAGCAAACTTGTAGTTCAATACACAAGGTGGATTGAAGCTAGGAACTAAGCTTGTTTGTTTAGATGTTTAAGAAAATCCTTTTTAGTTTCAAAATAGAACAAATAGTCGCCACTTTCTATTGGTTTTTTTGATCTTACAGTAATTTCTAAATTGTTAAACCGCGCAAATCTTGAATTTCTCGTTTTAAAGACAAATTTGCTTTTTGATTTTCTTAATAAATCAGGATCTTTAATATTTAATTCCACTTGGATGTCAGAATCAGTGGACAAATCAATGTCTCTATAAAATAATCTCTCTAAATCTGTATCACATTCCACATTAAGTCTGAACGTACCTCCAGGCTGGCCATTTGCCGCGCCTTCAGGCAATCCAGATGTTAAAAATGGGCTTTGTCCGCCAAATTTATTTAAAGGAACGGTTAATAGAGTTCGATTGTTTTTGTCAGTTAATACCAACCGACGTTCTTCGCCCGCACGTAATTTTTTTATTTCAAAATATAAGCCATACTTTCTCGATTTAGAAATATCAATACTTTTTCCCTGGCCCTCATCAAAAATTCGGTGATGAAATACTTCGCACTTAATATACACTACAGACATAATTTTTTATTTTTAAAGGTGGTTAAATATATTTTCTAATTGACAATACAAATATGTGATAATGGAAATAGTGTAACCAGTGGCTTTTCACCCAAAAACAAAAGGTGTTTTCACCTTTTGAATGAAAACACCTTGAAGATAAAGGAAAATATTTTTAATTCAATACACTCTTCTCTGTTACAATCTCAACTTTTTCCAGTGCCTTGATCCCATTCCAGCCGCCGACTATATTACGAAGATTGTGTATGCCCTGGCGTTTCAACAATGAACAGGCAATAACACTACGATAGCCACCCGCACAATGAACATATAAATTATGACCGTCTTCAATATTTGATATCGTTGCAGCATCGGTCATTTCATTTAACGGAAGATTCATCGCATCAGGCAAATGACCTTCGGCAAATTCCATTTCTTTTCTCACGTCCAGTACAACCAGGTTTTTATCAAACTGCATATCCATTAAAAGCTCGTCAGGCTCTACTTCCACGATCATATCTGGTTTTTCACCCGCTTTTTTCCATGCGTCAAATCCCCCGGCTAAATGACCGTCTATTTTTTCAAAGCCAACTCTTGCTAACCGGACAATCGTTTCTTTTTCTTTTCCCGGTTCGGTTACCAGCAGTATCGATTTGTCAAATGGTAAAAGGCTACCGGCCCATTCTGCAAAACGTCCATTCAATCCAATATTCACCGAACCCGGAACAAACCCTTTTACAAAGTCTGTTTCAGCTCTTGTATCAAGAACAATTACATCTTCATTCATTGCCTTTTTGAATTCCGCAACAGAAAAGCCTTTTAATCCCTGTTCCAGCACTTCATCAAGACTTTCATAACCTTCTTTATTTATCTGCGCATTGATAGGGAAGTATTGTGGCGGAGCAGCAATACCATCGGTAACTACCTTAATAAATTCTTCTTTTGTTTTTGCTTCTAAGGCGTAGTTGTGTTTCTTTTGTTCGCCAATAGTGCTGAATGTTTCCTTACCCAAATTTTTACCGCAGCTGCTGCCGGCGCCATGGGCAGGATAAACAATTACATCATCAGCTAAAGGAAATAATTTATTATGAATACTGTCATACATCATACCGGCAAGGTCCTGCATCGTAAGATCAGCGCCTTTTTGTGCAAGATCAGGACGGCCAACATCACCAACAAACAAGGTATCACCGGTAAACACACAATGATCCTTTCCATTTTCATCTTTTAATAAATAACAGGACGATTCCAATGTATGACCGGGTGTATGTAAAACTTTGATCTTTATTTTCCCAATGGAGAATTCTTCACCATCCTTTGCAACATGTACCGGGAATTTTGTAACGGTATTGGGACCGTAAACAATAGGAGCACCGGTTGCTTTGCCAAGATCGATATGCCCACTCACAAAGTCAGCATGAAAATGCGTTTCAAAAATGTATTTGATTTGTGCTTTTCGTTCATTCGCAATATGCAGGTATTCGTCAATATCGCGAAGCGGATCGATGATCGCAGCCTCGCCTTCGCTTTCAATATAATAAGCTGCTTCGCTCAGGCAACCTGTATACAATTGTTCAACGTACATAATCCATGATTTAAATACAAAGATAGTTGGTATAAAAGAGCTGGTAAAAGTAAGAGAAAATATTAACAAGAGGGCTGAGTTATCCCAGCAGATCGGTTACAAACTTGTTGAGATCCAGCAGTCTTTGCCTGTTAACCGAATAATAGATGAATTTTCCTTCCCTTTTGGTTTTTACAAAGCCGGTCCTTCTTAAAATGGCAAGTTGCTGCGATGCTACAGCCTGTTCAAGCAGCAGGTGTTCGAATATCTCCGTTACGGTCGCCCTTCCTTTTTCACCAATAAATTTCAAGATCATATGCCGCAGCTTATGATTAACGGACCGTAATATGATCGCCGCCTTTTTGATATCAAGCGTATCGATTTTTAATTCAGGCTCAGCATCGGTCGCCGGAATTATGGTGAGTGAATAGCTGTTCATTTGACAAGTGTTGGTTGGTGAAAGGACGAACCAAAAATAAAATAAAAGATCATCTCGTTGGTGTATAAAATTCTTTCAGGTACAGCGGTTCAACATAAGCAAGATTGGCAAATTCTTTTTTTTGAAATTTTCTTTCAGCCAGGGAAACCATCGAGGCAGCATCAAAATCAATGTTTTTAAACACGGCACTGCCGTTACTTTTTATCTTGTGAAATTTATCACTTCCGTTTCCAAAAAAACAAATGCTGTTTGATGTAAGTTCTTCATCAAAACTATTCTCGTGTAAGGTGATTGCTGCCGGCTCTTTAACAAGTTCCAGGCTTTTCGTGTACAAAGCCGTAAACACTTCCATCCTTCTTGCATCGATCATCGGGCAAAGCAGATCGGTTTCTTCATCTTTGGCAGCGTTGGCCATTACCAATAGTGTATTCAATGTGATCAATTGCTTATTCAAAGCATAACAAATCCCTTTTGCGCTTGCCATACCGATACGCAACCCGGTATAGGAACCCGGGCCTTCGATTACCGCAACAGCATCGATTGAACCAATTTCACAATCGTTGCTTTCAAGAATTTCTTTGATTGCACCGTGCAGCCATGCCGAATGGTCTTTCTGATTATTATTCTTTGAAAGTGACAACAGGTTGCCGTTTTGTGCAAGACAAACAGAAGCAGCGGTTACTGCAGTATCGATATGTAAGATCAAAGCCATTTACTCTTTCGATTCTTTTAGCAGGAAACCTGCCGGTTCATATTTCTTTTCAGTTTTGCTCAATTCAGCCAGGAGAATGACAATATTTTTCAATCCTATTTTTTTTGCCCATTCAAAAGGGCCATAAGGATAATTTGTTCCCAGTTTCATCGCAATGTCGATCTCATCTTTGGTGCTTACGTTTTCGTCCAATGCAAAATAAGCTTCATTGATGATCATGCTTACGACTCTTGCCGAAACAAACCCTTTAATATCAGGAATAAATTCCGCTGTTCTATTTAGTAAACTTAAAATATGTTCCGCATCCTTTTTCTGCGATTCTTCCCTGCAACTTATTTCAGCAATATTTCTTTTTAAAAAGCCCGGCCATCCATTTAGCCGGATGAAAGGCATCCCAATTTCTTCAATGGTTTTACAGACCGAATTCACGAATACCGGCCTGCCTGAAATTTTTTTCAAATGAGAAAGTTCATAACCGTTTATTTCAAATAGCAGGTCAAATACGGCATCGGCATTTATTTGATCTAATTCAGCGGCAGACTTTACCCAATCAATTTTACAAACCTCATTAATTCCACAGGCTATAAACTCTTCTTTCAATTCATCATTTGCCCATACTGCCAGCCGCATACATTATTTTTTGCAAAGAAAAGGCATAAACCTAAATTCGTTATCCTTAAAATAAAATGAATGGAGAAACAGATCATAAACACTCCATCGGCTCCTGCGCCGATCGGTCCCTATAACCAGGCTGTCCTTGCCGGCGATACACTTTATATTTCAGGTCAAATTTGTATCGACCCTGCAAGCGGCTCATTGCGTAACCAGGATGTGCAGCAGGAAACGCACCAGGTGATGCATAATCTTCGTGCAATACTTGCAGCCGCTGATATGACCTTTCATCACGTAGTAAAGACAACGATCTTTATCACCGATATGAATCGTTTTTCAGAGATCAATGAAGTGTATGGAAAATATTTTGACAGCAGCAATACATTTCCTGCAAGAGAAACGGTACAGGTATCCGCCTTGCCAAAGTTTGTGAATGTGGAGATCAGTATGATAGCCGTAAAATAATTAAGAACCCGGCTTACGGCCCTGATTGAACTTCCGTTGCGACAGTTTATCCCGATGTATCGGGACTCCGTTCATCTTTCTGTTCGCTATTCATCATAACCAGTAACCTCATGCGCCGTTTAGTACAAATCATTTTATTGAAACCCATTTTATGGGCGTCAAGAAAATTTGCTTCGCGGCCGGAGAGAACACGGATTTTCCAGGCATTGTCTGACCTGTTTCGCAACATTAAGGAAGAACCGGGTAAAAAAGGAGTTGTCCTCGATCTGAAAAAACATACACGTATCATTATTCTGTCCGATCAGCATCGTGGTGCTAAAAATGGCGCAGATGATTTTATGAAAGCCGAGGGAAGCTATTTAGCAGCGCTGAATTATTATTTCGAAAAAAAATTTCAATTCGTCAGTCTTGGGGATAGCGAGGAGCTTTGGGAAAATACATTGGGCCAGGTTAAAAAAAATAATAGTATAACATTCGAAGCCGAGAAAAAATTTATTCTGCAGGAGAACAGGTTTTTTAAAGTATTCGGCAACCATGATCTTTATTGGGATAACAGCCCGATAGCAACCCAACAATTAAAAGCGATCTATGACAAAAAGATAAAAGTGTTTGAAGGTATCATTATTGAAAAAGATAATAAAGAAGTCAGGCGAGAGCCGGTAGAAAGCAATAAAAAATCAATAGCAGATATTCTTTCATTGCCGAAAAAGGATATTGACCCTGATATTTTACCAATCGCCAATTGCCCGTTGACAATTTTTCTCACGCACGGTCACCAGGGTGACGCCAGCAGCGATGGTAATTGGTTCAGCAAATTTTTTGTGGCCAATATCTGGGCGCCACTGCAATCTTATTTAAGGATCAATCCAAACACACCTGCTTATGATGAGGATACAAAGACAGCGCATAATCTCATCATGTATGAGTGGTCAGCAAAATTTAAAAACCTTGTACTCATCACGGGTCATACCCATCAGCCGGTATTTGAGTCGCTCACACATCCGGAAAGAATGTACAGGCAGCTTGGTGAGGCAGTAAAATCAAATAATAAGGCAGAAGCCGATCGCATCGAACAGGAAATAAAAAGAAGAGGCAGGGACTATAAAACAACCCCTGCCCAGTTTCTTGAGATCAGACCTTCTTATTTCAATTCCGGCTGTTGCTGTTTCCGCGACGGCGATATCACCGGCATTGAGATCACCTATGAAAAGATAACATTGGTGAAATGGAGCCTGGCAAAGAATCGCGAAGTACTTGAAGAGATGTCATTAGATAAGTTGCAATCGCTATTAGAGTAATTATTAATTATTAATTACTGATTATTCGTTAATGACTGTTTTTAATAATTAATAATTAATAATAAATAATTAGCATTTCACCGTTTTCTTTTTCTTTCCAATGTATCCCTTTGCTTCCAGCTTTTTTATATAGTCCGAAGCTGCCGGCACTTTACAGGCAGTGCCACCCATATCTACATACACATCACCGATCTTCTTTGCAGTTTCAATTGCTTCTTTGGTTAGTTCTTTTATATAACTGCCAACACCGATCACAAATCCATTCATCGTATACCTGACACGGTTTGGTGCTGAATGAATTTCCTTTACGATCCTTTGTAATAATTTTTTGATCGTTGCAATATCAAGCTCGCTGTCTGGTTTCATGGCAATGACTCCCGCCAATGTGTTCCATCCGGCTGACGCAACTTTCTCTTTTGGTGAATCGATCCATTTCATTCCAAGCTCCCAGCCATATTCACTTTCTGCCGCTACCCAGGCTACTGTATATTCGCTGATGCCATGGCTATGCGATTTGTCTGCCCATTGCTCAATATCTTTCCTGCTCATTTTAGATTCATCGGCTATTAAACCTGCCAGGTACATGGCATCATAATTACCCGTATCAAAGAGCTCCATTGCCAGTTGATGATCCTTCTTTACTTTTTTCTGTATTACTTTCAGATCAGCGATCTTTACGCCATACATAGGACCGTTTGCTCCATGGTTTTGGAATATTTTTTTGATTGACGCTGAACCTTTTTTCTCAAGTTCTTTCATTACTTGTTCTGTTGTCATAAAAAAAGCTTTTAAAGTTTAAGGATGCAGCAGCAGTTTCATTTCTGCGCAACGCAAGTGATGAAATGATTGTAACAATAAAACCAATAACAAAGACAGTTCCACCCTGAATAAAAATTGGAATACCGGGTTTGAAAACATCTCTTTTTCTTTTTCCGCTTTTGAATAGCAGCCTGCAGTTTATCTGCCGGCATATGCTCTGCAAATTATAAAAAAACCCTCCTTTTGGAGGGCTCAATTTTTTAGAAGGGTTTTTCTTTCATCTTATTATTATTGCGATTGATGTCAGGCAGGAATTTATCAGGATCCAATACAACATCTGTTATACTGCTTGTTGTGTTTACATGAAAGGTCCATGTTGACCCACGCTGCCAGATTTCAACAGGCAGTTTCAGATCATGCACTTTTCCATTTTCTTCTTTTATCTGAATAAGAACCGGCATCGCCATTTTTTCTTTGTTCTCGACAGTGATGTTGACACCATTTGCAGGGTCGTTGCGGATATATTTTACTTCGGTGATCGCCTGGTCAAGTTTCCAGGTATTCAGTACCCATCCACGCCAAAACCAACCAAGATCTTCACCGGAAACATTTTCCATTGTATGAAAGAAGTCCCATGGCGTAGGATGTTTATACGCCCAGCGATTTATATATTCACGAAATGCAAGATCGAAACGTTCCGGGCCCAGTACCACATCACGTAATGCATTCAACATGATCGATGGCTTTTCATAAGCCGCAATACCAAGATCATTTTGTCCGATCACATCGGGAGCATTATACAAACCATCCATTTCATCACTAAAAACAAAACTGGTAAGATCGCCGATTGAAAAAGATCCGGGTGCAAACTCGCCGTTATTGAATTCTTCGGATGATATGCCATTGATGAAGGTATTGAAGCCTTCATCCATCCAGGCATATTTTCTTTCATTGTTGCCAACGATCATCGGGAACCATGTATGTCCAAATTCATGATCAGTAACTCCCCACAGACCGGAACCCGATGCATTGAACCCGCAAAAAACAATACCAGGATATTCCATACCGCCAACAATGCCCGCCACATTTGTTGCAGCAGGATAAGGATACTCAAACCATTTTTTTGAATAATGTTCAATAGCGCCTTTTACAAATTCGGTACTGCGTTGCCATCCGTTTCTCTTAATGCTTTCAATTGGATACGCGCTGATGGCCATAGATTTTTTTCCGCTGGGTAAATTAATTCTTGCGGCATCAACCACAAATGCTTTTGAAGCTCCCCACGCCACGTCTCTTGCATTAGCAATTTTGAATTTCCATGTGCAGCTTTGTTTGTTTGGTCTTGATGAGCCGTCTTTAATTTCTTTTTCACCACGAATGACCACCGTTTTATCACTGTTCTTCGCCTCATTCCATCTTTTTATTTGTTCAGAAGTATAACAATCCTGCGGATTCAGTAATTCTCCCGAACCAACGACAATAAGATCGGAAGGCGCTGTTACCGTAAATTCAATATCTCCGTATTCCAGATAAAATTCTCCCTGGCCAATATAGGGTAGCGTATTCCATCCCTGGATATCATCATAAACACATAAGCGCGGAAACCATTGGGCGATTTCATATACGGTACCATTTTTTGTTTTTAATCTTCCCATGCGATCAGTTCCATATTCAGGGACAGTAAACTCAAATGCGATCTTCATTTTTACTTTATTCCCTGATCCTTTCAACCCGTCATTCAACCAAACCTGCATTCTCGTATCACTAACAACGTATTTTGGAGTGTAGGGTTTAGCAGCATCGATGCTGATAGATTTTATGACCTCACCTTCGGTAAATTTTGTATTTGCCCAACGCCCGCCGGCCTGTGTTGTAGTGGCAGATCCGCGGGAATCCTGGCGATAGATATTCTGATCGAGCTGCAGCCATAAAAATTTCAGGTTATCAGGACTGTTATTTGTGTAAGTGATCTCAACATCGCCTGATACTTTATGAGTCACTGTGTCTAATATTGCATTGATCTTATAATCGGAACGGTTTTGCCAGTACTTTGGACCCGGTTCGCCGCTTGCGCTGCGATAATCATTTCCCGGGTAAGGATAGAACTGCGGGTAAAATGCTTCTTTGCTGTTAAACTTTGATTCCTGTGCTAAAAGAGTAAAACTTATAATGACCAGGGTAAGAGCGGAAAATAACTTCTTCATGTAATGATTTTTAAGATAATGAGATTGTAAAGTAATTGAAATTGCATAAGGCGATCCTTACCGTTTGCAAAGTATTCTAATTTTTTTACGGAAAAAATGATGCCGCTATGGCAATACTATCTGGCTTTCCTACATCAACCAGCCGATCACCGGTATGATCAAAACCATAAATTGGGTGAGCCGCAGCCAATGCAAGGTAAACGTCGATCAGCGAAAATTTGCCAGTAAAACCTTTTTCCTCCATCAATTTGAAAATATCGTACTCGAAAACCACCACACAGCTGTATGCTTTTTCAAACCTTATTCCCGATACAGATGAGGCAGAGGGAAGAGAAATTTTTTCCTCACCTGTTTTAGTATTTCTCCAACCGCACAGGCGATCATTTTCATCAAACAACAGGTAACGGGAAGTCTTTCTCGTAGTTACGCCGAAACTAATCAATGCATTTTTATCATTGTGAAATGAAGTAAGCTTGGTGATGTCAAGGTCCGTAAGAATATCTGCATTGCAGCTAATAAATCTTTCATTGGGAGTAAAAAACTCTTTTGCTTTTAATAAACCGCCCCCGGTTTCAAGTAGCTCATCTCTCTCATCGCTGATAGTTATCTTACTTCCCCAGCCTTTACTTTTTATGATAGCCTCAATTAACTGATCGGCGAAATGGTGAACATTGACAACTATATCAGTGATCCCGAATTGCTGGAGGTATTCAACGTTTCTCTGTAATAATGATTTATCATTTACAACGGCTAGCGCTTTTGGATGCGAATCAGTCCATGGTTTGAATCTTGTACCTAAGCCAGCAGAAAATATCATCGCTTTCATAGCCTCTCAAATCTGATTACGGGGTATTCACCCAATTTTTTTCGTCCTGAACATGATGTCTCAGCTCGATCTTTACTTTGAATTTATTTCTTAGGTGTCTTGCCAGCGCATCAGCGGCATATACACTGCGGTGTTGTCCCCCTGTACAACCAAAACTGATCATCAGGCTTTCAAAGTCTCTTCTTAGGTAATCTTCAACGGTAATGTCGACAATATCAAATACGCTGTTGAGAAATTCATTCATTTTGGTTTGTTGTTCCAAAAAATCTTTTACAGATTTATCACGGCCTGTAAATGGTTTAAATTCTTCAAATCTTCCCGGATTCAAAATGCCACGGCAATCAAAAACAAATCCACCGCCATGCTGGCTTTCATCAACCGGCAATCCTTTTTTATAAGAGAAACTGTTGATCTTAACTACCAGCGGCGTTTTTTCATTTGCCTGTAGCGGAGTGAACTGTTGAATGATCTCATCATCAACACATAATTCAAGCACTCTTCTGAATTCTGGTAACGCAATCCCGATGCTTTGGTTGTTGATAAACCATTTCAGGTTGGTCAATGCTAGTGGAATGCTTGTAAGAAAATGCGCCTTGCGTTCGAATAAGCCTCTGAACCCGTAGGCGCCGAGTACCTGCAGCAAGCGGATCATTACATAACCATTATATTGGCTTTTGAAAATTGCTCTGTTTACTTTCTTATCGATTAATTTTTCCAGAGCTGTTATATATTCATTCAACAATTTTTCCTTCCATTCATCATTCAGGTTTGCTCTTGCCTGCCAAAGCATACTTGCTACGTCGTATTGTGGGGCTCCTTTCATTCCTCCCTGGTAATCGATAAAGTGGATCGAATTGTCAGGCTTCACCATTATATTCCGGCTTTGGAAATCGCGGAACATAAAATATTTGTATTCTGTGTGTGTCAGGTAATTACTCAGCGCTTCAAAATCATCTATGAGTTTTTGTTTATCATAGGGCTTTCTTAATGCATCCAAAAAATAATATTTGAAATAAAGAAGATCGGCTACGATCGCTTGCTTTCCAAATTCCCTGTTGGTAAGACATTGATCATAATCCAAACCTATGTCGCCAATTACATGCAGCTTTGCAAGAGCGTCCAGGCTGTTCTTAAATAAAGAATAAATTTCGTCGGTATAACCTTCTGACTCCAATCGATCGATCAATGAAATATCTCCAAAATCTTCCTGCAGGTAAAACATCTGGTCATCGCTGACAGCAAGGATATTCGCGACGGGTAAGTTCTTATCGTAGAAATTTTCTGAGAAATAGAAGAAGGTTTCGTTCTCTTTTATATTGGCACCATAAGTTCCAATAACGGTTTTGCCATCATCTTCATGAATACGAAAATATCTTCTTTCACTTCCTGATGGAGGCAGGACATCGATCGAAGCAGCATCTTTATTTCGCCATTCTTTATACAGGTCCTGGATTGATTGGATTATCTGCTGCATGGCGCAAATGTAATGAACCCCACCCAAACCTCCCTTTACCGGGCAGGGTTTTGAGTTTGAAATCAGGGGCTTATCATTCCTAACACCCATTAGTTTTTTCATCTATTTTTGTATTTCTTATGGCTTATACCCCAAAGAATAAAGTAAGGATCGTTACGGCGGCTTCATTATTTGACGGCCATGATGTGGCGATTAATATCATGCGTCGCATTATGCAATCAAAAGGAGCGGAGATCATTCATCTGGGTCATAATCGTTCAGTAAAAGAAATTGTTGAAGCGGCTATTGAAGAAGATGTGCAGGGGATTGCCATTACCAGCTACCAGGGTGGACATGTGGAATTTTTCAAGTACATGAAAGATCTATTGAATGAAAACGGTTGCAGCCACATTAAAATATTTGGTGGTGGCGGAGGCACCATATTGCCGGAAGAAATTGATGAGTTGCATAAATATGGTATCACAAGAATTTATTCGCCTGATGATGGCCGCCAGATGGGACTTGAAGGAATGATAGAGGATGTGATAAAAAAATGCGATATGCAATTAAATGGAGTAGCTGATTACAGTTCCCCATTAAAGCTGGAAGAAGCGAAAGATGTAAGAGTTATTGCAAGAAGGATCACGAATGCGGAGAATACAACGGAATCGGTAGTCAGGAGTCAGGAGTCCGGAGCAAAAACGATACCCGTACTTGGTATCACAGGAACAGGCGGAGCAGGTAAGAGTAGTGTAACAGATGAGATCGTTCGCAGGTTCCTAAACAATTTTATTGACAAAACAATAGCCGTTATATCGGTTGATCCCTCCAAGAAAAAGACAGGTGGTGCATTATTGGGTGACAGGATAAGAATGAATTCGATCTCTCATCCAAGAGCATATATGCGATCATTGGCAACAAGAGATGACAATACTGCATTAAGCGGTGCTGTGCAGGAAGCAATAGATATATGCAAAAATGAGGGGTTTGATCTTGTTATTGTGGAAAGTGCTGGTGTTGGACAAAGTGATGCCAGTATACTCGATCATTGTGATGTAAGTATGTATGTAATGACGCCGGAGTACGGTGCGGCATCACAGTTAGAGAAAATAAACATGCTTGATTACGCTGATCTTATTTGTATCAATAAGTTTGATAAGGCCGGTGCATTGGATTCGTTAAGTGAAGTAAGAAAACAATACAAAAGAAATCACCAGTTATTTACAGCAAAGGATGATGAATTGCCTGTCATCGGCACCGTAGCCAGTAAATTCAATGATGGTGGCGTGAATCGTTTGTTTGAATTGTTGATGAAAAAAATCGACGAAAAAACACAAACAGGCTTTGGTGAATTTCATTTTTCAGATACGGCGAAACTTATGCAAGCGGTCATTCCGGCAAATCGCGTAAGATATTTAAGTGAAATAAGTGAGAACAATCGCAGTTATGATAACTTGGTAAATGAACAGGCCGCAATTGCTTCAAAGCTTTATCAATTGCAGGGTACACTGGATCAGATCAGGAGTTTTTCATTTGCGGAAGGCTCAAAGGGATATTCGGTGGCCACCCTGGAAAAAATGAAATTGTTTTATGAAGAGCAATTAACTCCTGTTGCAAGAAAATTGATCACGAACTGGCCTTCGAAGATTAAGGCTTATGAAGAAGATTACTATGAATATAAGGTTCGTGACAAAGTGATCAGGCAGGAAATGTTCAGTAAGAGCCTATCAGGTACCAGAATTCCAAAAGTTGTGTTACCGAAGTATAAAGACTGGGGCGATCTTCTTCGCTGGCAGGCGCAGGAAAATGTTCCCGGTCATTTCCCTTTTACAGCCGGTGTATTTCCATTAAAGAGAGAAGGAGAGGATCCAACAAGAATGTTTGCAGGTGAAGGCGGACCTGAAAGAACAAACAAAAGATTTCATTATGTAAGTGTCGATCAGCCTGCAAAAAGGTTATCAACTGCATTTGATAGCGTAACGCTTTATGGTGAAGATCCCGATCATCGGCCGGATATTTATGGAAAGATCGGTAATGCAGGTGTCAGTATTGCAACAGTTGATGATGCGAAAAAATTATACAGTGGTTTTGATCTCTGTGATCCGAAAACATCTGTTTCAATGACCATTAATGGACCGGCGCCGATGTTACTCGCATTTTTTATGAATGCAGCGATAGATCAGCAGTGTGAGAAATGGCTTGAGGTCAATGGTCAATGGGCAAGGGTGAATGATGCTTTCAATAAGAAGTATCATAATCTTTCCAAACCCGTTTATAATAACCCATCGTCGCCAGACAGTTTACCAAATGGAAATAACGGTCTTGGTTTAAAATTATTGGGATTATCCGGCGATGAAGTATTGCCAAGGGATAGTTATGAGCAATGCAAACAAGCCGCATTACAACAGGTAAGAGGAACCGTACAAGCGGATATTTTAAAAGAAGACCAGGCACAGAACACATGTATCTTCTCTACCGAGTTTGCCTTGAAATTAATGGGCGATGTACAGGAGTATTTTATAAAAAATAAGATCCGGAATTTTTATAGCGTCAGCATCAGCGGCTATCATATTGCAGAAGCAGGCGCCAACCCGATCACACAGCTTGCCTTTACACTTGCCAATGGATTTACTTACGTTGAGTATTATTTAAGCCGGAGGATGAACATAGATGAATTTGCACCAAATCTTTCGTTCTTCTTCAGCAATGGTATGGATCCTGAATATAGCGTGATCGGCCGGGTAGCAAGAAGGATCTGGGCAAAGGCAATGAAATATAAATACAAGGCAAATAAGCGCAGCCAGATGTTAAAGTATCATATTCAGACATCGGGCAGAAGCTTACATGCACAGGAAATAGATTTTAACGACATAAGAACAACATTGCAGGCATTGTATGCTATTTATGATAACTGCAATTCGCTTCACACCAATGCTTATGATGAAGCCATCACCACGCCGACCGAAGAGAGTGTGAGAAGGGCAATGGCAATACAATTAATTATTAACCGGGAATTAGGTTCTGCCAAAACTGAGAATTTTACGCAAGGAAGTTTTGCCATAGAAGAATTAACTGATCTTGTAGAGGAAGCAGTGTTAACCGAATTCGATCGTATCACTGAACGTGGTGGCGTATTAGGGGCCATGGAAAGAATGTATCAAAGAAATAAGATACAGGAAGAGAGTCTCTATTACGAACATTTAAAGCATACCGGCGAATTTCCAATAGTGGGAGTAAACACATTTTTAAATAAGCAAGGCTCTCCGACTATTATTCCCGGGGAAGTAATAAGAAGCACAAAAGATGAAAAAGAGCAACAGATAGAAAATCTTAATGCTTTTTGGAAAAGAAATGCGAGCAGGTCCGATGAAATGTTGAAGCAACTAAAATCTGTCGCGATCAATAATGGAAACCTGTTCGAGGAATTGATGGAAACTGTAAAATACTGCTCATTAGGACAGATCACTCATGCTCTTTATGAAGTTGGGGGACAATACCGGAGAAATATGTAAAGTCCACAGTGTTTTTTACTATTAGTAATTTTGCGTTCGCACTCTATCTTTAAACTTTTAAATCTAAGTTATGAAACAATTATTCATCCTTTTACTCGCCTCAATTTTCAGTGTTACAATTGCCGCGCAAGGTAAAAGTCAGGAAAAAAGCAAAGGGAAGGACAAAACAACTCCAGCAACTGTAAGCAATGATAAATCTAAGGCAAAGGCAAAAGATAATAAAGATGTAAAGGACAGGTCAGCGCATGAAAAAAAGATATGGGATGGAACCTATGTTTCTGTTGCCGATGGCCCTAAGCCTTCAAAAAATCAACCGGCAAAAGTAAGAGCGGCATTCCAAAGAGATTATCCAAACGCATCTAATGTTTATTGGAGCAAATATCGCGGTGATTGGACAGCCACATTCAGAAACGGTGCCTGGATGTCAACAGCGGTATATCATGCCAATGGTGACAGGAGAGATACCCGAACGGTTGTAACGAGAGAAGTAACGCCGAAGGATATTCTGGATCAAATCTTTAAGAGGCAACCGGAAGCGAAAGTGGATGACGTAGTGCAGATAGACTTACCCAAATCAGTGCAGAAGATTTATAGGATCAAAAGTATTATGGAGGGGAAGACCCAATATGTTTATTATAACAGTGATGGGACAGTCACAACGTATAATTATTAAATAGCACGATAAACAACCCGTCTGTTTCGACAGGCGAGTTATTTATCAAATGAGCTAGTGCGTTGGCGCTTCTGTTCGGGTAACCGGCGAATGTTGTCCTTCTTTAATTTCTTCGATCATTTTTTTATTGAATGCCTCCAGGTCTTCGGGTTTGCGACTTGTGACAAGCCCATTATCTACTATCACTTCACGATCGCTCCACAATGCACCTGCATTAATAAGATCGGTCTTGATTGAAGGATAAGAGGTCATATTTCTTCCTTCAAGCATACCTGTTTCAATCAATAATTGCGGACCATGACAAATAGCTGCAACAGGTTTGCCTTCCTGTAAGAAGTGTTGAGCAAATTCCACGCATTTATCATTCAATCGCATTTTGTCAGGATTAAGAACACCACCTGGCACTACTAATGCGTCATAATCATTTGGATCGGCATCGTCTACATTTACATCAACAGGCAATTCTATAGACCAATGATCATGAGCCCATGCTTTTACCTTATCCTTTTGTGGCGAAACAATTTCCACTTCGGCGCCTGCCTCTTCCAATGCTTTTTTCGGGCTGGTAAGTTCCACCTCTTCAAAGCCGTTTTCTGTAAGAATGGCGACTCGTTTTCCTTCCAGTGTTGCCATAAAAATTTGTTTTCGTTTTTTTGAGAATTGATAACATGGATCCTGTTCAAAAATGATACCACGGGGATTTAATTACCGGAGAAGAAAACTCTGTATTTTACGGCAGAATTGTAATTACATGAAGAATCTTTTCTTTTATCTGATCATTTTTTGGCTTGCTGTAGTTTCTGCATGCTCTTCTAATGTATACAAGACAACCAATCGTAGTTATAAAAAGCAAGTAAAGGCTTTTGCAAAAGTGTTGCGTGAATACCCGATAAAAGACTCTGCAGGATTGCCCTATGCCGAAAATTGGGTCGGCACAACAAATTTTTCCATGCGCCGTCCCAACTTTGTTGTTATACATCATACCGCCCAAAACTCATGCGATGAAACTTATAAAACGTTCACCTTGCCCCGCACTGCCGTAAGTGCACACTATGTCATTTGTCGTGATGGATCGGTACAACATATGCTGAATGACCTGTTAAGAGCACATCATGCAGGCATTGGTAAATGGGGAAATATTTCTGATATGAACAGTAACAGTATCGGGATAGAAGTTGATAATAATGGTAGTGAGCCTTTCAGCGAAGCGCAAATGAACAGTTTATTGCTATTACTTGAGAGGCTAAAAAAGGCTTTCAATATTCCCCAGGCAAATTTTATCGGGCATTTGGATTGGGCGCCCGGAAGAAAGGTAGATCCAAGCAGGCATTTCTCATGGCAATCGTTGGCAGAAAAAGGCTTTGGTTTCTGGTATGACACAACAAACGTGGATGTGCCCCTGGAATTTGATGCACTGCATGCTTTGCGCATCATTGGATATAATATTAATAACCCTGATATCGCTATTCAGTCATATAAGATCCATTTTGTGCCGCAAGACACTACCAGGGTCATCAATGATAGTGATAAAAAGATCATATTTGATCTTGTAAGAAAATATCAATAAATATCCTTCTATGGAATTTGGGAGAGTAGACGAAACTGAATTGAACAGTATTGATTTCTCCTTAGCTGCTGAGCCGGCTTCCAACAAAAAGATATTAAAAGGCAAACCGGACAAAGATGCTAAAGTTTATCTCGGTTGCGCTAAATGGGGAAGGCCGGAATGGGTGGGGAAGATCTATCCGCCAAAAACTAAAGAAAGAAATTTTCTGCAGCATTATGTCGAGCATTATAACGCTATCGAACTGAATGCCACACATTATAAAATAATCGGCGCAAGGGGTATCAGTAAGTGGAAAGAAAAAGCGAGAGGAAAAGACTTTAAGTTTTGTCCCAAGATGTACCAGGGAGTTACGCATAAAGGAAGTTTAAAAGGGAAAGAGTTCTTAACAAATGAGTTTCTTCGTGGTGTGCAGGCATTTGAGGAACTTCTTGGTCCCATTTTCGTGCAGGTGAGTGATACTTTCACTCCGAATAGAAAAGATGACCTGTTCAGGTTCATGTTATCATTGCCAAAAGAATTACAATTCTTTCTGGAGGTAAGACATCCTGCATGGTTTAGTAAAGAAAAAATACGGGAAGAGCTTTTTGATTTTCTTTCCGAAAATAATTTTGGAGCAGTGATCACTGATACAGCAGGGAGAAGGGATTGCGCTCATATGCATCTTACCATTCCGAAAGCTTTTATCCGTTACGTAGGAAACAGTTTGCATCCAACAGACTATACCCGGTCGGATGTTTGGGTACAAAGGATGAAATATTGGTTGAATAACGGGTTGAAAGAACTTTATTTTTTTATGCACATGCATGACGAAATAACGTCGCCTGAGCTGACAGCTTATTTAGTCGATAAGTTAAATAAAGAATGCGGGTTGAATTTGATCAGGCCAAAATTTATAGAACAGGAATCACCGGAAAAAGATATTCGAAATTAATTGTCCGGGTAGCAGGTGCAACGATCTCTGTTAACTTATTTCATACAATTCATCCCATCTCGTGGTATATCTCGGGCTTCTTAATTCCTGGCGCATTTTCCAATCTCTTGTTGTGCCGCTCGCAGCAAATTTTAGAACATCATCTCGCTGGCTGAAGTTGATATTATCTATCATATCCATCAGCTTTCGTTCACAATTTTTAGTTTCAGATACAAACAGATTTCCCTGGATAGACATATCAGGAACAATACCGCTTAACATTACTCCTGCTTTTTTATAAAATGTTCCTTTCTTATATAATTTGTCGACCAACGCAACAGCAGGTTTTATTAATTCATTGGTAAAAGAAGTCGCCGAAGGCAACGTGATATGATCAGCGTGTGTAGCTCCGCGAAAATCAACATTATGATTTTCGCCTTTGGCAACGACAAATACATTCACGATCCTTGCAGCACTGTGTTGTCTTCTTAGTTTCTCCGCTGCCCTGGATGTATAGGTAGCCACTGCTTCTTTTATGGATTCAATATCGCCAACAGGGTTCCCAAACATTCTTGTGGTGGCAATCATTTTTTTAGTTACCAACTCATCTTCCATTTCTTTGGAAGCAACTCCCTTTAGCTCGCGAACCAACCGAATACCCACGACACCGCCCAAATGGGTATGAGCAAAATCTTCGCTAACGTTTCTTAGCTGCCATCCATCATAGATACCCCAGGTTTCTTTTAATTTCTTCGCATATTGCCCACCTACTCCCCAAATATCACTTACAGGTGTTTTATGTAAAGCCTCACTGATTTTTTCCTCCGTGTCAAGTACCGCAACACAATCCGTCAACTGTTTATTTTTCTTCGCAATGCGGTTAGCCAATTTTGCAAGCACTTTGGTAGGGGCCACGCCAACAGAAACTTTTATTCCGGTCCATTCTTCAACAGTCGTTCTTATTTCTTTTGCAATGCGGGGAAGGTCTTCATTGGGAAAAATGCTGAGATCGATAAAGGCTTCATCAACAGAATACACTTCTACGTTGCTTTTACCCAGCATGATCCGCAAGGTTTCCATTACCCGCCAGCTCAGGTCGCCATATAAATTATAATTGGAAGAAAAAACAGCGACATCATGTTTTTCTATTAGGGGTTTTGCCATGAAATAAGGTCCGGTCATCTCGATTCCTAATCTCTTTGCTTCATCGCTTCTTGACACGATACAACCATCATTGTTACTCAATACAACAACCGGCTTGCCGTCGAGATGTGGGCTAAACAATCTCTCGCAGGAACAATAAAAATTATTACAATCGACAATAGCTTTCATACGCTATTCATTAAGCAAACGAATGAATCGAATGAATGACAACTCCCCACATTTTAAAATCAGTGAACTCGCTAAGATTGATTGGCTTGTAGCGGTCATTATCCGGTATCAAAAAAGCCGATGAAAAATTTTTATGGTAACGGCGTACCAACAACTCTCCATTCAATATTGCTACGATGATTTTTCCATTGGCAAGCTTCAATGACCGGTCAACGATCAGTATATCGCCATCAAAAATGCCTGCCTGTTGCATTGCATCGCCTTTCATCTTAAAAAAATAAGTGGCTGGTTTATTGCTGATCAGTTGTTCATTCAGATCGATGCCTCGTTCCATATAATCATCGGCAGCAGCGCCGAAACCGGTTGCATTGGCTGTTTTTACCTCTTGTTGTTTGAACTGCTTTGAGCCTTTATAAGCGGCGCCATAGAATTCCTCTTCCATAAAAAATATTTTTCTGACTAAAGGTAGAAAATTTTTGGATGATAGCTAAAAATTTTAGTAATTTTATACTAATGTTTTTTGAAAACGAAAATTACGAGGAGGACGGCATGCAATTACAAACGCTTACCACCGTTACGATACCGGGTTATAAAATATATGAGTATCTGCTTGTATTGAACCCACATGAGGAATTGAGAAATAAGATCAAAAAGATCAAAGAGGAGTTTTTCAATACTTACCAGGCGCCCACTGCAAAAATGGGTTGGCCCCATATTACATTAGCGAACTTTCTTCAATATGAAATGATGGAAGAAAGGTTGATCAACCGGTTAAAAGTTGTCGCCATGGGTTTTCATCCGGTCAAGGTGGAGCTGAAAGATTTCGGAAGTTTTCCAAGCCATACCATCTATATAAATGTGGTTAGCAAAGTTCCTGTGCAAAGCCTGGTAAAAGAAATAAGAAGGGAAACACAACGCCTGATGAAGCTGAATGATGACAACAAACCACATTTCATCCTTGAGCCGCATGTACCGGTGGCAAGAAAGCTGCAACCCTGGCAATATGAAAAAGGATGGCTGGAGTACAGTAATAAAAATTTTACCGGACGATTTATCGCAGACGGAATGTTGTTATTAAAAAGACCACTTGATGAAAAAAAATACCAGGTAGTTCAGCGATTCGAGTTTCAGAATTTGCCGGTGACAACGAAGCAGGGAGAATTATTTATGTAGTCAGCTGCATTGCTACTATTAAACTTTACTTGCGACAGTTTATCCCGATTTATCGGGACTCCGTTCATCGTTCAGTGATCCTATTCGACAACCATTAACCATTAAACCTTATCAATTTTTTTCCCATGTCAGAAAAGCTTAAACAAGATCACTATAAAGTCACACCAAAAAACCATGACTCTCCACAAGTCTCTCCGCCAAAGGACGGAGGAGATCCGATAGCTATCGGATCAGAGCGAGCTTCTCAATATTTACAAGGTCGGGGCGCACAGTTTAACACGAAGAATAAATTTTTAAAGGATGAAAAAACAAAAGAACATGTTGAAGCGATCGATGATTGGGAAGAATCAAATACACCTACACAGTACTTAGAACAGGAATCAAAGACCATCGTCAATAAAGTAGATAGCCCTGATGTAGGGATGATGTACAGTATGAACCCTTACGCTGGTTGTGAACATGGTTGTATCTATTGTTATGCAAGAAATGTTCACGAATACTGGGGCTACAGCGCCGGGCTGGATTTTGAAAGAAAGATCATCGTTAAAAAAAACGCCCCGCTATTACTGAAAAAATTTTTGATGCATCCAAAATGGGATGCAACACCGATCATGCTAAGTGGTAATACAGACTGTTATCAGCCTGCAGAACAAATTTACCGCTTGACAAGAGGTCTATTGGAAGTATGTAATGAATTCAATCAACCGGTTGGTATCCTCACCAAAAATTCCTGGATCATAAAAGACAAAGATGTATTGCAGGAAATGGCGAAGAAGAGAATTGTTTCTGCTATGGTCTCCAT
>Ga0075419_10000541_pt1 | contig 23925 bp, 20 predicted proteins | sample SoiMetdeltSBSDD3_FD_76900 | JGI IMG/M metagenome (GOLD analysis project Ga0075419, IMG submission 76900) | Bulk soil microbial communities from a Populus tree surrounding site in Tennessee, USA - Soil MetaG P. deltoides SBSDD3 | ecosystem: Environmental > Terrestrial > Soil > Tree plantation... | reverse complement strand
GTCGAGCCGTACACGTCGATGGCGGTGCTGAACTGCGACGGGCGGCGGGTCTTCGACATCCGGCCGGGTTCCCGGGTCACGGTGCGCCGGGGCAGCCTGCCGGTACGCGTCGTGCGGCTGCGACCGAGGCCGTTCACGGACCGGCTCGTCGCGAAGTTCGCGCTGCCCGTGGAGGGCTGGCGCGGCAACGCCCATTGAGCGCCGCCGAGGGTAGGGTGGGTGGCTGTGCTGGAGGAGCTGCGCATCACCGGGCTCGGGGTCATCGAGGACACGACCCTTGCGCTGACCCGCGGGATGAACGTCATCACCGGGGAGACCGGCGCCGGCAAGACGATGGTGGTCACCGGCCTCGGCCTGCTCTTCGGTGGCCGGGCGGACGCGGCCCGGGTCCGCAGCGAACCCGGGCGGGCGGTGGTCGACGGGCGGCTGCGGCTGGCCGGGGACACCGCGACGACGGTGCACGCGCGCGTCGGCGAGGCCGGCGGTGACCCGGACGACGACGGCAGCCTGCTGCTGAGCCGCACGGTCACCGCCGAGGGCCGGTCCCGCGCGCACGTCGGCGGGCGCAACGTACCGATCTCGGTGCTGGCCGAGGTGGGTGAGCAGGTGGTGGCGGTGCACGGGCAGGCCGACCAGCTGCGCCTGCTGCGCCCGGGGGAGCAGCGGGCGGCGCTGGACCGCTTCGCCGGCGCCGAGCACGAGAAGCTCTTCGCCGCGTACCGGGAGACGTACGCACAGTGGCGGCGCATCGAGGAGGATCTGGCCGACCGGCGGCGCAACGCCCGCGAGCGCAGCCAGGAGGCGGACCTGTTGCGGCTGGGCCTCGACGAGATCACCCGCGTCGACCCGCAGCCGGGCGAGGACGAGGCGCTGCGCGAGGAGGCCCAGCGGCTCGAGCACGTGGAAGGGCTGCGGACCGCGGCGCAGATCGCGTACCAGGCGCTGGGTGGTGGCGGGGAGACCGACGAGCCGGACGCGTCCGGCATGCTCGGCACCGCGCGGCGGACCCTCGAAGCGCAGTCCACAGTGGACAAACTGCTCGGCGACCTGGCCGCCCGGCTGGCCGAGGCCGCGGCGCTCGCCGGCGACGTCGCCGCCGAGCTGGCGTCCTATCTGGACGCACTGGACGCGGACCCGGCCCGGCTGCAGGCCGTGTACGAGCGCCGTGCCGCCCTGCGCGCGCTGACCCGCAAGTACGCCGACGACGTCGACGGCGTGATCGCCTGGGCCGACCGTGCCCGGTCCCGCCTGGCTGACCTGGACGTCTCCGACGAGGCACTGGAGGAGCTGGAACGCGAACGGCGGCGGCTGGCCGGCGAGGTGGTCGAGCTGGGCGCGCGGTTGACCGCCTCCCGGCGCGAGGCCGCCGAGCGGTTCTCCGCCGAGGTGACCGCGGAGCTGTCCGGCCTGGCCATGCCGCACGCCCGCATCGAGGTCGCGGTCCTGCCGAAGGAGCCGGCCCCGGAGGGCGCGGACGAGGTCGAGCTGCGCCTGCTGGCGCACCCCGGCGCGCCCGCGCTGCCGCTGCAGAAGGGTGCCTCGGGCGGCGAGCTGTCCCGGGTCATGCTCGCGATCGAGGTGGTCTTCGCCGGCGCGGGCGGGCCGCCCACGCTGGTCTTCGACGAGGTGGACGCCGGGGTCGGCGGCCGGGCCGCGGTCGAGATCGGCCGCCGGCTGGCCCGCCTCGCCCGCCGGCACCAGGTCCTCGTGGTGACCCATCTGCCCCAGGTCGCGGCATTCGCCGACCGGCACCTCGTTGTGGCGAAGGACACCGGCGGCGCGGTGACCACCAGCGGGGTTCGGGTCGTCGAGGACACCGAGCGCGCCCGCGAGCTGGCCCGGATGCTGGCCGGCCTGCCCGACTCGGACCTCGGCATCGCCCACGCGGAGGAGTTGCTGGCCGTCGCCGAACGCGAGAAGCGGACCACGGCAGACCGGTAAAGACCAGGTCAACTCCGGTACCAGCGACCATTGCAAAGTCGCATGTCGCGCGGACATTGTGGGTAGCACGTGCCAGGATGGTCAGCGATGCGTTTACCCACGTTACGCCGGACCCGGGGCGCCGAACCGGGCATGATCACCGGCACCGCACGGCTCGACCGCCGGACCAAGCGTCTGGTGGGACGGTTGCGCCCCGGCGACATCGCCGTGATCGACCACGTGGACCTGGACCGGGTTGCGGCCGACTCGCTGGTCGCGCTCGGCGTATCGGCGGTGCTCAACGCGAAGCCGTCGGTCTCCGGGCGGTACCCGAACCTGGGCCCCGAGGTGCTGATCCAGGCCGGCGTCCCGCTCGTCGACGACCTCGGTGAGGGGCTGTTCCAGCAGCTCCGCGAGGGCGACACGGTCCGCATCGAGGGCGACACGGTGTTCCGCGGCCCCGAGCCGATCGCGATCGGCGTACGGCAGGATGCGGAGTGCATCGCCAAGGCGATGTCGGATGCCCGCGAGGGCCTGTCGGTGCAGCTCGAAGCGTTCGCAGCCAACACGATGGAGTACCTGAAGCAGGAGCGGGACCTGCTGCTCGACGGCGTCGGCGTGCCGGACGTGGTGACCCGGATCGCGGGCCGGCACTGCCTGATCGTGGTGCGGGGCTACGACTACAAGGCCGATCTCGACGTGCTGCGGCCGTACATCCGCGAATTCAAGCCGGTCCTGATCGGCGTCGACGGCGGCGCCGACGCGCTGGTCGAGGCCGGGTACACCCCTGACATGATCATCGGCGACATGGATTCGGTCACCGACGACGTGCTGCGCTGCGGCGCCGAGGTGATCGTGCACGCGTACCCGGACGGACGCGCGCCCGGCATGGCCCGGATCGAACAGCTCGGGCTCACCGCCGAGCTGTTCCCGGCCGCGGCCACCAGCGAGGACCTGGCGATGCTGCTCGCCGACGAGAAGGGCGCCTCCCTGATCGTGGCGGTCGGCACGCACGCGACGCTGGTGGAGTTCCTCGACAAGGGCCGCGGCGGGATGGCCTCCACGTTCCTCACCCGGCTCAAGGTCGGCGGGAAGCTGGTCGACGCCAAGGGCGTCAGCCGGCTGTACCGGCAGACCATGAGCGGCTCGTCGCTCCTCCTGCTCGTGCTCTCGGCGATCGCGGCGATGGCCTCGGCGGTGGCCGTGTCCACCGTGGGCAAGGCATACCTCGCCGTGGTCTCCGAGTGGTGGGACAATTTGATGTTCCAGGTGCGACAGCTCTTCTGAGCGCCCTGAAAGGCTGTTGGTGTCGTGATCAATTTCCGTTACCACGTGGTGTCGCTGACCGCGGTGTTCCTGGCCCTGGCCATCGGGCTGGTGGTCGGTACCGCCGCCCTCAACGGGCCGCTGGCGGACCAGCTCAACGACCGCGTCAACGGGGTCAGCAACCAGAACAAGCAGCTCCGCGAGCAGGTCGCCAGCATGGAGGAGGAGGTCAACCGGCAGGAGGACTTCGCCAAGCAGGCCGCGCCGCACCTGCTGACCGGCACGCTCGAGGGTCGCCGGGTGGCGGTCGTCTCGCTGCCGGCGGCGAACAAGTACGCCGACGGTGTCGTGGAGATGCTCACGCTCGCCGGCGCGACCGTCACCAGCCGGCTGGACATCCAGGACAAGCTCACCCTGCCGGACCAGAACGTCGACCTGCTCGACCTGTCGTACGAGGCGATGCCGACGACGGTGACGAGCCTGCCGCGCAACAGTGACGGCGTGGAGACCGCCAGCGCGCTGCTCGCCACCGTGATGCTGGACCGCAAGTCCTCCACGCTCACCGGTACCGAGCAGGCGGACGACCGTACCGAGGTGTTCGCCGCGTTCAAGGAGAAGGGCTTCCTCTCCGTGGTCGGCGACGTGACCGGCGGCGCGGACGCGATCGTGGTGATCGCCGGTACGCCGACCGTGGATCGGGACGCGGCCAAGCGCAACGCGGCCGTGGTCACGCTCGTCGAGCAGTTCGACGCCGCCGGGCCGGTCGTGCTCGCCGGCAACGGGGTCGCGGGCGAGGGCAACGCGGTCGCCGACGTGCGCGGCGACCCGGCGCTGAACAAGACCATCTCCACAGTGGACAACGTGTACACCGCGCAGGGCCGCATCGCGACCGTGCTCGCGCTCGTCGAGCAGCTCCGCCCGGCCTCGAAGGGCGGCACCCAGAAGGCCGGCCACTACGGCATCGACGCCGGGACGCTCCTGCCCGAGCTGCCCAAGTGACGACGCGGTTGCTGCTTGCGGCGGCCGGGGCGCTGGCCGCGCGGGCCGCACTGCGCGGGCTCGGTACGCCGCGCCCGCTGGACCGGATCAACTACCGCGGCCGTACCGTCAGCCTGGCCGGCGGTCCCGCGCTCGCCGCGGCCGGCGCGCTGACCGCGGCGGCCGGCGCGCGCACCGGCCCGGCCGCCGGCGCCGCCGTCATCGCCGGCCTGGGCGCCGGCGCGGTCGGGCTCTACGACGATGTGGTCGGGGCGCGGCAGAAGGCTGCGAAGGGCTTCCGCGGGCACCTCTCCGCGCTGCGCGAGGGCCGCGTCACCAGCGGGCTGGTGAAGATCGCGGGGCTGGGCGCGGCCGGCCTCGCCGCGTCCGCGCTGCTTCCGCAGACCGCCCGGGTACGGGGCCCGGCGCGCGCCCTGCACGTCCTGCTCGGCGCCGGGGTGATCGCCGGTACCGCGAACCTCGTCAACCTGCTGGACCTGCGCCCCGGCCGGGCCGCCAAGGCCGGCCTGCTGCTCGGCGCGCCGCTGCTGCCCGGCCCGGCGGGTGGCCTGGTCGCCGGCCCGCTCGGCGCGACCGCCGCGGTGCTCCCCGCCGACCTTGGCGAGGAGGTCATGCTCGGCGACTGCGGCGCGAACGCGCTCGGCGGGTTGCTCGGTCTCGCGCTGGCCGCCCGGACCGGGCCGGCCGGCCGGGCCGCCCTGCTGGCCGCGCTCGCGGCGCTGACCGCGACCAGCGAGAAGGTCAGCTTCACCCAGGTCATCGCGCGCACGCCGGGGCTGCGGGAGCTCGACCAGCTCGGCCGCCGTACCGACTGATGCGGCGCATCGCGAGCGCGGCCGCCCTGATCGCGGCGCTCACGGTCGCGAGCCGGCTGGCCGGGTTCGCCCGGACGCTGGTGTTCAACTGGGCGGTCGGGCCGACCGATCTGGGTGACATCTACCTGGCCGCGAACACCGTACCCAACATCATCTTCGAGATCGTCGCGGGCGGGGCGCTGGCGAGCCTGGTGGTACCGCTGCTGGCCGGGCCGGCCGCGCGCGGTGACCGGGCCGCGGTGGCCGCCACCACGTCGGCGCTGCTGACCTGGACCGTCGGCATCCTGACCCCGATCGCGACCGTGGTGGCGCTGGCCGCCGAGCCGATCATCGCGGCGCTCGCCGGGCCGGCGTCGCCGGACCAGCTCGCCAGCGGGGCCGCGATGCTGCGGGTCTTCGCGCCCCAGCTGCCGCTCTACGGCATCGGGATCGTGCTGACCGGCGTCCTGCAGGCGCACCACCGGTTCGCCTGGCCGGTGCTCGCCCCGCTGCTGTCCAGCGTGACAGTAATAGGGGTGTATGTGACGTTCGTCGTGATCGACGGCCGGGGCGCGGACCTGTCCACCGCCAGCCGTACCGGCGAACTGGTGCTCTCGGTGGGTACCACACTCGGTGTGGCTGTCCTCACGCTCTGTCTGTTGATCCCGCTGCGCGGGCTGGCGCTGCCGTTGCGCCCGTCGGTGCGGTTCCCGGCCGGCATCCGCTCGGCGGTCGCCGGGCTGGCGATCGCCGGCGCGGTCACGGTCGGCGCGCAGCAGATCGCGCTCGTGGTCGCGCTGCGCTACGCGCTGGCCGGGCCCGAGGGCACGGTCGTGCTCTACCAGCTCGCCCAGACCGTCTACCTGCTGCCGTGGGCCGTGCTCGCGGTACCGGTCGCCACCGCCGCGTACCCGGTGCTGGCCGCGAGCGACGGCGCCGAGTTCCGGGACACTCTGGCCCGGACCACCCGCGCGGCGCTGCTGCTGAGCTGCTTCGGCGCCGCGGTGCTGGTGGCCGCCGCCGGCCCCGGCGCGCGGCTGCTGGTCGCGGTCATGCCAGCCGGCGGGGCGGACGCCGCCGACCTCGCCGGCGCGCTGGCCTGGTTCGCGCCCGGCTTGCTCGGCTACGGGCTCTCCGCGGTGCTGACCCGGGCCCTGTACGCCCGCGGCGAGCCGGCCCTGGCCGCCGGTGCCACCGCCGCCGGCTGGGTCACGGTCGCGCTCGCGTCGGCGGCGCTCGCGGCCCTGCTCCCGGTCGGGCGGCGGGTCGTCGCGCTCAGCGCGGCCAACTCCGTCGGGATGGCGCTGCTGGGCGCCGCGCTGCTCGCGGTGACCGCACGCCGCGCCGGCCGGGCGGCCCTGGACGGTACGCCACGGGCCGCGGTCGCGGGTGTCGTGGGTGGAGGCGTCGCCGCCCTCGCCGGAGCGGCCGCCGGCGGGCTGCTGCCGGCCACCCCCGGCGCCGGCACCGCCGTGGCCCAGGGCATGCTGTCGGTCGTCACCGCCTGCTTGGTGTTCGTCGCCGCGGTGTACCTTGCCGACCGGGACGACATGCGACCGGTGCTCGCCCGGCTGTCGAGGTGGAGGGTACGACAGTGATCATCGCGCTCGTGCTCGCCAGCAGCACCGGAGGGATCGGCACCCACGTCGCCGCCCTCGCCGCGGGCCTGGTCGCGGCGGGCGGGACGGTCACCGTGCTCGGGCCGGCCGCGACCGAGGAGCGGTTCCGGTTCACCGCCCGAGGTGCCGCCTTTGTCCCGATCGAGATCCCGGCCACCCCGAACCCGCGCGACGCCCGCGCGGTGACCGGGCTGCGCCGCGCGCTGACCGCGAACCGCCCGGACGTCGCGCACGCGCACGGCCTGCGGGCCGGCCTCGTGGCCGCCGCCGCGCGCACCGGCGTACCGCTGGTGGTCACCTGGCACAACGCGGTGCTCGCGCGGGGCCTGCGGGCGGGCGCCTCCCGGGTCGCCGAGCGCTACGTGGCCCGGGCCGCCGCGGTCACCCTCGGCGCCTCGGCCGACCTGGTCGAGCGGGCCCGGGCGGTGGGCGCCGCCGACGCCCGGCTGGGTGCCGTGGCCGCGCCCGTTCTGCCGCCACCGGCCCGCTCCCGGGCCGCGGTCCGGGCCGAGCTGGGTGTCGACGGCGGTAGACCGCTGATCCTCTCGGTCGGCCGGCTGCACCCGCAGAAGGGGTACGGCCTGCTGGTCCAGGCCGCCGCCCGGTGGCGCGACCGGGTGCCGGTCCCGGCCGTGGTGATCGCCGGCACCGGCCCGAGTTACCTGAAGCTGGCCGCCGACATCTCCGCCGCCCGCGCCCCGGTCACCCTGCTCGGGCACCGCGGCGACGTGGCGGACCTGCTGCTCGCCGCCGACGTGGCCGTGGTCAGCAGCGTCTGGGAGGCCCGGCAGCTGTTCGCCCAGGAGGCGCTGAGCAGCGGTACGCCGCTGGTCGCGACCGCCGTGGGCGGGCTGCCGGATCTGGTCGGTGACGCGGCGGTGCTGGTACCGGCCGGGGACGTCGACGCGCTCGACGCCGCGGTACGCCGGCTGCTCGACGACCCGGACCTGCGCGAGCGGTACGCCCAGCGCGGCCTGGTACGGGCGAAGACCTGGCCGACCGAGCGCGACACGCTGGCACAGGTGATGGCGGTCTACGCCGAGGTGACCCGGTGACCTGGCGCCGTTCCGCGCAGCGGGGTCTGCCGGTGCTGATCGCGGCGGCGGTCGCGATCCTCAGCACGTTCGGCCTGCTCATGCGCCCGGCGACCGGGGCACCCCGGCAGACCGTCGACTACGTGGTCATGGCCGGGGCGCCCGGCCTGCGCTGGGACGACGTCACCGAGAAGGACACCCCGACGCTGTGGGCGCTGGCCCACCGCGGCACGATCGGCGCGCTGTCGGTGCGGTCCGCGCACCGGCCGACCTGCCCGGCCGACGGCTGGGTGACCCTCGGCGCGGGCAACTACGCGCAGCGCACCACCGGGTCGACGCCGGCGGACTGCCCGCCGCTGTCGGTGACCGTGGACCGGCCCGACAAACTCGGCGCGTACCTGCCCGACCAGCGCACCGTGGTGCTGCACAACCGGGAGAAGCTGCCCTGGGGCGCGGTACCCGGCGCGCTCGCCGAGTCGGTCCGGTGCACCACCGCGGTGGGGCCGGGTGCCGCGGTCGCCGGGGCCCGGCCGTTCGGCCGGGTCGACCGGTACTTCCCGGCCCTGCCGGGCGACCTCGACCAGGCGAAGGCGGCGCTCGCCGCGTGCCGCCTCGGCATCGTCGACCTGGGCACGGTCGCCGGGGAGGCGCCGGCGGTACGCCGGGCCGCGGCGGTCACGGTCGACCGGGCGCTGGCCGGGCTGCTGGAGGCCCGGCCGGCCAGCTCGCTGGTGCTGGTGGCCGGCCTGTCCGATACCGACCAGACGTCCCGGCTGCACGTCGCGGTCGCGGACGGGCCCGGCTGGGCGGGCGGCTGGCTCACCTCGCCGAGCACCGGCCGGCCCGGCTACGTCTCGCTGGTCGACCTCGCGCCGACCGCCCTGGCCGCGCTCGGCGAAGCGGCCCCGCAGCAGCTGTTCGCCGGGCACGCCAGTGACCGGACCGAGGACCGCCCGGACGACCTCGGCGCGGCGGTGACCCGGCTCTCCGACGCCGACCGCGAGGCCAGCGCCCAGCGCAGCGTCGCCGGCCGGTTCTTCGCCATCCTCGCCGTGGCCCAGATGCTGCTGTTCCTGGCGGCCGTCCCGCTGCTGCGCCGGGCCCGCCGCCACGGCGGCCCGCACCCGAAGCCACCGTGGCCGGCGCCGGTGCGGCGGGCCGGCGAGGTGCTCCTGGTGGCGGCCGCGCTGGCGATCCCGGCGGCGCTGCTCGCCGACGGCGTGCCGTGGTGGCGCAGCGACCGGCCGTGGCTGGTCTTCGCCGCGGTCACCCTGGCCACGCTCGCCGGCGCCACCACCGCGGTGATCTTCGGTCCGCTGCGTTACCGGACCATCGGCCCGCTGCTCGGGGTCGCCGCGGTCGCCGCCGCGGTGGTCGGGGTGGACCTGTTGACCGGGGCGCGGCTGCAGCTCAACGGCGTGGCCGGCTACTCGGCTCTGGAGGGTGGCCGGTACGCCGGGGTGGGCACGGTCGGCCTCGGTACGTTCGTCGCCGGCCTCCTGCTGGTCGCCGGGTGCCTGGCCCAGCGGGTGCCGAAGCGCTGGCGGCCCACCCTGGTGGCGGCCGTGGGCGGGCTCGGCGTGCTGCTGGTCGGCAGCCCGTACCTGGGTGCCGACGCCGGTGGCGCGGTCGCGCTGACCGCCGGCGTCTGCATCGCCGCGGCTCTGTCGACCGGGGGTTGGCTGACGTTCGCCCGGCTGGCCTGGGCCACCCTCGCCGGCCTCGCGGTCACCACCGGGTTCGCGCTGCTGGACCTGCGCCGCCCGGCCGAGGAGCGGGGCAGCCTGGGCCGGTTCCTCACCCAGCTCTCCGACGGTACCGGCGGGCCGGTCGTGCACCGCACCGGCGCGGCGAACGTGGTCGCGTTCGCGACCAGCCCGCTGACCATGCTGGCGCTGGCCGCAGCGCTGTTCCTGTGGTTCGCGCTGCTGCGCGACTGGGGCGGGCTCAAGCGGCTGTTCGGGCTCTACCCGGCGGTCCGGGCCGGGTTCGGCGGGGTCGCCGTGGCCAGCGTGATCGCCGGCCTGTTCAACGAGGCGGCGCTGAACGTGGCCGGTGCCGCCGCCGCGACCGTGCTCCCGCTGGCGACGCTCGCCGCGCTGCGGGTGCTCGGGCACGCGGACGACCGTACCGTCGTCGAACCCCGGCGGGTCGAGCCGGTGCCGGCGCCGGTGCCGATCATCAGTGCGGACGAACCGGACGACGAGGCCGGAGACGCGCCGGGGGACCGCGCCTCACGGGCTCCGGCCGGCGACGTGTTACCGTGAAATCCCGTGGATCGGTGGATCACTCGGTGGCCCATCCGGACAGCAGCAGCGACGACCACGGGAGCAGGCCTTGGGCCCTTCGCGTACGGCGGCTGACCCGCCGAAGCACATCTTCGTCACCGGGGGCGTCGCCTCCTCGCTCGGCAAGGGCCTGACGGCATCCAGCCTCGGTAACCTGCTGACCGCCCGCGGCCTGCGGGTGGTGATGCAGAAGCTGGACCCGTACCTCAACGTCGACCCCGGCACGATGAACCCCTTCCAGCACGGCGAGGTCTTCGTCACCGACGACGGCGCCGAGACCGACCTGGACATCGGCCACTACGAGCGGTTCCTGGACCGGAACCTGTCGAGCAAGGCCAACGTCACCACCGGGCAGATCTACTCCGACGTGATCGCCAAGGAGCGGCGCGGCGAGTATCTCGGCGACACGGTGCAGGTCATCCCGCACGTGACCAACGAGATCAAGGCCCGGATCCGGGCGATGGCCGCGCCCGACGAGGAGGGCCGCACCCCGGACGTGGTGATCACCGAGGTGGGCGGCACGGTCGGCGACATCGAGTCGCTGCCGTTCCTGGAGGCGATCCGCCAGGTCCGCCACGACGTGGGCCGGGGCAACTGCTTCTTCGTGCACGTCTCGCTGGTGCCGTACCTCGCCCCGTCCGGTGAGCTGAAGACCAAGCCCACCCAGCACTCGGTGGCGGCGCTGCGCAACATCGGTATCCAGCCGGACGCGATCGTCTGCCGGTCGGACCGGGAGATCCCGGAGAAGCTCAAGCACAAGCTGTCGCTCTACTGCGACGTGGACCGCGAGGCGGTGATCGCCGCGCCGGACGCGCCGAGCATCTACGACATCCCGAAGGTGCTGCACTCCGAAGGGCTCGACGCGTACGTGGTGCGCCGGCTGGGCCTGTCGTTCCGGGACGTGGACTGGTCGGCCTGGGACGACCTGCTGCAGCGCGTCCACCACCCGCAGCACACGATCACCGTGGCGCTGGTCGGCAAGTACGTCGACCTGCCCGACGCGTACCTGTCGGTGAGCGAGGCCATCCGGGCGGCCGGGTTCGCGCACCGGGCCCGGGTGCAGATCCGCTGGGTACCCAGCGACGAGTGCACCACCCCGGCCGGCGCCGCGGCCGCCCTGCACGGCGTCGACGGCGTGGTGATCCCCGGCGGGTTCGGGGTCCGCGGGATCGAGGGCAAGATCGGTGCGGCCCGGTACGCCCGGGAGAACGGCATCCCGACCCTCGGCCTCTGCCTGGGCCTGCAGTGCATGACCATCGAGGTGGCCCGCGGGCTCGCCGGCCTGGACGGGGCGAACTCGACCGAGTTCGACGAGGCCGCCCCGCACCCGGTGATCGCCACCATGGCCGACCAGCAGGACATCGTCGCCGGTCGCGGGGACATGGGCGGCACGATGCGGCTCGGTGCCTATCCCGCCGCGCTGGTCGACGGGTCGCTGGCCGCCGAGGCGTACGGGACGACCGAGGTCAGCGAGCGGCACCGGCACCGGTACGAGGTGAACAACGCCTACCGGGACGCGCTGGCCAAGGCGGGCCTGCACATCTCGGGTACCTCGCCGGACGGCCGGCTGGTCGAGTTCATCGAGTTGGACCGGTCGGTACACCCGTTCTTCGTGGCCACCCAGGCGCACCCGGAGCTGAAGAGCCGGCCGACCCGGCCGCACCCGCTGTTCGCCTCGTTCGTGGCGGCCGCGCTGGCGTACAACGACGCGGACCGGCTGCCGGTGGACCTGCCCCCGCTGGCGTCCGCCGGGACCGAGCCGCCACCCGTCGACCGGGTGAACAAGAACGGCGGCGGCTCCCGCGTGGCGGGTAAGACCTCGGGCCGCCCGGCCAACCGCGCGCCGGTCTCCTGACGGTGGCCGGATTCGCTGTCCGGGACAGCCACGAGCGCTTCGCCGGCAACGTCTTCACGGTGGTCACCGACGAGGTGGAGATGCCGGACGGGGGGTACGCCGACCGCGACTACATCGTGCACGTCGGATCGGTCGGCGTGGTGGCGCTGGACGCCGACGGCCGGGTCGTGCTGGTCCGGCAGTACCGGCACCCGCTGCGGCACGAGCTGTGGGAGCTGCCCGCCGGTTTGCTGGACAAACCGGGCGAAACGCCGATCGCGGCCGCGGCCCGCGAACTGGCCGAGGAGGCCGACCTGGTCGCCGGCCGCTGGCACAAGCTGGTCGACCTGCACACCTCGCCCGGCTGCTCGACCGAGCTGATCCAGCTGTTCCTCGCCCGCGACCTGGCACCGGTGCCGGACGGGGCCCGGCACATCCGTACCCACGAGGAGTCCCACCTCCTGGTCCGCTGGTTCGAGCTGGACGACGCGGTCGCCATGGCGCTCGCCGGAGAGATCACCAACGCGGCGTGCGTGGCCGGTGTGCTCGCCGCCGCGCGGGCCCGTGACCAGGACTGGACCCCGCTACGGAGGGCACCGGCAGGCACGGCGGACGGGTGACTGCACGGGCGCGGCCGTCGTCATAGACTTCCGCCGGGGTAGGCGACACCCGGCGGCAACGGCGCCGCCAGCGCCCGCCGGGAGAGGGGTCGGCACAGTGAAGGTCGGAATCCCGCGGGAGGTCAAGAACCACGAGTACCGCGTGGCGATCACCCCGGCAGGCGTCAACGAGCTGGTCCGGGCCGGTCACGAGGCGTACGTGGAGACCGGCGCCGGGCTCGGTTCGTCGATCCCGGACAGCGCGTACACCCGGGCGGGCGCGTCGATCCTGCCCGACCCGGACGACGTCTGGGCCACCGGCGACCTGATCCTCAAGGTCAAGGAGCCGATCGAGTCCGAGTACGACCGGATGCGCCCCGGCCAGGTCCTCTTCACCTACCTGCACCTGGCCGCGTCCCGGGAGTGCACCGAGGCGCTGCTGGCCCGGCAGATCACCGGCATCGCGTACGAGACCGTCGAGCTGGCCGACGGGTCGCTGCCGCTGCTCGCCCCGATGAGCGAGGTGGCCGGCCGGCTCGCCCCGCAGGTCGGCGCGTACCACCTGATGCGCCAGGGCGGCGGGCGCGGCGTGCTCATGGGTGGCGTCTCCGGCGTGTACGCGGCCAAGGTCGTGGTCATCGGCGCCGGCGTCTCCGGCATGAACGCGGCCGCGATCGCGCTCGGCATGCAGGCCGAGGTTCTGCTGCTGGACAAGAACGTCCAGAAGCTGCGCCAGGCCGACGCGATCTACCAGGGCCACCTGCAGACGGTGGCGTCCAACGCGTACGAGGTGGAGCGCGCGGTCCTCGACGCCGACCTGGTGATCGGCGCGGTGCTCGTGCCCGGCGCCAAGGCCCCGACGCTGATCTCCAACGAGCTGGTCTCCCGGATGCAGCCGGGCAGCGTGCTCGTCGACATCTCGATCGACCAGGGCGGCTGCTTCGAGGACTCCCGGCCGACCACCCACGCCGACCCGGTGTACAAGGTGCACGACAGCGTCTTCTACTGCGTGGCGAACATGCCCGGCGCGGTGCCGCACACCTCGACGTACGCGCTGACGAACGTCACCCTGCCGTACGCCCTGGAGCTGGCCAACCACGGCTGGCGCGAGGCGCTGCGCAAGGACCGGGCGTTGGCACTCGGGCTCAACACGCACGACGGCCACGTGACCTACGGTCCGGTCGCGGACGCGCACGGCATGCCCAGCGTGAAGATCGACGAGGTGCTGGCCTGACGCCGGTGTCCCGGGCCGTTCGCGGCTACCTCGACCACCTCACCGTCGAGCGCGGGCTGGCGGCGAACACGCTCGCGTCGTACCGGCGGGATCTGGACCGGTACGCCGGCTTCCTGGCCGGCCGCGGGGTGACCGGGCTGGCGGAGGTGCGCGAGCGCGACGTCGCCGAGTACCTCGCCCGGCTACGCGAGGGCGACCCGGAGCACCCGCCGCTCTCCGCCGCCTCCGCGGCGCGGGCGGTGAGCGCGGTGCGCGGCCTGCACCGGTTCGCGCTCCGCGAAGGACTCTCCACACAGGACCCGGCGCGGGAGGTCAAGCCACCGGTACCGCCGCGCCGGCTGCCGAAGGCCCTCCCGGTGTCCACTGTGGAGCGGCTGCTTGCCGCGCCGGGGGAGGACGGCCCGCTCGCCCTGCGCGACCGGGCGCTGCTGGAGTTCCTGTACTCCACCGGGGCGCGCATCTCCGAGGCGGTCGGCTGCGCGGTCGACGACGTGGACCTCGACGAGGGCACGGTCCTGTTGCACGGCAAGGGCGGCCGGACCCGGTTGGTACCGGTCGGCGGGTACGCGGTGGCCGCGCTGGAGGCCTACCTCGTGCGGGCCCGGCCGGTGCTCGAACCCCGCGGGCCGGTGCTGTTCCTCAACGCGCGCGGCGGTCCGCTGTCCCGGCAGAGCGCGTGGACGATCCTGCGGCGCGCGGCCGCGGGCGCCGGGCTGGATCCCGCCTCGATCTCACCGCACACGCTGCGGCACTCGTACGCGACCCACCTGCTCGACGGTGGCGCCGACGTCCGGGTGGTCCAGGAACTTCTCGGCCACGCCTCAGTAACCACCACGCAGGTCTATACGTTGGTCACCGTGGAGCGGCTGCGGGAGGTCTACGCGACCGCCCATCCGCGGGCGCGGTGAGCTCCCCGGGGGACCGGGTCGTTTTCCGACACGCCGTGCGCGGGCCGGCTTACCGGCTCCCGTGGTGTCGTACAGTCGGGCAAGGGAGTGAACGACCGGGGGCTTAGAGGAGATGACGGGCATCAGCGACCAGGCCGAGGCGTGGACCTCAACGCTCCGAGCGGAGCAGCAGACCGCGCTGGGCTTCGGTGGGGACCTGGGGCCCGCCGATCCGTCGGCGTACACCGTGCGCCGCCCCATTCCCGAGCCGATGCCGACCCACCGGCACGGTCCGTCCCGGATCATCGCGATGGCGAACCAGAAGGGCTGCGTCGGCAAGACCACCACCACGATCAACCTCGGCGCGGCCCTGGCCGAGTACGGGCGCAAGGTCCTGCTCGTCGACTTCGACCCGCAGGGCGCGCTCTCGGTGGGCCTCGGGGTCAACCCGCACAACCTCGAGCTGTCGATCTACAACATGCTCATGCACGACGACGTCACCATCGACGACATCCTGATCAAGACGGACGTCGCCGGCCTGCACCTGCTGCCCGCCAACATCGACCTGTCGGCGGCCGAGATCCAGTTGGTCACCGAGGTGGCCCGGGAGATGGCGCTGGCGCGGCTGCTGCGCCCGGTGCGCAACGAGTACGACTTCATCCTGATCGACTGCCAGCCTTCGCTCGGTCTGCTCGCGATCAACGCGCTGACCGTGGCCCACGGCGTGCTGATCCCGCTGGAGTGCGAGTTCTTCAGCCTGCGGGGTGTGGCGCTGCTGCTCGACACCATCGACAAGGTTCGCGAGCGGCTCAACTTCGACCTGGAGCTGGAAGGCATCCTGGCCACCATGTACGACAGCCGCACCACGCACTGCCGCCAGGTGCTGCAGCGGGTGGTCGAGGCGTTCGGGGACAAGGTGTACCAGACCGTGATCACCAAGACGGTGAAGTTCCCCGAGTCGACCGTCGCCGGTACGCCGATCACCTCGCTCGACCCCGCGTCCTCCGGCGCCCGCAACTACCGCCAGCTCGCGCGCGAGGTCATCGCCGCCCGGGTCGAGCGCGGATAGGGTGCGCTACGGTCATCAGATGACCGCGGAGCCTTCCACCTCGTCGGAGGGCTTCACCGTGCGGCTGGTGAACTTCACCGGCCCGTTCGACCTGCTCCTCCAATTGATCAGCAAGCACAAGCTGGACGTCACCGAGGTCGCGCTGCACCGGGTGACCGACGAGTTCATCGCGTACATCCGGGCCATGGGTGACGCCTGGGACCTCGACGAGGCCAGCGAGTTCCTGGTGATCGCCTCCACCCTGCTCGACCTCAAGGCGGCCCGGCTGCTGCCCGCGGCCGCGGTCGAGGACGAGGAGGACCTCGCCCTGCTGGAGGCGCGCGACCTGCTCTTCGCGCGGCTGCTGCAGTACAAGGCGTTCAAGGAGGCGGCGGCACACATCTCGGCGCTGGAGTCGACCGGAGGCCGCCGCTGGCCGCGGTCCGTGGCGCTGGAGCCGCGCTACGCCGAGGCCCTGCCCGACCTGGTCCTCGGCATCGGTCCGGGGCGCCTGGCCGAGCTGGCCGTCAAGGCGTTCACCCCGCGGCCCGTGCCGGTCGTCTCGATCGAGCACGTGCACCAGGTCCGGGTCAGCGTGCGCGAGCACGCCGCGCTGCTGCGGGAGCGGCTGCTGCTGGCCAGGATCGCGACGTTCCGGTCGCTCTGCGCGGACTGCCGGAACACGCTCGAGGTCGTCGCTCGTTTCCTGGCGCTGCTGGAGCTCTACCGCGAGGGACTGGTCGCGTTCGAACAGATCCAGGCGCTGGGCGAACTCACCGTCCGCTGGACCGCCGCCGACGACGCACCGGTCGAGCTCGACATCGACGAGTACGGCGGAGGCGCCCCCGACGCCCCGCCGGCCCCCTCCGACGAGCCGTCCTCGTCTGGTTCGTCGTCTGGTTCGTCGTCTGGTTCGTTGTCCGTGGGCGAGTCGCCGCTTGATGTAGACGTTGGCCGATCCGCTGGAGGTTCGATCGTTCCAATCCAGATTGATCGACCAACGTCTATGGCAGGAGGAGGTGGCGCGGGTGAACGCTGACGAACGGCCGCACTCGCTGGCCGACCAGGCGGCGGCATGGGTACCGCCGTGGGAACGTGCCCCGGCGCCGCGGGACGCGGGGGTGCCCGACCCGGTCACCGTCGAGCCCGGGTCGGTCGAGGTCCCGCCGGTCGAGGTCGAGCCTGGGCCGGTCGAGCCTGAGCCGGTCGCGGTCGAGCCTGAGCCGGTCGCGATCGACCCGGATCCGGGCCCGGACATCCCCGAGCCGGACCCCGGGCCCGAACCGATCCCCGAGCCACTGCCCGAGCCCGAGCCACCGAAAGAGTCCATTGTGGACCCGGTCCGGGTGCGCGGCGCGCTCGAGGCGATCCTGCTCGTCGTCGACGAGCCGGTCACCGAGGTCGTGCTCGCCCAGGTACTGGAGCAGCCGGCCGATACGGTCGCGCAGGCCCTGGCCGGGCTGGCCGAGGAGTACACCGCGACCGGGCGCGGCTTCGAGCTGCGCAAGATCGCCGGCGGCTGGCGGCTCTACACGCGCGGAGACTTCGCGCCGTACGTGGAGAAGTTCGTCCTCGACGGCCAGCAGGTGCGGCTGACCCAGGCGGCCCTGGAGACCCTCGCCGTCGTCGCGTACAAGCAGCCCGTGACCCGTTCACGCATCTCGGCGATCCGCGGGGTCAACAGCGACGGCGTGATCCGTACCCTCGTCTCCCGCGGCCTCGTCGAGGAGTGCGGTAGCGAACCGGAGACCGGCGCCCACCTGTACCGCACGACCATCCTGTTCCTGGAGAAGCTGGGCCTGGACAGCGTGGAGCAGCTACCGCCGCTGGCGCCGTTCCTGCCCGACGACGTCGACGAGATCGCCGATGCCCCGTCCCGGTGAGCGGCTGCAGAAGGTGCTCGCCGCCGCCGGGGTGGGGTCGCGGCGCGCCTGCGAAGAGCTGATCGCCGCCGGACGGGTCACAGTGGACGGTCGGCGAGCGGAGCTGGGGGACAAGGTCGACCCGGCCGAGGCGGTCATCCACGTCGACCGGGAGCGGGTCGTCACCGACGCCAGGCTTGTCTACCTCGCGATGAACAAACCCCGTGGCGTGGTGTCCACGATGGACGACGAGCGGGGTCGGGAGGCGCTCGCCGAGTACGTGGAGGACATCGAGCAGCGGGTATTCCACGTAGGACGGTTGGACGCCGACAGCGAGGGCCTGCTTCTGCTCACCAACGACGGCAGCCTGGCGCACCGGTTGACGCATCCGTCGTACGGCGTGGCGAAGACGTACCTCGTCGAGGTGAACGGCCCGGTGCCGGCCGCGGTCCGCCGGCAGCTGCTGGCCGGCGTCGAGCTGGAGGACGGGCCCGCGAGGGCCGACGCGGTGAAGATCGTCGACACCTCCGGCGGCCGCGCACTCGTCGAGGTGGTGCTGCACGAGGGCCGCAAGCACATCGTCCGGCGGATGCTGGCCGAAGTCGGGTACCCGGTGCGGCGGCTGATCCGCACCGCGATCGGGCCGGTCACGCTCGGCGGCCTGAAGCCGGGACGGACCCGGCGGTTGAACCGGACCGAGGTGGCGGCCCTGTTCCGGGTGGCGGAGCAGCCGCACCCACGGTGAGCAGCAGGCCGGCGCAGACCACCGCGACACCGGCCACTGTGGACACTGTGCCGGTCTCGCCGAGAACGACTACCCCGAGCAGCGCCGCGGTCAGCGGCTCGGTCAGCGTCAGCGTGGTCGCCATGGCCGGCCGGACCCGGCCGAGCCCGCGCGCCCACAGCAGGTACGGCACCACGGTCGCGACCACGCCCAGGTACCCGGCGACGGCGATGCGCTCGGGCCGGGCGAACCACTGCACCGTCTCCACCGGTGCCGCCACGGCCAGCGCCAGCGCGCCGGCCGCGAACATCACCGCCAGCATCGTCACCGGCGGCACGCCGCGGGCCAGCAGGTGGGCACCGGCCCAGGTGTAGACCGCGTACGCGGCCCCGGCGGCCAGCGCCGAGAGCACCCCGGCCGGGTCGAACCGCAGCGCCCCGCCAGGCAGCAGGAGCAGGCACAACCCGGCGATGACGACGGTGGTCGCGACCAGCCAGCGCCGACCCGGCCGGGCGCCGGTCAGCGCGCCGAGCAGCCCGGCGAAGAGCGGCGCCGACCCGATCGCGGTGAGCGTGCCGACCGCGACGCCGGTTTCGCGTACCCCGAAGAAGAACGCGGGCTGGTAGGCCGCGACGCACGCGGCGCCCAGCGCGGCGTGACGCCGTGCGCCGCTCGGCACGGCGGTGAGCCGCCGGGTGAGCCCGGCCAGCGCGGTGAACAGCGCCGCGGCGACCGCCAGGCGCGCCGCACCAAGACCCCAGGGCGAGTTGGTGTACGGGCTGAGCGCCTGCGCCGTGCCGGTCGTGCCCCACAGGACGCCGGCGGCCATGACGAGGAACGCACCTGAGACTCCCGCGCGGCGATGGTCAAGCGGACCGGGCATGATTGACATGGTCCTCGAGGAGCGTCGCGGAGGTTAACAGGTGAACGGTCAGGGTCGGTGCGTGGTGGCCGTGGACGGGCCGGCGGGCTCGGGTAAGTCCACGGTCTCCCGGCAGCTCGCCGTCCGGCTCGGCGCGAGGTATCTGGATACCGGAGCGATGTACCGCGCGGTGACCTGGGCCGTGCTCGCCGCCGGCGCGGACCCCTCGGACGCCGAGACCGCGGCCAAGATCGCGGCCGACGTCGAGCTGGAGATCTCCACCGACCCGTACCGGCCGGCCGTCTCGGTCGACGGGGTGCGGGTCGACGCCGAGATCCGCGGACCGGACGTGACCGGCGCGGTGTCGGCGGTCTCGGCGGTACCGGAGGTGCGCCGGGTGCTCGTGGCCAAGCAGCGGGAGCTGATCGCGGCGACCGACCGGATCGTGGTCGAGGGCCGGGACATCGGCTCGGTGGTCGCGCCGGATGCGGACCTGAAGGTGTTCCTCACCGCATCGGCAGCCGAGCGCGCGCGGCGGCGCAGCGCCCAGTCCGCGGCGGACGTGGCCGCCACGGCGGCGGACATCGACCGACGGGACGCGTACGACTCGAGCCGCCCGGTCTCGCCGCTGCTGCAGGCTCCGGACGCGGTGGTGCTGGACACCACCGAGCTGGGCATCGACGAGGTCGTCGCGCGCCTGGTTCGGATGGTGCCCGCGTGACCGAGCGGAGCGAGGTCACCTGCTGGCTCGATACGGCGCGGCACGCGCGCATCAACCGTAGGGAGGTGCGCGCGTGACGGATCTCGCTACGTCGGCCGGGGTCGACGCCGGCCCGGCGCCGATCGTCGCCGTGGTCGGGCGCCCCAACGTGGGCAAGTCCACGCTGGTCAACCGGATCCTCGGCCGGCGCCAGGCGGTCGTCGAGGACACGCCGGGCGTGACGCGCGACCGGGTGGCGTACGACGCCAACTGGGCCGGCCGCCGCTTCACGGTGGTGGATACCGGCGGCTGGGAGCCCGACGCCCGGGACCGGGCCGCGGCGATCGCGGCGCAGGCCGAGGCCGCGGTCGCCATGGCGGACGTGGCCCTGTTCGTGGTGGACGCGACGGTCGGCGCCACGGACATCGACGAGGCCGCGGTCAAGATGCTGCGCCGCAGCGCCAAACCGGTGCTGCTGGTGGCCAACAAGGCCGACAACGCGGCGGTGGAGTCGGACTCGGCGACGCTGTGGTCGCTCGGGCTGGGGCAGCCGTACCCGGTGTCCGCCCTACACGGGCGCGGCTCCGGAGACCTGCTGGACGCGGTGCTGGACGCGCTGCCGGAGTTCCCCGCCGAAAGGTACGAGCGCCCGCCCGGCCCGCGCCGCGTCGCTATCGTCGGCCGGCCCAACGTGGGCAAGTCGAGCCTGCTCAACAAGCTGGCCCGGGAGGAGCGGGCGGTGGTCGACCCGGTCGCGGGCACGACCGTCGATCCGGTCGACAGCCTGGCCACGATCGGGGGAGAGACCTGGCTGCTGGTCGACACCGCCGGGCTGCGCAGGCGGGTCGGCCAGGCCAGCGGCACGGAGTACTACGCCTCGCTGCGGACCGCGGCCGCCATCGATGCCGCCGAGGTGGCCATCGTGCTGCTGGACGCGAGCGAGCCGATCAGCGAGCAGGACCAGCGGATCCTGTCGGCGGTCGTGGCCGCCGGGCGGGCCATGGTGCTGGTCTTCAACAAGTGGGACCTTGTCGACGACGATCGGCGGTACCACCTGGAGCGCGAGGTCGACCGGGAGCTGCGCCGGGTGCCGTGGGCGATCCGGGTCAACGTCTCGGCGCGTACCGGCCGGGCGGTGGAGAAGCTGGCCCCCGCGATGCGGGAGGCGCTCGCCTCGTGGGAGAAGCGGGTGCCGACCGGGCAGCTCAACCAGTGGCTGACCGCGCTCGTGCAGGCGACGCCCCATCCGGTACGCGGCGGCCGCGCGCCGCGGGTGCTGTTCGCGACCCAGGCGGGTACGGGCCCGCCGCGGTTCGTGCTGTTCACGACCGGGCCGCTGGACGCGGCGTACGTACGCTTCGTCGAGCGCAAACTGCGTGAGGAGTTCGGCTTCGCCGGCAGCCCGGTCGAGATCGCGGTCCGCCCCCGCAAACGCCAACCCGGCCGCTGATCCTCATCGCGTCCCCCACTGCCTGCTTCCCGATCACGCCAGCTAGCTTCCTAGGACGCCGTACGCGATGTGGCGTGGATGGGACCGGCGGGGCGGTAGCGCGGCGAGTGCGAGGACTGCGTTACGCTTAGGCGGCCGTCGCGCGCCCGGGTTCGGGTTGGCGACGCCGGGACGTGGCGCAGTTTGGTAGCGCACTTGACTGGGGGTCAAGGGGTCGTGGGTTCGAATCCCGCCGTCCCGACGCAGGCCAGAGGGCATATCCCATCGACGGATATTCCCTCTCGCGTTAGTCGGGTGACTATCTGAGTGACTATGGCGCCCCATCGAAGATCCGATCCATGGCGCTCGCACCGCCGAGGAGCACCGGCCGCAGTTGGTGTCGGTAGACGGTCTCGGTAACCGCTGTACCGGAGTGACCGCAAAGGTCGGCGATCTGCTCGACGCTCACGCCGCTGTCGGACAGCAGGGACACGAAGCTGTGCCGCAGCTCGCGCGGTGTCCAATCGGCCGGATCAAGGCCCGCTGCGGCGACGACGAGGCGAAAGGCTCGCAGCACGTTGTGCCGGTCGAGTTCGGTTCCGGCGGTGGAGGCGAAGACGAGACGATCGGCGACAGGCACACCCTGACGCCTATGGTGGGCGGTGAGCGCGGTGACGCACCGGGCCGGTAGGGCAAGGGTGCGACGCGACTTCCTGGTCTTGGTGTCGCCGCCGGCGCGGACAGAACGCCACACCTGGATGGACGGCGGTACCGGCGGATCATTGTCCGGCTTGCCGTGGAGGTCGATATGTGCCCAGGTGAGGGCTCGCAGTTCCTCGGTGCGGGCGCCGGTCAAGAGGGAGACGACGATGTAGGCATGCAGCGAGCTGCGTTCTGCGGCGACCAGGAGCTCCTTGGCCTGGTCGAGGGTGAGCGACTTGGACGGGCGACCGCCTCGACCGGTGGGTACTTCGCAGAGTGCTACCACGTTGCGCTTGACCTTGTCCCGCGCCATGGCCCGATCGACCACACGGTTCAGTAAGGAGTGCAGGAGTCGCAAGGTGCGGGTGCTGAGCGTCTTCGCCTTGGTGGCAAGCCACCGGTCTATGTCGGTCGCGCTCAGGTCGCGCAGCTTCCGGGCGCCAAGCGCCGGGGTGATGTGCACGCGGGCGAGGATCGCATAGTTCTGCTTGGTGCTCTCGGATTGCTTGCCAAGGCCGTGGGCCAGCCAGTCGTTGAGAGCATCGGCCACGGTGAGCCCGTCCTGGACGAGGGCGAGGCCGTCTTCGTAGTCGCGGACCTTTTCGCGCAGCTTGACGTGGGCTTCAGTCTTGGTCTTGCCGCTGCCTTTGCGGACGATGCGTTTGCCGGCCGAGGTATAGCCGACCGTGACTGAGGCGATCCAGCGTTGCCGGGCTTCGTCCCAATGCAGGCCGCCGTCCCCACGGCTTCGGCGTTTGGACATTAGGCAACTCCTTTCACTGTTTCCTGTTCGAGTAGAGCGACGTACTCGGCGATGGCCGATGCGGGAATAAGCCGGGTACGGCCTTCCTTGACGGTGCGCAGCCGGCCGGCGCGGATCTGTTCGTAGATCACGGATCGGCTGAGGCTGAGTACCTTCGTTGCTTCCGAGATGCGGTAGAGCGCCTTGTACGGTGGCGCATCGATAAGGGTTGCGTTCAACGAATCTCCTTTCTGTCCAGTGGGATGAATGTGCAGTTGTGCCGACTCAGCCCGGAAGGGGGGCTGGGCTACACCGGCCGCCGCAGGGGCAGGCTCCGCCGGGCTGGCCGGTGATGGTTGTCCTCTGTGGACTTATCAAGATACGGTGCGGCGCTGGCACTGACGGGTGGGTCAGGCGGCCAGGGCAGCGGGGTGTGTGGTGCGTAGCTGGGTTCCGGTTTCGTGGGCGAGTTCTTCGCGGCCGGTTTCTCGTCGTGAGCGGGCGAGGTCGGCGGAAGTGTTGGCCAGCAAGGCGTCGCCGGTGGTGTGCCAGCCGCTGCCGGCGTAGGTCAGGACGCCGATGGTGAGGGTGGTTTCCTCGCCGGTGTGGTCGGCGGTGCGGATGGTCGGCTCGGTCGGCCGGGTGGTTTCGGCGCGGCGGTAGGTGATGCGCCGCTGGCGCAGGACGCCGAAGCGGGCCACGCCGCGACGGGCTTTGGTGAGGAAGTGGCCGCCGTAGCCGAGGCGGTGTGCCCAGCAGCGCAGTCTGGCGTAGCCGGCGGGTCGTGGCCGGGGCGGGCGAGGTTGGCCGGGCGCTGGTTTGGGGCGGCCGAGCAAGGGCTTTGGGGTGTGGGTGGGTCGGCCCAGGCGCCAGCAGGCGTCGATGAGGCGGGCGGTGTGGTCGCCGTCGGGGTCGGCGTAGTCGCCGATGCGGTCCGCGTGGAGGCGGCCGGAGGTGTGTCCGGTGATCTCGGTGGATTTGGTGGCGTATTTGGCGAGGTAGCCGACGATCTTCTGGTCGGTGAGGGACCCGTCCCCGGCCAGGGTAATGGGTTCCAGGTCGACCTGGTCTCCCCAGCCGATGGGCCAGCCGCCCGGCCGGTCGGGGTGCGGCGGGCTGTCCAGGGTGGTGGTGGTGAAGGCGTGGCGGAGCGCGGCGACCAGGTCCTCGACGCCGATGCCGGCCGGTGGGGGCACGGTGGCGTCGGGGTCGTGGGGGTTGATGCCGTCGAGGCGGATGAAGGCGTGGAAGTGGATGACGGCGCGGCGTTGCATTTCTGCTACCTTGCCGTGGGCCAGCCGGATCGGCGGCTTGCGGCGGCGCCGGCCGGCCTGGTCGACAACCACCAGGAACGGGATCCGGCGCTGGCGGCACAGGTGGGC
>Ga0075419_10000540_pt1 | contig 23931 bp, 21 predicted proteins | sample SoiMetdeltSBSDD3_FD_76900 | JGI IMG/M metagenome (GOLD analysis project Ga0075419, IMG submission 76900) | Bulk soil microbial communities from a Populus tree surrounding site in Tennessee, USA - Soil MetaG P. deltoides SBSDD3 | ecosystem: Environmental > Terrestrial > Soil > Tree plantation... | reverse complement strand
CACTTGTCCAGCGCTTCCGAGAAGGTGTTTGCCTTGGTGGGAATCGCATCGGCGCTCTCGCAAGACGTGGATAAACGGAAAAAGGCGAACCCTGCACGCTCACACTAGTGAGATATAGGCGCGCCACCATTATCGAAGCGGGTGGCACACAGCCCGCCGCTGTCCGTAGCCATTGCTCTACATTGGCAACGGCGAGGCCTAGCTGGGTACGCGGAATTCCGAGCGGTGAGAGTGCAGCCGAAGTTACTTTCCGAACGCTTTCTTCAACAGCGGCTCTATCTCACCTTTGGCCGCCATGGGGTCCAAAATGTCGGTATCGCCATAGAAGGTGCCGTCGATAAAGACTTTCGGAAGCGTGGGCCAATTCGTCATTTTCGTGAGGGCTTCCCGCTTGGCCGGCTGGGAGAGCACGTCGATCACTTCATACGGATAGCCATACTTGTCGAAAAACTGCATCGTTTCACGAGTAAAACCGCACATCGGCATTTGCTTCGTACCCTTGCCGTAAACCACGATCTTGTGGGCGTTCACTTCTTTCTGAATCTCCTCCTCGATCGGATCTCCCATGTTGGCCTCCTTCTAAGCAATCATCAGCGGGTATCAACCCGCTGTTCATGTTCCTCTTTGGTGTTGGCGGTGAGCTCCAGGGCGTGGATACGGCCGTCCTTCATCGGGGCGTCAAGCGCTTGATAGATCAGGCGATGACGATCGAGAAGGTTCTTACCCTGGAAGGCATCAGAGACAATCATGACTTTCAAATGATCCATCGTCCCGGTCTTATCGATCATGGTGACGGCCGCATCTGGCATGGCGCGCCTGATGTACTCCGTCAGCGTCTGTTCTGTGATCACAGGACCTCTTCCCGCCGGTAAGACATCGTCCTCCGACATCACTGAGCTGTGTGCTTGTTGTTTCCTGTTGTCAGGATACCGTAGCAGCTTTCGGAAAGGCAATTCGCCGACATGGCCTGCCATACCATGCGTTTGGATTCACTGCTGAATCCATAGTGATTCAAAATGACATGACTTCTCCATCAGCACCACACGGCCAGCTACACCACGAATCATTGAGAAACGAAGGGATTTCCCAATTGGGTATGCGTTCCGGAACGTTGGTACAGAACTTGTTGAGAAGTCGGATAGAGAGCAAGGACACTGGCCATGCCATTCACGATGATGCCCACGGCAACCACAGTGCTGAGCGGATCTCTCTTGCTGCTGAGACATCCGGCTGGGCGTTGCAGTGGCCGCCCACCTGGTGGTGGATTTCAACCTGCGGTGGTGGATTACCACCGATCTTGCCGTGAATGCTTTCTGTTCATCATGAGTAAATGCCTGAAATGTCAGAGTAGACAGCGGTCACCGCAACGGCATGTCGCTTGCTCTATCACCACGCATCAGCATGAGGATGCGGAACAATAACCTTCATCGGTCCATCAAGGAGGACATCATGGGAGAGTTTACCTCGGGATTTTTTATGGGCGGTCAAGCGACAAACGGGCGGATACTGGTCGTGGATGACGAAGCGGATATTCGCAAGGTCGTCCGCATGACCCTCCAAAAAGCCGGCTATGATGTTCTCGAAGCCGAGAATGGCGAACGCGCCATCGACACCATCAACTCGGGAGAGAACAGGCTGCTGTTGGACATCTTGATTTGCGATATTCGGATGCCAAAGATCAATGGCGTGGAGGCCATCGCCTACTTCCGGGCCAACTATCCCAGGGTGCCCGTGATCGTACTGACCGGATTTCCTGATGCGGACATGGCCACGTCGATGCTTCGGCAGGGTGTCGTCGACTATCTCGTCAAGCCGGTGGAAGGCGAAAAGCTCAGAGAGTCAGTCGCCCGCGCCATGGAACAACGAGAGCTCGCGCACCTCTAGGCTTGCGCATGGGGTATGATGTTCGGGGAGGGCTATTGGCCCTCCCCTTCCATCCCCGGAGCCATGCCGTGCAGCCCGTGACGGACAGTAGGGTGGCAAAGCTTGCACCCACCAAAGTAGCAATCCTCGGAGGCGGGCGCGGGGGAACCGCTCTGCTGGATCTGCTACATCTCATTCCGTCGATTGAAATCGTAGGGATTTCAGATCGCGACCCCGGCGCACCCGGTCTCTTGCGCGCCAGACACCTTCGCATTCCTGTCACCAACCGGATTGAAGATCTCGTGGCTAACCACGGGGTCAACTTGATCATGGATGTCACCGGCGACCCTGCCATGGAACGGTTCATTCATCTCCATAAACAGCCAGACACTCAGGTCCTCAGTGGATCGGCGGCACGGTTGTTGTGGGAGTTGGTGAGCCATGAGGCCAATCTCCAAGCCGAATTGTTCCACGCCGAGAAATTGGCCGGGATAGGATCTTTTGCCGCCGGTATCGCGCACGACATCAACAATCCGCTGCAGCTTATTATGGGGTTGGCGGAAAATCTTATTGAAGAAACCGACCTCAAAGTCGTCCACGAGCAAGCTCGCGACATTATCGAAGGCGTACGGCGGACAAGCGCCATCTGCCGGGATGTGACGCAATATGCCAGAAAGACATCGGCCCGCGACGATACGATGGTCTCGCTCAACAGCCGTCTTGACGAAGCGTTGAAAATCGCCCGCTATGCGGTCAGCTTTCATGACATCACCGTGGACAAGCAGTACGGGGAAGGGGCCGAAGCTAGAGGCAATCCGGATGAGGTTCTTCACCTGTTGGTAAACCTGATTACCAACGCCGTGCAAGCCATGGAAAAAGAGGGAGGAACCTTAACCCTCACCACTCAACCGTCCGATGACACCGTGACGCTGCGGATTGCTGATACCGGGTGCGGAATGGCCTCCGACGTGCTTGGCCAGATTTTTGATCCATTTTTCACGACCAAGGACCCCGGCAGAGGCACAGGCTTAGGGCTCTATAACGTCAAGACTATCGTCACCAAGATGCGCGGAACGATTCATGTGGAAAGTCGCGTCGCCCAGGGAACGACGTTTACGATTACTTTTCCCCCTCTTCTGGAGGATCGGACGTGACGCAGGCGATTCGCCAGGCATCTCCCGCGACGCGAGGATGGAGACTTCAAACCAAACTCATCGTCTCTATGCTCTTGGTGGGCGTTGTTCCTCTCCTCGTTGGCTTGGGCATGGCCTTCTGGCAAGGGTCGAAGGAGATTCACGAAGTCAGCGGAGAAAGTTTCAAAGCGCTGGCCACTGAAGCCGCAAGAAAACTCGACTTACTCGTAGGAGAAGAGATCGCCCGCGCCTCGAGAATCGCGGCTGATCCTATGATTGTCAGGGAGCTCGAGCGGCGACGTGACATGAACCTGAAGCCTGAATCACGTCGCTACCCTCTCAAGCAGGATCTCCAACTCAAGTGGGAGAGCAAGGATCCGGCGACCGTGAAAAGTATTTTGGAAAATCCTGTCGCCAATCTCCTGCGTGAATATTATACCGGTGCGAGGAGCGAGCCGGATGAATTGATCCCGCAGGTGGTGCGTGGTGCCACGAAGATGCTTTTTGTGACGGATACCCAAGGGCATCTCGTGGCTGCGCTGACCGACAGGCCACCGTTCGCCAACGGAGAATTTCTTTGGTGGAAGGGCACGTTCAACAAAGGCATCGGTCAACTCTATATCGAAGACGTGTATTTTGATGAGCTGGCCGACACGTATGCGTTCTCAATCAGCCTTCCTATCATGGACAGTCTCCGCTATGAAGCGGTCGGCGTGATCCATCGGGTGATCGATGCCAAGGAGTTTTTTGGTCCATCCACTCATCCGATCCGGTTTGGAAAGACCGGCCATGTCATGCTGATCGACCATCGAGGGATCGTCGTAAGCTGCCCCATCCTTCCTACGGGAGTCCGGCTCTCGGACGCGAGCATCATTCCCTTGGTCACCCAGAGAGAGTCCGGCTGGACGAACGCACCAAGCGACGGCCATGGAGGACGCTCGTCATCCATTATCGGCTTTTCCCCGCTCCCAGAAACCAGCCGGAATACCAATGGGGCGTTGGAAGTGGGATCATGGCATACGTTTGTCTGGCAATCATCAGATGAGCTTTTCGGCCCCATCAAGCATTTATTCATGTGGATGACGGTTTTCGGCTCGATCGCCGTCGCACTACTGGCGACGCTCGGCTATTTGGCCGCCACGCGCATCGTCACACCGGTTCGGCAGCTGCAACAAGCCGCCCAATCGATCGGCCGGGGAGAACTGCGACAGTCGATAGAGATTAAGACTGGTGATGAGTTGGAAACACTGGCTGAAGAATTCAACCGCATGAACCGGCAATTGGAAGCGGCGTTCACCGGCCTGACCGACCAAGTCACCATGAAGACGCAGGAAGTACAGTATTTGCAACGATCTACCGACCAAATCCTCGATGCAGTACCGACCCCGATTTTAATCGTGGATGATCAGGAGCAGGTGTTGTACGTGAATCGGACCGGACGTGAGGCCTTTGCACTGACAGAGGAATCATCTGCAGGCGCGCGGTTGTTCGACATTCTGCCGGTCGAGGTCACCCAGCAGCAGCAACTGCGGCAGGAACTGTGGAGTCACCAAACCCCCGGCATGGACCCAGGCTTGGCCAGTGAAACACCGGCTGTCGCCGAAAACATCAGAGATCCGCTCGTTCCAGACACGGCGGCTGTCCATGGCAACCGACAGGCGGAACTGCAGCTGGGCGCTCACCTGTACCGCTACGAATGGTTTCGTGTGACCGGCCGACCGGGACACTCCGATCGCGTGGGGCTCGTGCTCCGAGACACGACGGACGAAAGCCGCATGCAGGAGAAGCTGGTACAAGCTGAAAAGTCTGGAAGTCTTGGCATTCTCACCGCGGGAATCGGACACGAATTGAATAACCCCTTGTTCGGCATAATGGGATTAGGAGAAGCACTACAAGATGACTGTGATCCCGTAAGGGTAAAATCCTATGCCCAGGACATCATTCAGCACGGCAAGCGAATGGCGGCCATCATCAGAGATTTTACCGGCATCGCAGCCCGCGAAATATCGGATCAGCGACAGACGGTCCATTTGGAGCGTGAGATCGATCACGCGCTCGCGGCAATCATGGTGGGATTGGACACGTCGCAGTTAACCATCGAGCGCAACTATGCCGGCGACACAGTGGTGCTGGCTCTGCCAGACCAACTGAAGCAGGCATTTTCGAACATCCTGACGAATGCCCTTCATGCAATGAAAAATCAGGGCACGTTGCGGCTGTCGACAACCGTGAGTGAAAAAGCCGTTGTCGCCACTATCGCCGATACCGGTCCTGGCATTCCCAAGCACCATCTCTCGAAGATTTTTGACCCATTCTTCACAACCAAGGGCCAAGGCGAAGGCTCCGGTCTCGGACTGACGGTGGCACGCCGCATCATAAAGAAATTCGGCGGTGACATTCGATTGGAGAGTGTCGAGGGAGCCGGCACGTCCTGCATGATCACGCTGCCGCTCATCGCTCCCGCCTCTTCATCAAAGGAGGCATCATGGACCGCTTCCGAGTCGCGCACTCTACCGCAGGTCTCACGTTCCTAATTCTGGCGGTCTGGTGGGTCACCAGCGCCTATCCCGCCAAAGACGAGTCCAAGACGCCCGGCATCTCCCCAGAAAGGGTTGCGGGTTTCGTGCATGCGGTGCTACAGGCGCACCGCACGATTTACACGACGCACATCGTCAATCGCCTTCAACAAAAAGGAATCGTGATGGCCGTCGAGCATTGGGAGCAGGAGAACGCCTTGCCGCTTCCCGCGCAATTTCTCCAACACTCCGGACGATTGGTGGCCGAAAGCGGGCAAGGGATCCGCTACCGTCTCATCGGTCTCTCACCGATCTACCAGCGCAACGCGCCGGCAACCGAATTCGAGCGGAAGGCGCTGGAAATGCTGAACCGCGCCCCGGAAGCCCCGATTACGGGGATGGTGAGCAGCGGACGCAAACAATATTTTCAGGCGATCTATCCAGACCGTGCCGTCTCCTCCGCCTGCATCACTTGCCATAACACCCATCCCCTGAGCCCTAAACGGGATTTCAAGATCAACGATGTGATGGGGGGCATCGCAATTACGATACCGATCGACTGATGCCGCCCGGTGGCTGACACCAATCTGAGCGCGCAGAACCATGAGCAGGAAAAGCCGGCCTCAAACGCTTGCAGTCATGGGAAAAGAAACCGCCGCTTCGGATAGGTTGGGTCGCAGGATCCTTATTGGCTCGATTCTTCGCCTTGTACGGTGAGTGCGAGACTCAAGATAGCAGCGGATGCTATGAACTGGAGTCTTGGTCAACGACGACCACATGTTTGGCTCTGTGCGACACCAACTCACGGACGGTGCCCGTCAATTTCGGCAGTTCGTCAGGCCAGGCCGCGACTCCCATGTCGGTCGTGCCCTGCATTTTCGCGCCTTCCTCCATCATGAGCACCGGCGAATGCACTTCCCCGACCAGGATCGCGGTCTTTAGCAATTGCACGCGCTCCTTCGCCGTTACGGTGGCCTTAATCCTTCCACTGCTCACAACGGTGCCAGCCATCACAAGACCCTGTACGACGCCGTCTTCGCCGACGATGACTTGACCTTTTGTGTGTATTTCTCCTTCAAGACGGCCGTCGATCCGAACCGTCCCTTCCACCCTGATCTCTCCCTTGAGATGCACGCCCTTCGCCAAGAGCGTGATGTTGTCGTCGCCACCAAATCCGTTCTTTTTCATGCGGTTCCTCCCACTACAGCTCAGCGCCAAGCTTACACCAATCGCACCAGAAGCCCTAGGAGAATGTTGAAACGTTCCTGAGCGGCAAGGTAAAGATGCGCTCGGTAACCCATTAAAGAAACCCAAACCTGTGCCGGAGACGCTCCCAGATGCCGCCGCCGTGCACTTCGCAATACACGGTGGGTTCAGTTCCTTCGATGAAGACTTCCTCCACCTGCTCTGGGCATTGCGAAGTGGCCAATTGTCCGGTCTTGGGATCAATGGCTCGTGCGACAATGCCGGACGGCGGAGTAAACGGACTTGTATGTTCCGGCAGCACCCGCCTCGCGATGTCTATCCATATTGGCAGTGCCGCTTGAGCACCCGTCAGACGGATGGCCCGCTCGTCGTCGAACCCCACCCAGACGCCGATCGCGAGCTCCGAGGTATACCCCACAAACCAGGCGTCACGATAGCCGTCGGTCGTGCCCGTCTTGCCGGCAATTGATCCGGTCAAGCCCAATACTTTCGCTTTCGCAGCCGTCCCTCGCTGTATCACACCCTCAAGCAGCGACGTCACCAGATAAGCGGCCTGTGGAGAGACGCTTTGGCGCCGGTCTGGTGCGGGCGTCCACAGCATGAGCCCCTGCCGATCCGAGATGGCACGTAGACTCGTGGGATGGACCCAAATCCCTCGATTGGCAAGCACGCCGTATGCCGTCACCATGTCGAGCAACGAGACAGCGGGACTGCCCAAGGCGAGCGACAGATCGTGAGTCAGCGCACTTGTCACTCCCAATTGATGGATCAGATCGACGATGGGTTGCGTGCCGACTACCTTCGCCACACGCACTGCCGGCACGTTGAGGGACTGCTCCAACGCGCTTCGCAACGTCACATTCCCTCGAAACTGCCTATCGTAGTTCTGAGGCGCCCATGTCGCACCGTCCGATTCAAAAGTCACGGGTTCGTCCGCCAGCAGGCTGGCCGGTGTCATGTAGGGTGGCGTGCTGGTTCGGCTTGCTTCAAACGCGGCCAGGTAGACAAAAGGCTTAAAGAGCGAGCCGGCTTGTCGCTGAGCTTGCACTGCGCGATTGAACTGACTGACACGGTAGTCCCGCCCGCCGACTAATGCCAAAACCGCACCGGTGGAGGGATCCAGTACCGCCACCGCCCCCTGCAACGGTTGGTCGGATCCTTTAAGTGCTGGATAGGCCCGCTCGAGTCTGGCCAATCCGTTCTCGAGACCTTCCGTCGCAATCTGTTGCAGAATTGCATCGAGCGTGCTATCGATTCGCAGCCCTTCCGGCAACGGGGTGCCGATAGCCTCCTCGACCTGCCGCAGAGCGGTATCGAGAAAATAGGGCGCATCAGCTAACACATCGTCTGGGGGCGCCACCTGAACCGGTTGATTGACGGCGATTTTCCATTCGTCGTCGGTCACATACCCTTGATCGCGTAGCAGACGCAGGACGACGTCGCGACGCTGTTGAGCCAAGGCGCGGTGTTTTGTCGGGGCGAACGTGTTCGGTCCTTTGACCAGTCCCGCGATCATTGCCATTTCGCCTGTGGTGAGCTCATTTAAGCTCTTCCCGAAGTAGCGATGTGCCGCCTCCCCGACCCCATAGATTGAGACGAATCCGGCTTGGCCGAGATAAATCTCATTGAGATAACTTTCGAGAATGTCCTGTTTCCGGTATTTCGTTTCCAGGACGATGGCAGCAAGCGCTTCCTTGACCTTTCGCGCGAATGTCCGTTGAGGCGTATAAAAGAGGTTCTTCGCCAACTGTTGCGTAATCGTGCTGCCGCCCTGCACCACTCCCCCTTTGGTGAGATTTCGCCAGACCGCCCGTCCGATCGCCACCGGATCGATCCCGGGGTGCGAATAGAACCGCCGGTCTTCCACGGCGAGAATGGCTTCAACCAAGCGTGGAGGCATCTGGGCCAAGGGAATCCATTCGCGTACTTGACGCGACGACCCGCGCAACCCACTGATCAGCTCCGGCTCGAGAAAAACGGGGAAGATAGGGGTCCGGTCCGGTTCCGACAGAACCTGTGTAACCACCCCGTCCTCCAACACGAGGATGACCACAGTGGCCTTCACGAATGTTTCAGGTTGCGCGTGCAGAAAAATGGTCAGCGCCTCCGGCGTGAGTTGATAGTCTCCCGGTGAGGCGACCGGTGCCTTCACCGCTCGATAGCCGAGCCGCTGCAATCGTTCGGGCAGGCGTGAGATCTTCAGTGAGAGACCGGTCTTGAGTTGAAAGGGGGCCGTGTACAGCCGCAGCGCCGGGTGATCTTCGCTTCTGGGAAGTTCAAGAAAGGTGGCGAGATACGCCCCGTAAATGAGAAGGCCGGCCATCATCACCACAAGACTTCCGGCCACAAACAGCCCACCACGGAAAAGCCAGGGTGAACGCAGGATGCGAGTCCATGACGGCATCCGGTTAAGCATACGCGAGGCTGCAAGAGAAAGCGATTGATCGCCGCGTGACAGATCGGCTCACAAAGGGCTTATCGTGAGGAAACATCCGGGAAGAAGTATGAGCCGGCGATCATTCCGACCGTGGCCATGAGCAATCCTGCGAGCTGTGGAGGCCAGATGGCGGTACCCACCAGTTCAAAACCCATCCAAGACACCAGGCCCGCTGCGATGGCGCATAGTGCACCTCCGCTCGTGGCGCGCTTCCAGAACAAGCCGGCACTGAGCGGGACAAAGGCCGCCACAAGCGTCACCTTGTAGGTATTCACCACCAATTTGTAGATGCTGGAATCCGAACTGAGCGCAATGGTCAACACCACGAAGGCGAAGCACACGAGCACGACCCGCATGGTGGTCAGGAGTCCCTTCTCATCCATGCGTGGCATCGCGCCTCTGATGACGTTTTCGCTCAGGATGACCGAGGGCGCCAGCAGGGTGGCGCTCGAACAACTCATGACTGCCGAGAGCACCGCTCCGAAAAACATGATCTGGGCAAACACGGGAGTATGCTCGACGATTAACGTCGGCAAAACCAGCTGGAAGTCATGTTCCAGCAATGTCCCAAACTTTGCCGGATCAACCAGCAAGGCAGAATACGCGATGTACATCGGGACGAAGCAAAAGGCAAAGTACAATGCGGCACCCATGAGAGACCCACGAACCGCCGTTCGTTCGTCCTTCGCGCTCGTGATGCGCTGAAACACGTCTTGCTGCGGAATCGAGCCGAGCATCATGGTCACACCGGCACCCACAAAAGAAATCCATGCACTCAGAGAAGCGGGCGGCCAGAACTCGAGCTTGCCCGCCTGAGCCGCGTGGCGGATCACCACCGCGACACCACCGGTAAGATCTCCGACGACACTGGCGATATAGAGCAAGCCACCCACAATCACGGAAAGCTGGACGAAATCCAGAATCGCCACGGAAAACATCCCACCGAATGTCGTATAGGCGAGGACGATGAATGCCCCGATGACCATGCCCAGGGGTTGGCTGACAGCTCCCTCGGTCACCACGTTTAATACGAGCCCCAGTACTTTGAACTGTGCAGCGACCCACCCCAGATACGATGCCACGATGCATAGCGTGCACAGCACTTCCACCCGCCGGTCGTATCGGAGTCGATAATAATCACCGACCGTCAACAGATTGAGCCGGTAGAAGCGAGGCGCAAAGAACAGACCCGCGAGAACGAGACAAAGGCTTGACCCGAATGGATCCGCCACCACGCCCCGCAGCCCTTCTTTGGCGAACGTCGCCGAAATGCCCATGACCGCCTCTGCTCCGAACCAGGTGGCAAAGACGGTTGCCATGACGATGGGCAGGGGTAGACTGCGTCCGGCGATCGCGAAGTCCTTCGTATTGTGGACGCGAGTCGCCGCAAGAAGGCCGATGCTGACTGAAATCAGCAGATAGACACTGACGAAAGTCAGAACCATTCAGGAGTCAATGGTGGTGAGGCTGGAAGCGCAGTGTACCGTTGCTCGAGAAAAGGCGCAACCCAGGATTAATTGTCTTGAGCCCGCCATCGCCGATGGCTTACTGTACGCTCAGGACGACATTTTTGAACGTCCGATTCCCCCAAACAGAAAGGATGTGTGCATGCGCCTCCTGATGACCCTCATTGTGAGCCTGCTCCTCAGCGCCGCCTCAGCCACGCCGGCTCGGGCCGCCGATCCTACGACAGACGAACAGAAGACGTTTTATGCGCTGGGCTTGATCATCAGCCAATCGCTCGCGCCGTTCGCTTTGAGCGAATCCGAGCTGGAGTTCGTGAGAAATGGAATGACTGACGGCGTCCTTAAGAAAACATCCAAGGTCGACCTTTCCGCCTATGGCCCCAAAGTCAATCAGGTCCAGCAAACGCGAGCCGCAGCGGTGGCCGAGAGCGAAAAGAAAGCCGGCGCGGCATTTATCACCAAGGCGTCCGCTGAGTCAGGAGCGAAGAAAACCGAATCCGGGGCGATCCTCACGACGGTGAAGGAAGGAAAAGGCGAACAGCCAAAAGCCACCGATACCGTCAAGGTGCACTATCACGGCACGCTCATCGATGGGACCGTCTTTGATAGCTCAGTCAAACGCGGTGAGCCGGCGACGTTTCCACTGAATCAGGTCATCAAATGCTGGACGGAGGGTCTACAGCTGATGAAGGTCGGCGGCAAGAGCAAGCTGGTCTGCCCATCAGCCATCGCTTACGGCGATCGCGGTTCACCACCGACGATCAAGCCCGGGGCCACGTTGGTTTTTGAAGTGGAATTGCTGGAGATCGTGAAGAAGTAAGCTCCGTTTCGCGTTCTCTCGCCCGGCTGGCTCATCCGCCATCAGCACGAAAGCGGTGAGCTGGCCAGCCGGGCCGTCGACCGCGAAGGCGGTGCGCCGCGCTCATCCAGGCATTGATCAATTCAGGCGTTTGCTCTCCACTCCTCGACCAACATGTCTTGAAAACGACGCGGTCTTTTGCGATTGCGTCGGTGCGACTATCGCTGCCATCATGCACAGCAGTGCGCCGAACCCGGCGGCCAGCATGTCTTTTTGGGCATCCCATTCATCTCCTTGCGTCCCCAGATAGGCAGCGCCCAATTCGGGGCTGACGATCTGTGCGACGATCGCTTCCACAATCTCAAAGAAGCCGCTTTGAGCGAGCATGCCACTGAGCGGCAAGTAGTAGGACCAGAAGCCCTTTACACCGGCCAACCGGACCAAAATCTCGCGCAAGGGATAGGCGAGGAACAATCCGTACGCGAAGTGGACCACCCGATCGAACGGATTGCGGGACAGTCCGAATCCATGTTGTAACCAGAATCCCAACGGGACTTCCGCATACGTGTAATGCGCACCCACAGCATGGAGGCTTAAAAAGGCCGTAATGAGGAGGTACGACGGTGTTGAGAATTGAAACCGACGGTACGTGACTACCAGGGTCGCGACAGCGGCGAGCGCTAAGAGGTTTTCAAGCAGCCAGTCTTGCCGATCGCGGGGAGCAATGGCCAGTGCGGTCCAGAGCAAGCCATACCAGGCCAACAGCCCATACAGGAGCGTCGTCTTCTTCACCACAGAAGTTCCTGTTACTTACGATTCGAGTCGGGCGAGCGGGCGTGAAGCAGCGGAACGTTGCTTCCTCCAGAGGAATAAGAGGACCATGCACAGTAATGCTCCGTACATCGCCGCCGCCATATCTTTCTGAGCATCCCATGCGTCACCCTGAGAGCCCAAGTAGGTGATGCCCAGCTCAGGGTGGACCGCTTGCGCGACCCACGATTCGATGATTTCCCAGAGACCACTGAGCCCCAGGACGGTCATGACGGGCAGATAGTACAGCAGCCACCCGCGTAGCGGAATCGTCAGGCGAAACAGTTCTTGAATGGGATAGGTCAGCAAGAAACCGAAACAGAAATGGACGACACGGTCATACTGATTCCGTCCGAGCGGAACCGCCTGTTCGAACCAGGCTCCCGCCGGGACCTGCGCATAAGTGTAATGGACGCCGACTGTGTGCAGTGTCAGAAAGCCCGTGATTAATACATACGATATCGGTGAAAGCGGCAGGCAGCGATAGGTGCCAACGAGCAGCAACACGAGAAGACCGGGCAGGATGCTCGACAGCATCCAGAATTGTCGATCAGCCGGCTTATAGGCCGTCCAGAGCGAAAGAGCCACATACCAAAGCAGGAGCCCTAGGAGGAACCGCTTATTCTGAGTGACCCCAGGCCTCTCCGACGCTGATACAGGTGCTGTGAACATGACAATGAATGTTACAGCGTGCTCGGAGTTCATGCAACCCAGGATCTGACTTCCTGGCGGGAAGGGCGCAGGGCCTTGAATGGTTAATCGAAGGCGATAGGTCTCGCACGCCGCTATAGATGGTGGGTCAGTGCATACCGAATAAGAGCGGACGTCGTCTTCAATTGGAGTTTCGACAGCAGTCGCATTCGATAAGTACTTACCGTTTTCACGCTCAGATCGAGGGCCACAGCAATTTCAGTGACCGATTTCCCGCCACCGATCATTGAGAGCACTTGCAGTTCCCGATCCGACAGCAACGTGTGAAGCGGCTTGCCTCCGGACTGTACGGGCATGGCTTCGAGCCGCTGCGCCAGCGAAGGTGTCACATACTGCCGTCCTGCCAGGACGGTCTTAATCGCTGTATCAAGTTCTTGTGGTGCCGTATCCTTGGTGACATAAGCGGACGCGCCGCTTTTCAACGCGCGAACGGCATACTGCTCCTCAGGATGAAAACTGAGTACGACGATGGGCAGAGCAGGTCGGAGTGTTTTTATTTTTTTGAGGACATCGAGTCCATTGGTATCCGGGAGATTGATATCGAGTACCACGAGATCCCAGGCGGTCTGCTGTACCTTCGAAAGCGCGTCTTGACCGGTCCCGGCTTCCGTCACATCGAGTTGATGGAAGGCGTCCAGCAGCATCTGCCTGAGCCCGACTCTGACGATGGCATGATCGTCAACGAGAAGGATCTTGAGCTTGACGCCTTGCTGATCAGGTAATTCAATCGACTGCGACTGCGGGAGCGAAGCGGGTTGGTTGGTCAACATCAGGGTGGAGTTCCATGGATGGTCAATCGGACTGTCTCGGGCGACACTTTAGCGAAATCCGACTAGAAAGTGAACACCACAATTTTGCGTGTAAGTTATCTCCTACAGCGTTTCGTGTAGGGACTGATAGAGCATTCAGCGCCGTTCTTCTTTGGACACTGGCACAGGGTCGCTCTTCATTGGTAGCGACAAGGTGACTTCCGTGCCTGCACCGGGAGAACTCACAATTGAAACACTGCCGCCGACGAGTTGGACTCGTTCCTGCAACCCCCGTAGACCCAGCGAGCGGCCCTGTTTCCACTGGTCCGGCGTGAACCCACGCCCGTCATCCCCGACGGTCAACACCATCTGACCTTCTGCCGCCGTCAATCGCATTGAGGCCTTCGATGCCTGGGCATGCCGCATGACGTTCGTCAGTAACTCCTGCGCCCCGCGGAACACGGTGGTGGCCAATGCCAAATCAGTCGACACATCCCGAGCGGATGAGTCGATCATCAGATCGCACGGCCAGCCCGTTCGTTCTTGAAACGAGGCGGCCAGCCATTCCAACGCCGCAACCAGGCCGAGGTCGTCTAGCACGCCAGGCCTCAACGACGCGGCCGTTGCCCGAACGGACTTGATCAGTCCGTCAATGGCCTGAGACATGCCCATCGTCTTCGCTTTGATGCCAGCGGCATCAGGCACCTTGTTCACACGAGAGATTTCCTTGGTCAGCCAGGCCACATCAAACTTCAAGCCGGTGAGGGCCTGGCCGAACTCATCATGCAGCTCGCGCGCCAAGCGCCGTCGCTCAATCTCCTCCGCCTCAGTCAATCGGCCTGTCAGGTCTCGAAGCTGCTCATAGGCCTCCTTCAGCGCCCGTTCGGCCTGCTTGCGCTCGCTGATGTCACGGAGAAACGCGCTAAACACCTTCCGGCCTTCGATCGTCAAGGCGGTGACGGAGAGCTCAATGGGAAATTCGCTTCCATCCTTATGCAGCGCAGAGAGTTCGACCCGTCTGTTAAGGATTCGCCCAGTGCCCGAAGATAGAAATTGCTGCAGTCCGTTGCTGTGAGCGTCGCGGTATCGCGGCGGCAGGATCGTGTCGCTCAACAATTTGCCGCTGATTTCACGTTCCTGATACCCGAAGATTGCCGCCGCTTGTGAATTCCAACCGGTAATGATTCCCCATTCATCCATGGTGATGACAGCGTCCAATGCTGACTCGACGATGGCCCGCGTCCGTGTTTCGCTGGCCTGCAACGCCGCTACGGCTTGCTTCCGCGCAATAGACGCCGCAAGGCCGTTACATACGGACTCAAGCGTTTGACGGACTGGCTCCGAAATGACCTCGCAGCTGAACAGGCCCAGAACCCCAAATACCCGGCCTTCAACCATCAAGGCAAATCCGGCAAACGCCTGGAGTCCATGCTCACGCATCCAATCCTTGTTCGGCAACCGATCGTCATGCAGCACGTCATTGGTAAAAAGTGCCCCGTCACCTTGGGCGATGCGGCCGATCTTGAGTGCTCCCAGTGGGACACGACGATATTCCCCATTCAGATTAGTCGATAGCCCCGAACTCGCATGCAAATGCAGACACATCGTGCGGTCGAGACATGACGGCGCCTTGTAACACTCCGCGCAGAGATCTCCGGGCTTGAGCAGCCACACACGGGTGAACGCTGCGCCCAAATGCTCCACGGCGGCATCGGTGCAGCGTTGGAGCAGGCAGTCCAGCGGCTCATCATGGTTCAACAGGAGACTGACCTCGGCAGCAAAGGCGGCACATTTGGCACGTTCCTGGAGCGCCTGCTCGGCCATTTTTCGCGCGGTGATGTCGCGGGCGATGGCCTCCACCCCGACGAGCTGCCCCTCCACCAGACGCAATCGTACATGCTGGCCAAACCAGACTTCTTCCGCTGTCTTGGTCATGGCAGGAAACTCATAATAGGTGCTGGGCACTTGAGCCAACAGCTGGTCTTTGTAAAACTGCTGCGCCCGTTCCCGAGCATCCTCGCGAATGAGTTCGAGGTAGTGCTTACCCAGCAATTCCTGCTCCTCGTAGCCCATGATGGCGCAGGCAGCAGCATTGACGAACGTAAACCGGCCGTCTACTCCGGCTGTGTAGATGATGTCGGTCGCTTGAGACACAAGAGAACTGTAGCGTGCTTCGGATTCGCCTAACGCTTCTTCCGTCCGCTTGCGGGAGGTCATGTCGATTTCAATGCCGGCCATTCGAACCGCCGCGCCATGAATGCTGCGCTCGATGACGCGTCCCCTGCTCAAGATCCAGGTCCATTCATTGGCACGCGTGTGCACACGCATCTCCGCCTCAAATTCTGGTGTCTCGCCGCGAAGACAGGCATTGAGATTCATTTCAACCATGGAACGATCGTCGGCATGAATCCCGTTCAAAAGAGAAGAAATGTGCGGCGCCAGTTCATGGACGGCAAACCCTCTCAGCTGCGCCCACCGCTCGTTGAACGACACTTCCCCGGTGGCAATCTGCCAATCCCACGAAGCCAAACCCGCCCCGTGGAACGCCATTTCGAGCCGCTCCTGACTGGCTCGTAGCGCAGCGGTACGCTCGGCCACCCGCCGCTCCAGCTCGTGGTGGGCTCGTTGCAACGCCTCTTCCGCTCGTTTCCGTTCGGTAATGTCATCGGCGATGCCGGCGATCCGACAGACTGATCCGGAACTATCTTGGATGGGAAAGGCCCGATCACGTATCCATCGCATCGAGCCGTCAGGCCTGATGATGCGATACTCCTCATCGTAAGTCCCCCTCATCTGTTTCGCGAGCGCGGCCTCCAAGACACGTTGCCGGTCGTCGGGATGGATCGCCTCCAGCCAAGATCGCGGAGAACGATAGAGGCTTTCGCATGAGCGGCCCCAGATAGATTCATATCCCGGACTCACATAGAGGACGGCATTCTTTGCCGTATCGCTCAGCCAAAACACCTCTTGTATATGCTCGGTGACCTGCCGGAAGTGCTCCTCAGTTTCCCGCAACGCTGACTCAATTTTGTTGCGCTCCGTGATATCAACCGCCACCCCTCCAATCAGTGCCAGGTTCCCTTCCTCGTCGACGATCGGAAACTTGCTCACCAGACTTTGATGTGGCCCATCCTTGTAGGGAGCGACCTCGACTGCCACCATCGCCTTGGCGGTGGCCCTCACCTGTGCATCGTTGGCTTGGAACTGGGCGGCAGTGTCATCCGGCAGAATTTCAGAATCCGTCTTATCTCGCCAATCCGCCAAACGGACGCCGAAAGCATGGGAAAAGGCATCATTGAAATACAGATACCGGCCCTGTAAGTCTTTCATCCAGGCAAGAGCCGGCAGATGGGTCATGAATGCAGCGAAGAGTCGGTCACTTTGCCGCCTTGCCTGATCAGCCTCATTCATCCGATGGGCGGTCCCCCAGAGGAGGGCAGCCAATGTCACTGTCGCTGTTGTGGCGAAAATGGCCACACCCATGTCGCTGCCATACCACCCTTGGCGCTCCCCATAGAGCCGGATCCATCCGATCGCCGGCAGGATCACGAAGACACCGGGTAGCACGCGTCTCAGCATGTACCCGCCGGCTTGATGACTATTGATCACGGACATGAGTCCCTTGGCCGGATCCAAGGCCAATGCGCCTGCGCCGACCAGCATGAGAGTCAGGGCGCTATGCAGGGCCATAGGCGTGTACGGACCAACTCCATAAAGGAATCGTTCGTGGTAGAGATACCCAAGAAAGGCCAGGAACGCCAAAAAGATTGCGCCCAACGAGCATCCATCGCTCAGCCCTACAAGACGGCCGGATGAAAGGATCTTTAAGGCAAGCGCAAAACCAACCATCAGAAAGCAAACGGCTGTGTTGATGCCCATTCGCCCTGGTATCCATGGCCCAACCGTCTCAAGCGGCTCGTGAAACACCCACTGATCGAGCCCCAGATCGACCATGAGAAGATATTCAAGGCCGGTGGCCAGGCCGATGATCGCGGTCACCGCAGCAGCTCCGCCAGCAACGTACCTCACGTGCCGTTGATGCGTTCTTACCGATGCAGCCAACAAGGAGATCCCTAAGAAGACAAACGCAATCGCTGCATTCGGCATCATGGGAACCAAACCGGCAGCTAGGCTCTTAAGATCCGTGCTGTTCGCGGCCCAGCCAAAGAGCACGACCACGCCCACTTCAAGCGACAGGAGGCCCGCCAATGGAGGGAGAGGGTGTACGAAACGCGAACGAAGTGCCGTCAAAAGAGTCACATCAACTCGCGTATCAGAGGTTGGCGAAGGATGAAAGGAAACATTGAGATTGTCAAGATAAGGGTCCTTCTGTAGGTACCTATATGACAGGTACTTGAACATCCATGACAAATCTCTGCCTCCGCAGTCCTTAGCCATATTGCGATTTACTCCGCGCCTGAATCACCATAGATATCCGCTCTGAAAACAGGCCCGGGCATCCTGTCGATTTTGACGACCCACGACGACTATGTTCTGTGAGAACATTCATCCCCCCACATCGGAGGCAGTTATGAAATATATGTGTCTGGTCTATGTCGAGGAGGCGATTCTCAAGGCAATGCCGAAGCAAGAACGGCAATCACTCTCGGATGAATCGATGGCCTACTGTGACAATCTGATAAAAACGGGACAGTGTCTTGCTGCCTCACCCCTTCACCCTGTTGAGACTGCTGCAACGGTACGCGTTCGCAACGGTAAGGCCTCGACCACCGACGGCCCCTTTGCCGAGACGAAGGAGCAGCTGGGTGGTTTTTTTCTGCTTAATGTGCGGGATCTGAACGATGCGATTCGGATGGCATCGATGTTTCCCGCGGCCCGCTATGGCAGCATTGAGGTGCGGCCCATGAAAGAGGACGGCTGTGCCTGAACGAAGCGACAGTGGCACTCGACGAAGGTATCGGCGTCATCATCCTCCACAGGAATGAAAAGGAGTCACCTATGAGCCGTGTACGGGTTTTGGTGGGAACGAAGAAAGGCGCATTTATATTGACGGCGGACGGCAAGCGAAAACAGTGGGACATCAACGGCCCGCATTTTGCCGGTTGGGAAATGTACCACCTCAAGGGATCGTGTGCCGATCCGAATCGGCTGTATGCCTCTCAGACCAGCAGCTGGTTCGGGCAGATCATTCAGCGCTCCAATGACGGTGGCAAAACATGGGAGACGCCCGGCGGTGAGAAGATGCCAGGTCCCTATGACCCTCCCGGAGGACTCAGTAACAAGTTTGTCTACGACACGTCCGCTGAATCCGGCAAACCTCTTACGACGCATCAGTGGTATGACGGAACCCAACGGCCATGGGAGTTCAAGCGCGTCTGGCACCTCGAACCCTCGCTGACCGAGCCTGACACCGTCTACGCCGGCGTTGAGGACGCGGCCATGTTTCGCTCGACCGACGGGGGGAAGTCGTGGCACGAGCTGGCGAGTTTGCGCAGCACAAAAGGTGAACTCTGGCAACCGGGCGCAGGCGGCATGTGCCTGCACACCATCATCCTGGATCCCAATAACGCACAAAGGATGTTCATTGCCATTTCAGCCGCCGGCGTATTCAGAACCGATGATGCGGGCAGCACCTGGCGCCCGGTGAACCGCGGCCTGAAATCGCAGTACGAGCTGCCCGATCCCGACGCGGAAGTCGGCCACTGTGTGCACAACATCGCGATGCATCCTTCGCGTCCTCACGTGCTCTTCATGCAAAAGCACTGGGACGTCATGCGAAGCGATGATGCCGGAGAATCCTGGCACGAGGTGAGCGGGAATCTGCCGACGGACTTTGGTTTCCCCATCGCCGTGCATGCGCATGAACCGGATACGGTGTACGTGGTACCGATCAAGAGTGATTCGGAGCACTTTCCACCGGAGGGGAAACTGCGGGTGTATCGGAGTCGTTCAGGCGGCAATGAATGGGACGCGCTCACAAAGGGTCTCCCGCAGCGTGATTGCTATGTCAACGTCTTACGCGACGCCATGGCTGTGGATTCACTCGATCCCTGCGGGTTGTATTTCGGCACCACCGGCGGGCAGGTTTATGGATCTGCCGATGGCGGCGACACATGGGAGCCTCTTGTCCGGGATCTTCCGGCGGTTCTCTCAGTGGAGGTTCAGACACTGTAACCTGATGCTCGGGTCTGAGCAGCCGCGGCAAAGATCTTGAAGAGCCCGGCTAATTCTGTTTATAAGCAGTAACCGGGTCGTGCAGACAATGATACGAGTCGTCTTACCGGCACATTTACGAACATTGGCACGCGTCGCCGGGGAGGTCACCGTCGAAGTCCATGGACCGGTGACACAGCGCTCGGTTCTGGACGCGGTTGAGGCCACGTATCCGATGCTGAGCGGAACCATTCGAGACCACGTCACAAAACGGCGGCGGGCCTTTGTGAGGTTCTTCGCATGTGAGCAGGACCTTTCGCACGACTCGCCGGACGCCTTACTGCCCGATGCGGTAGCCACAGGCGCAGAGCCTTTGTTGATCGTTGGCGCCATGGCAGGCGGCTAGTCGTCCATAGCAACCCCCTCTCCGACACATAGGCCCAGGACACATGAGCGAAGACGCGATGCATAGTGTGCGTGAGACGATCAACGAAATGTATGGTGCGGAGTCGCGCCGGGTACTCGCCACTCTGATCCGCATCCTTGGCGATTTTGACCTGGCTGAGGAGGCCTTACATGAAGCCTTCGCTGCCGCAATTGAACAATGGCCTCGTGACGGCCTGCCTGCCAACCCGAGGGCCTGGCTCGTGTCGGCCGGCCGATTCAAGGCGATCGACGCGATGCGGCGCCGCTCCCGCTACGATGCGACGTTGAGCGAATATGCGAGAGAGCACGCTAGTCTTGTCACTGAAAGCGCTGAACCGGACGATCAGGACATCGACGACGACCGCTTACGGCTGATCTTTACCTGCTGCCACCCTGCCCTGTCTCCGGAGGCACAAATTCCCCTGACGCTCCGCGAAGTCTGCGGTCTCACAACGGAAGAAATCGCCCATGCCTTCCTCACCAAGCCCGCCACGATTGCTCAAAGGATCGTCAGGGCAAAAGCCAAAATACGCGACGCTCGCATACCCTACGAAGTACCGGAGCCATCCCGACTGCCCGAACGGCTTGATGCCGTCCTACGCGTCATCTATCTCGTATTTAATGAAGGCTACTCCGCATCCTCCGGCGACGTCGTGACACGCGCGGAAGTCTCGGGTGAAGCCATCCGCCTGGGGCGGCTACTTGTCGAGTTGCTGCCCGAAGTAGAAACGAGGGGCTTGCTCGCGCTCATGCTGTTACACGAATCACGACGGGCCGCGCGTACATCCGCTGATGGCAACCTCATTTTATTGGAGCATCAGGACCGTTCGCTCTGGCGCCAGGATCTTATTACCGAAGGACTGGCTTTGGTCACACGGGCGCTATCCACGCAACGTATCGGGCCCTATTCGATCCAAGCGGCGATTGCCGCCGTGCACGCCGAAGCGACAGAGGCTGACAAGACCGATTGGGCTGAAATTGTTGGACTCTATGACGTGCTCACACGAATTGAGCCCTCTCCGATCGTGGAACTGAATAGGGCCGTCGCGGTGGCAATGCGGGATGGCCCCCTTGCCGGTCTTGCGCTCATTGAAGACATCTTGAATCGGGGTGACCTGACTGAATACCACCTGGCCCACGCCGCCCGCGCTGACATGTGCCGTCGTCTCGGACAACATGCCGAAGCGCGGGCCTTTTACAAAAGGGCCCTCGCGCTCACCAAGCAGGAGCCAGAACGGCGCTTCCTGGAACAACGGCTCAGCGCGTTAGATTGAATACCGTCGCATGGTCAGGAAAGAGCAGGAACACTCACCGCCTTTCGGAGGGTTGCGAGCACTGTCGATTTTTCCTGCTCCCGACGACTATCTTGTAAGTCACGGGTCAACTGACGAACAACGGGAGGGATCGCATGAAATACATGCTGCTCGTCTTCCACAATGAACGGCGCTTTACAGAACTGGGCGAATCGACACATGCCAACATGCTGGATGAGTCAATCCAACTCGCACATCAGTTCACCTCAAAAGGCCAGTATCTGGCTGCGCCGCTGCAACCTACGTCAACGGCTACATGTGTCAGGGTCCGAGACCATAAGCACATCGTGACTGACGGTCCTTATGCAGAAACGCATGAGCAGCTCGCGGGGTACTTTCTCATCGACGTGAAGAATCTGGACGAAGCGATCACTGTCGCGGCCCGCGTGCCTGGTGCCCGCATCGGCACAGTGGAAATCCGGCCCATCAGAGATGTCCCCGGCCTGCCAACTGTCCGCTAGGATATTTAATCCCTAGTTGCGGAGCCAAGGAGCATTGGATGCCAAAAACAACCACACCCTGTTTATGGTAGGTCTCATGGCAAATCGTCACGACCCTCCTGCTGGAGATGATGTAAGACTCCACTCCCGAGAGGACGGATCGGGTGATGTAAGCCGTGTTTCAGATGAAGAAAATCGAGATCAGGACGTTACAGTCAGCCTAGCGTGTCTAGGTCTTGTTCGAGGTGTGCTTCCGTGGCAGATTTGTTTCCGTCGATTTTGACTGCTTCGTTCGACTAGCATGAGAAGCCCCGAAACGGGATAAGAACTTACGAGAAAGGAGTTTCCGGTATGCGTTTCATGATCATCGTCAAAGCCACCAAGGAGTCGGAATCCGGTGTGATGCCCAGTGAAAAGCTGCTGGCCGAGATGGGAAAATTCAACGAGGAACTGGCGAAGGCCGGTATCTTGCTCGCCGGTGAAGGGCTTCAGGCAAGCTCAAAGGGGGCACGAGTCAAGTTTTCGGGGAGCACGCGCACGGTCAGTGACGGGCCGTTTGCCGAGACCAAGGAGCTGATCGCAGGGTTCTGGCTGTGGAAAGTCAACTCCAAGGAAGAGGCGATCGAATGGGTCAAACGCTGCCCTAACCCGCACAATGAAGACAGCGAGATCGAGATTCGCCAAGTATTCGAGGCGGAAGATTTCGGCGCAGACTTTACGCCGGAACTTCGAGAGCAGGAAAACCGCGTTCGGGCGCAAGCCGCCAAGACACGGTAAGCCTTAAGCTCCCCTTTATCGAAATGGCGGTCGTCATCCTGATCGGGTGACGGTTTGTCGCTGTCGCGATGACGGACAATACGCCGCATCGAGGGGTCGGCCACGATCAAGGCGTCGCCGGAACGAATTGTTCGTTCATTACGAACGAAGTGAGTCTCTTTCTCAGCATGGAGAAGATGGGTCGGTCGACCGTTCGAACGAAGGGTCGGCCAATCTGAACATCGTGAGTGAGCAAGAGGGCTGATTGGCCCTTTTCCATTTGGCAGCAATCGTTTAACCAGGAGGTCTGTATGCATTTCTCGTTCAGCATTCTCGTGGCTCTCTTCGTGCTTTCCTTCGCATCTCCCATCTTGGCAAAGGACAAGAAATCAGAAAAGCCGATGGACCAGCAGGCCATGATGGAACTATGGAAAAAAATGGCTATGCCAGGCGAGCCGCATAAGCTATTCGCAACCTTGGCGGGCAGTTGGACCACCGCGAGCAAGGAATGGATGGAGCCGGGCAAGCCGCCGACGGAATCCACCGGAACCGCCGAGATCAAGATGCTGCTCGACGGGCGCTTTCTCTACCAGGAATACAATTCGCAAATGTTGGGTCAACCCTTCTCAGGGATCGGAATCGACGCATACGACAACATGGCCAAGAAATATGTGACGGCCTGGATGGATTCAATGGGCACTGGGATATTCATCATGGAAGGAACGGCGAGCGCCGACGGGAAAACCATCACGCTGAAAGGCTCGCATGCGGAGCCGAACGGAGGAAAGATGACGCACCGGGCAGTGTGGAAGATCGTCGATGACAACCACCAGACGTTCGATATGTACGGGGCTCATCACGGCGGCAAGGAAACGAAGATGATGGAAATCGTATACACCCGAAAACCCTAGCTCAGGACGGAGGGGAACATCCAAGCAGGTAAGGAACTCGAGGCGAAGTAAGCGATCGCAAGGCCAGATATGGGGGGGGGAGCCCTGCCAGGGAACACGAGGCGGGGCATCCTCTGCATGAAGGACGACTGCACACACCGATCTTGGATTACCCGAGTCATGAGTGAGTGCATGCTAGCGATTGGAGGGTGCGGTGTTTCGACTCGCCGTAAAGGAGGTTCGCATGGCCCGCTATGTCGATGGATACGTTCTGCCCATCCCTCGAACACAGTTGCAAGTCT
>Ga0075419_10000539_pt1 | contig 23933 bp, 21 predicted proteins | sample SoiMetdeltSBSDD3_FD_76900 | JGI IMG/M metagenome (GOLD analysis project Ga0075419, IMG submission 76900) | Bulk soil microbial communities from a Populus tree surrounding site in Tennessee, USA - Soil MetaG P. deltoides SBSDD3 | ecosystem: Environmental > Terrestrial > Soil > Tree plantation... | reverse complement strand
TGGTCGTAGAACTCCAGGTCCAGGTGGTGGGCTTGGACGTAGTTGAGGATGAACAGCGTGGGCACGGTGCCGGGGAACTTGCCGAAGGTGTCGAAGATGTACTGGGCCTGCAGGGCCACGCAGGCCTTGAACGCCTGGTCGTGGACCTGGGCGCTGCCGCGGACGCCGGGGCTGTCGGTCCAGGCGCCGGGGGTGTCGGGGTGGAAGGGGCCGCCGGGGCCGAACTTGCGCTCGGCAAAGGCCTCCACCGCCGCGGCCAGGTCGGGGTAGTACGGTGGGCAGTAGCCCTCGAACACGCCGGGGCGGCCGGTGGGGTTGGGGGTGGACCAGCGCTGGTCGCTGTCGTAGCGGAACCCGAGGCCGGGGACCTCGGGGTTGCCGGAGGCGCCCAACATGGAGAAGCGGTCGATGCCGTCGAACATCCAGCCGCCCAGCCCCATGGCCTGCAGCAGCAGCACCCCGGCATAGCAGGCGCTGGCCAGCTCGGCGGTGGCCTCGGTGAGCGCGTACTGCTCGGTGAAGGTGAGCGGGAACGGCTCTTCGACATCGACGAGGCCGCCGAACTGCTCGAGCCCGGGGATCTTGCGGTTGTTGACGTCGTCGTAGATGGCGTAGCCGTTCTGGGCGAAGAAGCACAGGATGGCCAGCAGGTGCTGGGCGATGTCGGCCACCGGGATGACCAGCAGCGACCCGGGCACGTTCACGCACCAGGTGTTGTGGCCCTCCAGATACGGCTCCTCGGCCGGAAGGTACAGCCGCCGGTCCGACAGCTGGCGGAGCCGGTGGCGGTGGCGTTCGACCATCAGCTCGGGCGTGACCTGCTCGGCGGCCGGGTCGACCAGCGCGCCGGCGTCGCGGGTCGGGAAGAACCACAGCCCGGAGTCGTCGGTGAAGAACAGCTCGGCGGTGTGGAAGCCGGCCGCCGAGGGGAAGGTGCGCCCGGCGGCCCCGGCGGCGTAGTTGGAGATATGGGGGGCATAGCGGGCGTGGCGGGTGATCGAGTAGTGCCAGCCGGTGGTCCCGCCCATCGCGCTCAACACCAGCAGCCGCTCCAGGTCGCTGAGCGGGACCGGCTGGTGCCTGGACTTGTAGGCCAGGGGACCGTCGGGGATCTCATCGCCCAGGGCGAACCGGCGCGAACGACGGCCGAACAACGCCTCCACCAGCGGAAAGGCAGCCAGCTCGCGCAGCCCCTTGGGCTGGGCGGCGGCCGACCTCGGGGTCGTGGCAGCCATGGATGTACGCCTTTCTCTCCGGCGGGTGCGGGGGTTGGCCCATGCCGTCGTGGCGACGGCTGGCCGTCCGGTCAGGCCCGGCGGGAGGGGGGAGCGCGGGGCCGGGGGGCGAGGAGCCGGCCGTCCAGGCGCCTGGAGCGGGCGACCCGGTCCGGCCGGGTGGTGGCCACCAGGGCGCCGGCCGGCGTGGCGGCCGGCATGGCGACCGACGCGAGTCCCGGTCGGTTGCGCTGACCGTGGCGGGCGGCCGCCCGCACCAGCGGCAGCCGGCCGCCGAGCATGCCGTGCCGCTGCGGAGTGAGGTGCGCCGCCGCCAGCTGCCCCGGTGGCGCGCCGGTCCTCCCTGGCCGGGCGCTGGCCCCACTCCCGAGCAGCACCAGCGCAATCGCCAGGGGCATCACAACCCGGCCGGCAGGCGACAGGAGGGAGCCGTCCGTCACAGCGACCACCATAACCCAACATGCCCGCCGGCGCGGGTCACGGGTCTCGAGGTGACGGTGCGGATCGTGGGCCGTGGCGCCGGCACCCGACAGGGGCCTGCCGGCGTTACTGGCCCATGATCGGCGGATGGCTGACTACCGACGTGCCCAACGTCAGGTCAGGACAGCCCGGGAGGCGGTTCATCACCTTGACTGAGCCACGGGCCGGCGAAGCGGCCACCGAGGGTGGGGCGGCGGTGGTGGAGTTCGTGCTGGTGTCGCTGGTGGCGGTGGTGCTGGCCATGTCGCTCGCGCAGCTCGGGCTGTTCCTGTGGGAGCGGAACGCGCTGCTGGGGTCGCTGTCCGAAGGGGCGAGGGTGGCCGCGACCGAGGGCCGGACGGTGGCGGACGGGCGGCGCCTGGCGACCGAGCTGCTGCGACGGTCGGCCGGTGGGCGGGTCGCGAGCGCGGTGCCGATCCAGGGCGTCGAAGCCGGCGGGGTGGTGGTGCTGTCGGCGGAAGGGACCCTGCCGTCGTTCGTTCCCGGCGTGCCCGGCCTGCCGGTCCGGATGACGGCGCGGATGCACGAGGAGGAGGCATTGTGAGCCGCCGACCAGGGTGTGGGCCCGCGGACGCGAGCGTGGCCGAGCACGCCGAGGAGCGGGGGGCGGCGATGGTGGAGCTGCTAGTGGTGTTCCTGACGCTGTTGCTGCCGCTGGTGTACGTGATGGTGGTGATGGCCGACGTGCAGCGGGCGCTGCTGGCGACCTCCAGTGCGGCCCGGGAGGCCGGGCGGGTGTACGTGACCGGGTCGGACCGGGGGGACGCGGAGCGGCGGGCCGGGCTGGCGTACCGGGAGGTGCTGGCCACCTACGGGGTGGGTCCCCAGGACCCGAGGGCGGGGCTGCGGCTGGAGGTCGGGTGCCCGACCGGGGCGGGGACAGGGTGTGCCGCTGGGTTCGGGCCGGGGGCGGAGGTGCGGGTGGTGGTGACCTACCGGGTGCCGGTGGCCCGGCTGCCGTTCCTCGGCGCGGTCGCCGGCCCGGGACTGACCGTCGGCGCCACCCACCACACCAGGGTCGACCGCTACCGCGGGCTGGGTGGATGAGCCGGCCCGGCCAGCCAACGGAGGAGGCCGGTCAGGCCCTTGTGCTGCTCATCGGGCTGGTGGTGCTGGTGCTGATGGTGCTGGCGCTGGGATGGGACACCTCGAACTGGTTCCTGGGGCATCGGGCGCTCGCCAACCTGGCCGACGGGGCGGCGGTGGCCGCGGCCAACGACGTCGACACCAGGACCTGGTACCTGAGCCAGGGGCAGAGCGTGCGCGTGGCCGAGGAGCGGGCCCGGGCGACGGTGGTGGCCTATCTGGCCGGGTCGGCCGGCGATTCGGGGGTCGCCGGGGCGCGGTTGGGGTCGGTGCTGGTGGCTCCCGGCGAGGACGGCCCGGAGGTGACGGTCAACGTCGCCGCCCCGGCCCGACCCGGGCTCCTGCGGCTGCTCCACCTGGTCCCACCGGAGATGGAGGGTCGGGCGGCGGCCACGGCTCGTCTGGTGCCGCCGTAGCCGACGCATGGCGCCCCGCGGCGGCTCTCGAGGAGCTCGCCGATCGTGGAGCCGGAAGACCTGGACATGAATCGAGCGGCCGGGCGGTGGAGGGTCCTCCACCCGGCCGCTCGTTCGCTACGCGCTAACGCCTCGGTCACGGGGACCGGGGCGCTCCCATGGCAGGTGCCAGGGACCACCTCCTTCCCGGGCCTGCGGTCGGACCGGCTCGCCTGGGGGGCGGAGCCGGCGGAGAACGGTTGCAGGCTGCAGTTTGTGTGGGAACTCCGTGGATGTCCGGCGGATTCCCACGATCTTCGGACGGACATCTACGTAGATCACAGGATGATCTCGACGTGTATACGATTTGACTCCAACAGGGTCGTGCCGTACAGTCCGTCGCGCTACCCCCATGGCACTGCACCAAAGAGCCACCCCCCAGGCTCAGCGACATCCAGAAGTATCGCTCTGAATTCGCCGTTCGCGGATCGGTCCGAGCTTCCCCTTTCCTGTCGCCCCCACGACAGGGACTGCTCGAGGCGCTCCCCCCAGCGCTTGCCGCGAACTCGAAATTCCGAGTGGCATGACTGACGCACGGCTTGTCAGGAACGCCTGGTAATTCCTGGCAGGTTCGTGATCCCCCCGTCGGCCGCGTGGCCGGTTGGCCGCGCTATGAAATAAATGAGGTGGCTGCAATGGCGGCCTGGTTCTCCCCATGCCTCCCCCAAGGCGTCCGCGCTGCATGCGTGTCCACGACCACCGCTCCGGAGGGGGGGGCCGCATGACGCAGCTCCACGACGACGTCAACGGCCTGGGCGACGACTGGTACGCCGGGCGGCTGGACCCCGAGACCGAGGCCGAGGACGAGGACCGCCCCTGGCCGGCGGCCGTCGACCAGGACTCCAGCCAGGAATGGGACCGGGACGTCCCCGAGCCGTCGGCGCAGCCGGCCGGCGGGGAGCCGCTGTTCGAGCAGCTCCGGAGCGCCTACCTGGAGCATGACGACAGTGGCGAGTGGGCGCGCGACAGCGACACCGGCGGCAGGGCCGACGACGACTCGGGCCGCTGGGAAGCCGGCGTGGCCTACGAGGACGACGACCGCTACCGGTGGGTGGATGCCCCGGCGGCCTGGGAGTCGGGGTCCGAGGGGGGCTGGGACGACGAGGAGCTCGACGACCTCGAGGAGGAGGACGAGGACGAGCTCGACCCGGAGCCGCTGGCGCCGCGGGCCCGTGAGGGCCGCCGGCCGCGGTCCTCGCCGGGCCGGGTGGGGCTGCGCCGGACGAGCACGCTGCTGAACACCTCGACCATCCTGCTGTTCGCGGTCGGGGTGCTGGCCACGGTCGCGCTCGGCGCGTGGATCCTCTCGGCCCGCCTGCTCACCACCCGCCAGCTCTTCTTCCTCACCCACTCGACCCTCGGGATCATCATCGTCCACGCCTTCGGCGGCGGGCTGGGGACGCTGCTCACCAGCGGCGACTCGCGGATGAAGGACCGGATCCGCAAGCTGTCGACGGCCGGGCTGGCGGTGGTGGCCTGGCTGGCCTCGGGGATCGGGACCTGGTTCGGCTACGCCGGCTACCGGGCCAAGATGCCCCCGGGGGGCAACATCGAGATGTACCCGCGCGAGTACCTGCTGCACACGCCGCAGCTCGCGTTCTGGGAGACCTTCGCCATGGAGTGGAAGGTGCACATTGGTTGGACCACGCCATTCCTGGCGACGGCGGTGGCCTTCACCGCCCTGCGGTACCGGCGCCGGCTGGTCGCCGACCGGCTGGTGCGCAAGGTCATGACCATCATGCTGCTGCTCGCCTTTGCCGGGGCGCTCGTCGCCGCGGGACTGGGGGCGGTGGTCAACGTGACCGCCCCCAACGACTTCATGCACCGGGGCTGGAGTCCCTGACCGCCGCGACGAGAAGAGACGGTGATGAGCTGATGCGCGATCGAGCAGGCCGCGCTCCCGTGGCGGCACTCGAGGACCGGGCCGTTGGCCGGCACGAGCGGCGTCCCCACCTGGCCGCGGTCGGGCCCGACACCCGCCCGGCCTCCCGGGCGACCCGGACGGCGGCGACCCGGGCGACGGCGACCCGGGCCACCCGGTCCCGCCACGCCGCCCCCGGTGGGTGGGCCCGGTGGGTCGAGCGGGCCGGACAGGCCGCCGGCCAGGCCCGGGTGTGGTGGGCCGAGGGGACCGAGCGGGTGGCCGCCCGGGCCCGGGAGCGGTGGAACGAGCAGGCCGCCAGGGCCCAGGGGGCCCCGACCCTCCGGCCCGTCCCTCCCAACCGGACCGCTCCGGCCCGGCGGGCCGACCCGGCGCCGCGGCACCTGGCCGGGGCCCCGCGGAGCCGGCGGGCGAGCTGGCGTGAGGACGTGATGACCGGCTGGTGCTCGCTGCTGCTGGTCCTCGGCCTGTACCTGGACGGCTGGAACCACATCAACCTGCTGGACGACGGGCTCGGTCCCTTCCTGACCCCCTGGCACGGGGTGCTGTACCTCGGGTTCGCGGTGACGGCGGCATGGATCCTGACCCGGCACCAGCGGCGGGGTGCGTGGTCGTTGCAGGCGGTGCCTCCCGGGTACCGGCTGGCCCTCGTCGGGATGGGGCTGGCGATGGTGGCCCTGGCCGGCGACGCGGTCTGGCACACCCTCTACGGCGAGGAGCAGGGGCTGGCCCGGCTGATCTCGCCGTTCCACCTGGTGCTGTTCACCGGGGCCTGCCTGCTGGTCAGTTCGGCCCTGCGGGCGGCCTGGACGGGCCCGACCTCGGCGTCGGTGCCCGGGCTGCGGGCCTTCTGGCCGGTGGTGCTGTCGACCACGCTGGTGGTGGCCATGACGGCGTTCTTCTTCCAGTACGTGTCGCCGGTGGTGGCCTGGCGGCGGCCGGGGCTGGCCGGGCTGCCGGCCGGCTCGCCGTTCGCCGAGACGGTGCAGGTCTACGACCTGCTCGGCCTGCTGGTCCACAATCTCCTGTTCGTGGCCCCGGTGCTGCTGCTCCTGCTGCGCTGGCAGACGCCCCTCGGCACCTTCACGGTGATGGCCGGGTCGGTGGCCCTGCTGCTGGCCACCCAGACCGAGTTCGGGCTGGTCGGGCTGGTCGGGGCGGCCGTCCTGGGCGGGGCCGCGGCCGACGTGGCCGTGAGCCTGCTGCGGCCGTCGCCCCAGCGGCGCTGGGCGGCTCGAGCGGTGGCCGTGATCGCCCCCGCCGTCTACTGGAGCGCGCACTTCGCGCTGCTCAAGGCCGGCTACGGGGTGACCTGGAAGCTGGAGATCTGGCTCGGCTCGGTGGTCTGGGCGTCGCTGTCCGGGCTCAGCCTGGCCCTGCTGATGTGGCCGCCGGCGGTGCCGCTGACCGCCTGGAACCGGGGCCGGGCACCGGCCCGGTCGCCGGCGGCGCCGCTGCCGATGCCGACGGCAATGCCCGCGCGAATGGTCGGGAGGTGACCTCGATGCCAACCACGACTGAGACCGCCGCCTCGATCCACGAGCGGTTCGAGGCCACGGCGCTGCCCCTGCACGACTCGATCTACCGGGCGAATCTCCGCATGACCGGCGACCCGGTGATGGCCCAGGACCTCACCCAGGAGACCTACCTGCGGGCGTTCCGCGCCTTCGACTCCTTCCAGGCCGGCACCAATTGCCGGGCCTGGATGCTCCAGATCTCCCACAACCTGTTCTGCCGTGATTACCGGGGACGCAAGCGGATCACCTACCGGACCGCGGCCGACGACGACGTCGACGTGCTGGCCCAGTTCCGGGCGGACGCGCCCAACCCGGAGGAGGAGGCGCTGCGCCAGCTCGACCGGGAGGCGTTGCGGCGGGCCATCTCCAAGCTGCCCGAGCCCTACCGGATCGCGGTGACGCTGGTCGAGCTCCAGGGCCTTTCCTGCGAGGAGGCGGCCGAGGTGATGGGCACGCCGAAGGGGACCGTGCTCTCGCGGCTATTCCGGGCCAGGGAGCGGCTGCGCCGGCTGCTGCTGTCGGAGTTCGGCCGTGCCCGCACCCGCGTCCCCGTCTCCGTCCAGAATTCTTGAGAGAAATTGGGAATCCGATGACATCGCCAAGAGTTCCCAGGTGGCAATGGAAATTCTCTGACCAGGGAAGGACCGCGATGCCGCGACGCCGTCTGCTCCTGACCGTTTCGACCCTGGTCGCGGTGGCGCTGGCCGCCGCCGGCTGCACCATCCCGACCACAAAGGACGGCGGAGGATACGGTCCCTCGAACCAGAACGCCCGCAAGGCCGCCCAGCCCGCTCCGGTCGAATTGCACAGCGGGACCAAGGAGACGCTGAAGAGCAGCAACGCCTCCTGGACCCCGGCCGTCTACGAGGCCACGTCGGGGGCCAAGATCGTGCTGGACGTGTCCAACACCGACCCCACCCAGCACAACTTCACCCTCGGTGACCTCGAGATCTCCCGGAACCTGCCCCCCGAGACGAGCGCCCTGATCCGCTTCACGGCACCCAAACCGGGTCGCTACCGGTTCTACTGCAAATACCACCAGCAGGAGATGCAGGGCTGGCTGACGGTCCGATAGCCGTCGCCGGCACCCCCCCGGCATCCCCGCACCTCGACGACTCCTGACAAGGAGGGAGCCATCGTGTCCTCGTTCCGCCCCCCACGCCGATCCGGCTTGCGGGCTCCGTGGGTCTCCGGCGTGCTGGCGGTGCTGGTCGCCGCGGCTCTGGCCGGCGCGGGCGCCGCCGCCGGTGCCCAGGAGTCGCCCGACTCCGCGACCGCGACCACCGTCGCGGACCAGCCCACCGACTCGAGCACCGACCAGAGCACCGACACCAGTGCCGCCGACTCCACCGACACCACGGCCGCCACCGACACCAGTGCCGCCGACTCCACCGACACCACGGCCGCCGCCGACACCACCGACACCACGGCGGCGGACGACCAGAACGCCGACCCCAACGGCAACATCAACAACCTGCCCCTGAACAGCGGGATCCAGACCGGCACGGTGTTCAACGACACGCCCTACGGCGAGGTCCCCGGCAACACCCCGCAGGTGCTGGTCCTGCGTCCGGGCAGCGGCCGCATCATCCCGATCAACCGGGAGATCCAGATCCGGGCCCGGTTCAAGAACTTCACCCCCGGGTTCTTCTCCGACCCCAAGTCCGAGTACGGCCAGGGCACCCAGCGCCTGGACGCCAACGGCAACCTCGAGGGCCACAACCACGGCTGCTTCCAGCGGGTCGCCCGCGACGGCAGCGTGCCCGCCGAGACCTGCGACTCGTTCGTGGTCCTGTCCCAGGACGGCACCTCGGACATCCTCACCGGCATCATGCCGCCCCTGACCCAGCCCGGCCGCTACCGCCTCTGCGTCGACGCCGCCGCCGAGAACCACTACCCGGCCGCGCGGGCGTTCGCCCAACGCGGTGGCCCGGTCGACTGCGTCCGCGTGCTGGCCATGAACTTCGGCAACCGCGCCGCCCAGCCCGCAACCGCCAACCAGTAGCCCCCTGTCCCTCACCCACCCGACACCAAGTCCAGGAGGAGCATCCTTCATGCTCAGGAGAGTGACGATGGCGGCCGTGGTCGCCGTCGTAACCGCCGCGATCATCGGGCCAGCCGCCCTGGCCCAGAGCAGCGACGACTACTCGACCAAGCAGGTCGAGTACGGCGACGACGTGTACGGCGGCACCGAGGGCGGGACCGATTCCTCGACCAGCGCGAGCAGCCAGTCGGGCGGCGCCTGGACCAAGCTCTCCGCCAAGCTGTCCGGCTCCAACGAGGTCGGCGGTGGCGACCCCAACGGCAGCGGCACCGCCGCGGTCAAGGTGCGCGGCACCGAGATCTGCTTCGACGTGAAGTGGAGCGGCTTCGGGGCGATCATGTCGCACATCCACAAGGCCCCCGCCGGCACCAACGGCGCCGTGGTCGTGCCCTTCTTCACCAGCGAGAGCCCGCTCGACACCAACAGCAAGAGCGGCTGCGTCACCGCCAAGGAGTCCCTGGTCAAGGGCATCGCCGCCAACCCGAGCAACTACTACGTCAACGTCCACTCGCCGGAGTTCCCCAAGGGCGCCGCCCGCGGGCAGCTGGCGGTCGCCGGCGCCAACGACCAGCTCGCCTTCACCGGCGGTCCCATGTCCAAGGGCCTGATGCTGCTGGGCCTGTGCGTCATCGCGGCCGGGTCGACGCTGCTGGCGGTCGGCCAGCGGCGGCGGGTCGCCTACCACCCTCCACGCCACTGACCGACTCCAACTGACCACCCACGACATGCAGCACCTTGGCGACCCGGTCGACGGCCGTCCGTCCAGGAGGGAGCGGACGGACCGGAGGTCCGAAGGCGGCGTCGGCAACATCGACGCGAACCTGGGGACGCGGGCCACTCGCACCGGTCGCCAGGCAGGCAGGGAGGGGCAGGCTACGGGAGACCTGCCCCTCCCGCCGCCATCCGCCGGCGCCCTGGCCAGCGGCGTCATCGACGGGATGCTCCTCGGTGTGCTGATCTGGGCGATCCTGGTCCTCACGCTGCTGCCGGCACTGAAGGTGTCGGTGGCGGCGCTGTTCCCGACGCTGCTCGCCTGCCTGTGCGCCGGCGGCGTGGTCGGCCCGGGCGTGCAGGCCGCGCTGCGGGCCGGGCGGCACCGGCGGCCCCCCCTCCCGGCCGCGGTCGGTCCGGGCCGGCGGCGGGTCGTCATCCTCGGCGGCGGGTTCGGGGGCGTCAGCGCCGCCCGCCGCTTCGAGCAGCTCCTCCCCTGGACCCCCTGGCTGGACGTGACCCTGGTCAGCCAGCGCAACCACCTGCTGTTCACCCCGATGCTGGCCGAGGTCGCGGCCGGCTCGGTCGAGGCCGGCAACGTCGGGGTGCCGCTGCGGGCGGCCTGCCCGCGGACCCGGTTCCGCCGGGCCGAGGTGCTCGGCGTCGACCCCGACCGGCGGGTCGTCCACCTGCGCCGCGGCGACGCCCTGGAGACCCTGCCCTACGACCACCTGGTGCTGGCCCTCGGGGCCGTGCCCAACTTCCGCGACCTGCCCGGCGTCGCCGCCAACGCCCTGACCCTGGCCACCCTGGAGGACGCCCGGCGGCTCCGCGACCACGTCCTGGGGCGGCTCGAGCAGGCCGACCAGGAGCCCGACCCGGCCGAGCGGCGCCGCTGGCTCACCTTCGTCGTCGCCGGCGGCGGGTTCGCCGGCACCGAGGCCGTGGCCAGCCTCTTCGACCTGGTCCACAGCGTGCTCCGCTACTTCCCCCGCGTCCGGGCCGGCGAGCCCCGCTTCCTGCTGGTCCACTCGCGCGAGCGCATCCTGCCCGAGCTCGGCGACCGGCTGGCCGGCCACGCCAGCGGCAAGCTGGTCGCCCGCGGGATCGAGCTGCGCCTCGGGGTCACGGTGGCCGGCGCGGACGCCGACGGGGTCCGGCTCAGCGACGGCGAATGGGTGGCGGCCCGCACGCTGGTCTGGGCCGCCGGGACCCGCCCCAGCCCGGTGTCCCTGGTCACCGGCCCCCAAGGATCGGTCCGGCAGGCCGTGCCCGGGGGCGGGGCCGTCCCGGTCGACCGGACCCTGCGGGTCAGAGGCACCGGCGACATCTGGGCGGTGGGGGACTGTGCCCGCGTCCCCGACCTCTCCCGCCGGGGGACGACCTGCCCGCCGACCGCCCAGCACGCGGTCCGCCAGGGCCGGGCCGTGGCCGACAACGTCATCGCCGCCATGACCGGCGCCGCGCCCGAGCCGTTCCGCTTCCGCGGCCTCGGGTTCCTGGTCCCGCTGGGACGCCAGAGCGCCGCCGCCGAGCTGCGCGGGCTGCGCTTCTCCGGCCTGCCCGCCTGGCTGCTGTGGCGGGGTGTCTACCTGTGGAAGCTGCCCGGGCACCAGAAGCGGCTGCGGGTCCTGCTCGACTGGACGGTCGAGCTGCTCTTCCCGAGGGACATCTCCCTCACCACCTCCGAACGGCATCCCGCCTCCCAGGACGTCGAATGAGCGTGGCCAGGACCGAGACCGTCAGGGGGGGCGGTCACGGCTCGGCCGCGCGGGCGGTGGCCGCCGGCGCCCCGGCCGGGGTGGTCGGAGGGCTGGCCTTCGGGGCCGCCATGGCCCAGCTGGGCGTGCTGCCGACGGTGGCCACGCTGGTCGGGCTGGGCTCGTCCAGAGCCGGGTTCGCGGTGCACATGGCCATCTCGGCGGTGGTCGGGGCCGGCTTCGGGCTGATGGTCCGGCGCCAGCGCTGCGGCCCCAGCGAGACGGTGTTCCTCGGCGCCGCCTACGGGGCCCTGTGGTGGTGCATCGGGCCCCTGACCCTGCTGCCGCTGGCCCTCGGCCAGGCCCCGGCCTGGGACGTGGCCGCCGCCCAGCGGGAGTTCCCCGGCCTGCTCGGCCACCTGGTCTTCGGGATGGGGACGGCGCTGGTGTTCGTGGTCCTCCACGGCCCCGGCGATCCCGGGCGGGTCAGGCGCCCGGTCGGGGTCGGGACGCTGGTCCGCGGGCTGCTGGCCGGCCTGCTGGCGGCGCTGGCCCTGCGGGCGGTCCTGCACGGCCGGGCGCCGGCCGTGGTCCCCGCGATCGCGGTCGGGCTCGCCCAGGCGGCCCTGTCGCCCCGGTCCGACCAGGGGATCGGGGCCGCGCTGGTCCGCGGCCAGGGCTACGGGTTCGTGGCCTGGGTGGTGGGGGAGCTGACCGTGCTGCCCCTGCTGGCCGACGCCGGGCTGCGCTGGTCGCTTCCGGAGGCGCGGGCCAGCTTCCCCGACCTGCCCGGCTGGCTGCTGCTGGGCGCCCTGGCCGCCGCGATCGGCACCGTCCTGGGCCGCCTGGCCCCGCTGCTGTCCTCCGAGCATCTGCGCGCCTACTCGGGCGCGGCCGCGGGCAGCGGCGTGCTGGCCGCGGCCCTGCGGGGGGCGGTGGCGGGGCTGCTCGGCGGGGCGGTGATCAGCCAGCTGATGCTACGCGGGGCCGTGCCCGAGGTCGCCGAGCGGCTCACCGGCTCCAACGGGCCGCTGGCCGGGATCGCCGTCAACCTGGCCATCGGCGTGGCCATCGGCGTGTCCTACGGGCTGCTGTTCCGCCGGCTCGGCCAGGACGTCACCTGCGCGCTCGGCTGGGGCCTGTCCTACGGGTTCCTGTGGTGGGTCCTGGGCCCGCTCACCCTGCTGCCGGCCCTGCTCGGGGGCGACCCCGAGTGGAGCGCGGCCGCGGCCGGCGGGGCCATGTCCGCCCTGGCCGGCCACCTGGTCTACGGCGGCTGCCTCGGGGTCGTCTTCCACCTGCTGGAGGCGCCGTTCGGGGTGCCATGGCTGGCCCGGACCCGGGCCGAGGCGCTACGCGCCCTGCGCCGCCGTGAGGAGCTGTTGGCCGCCACCCCCGCCCTCTCGGCGGTGCTGCTGGCCATGCTCCTGACCGTGCAGGTGGTCACCATCGGCGCCTGACAGCAGGGGCAGGGGGGAGTTCGGCCGAGGGTCGGGCCAGGTCAGGTGTGCTGGAACAGCTGGTAGACCGGCGGGAAGGTGCCGACCAGGCCGATGAGCAGCAGGAACATGGTCAGCAGGAAGCCCCTGGAGAGGCTGAGCTCGCGGTCACGCAGGCGGAAGTGCAGGTTCACCCAGACGATCACGTAGATGATCGACGCCACCGTGGCCTTGCCGGTGAGCGGCCCCGAGGGGGCGTACAGGTTGAGCAGGTCGGCGAACTCGCTGGACGCGGCCGAAGCCAGGGTGAGCAGCCCCAGGGCCGCGCACCCGGCGCCGGCGGCGACGGTCGCGGCGACAATCCCGCCGTTGGGCTCGGTCTCGCTGGCCTGCATCATGCGCCTCCTGGAAGGTCGGGATCATCGAGTTCGTAGGTGTCGAGCCGGCGGCCGCGGCCGCCCGGCCACGGCAACACCGTGGCCAGGACGGGTTCGTCCTCCGCACCAGCGTCCGCCCCCGGGGCGCCAGCCCCCGGAACGCCGCTCTCGGGCCGGTCCGCGGGCGCCTCCGGCCGGTCCGGACCCTCGACCTGGGCGGCCAGGGTGCCGTGGAGGCGGAGGCCGGCGGCGGCCAGGGCGCCGAGGCCGAGGCCGATCTTGGCGGTGACGGCGCCGCGGACCATCCAGTCGGGAAGGGTGCTGGCGAGCTGGGAGCGGAGCAGGAAGCCGAGGTCCCCGAGGCCGCCCACGACCGTCAGCAGCCCGGCGGCGAGCAGGAGCTGGAACAGCCCGCTCTCGACCCGGCGCCGCAGCAGCTGGCGGATGGCCAGCCCGGCCACGACCCACCCGGCCGCCGAGGCCGCGAGCGACGGCAGCTTGCTGGCCAGCGGCGCCTGGGCGGCCGTCCAGGCCCCGGCCGCCTGGACCAGGTCGAGGGCCACGGCCAGGGCGAGCGCGGCCACCAGGGCGTGGCTCCAGCGGCGGGCCCGGCCGGCCGCCACCACCGCCATGGCCAGCAATGCGGCCCCGGCCAGCCATGGCAGCGGCGACGGCCCCGGCACCCAGCGGACCTCGCCGACCACGTCGACGACCTGTCCGCCGGTGCGGAGCTTCACGGTCCACTCGGGGACGACCAGGTGCGGCGACCCGGGTGCCCGCCGCACCTGGGCGGGCGGCTGGTCGGCCTCCCGGTGGGCGCGCCGGTCGCGCCAGGTCACCGACTGGCCCCGGTCGACCCGGTGCCAGCTCGCCGGGGCACCGGGGTCGACGGCGGCCGGCGGCGGGCTGTCGGCCCGGCGCGGCCCGGCCATCCGTAAGGTCGGCGACCGCGAGTTCTCGAACACGCCCCGTGGCCCGACCCGCAGCCAGGGCTCGAGCTGGTAACCGAGCACGACCACGTCCCGGGGGCCGGTGTTCACCAGGCGGAGCCGGGTGCCGGCGTCGACCAGCTCGACCGTGAGGCCGGGCACGGGCGGCCGCACGGCCAGGACCCGGGCCCGGTAGTTGCTCGGCTCCACCCCGCCCAGCGAATGCGCGCCCACCGGCGGCGCGACCAGCACCACCGCGAGCAGGGCCAGCGCCACGGCGGTCACCGCCAGCAGCACCGTCGGCCAGGGGCGCCGGCGAGGGTGGGTCGGATGCATGGGCGTGGGTCGTCCTCCCTCACCGCACCGTGACGGCGCCCTCCATCATCTGGAGGTGGTACTTGCAGTAGAAGCGGTACAGGCCGGGCTTGGCCGGGGCGGTCAGCTGGATGGTGGTGGTGGCGTCGACCGGCAGGTTCTTGGCCACCTTGGCCGCCTTGAAGGTGAAGTTGTGCTGCATGTAGTCGGCGTTGGCCACCTTGAGGGTGACCTTCTGCCCGGCCGCGACCACCAGGTGCTCCGGCTTCCAGATGAAGTTCACGGCCGTCTTGGGCAGTGGGGGCACGGTCATGACGACCACCCCGTCGCGCGGGGCGATCGGCGGGGTGTACTGGGCCGTGCCGCCGTGGCTGTGGTCGGGGACGTGGCCGGCGTGGGCGTTCGCCTGGGTGACCCCGCCGGCCGCGCTGGCCTGGCCCTCGGGAGCCGACCGGCGGGCCGTGATGGCCCAGCCGGCGGTGCTGATCAGGGCGACGACGAGCAGGACCACGACCAGCCATGGGGGACGCTGCATGGACACGGGACCTCGCTGGGGGGCGCGAGTGGATCTGGAATGGAACTCCCGGCGGCCCTCCCGGATTCCCACTAGATCCCGGTCCACGGCCACGGTCGGTAGGATGGTCGGGGGCCCCGACCACGCGCAGCAGAGGAGACCCGAGACCCATGCCCACCGATCACGGACCCGAGCTGGAGGGGCTGCGCAAGCGGCTCGCCGACGCGAAGGAGTTCCTTTGACCTGGCGGGCAAGGAACGGGAGCTGGCCACCCTGCGCGAGCAGGCGGCCGCGCCCGACCTGTGGGACGACCCGGAGCGGGCCCGCCGGGTGATGAGCCGGCTGGCCGCCGTCGAGGGCGACCTCGAGACGGTGGCCCGGCTCCAGGGCCAGCTCGAGGACCTCGAGACGCTGAACCAGCTCGCCCTCGAGGAGGACGACGACTCGGTGGCCGGCGAGCTCACCCAGGGGCTGGCCGCCCTGGCCGCGGCCGTCGAGGACGTCGAGGTGCTGGCCCTGCTGGGCGGGGAGTTCGACGACCGGGACGCGATCGTCACCATCCACCCCGGCGCCGGGGGGACCGAGTCCCAGGACTGGGCCGAGATGCTGTGGCGGATGCTCCAGCGCTGGGCCGAGCGGCGCGGGTTCAAGGTGACGGTCAACGACTACCAGGAGGGCGACGAGGCCGGCATCAAGTCGGTCACCATGACCCTCGAGGGCCCGCGGGCCTACGGGCTGGTCTCGACCGAGGCCGGCACCCACCGGCTGGTCCGGCTGTCCCCCTTCGACCAGGCCAGGCGGCGCCACACCTCGTTCGCGGCCGTCGACGCCATCCCGGTGCTGGAGGACGAGGACACCCCCGAGATCGACGACGCCGACCTCCGCATCGACGTCTACCGCTCTTCGGGGCCGGGCGGCCAGGGCGTCAACACCACCGACTCGGCGGTGCGGGTCACCCACCTGCCGACCGGGATCGTGGTCGCGGTCCAGAACGAGCGCTCCCAGCTGGCCAACAAGACGATCGCGCTCAAGATCCTGGCCGCCCGGCTGGCCGAGCGGGCCCGCAAGGAGCGCGAGGCCCAGCTGGCCGCCCTGCGCGGCGACCGCGGCGAGATCGCCTTCGGCAGCCAGATCCGCTCCTACGTCCTGCACCCCTACCAGATGGTCAAGGACCACCGCACCAACGTCGAGACCGGCAACATCCAGGCGGTCCTGGACGGCGACCTGGACCAGTTCGTGGCCGCCGAGCTCCGCCGCCGCGCCACCGACCACGGCGACGGCTGACCGGCTCCCGACGGCCGCCGCCGGGGCCCGGTCGGCCCTCCCAGGCGGCCGAGCCCTCGTAGACTACGGTCGTGCGAACCCGGGCTGGCCTGCGCGCCTCCAAGCTGCTCGCGCTGCCGGGCGCCCCGGCGGCGGCCGTCGGGCTGCTGGTCGCCGTCTACGTGGCCACCTTCGGCACCCTGACCTGGGCCCAGCAGGCCAACTTCGGCACCTTCGGCTACGACATGGGCCTGTACGACCAGGGGATCTGGCTGCTGTCGCGGTTCAAGGACCCGTTCGTGACCATCCGCGGGCTCCACTACTTCGAGCACCACGTCAACCTCATCACCGTGCTGTTCGTGCCCGCCTACTGGCTCGGGGCCGGCCCCACGTTCCTGTACCTGGTCGAGACGGTCTGGATGGCCCTGGGGGCGGTGCCGCTGTTCCTGCTGGCCCGGGACCGGCTGCGCAGCGGCTGGCTGGCCGTGGCCGTGGCCGGCTGCTTCCTGCTGTACCCCGCCCTGGAGTGGATCAACTGGTGGCACTTCCACCCCGACGCCCTGGCCATCACGCCGCTGCTGTTCGCCTGGTGGCTGGCCCGCCGGCGGCGCTGGGGCTGGTTCGCGGTCGCGGTCGCGGTCGCGCTGGCCTGCAAGGAGGACGCCGCCCTGGCCGTGCTCATGATGGGGCTGGTCCTGGCCGTGCTCGGGGAGCGGCGGGCCGGCCTGCTCACCGCCGCCGCCGGGGCCGGCTGGTTCCTGCTCGCCACCAAGGTGGTCATCCCGGCCGCCGGCGGCGGGGACGGGCCGTTCTACGAGGAGCTGTTCCCGGGCTTCGGCGACTCCCTCGGCCAGATCGTCTGGACCATGGTCGCCCACCCGAGCCGGCTGCTGGGCCTGGCCACCCGGCAGGACCGGCTCACCTACTACTGGCGGGTCCTGGCCCCGGTGGCCTTCTTCCCCCTGGCCGCCCCGCTGGTCCTGCTGATCGCCCTGCCCCAGACGGTGGTCAACGTGACCTCGGGCCACGCCCTGACCCACGACTTCCACTACCACTACACCTCGATCGTCCTGGCCGGGGTGTTCCTGGCCACGGTGGAGGGGATGGCCAGGGCCGCCCGGAGCCGGACGGCCCGCCGGGTGCTGGTGGCCGTGCTGGTGGCGACCTCGCTGGTGACCAACGTGGCCTGGTCGCCGTCACCGATCGGGCGCGACTACGACAACGGCATCTGGGCCAGGGCCGAGCCCCGCCACGCCATCGTGCGGGCCGCCCTGCGGCTGGTCCCGGCCGACGCCGGGGTGTCGGCCTCCTACAACCTGATCCCGCACCTCACCCACCGCGTCGACGCCTACGAGTTCCCCAACCCCTGGCGGGTCACCAACTGGGGCGCCCACGGCGAGAACCCGCCCGACCCGGACACGGTCGACTACCTGGTCATCGACGAGCGGCTGCTGGGCGACCAGCGGCCGCTGTACGATCGCTTGCTCGGCCCCTACGGGGGGTACAGGAAGGTGTTCGCGTCCGACGGCATCGTCGTCGCCACCCGCCGTGACGGAGGTGAGGGGACCGACGCCGATTCGTGACCTGGCCGCCGGGCCGGACCGTCGAGGATGCGCTAGGCTTGACGGCCCGTGCCCGCATCGAGAGATGGGAGTGCGTCCCTGAACGTCATGGCAGGCCTCTACGGGCGCTGGCGCCACCTGGTCCACGAGCTGGCCAAGTTCGGCATCGTCGGCGCCGTCAACACCGTCCTCGACTTCGGGCTGGCCAACCTGCTGTATCTGGGCCTGGGCTGGCCGTCGCTGGCCGCCAAGTCGGCCTCGGTGGCGGTGGCCGCCACCTCCTCGTACTTCATGAACCGGCACTGGACGTTCCGGCACCGCGCCCGCACCGGCCTGCGCCGCGAGTACACCCTGTTCTTCCTGCTGAACGGGGTCGGGCTGCTGATCTCGGACGCCTGCATCCTGATCGTGGAGCGGGGCTTCGGCAAGACCGGCGCCCTCTGGTTCAACCTCGCCCAGGTGGCCGGCCTGGCCCTGGGCATGGTGTTCCGGTTCACCACCTACAAGCGGTGGGTGTTCGTGTCGCCGGAGCGGGCCGCGGCCCGGACGGTGGCCGAGGGCTCGGTGGCCGAGCTCGACGACGGCACGGATCAGCCGGCCGGGTCGCGCACCGGCGTCTCGTCGTAGACGCCCCTGGCCGCCGCCCGGCGCACCTTCCACACGTCGGCCACCATCCGCAGCGCGTCCCCGCCCAGGTGGACCGTGCTGCCCTGGCGCTCCTCGGCCCTGACCGGCACCTCGACCACCTCGATGCCGAGGCGGCGGGCGATCCACAGGGCCTCGGCGTCGAAGGCGAACCCGTCCACCCGGGCCCGGCGGAAGGTCGCCTCGGCGGCGCCGCGGCGGAAGCCCTTGAGCCCGCACTGGGTGTCGTGGAAGGGCAGGCCGAGCAGCAGCCGCATCACCTGGTTGAACACCCGGCTGGCCAGCCGGCGCAGCGGCGAGCCGGCGCCGGCCCGGCCGCCCAGGCGGGCCCCGATCGCCACCGGGGCCCGGTCGAGGGCGGCCACCACCCGCTCCAGCTGCTCGGGCCCGTAGGAGCCGTCGGCGTCGGTGAACACCACCAGCTCGCCCTGGGCGGCCCGGATGCCGGTCCGGACCGCGTAGCCCTTGCCGTGGTTGCGGGTCGTCCGCAGCACCCGGACCCGCGGATCGGCGGCCGCGACCTGGTCGGCGATGGCGGTGGTCCCGTCGGTGGAGCCGTCGTCGACCACGACCAGCTCGACCTCGGCCCGGTCGGGCGGGAAGTGGGCCAGGTAGGCGGCCAGGGTGCCGGGCAGCCGCTCGGCCTCGTCCAGGCAGGGCAGCACGATCGACAGGCTCGGCCCGGCGGGCGCCCGGCCGGTCACGGCGCGGCCTCCCGGCGCTCCAGCACGACCACGTTCTGGCGGTCCAGGGCGGTCCGCCAGGCCGGGTCGGCCTGGAGCCGGTCCAGCAGCTGCCGGTCCTGGTCGCCGAGCAGGTCGCGCTGGACGACCACGAACCGGAGCCGCTCCAGCGTCGCCCGGGGGTGCTCGTCGCCGGCCAGGCCCCAGTTGACGGCCCGGAACGGGTTGGGGAACTCGTACACCTCGTCCCGGTGGCCCAGGTGGGGGACCAGGTTGTACTGGGCGCTGACCGGCGCCCCCTCGGGCACCAGGGCCAGGGCCTGGCGCCGGACCTGGTCGGCCGACCCGGCCGGGACGGCCACCGGGTCGCGGTCCCACGGCGCCGGCCCGTAGCGCCAGCTGGTGAGGCAGGCCACCACCACCAGCAGGACCAGCAGGGGGGCGAGCAGCCGCCGGCGGGCCGAGCGGACCGCGACCAGCCCGGCCACCGCCCCGGCGGCCAGCAGGGGCGCGGCCGTGGCCAGGTAGTGGAAGCGCAGCTGGTGGTGCTCGGGCTGGATCGCGGCCAGGTTGAGCAGCAGCGGCGGGGCCACCGGGAGCAGCCACCTGGGGGCCAGCAGGGGCAGGCCGAGCAGCGGCAGGAACACCAGCAGCAGGTAGAACAGGCCGTCGTTGGCCATGCCGGTCTGGAGGGCGTGGCCGGCCATGGTGGGCAGGGCCCGCACCAGGGCCCACGGCCCCGTCCCGGCGATGCCGTAGTCGGTCTCGAACAGCCGCGTGACCCGGCCGGCGTGCAGCGGCACCAGCACGTAGGTGGCGACCAAGAACCAGGCCAGGCCGGCCCCGGCGGTGCGCCAGCCGACCCTCCGGTGCCCGCCCACGACCAGCAGCAGGCCGAACCCGGCCACGACCAGCCCGACCTCCTCGCCGCAGAGCGCGGCCAGGGCCAGCCACAGGGCCATGGCCGGCCAGCGGCGGCGGTCGGCCGCCAGCACGGCCAGGGCGAGCAGGCCGGCGGCGATCGCCTCGGGATGGAACTGCCAGCTGATCGCCCACTGCACCCCCGGGTAGGCCAGGTAGGCCACGGCCACGGCCAGCCCGGCCGCCGGGTGGCCGAGGTGGCGGCCCCCAAGCCGGTACAGGACCACCGCCGGCAGGGCCAGGAACAGCACCTGGAGCAGCAGCAGCAGGCGCGGGTCGGCCCACAGCCGGTACAAGGGCGCGACCAGGACCATGATGTAGGCGGCGTGCTGGCCGAACAGGTCGAGGCCGCGGACGGTCACGAACGGCGCCCGGCCCCGGGACAGCAGCCAGGTCGCCTGGTCGTAGATGCCCAGGTCGAAGCCGTAGGTGCCGAAGCGTTCGTGGACCGTCCAGGTGGTGGCCACGAACGCGACCACGAACACGGCCAGGGTGAGGCCGAGGGCGAGCGCGCACAGTGCGGGCCCGGAGATCCTGGTCGCCTCGACCAGCCGCCGCCCCATCCCGAGCAGGGCACGCTCGACCCACAGCTCACCGGCTGTCGCGGGCCCCCGATCCGGGAGGGTAGCCGGGGGCGGGGTGGAGGGCTTCGGGCTGTCCACAGCCTCCGGCCCGGGGGCGACGACCGGGATGCCGAAGCGGCCCAGGCGCCGGGGCGGCGGCCGGCCGGCCGGCGGGGCCAGCAGCTCGACCTCGGCGGAGTGGTTGAAGGCGTCGGGGCTCAGGGGGCGGGGGAGGCCGAACGCCTCGGCGTGGCGCTCGGGGTAGTCGCCGGTGTCGTCCAGGTCGAACAGGTGCAGGTTGGGCAGGACGTCGGCCGCCTCCTCGAGGGCGGCCAGGTCGGCGTCGGTGGCCGGCCGGTCGACGGCCAGGGTGAGCCGGCAGCGGCCGCGCCGGTCGAAGGAGAGGGTGGCCGCCCGCTCCTCGTCCAGCGGCAGGTCGACCGCGGGCAGCCACGACCCCTGCCACCGGGGCGCCGGCGCCGGGGAGGCCGGGGCGATCCGAGGGGGCATTACCATGTCGATCCTGGTTTCATGGCTGCTGGCGACCACGACCCGAGGAGGCGGCACTGGCGACGATCGCGGCCTTCGCCCGCGAGGGGCTGACCGCTGCCCGCACCCGGACCGTGTGGGTGCAGCGCGGCCTCACCATGCTGACCTTCGGCGCCATCTACCTCGTCCTTCTCAAGACATTGCAGTGGAACCTTATCCTGACCCGGACGACGGCGGCGGGCGGCGACATGGGGTCGCACCACTACGTGGCCACCTTCCTGCGCGAGGACCTGCTGCCGAGGGGGCGGGTGAGCGGCTGGGCGCCCGGCTGGTTCGCCGGCATCCCCATGCTGACCTTCTACTTCCCGCTCCCGTACGTGCTGATCGCCGTGCTCACCCTCCCCCTGGGCGACCAGGTCGCGTTCAAGCTGGTGACCGCGCTGGGCCTGCTCCTGCTCCCGTTGACCTGCTGGGCGTCGTTCCGGCTGCTGCGCCTGCGCGAGCCGGCCCCGCTGCTGGCCGCCTGCGCGGCCACCGTGTTCCTGTTCATGACCCAGGTCACCCCCACCCAGGAGTTCACGATCTGGGGCGGGAACATCGCCAGCACGATGGCCGGGGAGTTCCCCTTCTCGATCTCCTTCGCCCTGCTGCCGCTGGCCCTGGCCGTGCTCTGGCGGGTCTGCGAGGACGGCAAGGGCTGGCGGGCCGCCGCCCTGCTCGTCTCGGCGCTGGTGCTGTGCCACATCCTGACCACCATCGTGCTCGTGCTCGGCGTGGCCGTACTGGTCCTGCGGCGTCCCCTGGCCACGGCCCTGGCCTCGTTCCGGCGGCTCGCCCTGGTCATGGTGGTCGCGTTCTGCCTGACCGCCTTCTGGGCCCTGCCGTTCGTGCTGCGCGTGCAGTACACCGCGCACTTCCGCTGGACCCAGCTCACCGACTACAGCCTGCTGTTCCCCGACGACATCCGGCCCTACCTGCTGCTGACCCTGGTCGGGCTGGTGGTGGCCGTGGTCAGGGGCGAGCGGCGGGTGCTGCTGTTCGCCTGGCCGGGCGCGGCGGCCGCGTTCGTGTTCGTGGCCCTGATCCGGGTGGCGCCCGAGGCGGCCCTGTGGAACGCCCGCATGCTGCCCTTCCTGTACCTGTTCTCCCTGCTGGTGGCCGCCTACGGGGCCTCGGTGGTGGCCGTATGGCTGGCCGAGCTGCTCCAGCGGCGCACCGGGGTGTCGCTGCGCTACGCCTGGCTGGCCGTGGTCGCGCTCATGGTCGTGACCCCGGTGATCGGGTCCTGGCGTCACCGCGGGTTCGTGCCCAGCTGGACCAAGTACAACTACGAGGGCTTCGAGGTCAAGGACGGCTGGCCCGAGGCCAGGGCGCTGTTCGACACCCTGGCCACCCTGCCCCCCGGGCGGGTCATGTGGGAGTTCAACCACGACTACGAACGCTTCGGCACCACCAGGACGCTGGAGAACATCCCCGTGTTCGCCGGCCAGCCGACCATGGAGGGGCTGCTGATCGAGTCGTCGATCAACGCCCCCTTCCACTTCATCAACCAGGCCGAGACCTCCCAGGACGAGACCAAGGCGGTGCCCGGCATCGAGTACCCGGACTTCGACTTCCCGACCGGCCTGGCCCACCTGCGGCTGTACGGCGTCCGCTACTACGTCGCCTACGACGCCTGCGAGAACGACCAGAAGCAGTGGGTGCCCTGCGCCGAGCTGGGCCGACGCGACCAGGAGACGCAGGCCGCGGCCGCGGCCGGGCTGCCGGTGGTCGCGCGCAGCGGCCGCTTCACCATCTACCGGGTCGGGACCGGCGACCTGGTCGAGGTGCCCAGGTACCGGCCGGTGCTGGTCGACCACCGCGACTGGCGGGCCAACGGGCTGGACTGGTACGCCCACCCCGAGTGGCTCCAGACCCCGCTGGCGTTCGCGTCGGCCGACGACCCGGCGGCCCGGGCCGCCTTCGCCAAGTCGGGGCCGCCGCCGCTGACCAGCCTGCCCCGGGAGCGGCTGCAGCGGCCGGGCGAGCTGGCCGCCACGACCAGCCGGACCGGCGACGTGGTCAGCTTCCACACCGACCGGGTCGGCGAGCCCCACATCGTCAAGGTCTCCTGGTTCCCCAACTGGAGGGTCGAGGGCGCCGAAGGCCCCTGGATGCTGTCGCCAGGGCTCATGGTGGTCGTCCCCACCCAGCCCGATGTGCGTCTCAGCTACCGCGACACCCCGGTCGAGCTGGCCGGCAAGGCGCTCACGGTGGCCGGGTTCGGGGCGCTGCTGGCCCCGACGGTGATCGGCCGGGTCCGGGCCAGACGGCGCCGACATCCCTGATTTCCCCCGGCAGGTCTGGTATGGTCTTGCGTTGTCCAGGCCGACGGCCCACGGGGAGGCCCCCAACTTCCCGCCCGTGCAGCCCCGACGAGCGAAAGGCCATACCCGCCCCGTGATCAAGCTCGACCATGTCAGCAAGTCGTACGGGAACGACGTCCTCGCCCTCGACGAGGTGTCCGTGGAGGTCGGCAAGGGCGAGTTCGTCTTCGTGGTCGGCCAGTCCGGCTCCGGCAAGTCGACCTTCCTCCGCCTGCTGACCAAGGAGGAGCGGCCCACCTCGGGGCGGATCTGGGTGGCCGGCAAGGAGCTCAACCGGCTGGCCTCCTGGAAGGTACCGGCCCTGCGCCGCTCCATCGGCTGCGTGTTCCAGGACTTCAAGCTGCTGTCCAACAAGACCGTGCGCGAGAACGTCGCCTTCGCGCTCGAGGTCATCGGGGCCCGCCGGCACTCGATCGAGCGGACCGTCCCCGAGGTACTCAAGCTGGTCGGCCTCCAGGACAAGACCGACCGCTTCCCCCACGAGCTGTCCGGGGGCGAGCAGCAGCGGGTCTCGATCGCCCGGGCGTTCGTCAACCGGCCCCTGCTGATGCTCTGCGACGAGCCGACCGGGAACCTGGACCCGACCACCTCCCAGGACATCATGCGGCTGCTGGAGCGGATCAACCGCACCGGGACCACCGTGGTCATGGCCACCCACGACGAGCGCATCGTCGACCAGATGCGCAAGCGGGTGGTCGAGCTGGAGCACGGCAAGGTCGTCCGCGACCAGGAGCGGGGGGTGTACGACCTTGGCGTT
>Ga0075419_10000538_pt1 | contig 23946 bp, 19 predicted proteins | sample SoiMetdeltSBSDD3_FD_76900 | JGI IMG/M metagenome (GOLD analysis project Ga0075419, IMG submission 76900) | Bulk soil microbial communities from a Populus tree surrounding site in Tennessee, USA - Soil MetaG P. deltoides SBSDD3 | ecosystem: Environmental > Terrestrial > Soil > Tree plantation... | reverse complement strand
TAACGCCAGGGCAGCCCCGAGCGCCGCGACCAGTAGGCGACCGGATCCTCCGGCAACGTGCCGAGCGCCACCAGCTCGGCCGGGTCGAGCCGCAGGTCGGCGGCGGCCAGGTTCGACGCCAGCTGCTGCGTGCTGGACGGCCCGGCGAGGACGACGTCCGCCCAGCGCTGCGCCAGTACGGCGGCCAGCGCCACCGCGTCGGCACCGACCCGGTGAGCCCGGGCGAGGTCCGCGAGCGCTGCCGGAGGCTCCGCGGCCAGCCGGCCGTTCGCGAGCGTCTCCTTGACCAGCACGGTCGCGCCGGCCTCATGCGCCTCGGCCAGGGCCGGACCGGCCGACGTCTCGAGCAGGTTCCAGGTCGACTGCACCGCGCTGAACAGCCGTTCCCCGGCGACCTCGAGCGCGAACGCGCGGCGTACCGTGTCCGCCTGGTGCGGCCCCGAGGTGGAGAACCCCAGCCGGACCCCGCCGGCGGCCAGCCCGGCCATTGCCTCGAGCAACGGTTGGTCGTCGAACAGCGGGCTGTCCGCGGTCAGCGAGTGCACCTGGTACAGCGCGATCGCGTCACCGAGCAGCGCCCGGCTCTCGGCCCACTGGGCGGTGAAGCGTGCCAGCGAGTGCTCCTTGGCCTCGTGCACCTGCGCGTCCATCCGCCAGTCACCGACGTACGCGTACCCCCACTTGCTCGACACGGTGACGTCGGTGTGCCCGCGGTCGTCCAGCCAGCCGGCCAGGAACTCCTCGGCCAGCCCGTACGAGCGGGCCACGTCGACCCAGCGCACCCCCGCGTCGTACGCGGCGTCGAGCACCTCGAAGCTCGCCGTCCGCAGTGCGTCCACCTCGCGGCCGGCCGGCAGCTCGTCCACCCGGCCCAGGTTGATGTACGCCGGCCGCCCCAGCGCCGCCAGCCCCACCCCGACCCGCTCGATCACTCTCACCCGCCCGACCCTAGTCCCCGCCGCACCTCCCGTATCGACTCGCCGTTCCGACGGTCTTGGGCGGCGTGTCGGTACGGGAGGAGTGCGTGTTCTTGGCTACGGGTCGGGATGGTCGATGCCGGGCCCGGGCGGCTCGCCGTAGCCGCCGCCGCCAGGAGTCTCGACCACCAGGACGTCGTCCGGTTCGAGCTCGGCGGAGTCGGCTCCCGCCAGCTCCTCGATCGTGCCGCCGCCCCGCTCGACGTACGTGCGGCCCAGTGCTCCGGGCTCCCCGCCGGAGAGTCCGTACGGCGGCACGGTCCGGTGGCTCGCCAGCGTGCTGACGGTGACCGGTGCCGTGAACCTGAGCCGGCGGACCGCGCCGTCGCCGCCGTGCCAGCGTCCGGCGCCGCCGCTGCCGCGCCTGATCTCGAAGCTCTCCAGCAGTACCGGGAGCCGCCACTCCAGCACCTCCGGATCGGTCAGCCGCGAGTTCGTCATGTGGGTCTGGACGACGGGTGAGCCGTCGAACCCGTCGCCGGCCCCCGAGCCGGAGCCGACGGTCTCGTAGTACTGGTGCCGGTCGTTGCCGAACGTCACGTTGTTCATGGTGCCCGAGCCCTCCGCCTGCGCGCCGAGTGCGGCATACAGCGCGCCGGTGATCGCCTGCGAGGTCTCGACGTTGCCGGCGACCACGGCGGCCGGGTAGCGCGGCGACAGCATCGTGCCCTCCGGTACGACGACGTGTAGTGGCCGCAGGCAACCGTCGTTGAGCGGGATGTCGTCGGCGACCAGGGTGCGGAACACGTACAGCACGGCGGCCGTCACCACCGAGGTCGGTGCGTTGAAGTTCGTCGTCAGCTCGGGCGAGGTGCCGGTGAAGTCGATCGTCGCCTCGCGTGCCGCCCGGTCGACGGTGACCCGTACCTCGATCGTCGCGCCGGAGTCGGTGCGGTATCTGTAGTTGCCGTCGTCGAGCCGGTCGATCACCCGGCGGACCGACTCCTCGGCGTTGTCCTGGACGTGCCGCATGTACGCCTGCACGACGTCGAGCCCGAAGTGCTCGATCATCGCGCCGACCTCCTCGATGCCCTTCTCGTTCGCGGCCACCTGCGCGCGCAGGTCGGCGAGGTTGGTCTCGGGGTCGCGGGACGGGTACGGCGCGGTGCGCAGCAGGTCGCGGGTCTCGGCCTCGCGGAACTCGCCCTCGGAGCACAGCAGCCAGTTGTCGAACAGCACACCCTCGTGCTCGATCCGGGTACTTGCCGCCGGCATCGATCCCGGCGTGAGGCCGCCGATCTCGGCGTGGTGCCCGCGGGACGCGACGTAGAACAGCACCGACTCACCGGCCGCGTCGTACACGGGGGTGACGACGGTGACGTCGGGCAGGTGGGTGCCGCCGTGGTACGGGTCGTTGACCGCGTACACGTCGCCCGGAGACATCCGGCCCGCGTTGCGCCGGATCACCTCCTGGACGGTCGAGCCCATCGAGCCGAGGTGCACCGGGATGTGCGGCGCGTTCGCGATCAGGTTGCCGTCGGGGTCGAACAGCGCGCAGGAGAAGTCCAGCCGCTCCTTGATGTTCACCGACTGCGAGGTCGACTCCAGCCGCAGCCCCATCTGCTCGGCGATGGACATGAACAGGTTGTTGAAGATCTCCAGCCGTACCGGATCGACCGCCGTGCTCTCCGGATCGTGGTCGCGCGGGCTGCGGACCCGGTCGAGCAGGAGGTGACCGTGTTCCGTGACGGTCGCGGCCCAGCCGTTGTCGACCACGGTGGTCGCGTTGGCCTCAGCGATGATCGCCGGGCCGGTGACCGTGCCGGACCGGCCGAGGTGCTCGCGCTGGTACAGCGGCACCTGGCGCCACTGCCCGCCGGTGTACATCGGCACCGTGCCGAGCTCCGGGCCGGTGCCGCCGTCCTGCTCCGCGAGCCGTGGCAGGTCCGGCTGGACGGTGACACCGACCGCCTCGACGCTGACCGCCTCGGCGACCAGCGGCCGGTCCATCAGGAACGAGAACAGCCGCCGGTGGCTGGACTCGAACGCCGAATGCATCGTGCCGAGGTCGGTGAGCGGCACCGGTACGGCGGTGTCGGTGCCGTCGTACCGCAGGTGCACCATCCGGCGTACCTCGATCCGCTCGTCCGGGACGCCCTCGTCCCGCAGCTCGGTACGTGCCGGCCCCTCGATCTCGCCGGCGACCTCGGCCAGCCGGTCCATCGTGGCCGGGTCGAGCCGCTGCTCGACGGACTGCTCGCGGGTTGCGATCGTGTCGGCAAGCCCGATCCCGAGCGCGGACAGCACGCCGGCCATCGGCGGCACCAGCACGGTGCGGATGCCCAGCGAGTCGGCCACCGCGCAGGCGTGCTGCGCGCCCGCGCCACCGAACGTGGTCAGCGCGTACCGGGAGACGTCGTGGCCCTTCTGGATCGAGATCTTCCGGACCGCGTTGGCCATGTTCGCCACCGCGATCCGCAGGTAGCCCTCGGCGACCTGCTCCGGCGTACGGTCGTCGCCGGTCTGCCGGGTGATCTCGGCCGCCAGCTCGGCGAACCGGGTCCGGACCACGTCCGCGTCGAGCGGCTGGTCGCCGTCCGGACCGAACACCCGGGGGAAGTAGGCGGACTGGATCCGTCCCAGCATCACGTTCGCATCAGTGACCGCGAGCGGCCCGCCGCGCCGGTAGCAGGCCGGCCCCGGATCGGCGCCGGCCGAGTCCGGGCCGACCCGGTACCGGCTGCCGTCGAAGTGCAGCACCGAGCCGCCGCCGGCGGCGACGGTGTGGATGTCCAGCATCGGCGCCCGCAGCCGGACCCCGGCGACCCTGGCGTGGAAGGCGCGCTCGTAGTCGCCGGCGTAGTGCGACACGTCGGTGGAGGTGCCGCCCATGTCGAAGCCGATCACGTGGCTGAACCCGGCCAGCCGCGACATCCGCGCCATCCCGACGATGCCGCCGGCCGGGCCGGACAGGATCGCGTCCTTGCCGCGGAAGTGGTGTGCCTCGGCGAGCCCGCCGCCGGACTGCATGAACATCAGCCGGACCCCGCCGAGCTCGTCGGCGACCCGGTCCACGTACCGGCGCAGCACCGGGGACAGGTAGGCGTCGACGACGCAGGTCTCACCCCGGGGCACGAGCTTCATCAGCGGGCTGACCTCGCTGGACAGCGAGATCTGGCCGAAGCCGAGGCGTTCCGCGACCTCGCCGATCGCGCGCTCGTGCTCGGGGTACAGGTGGCTGTGCAGGCAGACCACGGCGAGCGCGGTGAAGCCGTCGGCCGCCGCCTGCCGCAGGTCGCCGGCCAGCTGCTCGAGGTCCGGCGACCGCAGCACGGTGCCGTCGGCCGTGACCCGCTCTCCCACCTCGATCACCCGGCCGTACAGCTGTTCGGGCAGCACGATCTCCCGGTCGAAGATCCGCGGCCGGTCCTGGTACCCGATCCGCAGCGCGTCGCCGAAGCCGCGGGTGATGACCAGGGCGGTCGGCTCACCCCTCCGCTCCAGCAGCGCGTTGGTGGCCACCGTTGTCCCCATCCGCACCGTCTCGATCCGCTCGGTCGGCACCGGTCTGCCGGCCGGCACCCCGAGCAGCTCGCGGATCCCGGCCACGGCGGCGTCGCGGTACCGGCCGGGGTTCTCCGACAGCAGCTTGTGGGTGACCAGGCCTCCGTCCGGGCGGCGGGCGACGACATCGGTGAAGGTGCCGCCGCGGTCGATCCAGAACTGCCAGCGGCCGGTGATCATGACGCCGCACCGGCCAGCCGGACGGCGGGACGAGCCGTCGCGTAGGTCTCGAGCAGCTGCCGCTGGGCGTCGTCGAGGTACGTCGCGAGGTACCGCTCGGCGCCCGGACCGTCGCCGGCGCGGATCAGCTCGAACAGCTCGCGGTTGCGCAGGACGTACGGCTCGTGGAACCGGCGTGGGTCGTCCATCACGTGGAAGACCAGCCGCAGCTCGGCGAGCAGCCGGCGCATCAGCCCGTCGATCCGCGGGCTGCCGGCCAGCGCCGCGATCTCCGCGTGGAACTGGATGTTCGCGGTCCCGAGGTCGAGCCACTCCTGTGCGGCCTCGGCCTCGCCGGCGGCGCGCAGGCAGGCCGCCATCCGGTCGAGCGCGCCGGGCAGCAGCGTTTCCGGCGTCAGCCCGCGCACCGCCTGGCACTCGATGAGCCGGCGCACGCGGTAGATGTCGACCACGTCGTCCACCGTGGGCACCCGGACGAAGACGCCGCGGTTGAGCTCCTGGACAAGCAGGCCCTCGTGGCTGAGCAGCCGGAACGCCTCCCGCAGTGTGTTGCGTGACACGCCGAGCGCGCCGCCGATGGCGCCCTCGACGAGCCGGTCGCCTGGCGGGAAGTACCCCTGCAGAATCCGTGTCCGCAGGATGTCGGCAACCCTTTCGGCCGCGCTCAGTCGTTCCAGCAGGGCCCGGTCGGACTCGAGATCGTCGCTCATGAACCGGAAGCTAGCCTATTGGGGGATTGTTCAACAATCCCCTGATCTGCTGGGAGCATGACGACTCCGCCCGGGCGCCGCCGGTGGCTCGGATAGCCTGCGGGGATGGGGCCGAGCCACGCACGGGAGGGCACGCTGGCGGCGGCCGGTGCGGTGGGGCTGAGCGCGATCGTCGCCGGATTCGTCGTGCTGGCGTCCTCGTCGGGCAGCGTCAGCCCGATCAGCGAGTCCACCAAGACGGTCCAGCGGGACCGTCCGCCGCCATCCGAGACGCCGAGCCTGCACACCCCGTCGTTCGGTACCGGCGCCGGCGACCTGCTCGACCTGCCCGACTGGGTCGTGTCGGTGCTGCGATCGCTGATGCTGATCGCCGTGGTGCTGGTCGCGATCCTGATAGCCCGCGCCGTCATCCGGCTGCTCCGCAATGTGCGGATGCCGGCGATGCCGCAGACCGACCCCGAGCACTGGCAGCAGATCACCGCCGTCCGGGTCGCGGAAGCGGTCGACGACAGCCTCGCCCAGCTGGCCACCGGACCGGCGTCGGACGCGATCGTGGCCTGCTGGGTCGCGTTGGAGCGGGCCGCGGACCAAGCCGGCCTGGCCCGGGAGCCGTCCGAGACGCCGTCGGAGTTCACCGTCCGCGTGCTCGCCGGCGCGGCCGTGTCCGAGCGTGACCTGAACAGGCTCGCCGCGCTGTACCGCGAGGCCCGCTTCTCCCGGCACGCGCTTCCGGAGCAGGCCCGGGCCGAGGCGCGCGCGGCACTGGAGGTGCTGCGCGACCAGCTGGCCGCCGGACGCGGGACCGAGGTGTCGACGTCATGACGCGGTGGCGCCCGCTCGCCCAGCACCTCGGGATCGCGGCCGCGGCGTGCCTGCTGCTGGTCGCGGCGTACGGGATCGGCGGTCAGCAGCCCCGGCCGGCCTGGTTCGCCGCCGCGGCCCTGGCCGGCGGGCTGATGTCGCTGGCGCTGCGGCGGCTCGGCACCGGGATCGGCGTCACGAGCTGGCCGCAGCGGCCCACGGTCACCGGGCTGTCCACCCGGCCCGCGGACAGCCGGACGACCTTCATGGCGGTCCGGATGCAGCACGGCACCCGGGACCGACACGGGTTCGACGCCGACCTGCGCCCGGTGCTCGCCGAGCTGCTGGACAGCAGGCTGCGCCGCAACCACGGAATCGACCCGGCCGCGGACCCGGCCGCCGCCCGTGCGGTGACCGGCGACTGGCTGTGGGCACTGGTGATGACCACGGCCGAGCGGCCGCCGTCGTACGACGAGATCGAGCGCGCGCTCGACCAGCTCGAGAACGTGTAGGAGATCGATGACAGACGAACAGACGGTGACCCGTGCCGATGCCGGAGTGGTCTGCCGGGAGGTGCTGGACCGGGTCGGCGAGGCTCTGGTCGGCAAGGCCGAGGCGCTCGAGCTGGTACTGGCCGGGGTCCTGGCCGGCGGACACGTGCTGCTGGAGGACTACCCGGGGCTGGGCAAGACGCTCGCGGCCCGCTCGTTCGCGCAGGCGCTCGGGCTGGAGTTCCGCCGGGTGCAGTTCACCCCGGATCTGCTGCCGTCCGACGTCACCGGCGCGTACGTGTACGACCAGCGCACCGCCGCGTTCGTGTTCCGCCCCGGACCGATCTTCACCGGGCTGCTGCTCGCGGACGAGATCAACCGGACACCGCCGAAGACCCAGGCCGCGCTGCTGGAGTCGATGCAGGAGCGCCAGGTCACGGTCGAGGGCGAGACCCATCCGCTGCCGGTGCCGTTCCACGTGCTCGCGACCGCGAACCCGGTCGAGTACGAAGGCACCTACCCGCTGCCTGAGGCGCAGCTGGACCGGTTCATGCTCCGGGTCAGCTTCGGCTACCCGAGCGTGGAGGAGGAGTGGGACGTGCTGCAGCGCCGGATGGGCCGGCGGCGCGAGGAGCAGCAGGTGGACCCGGTGACCGACGCGGCCGGGCTGGTCGCGCTGCAGCAGGCCTGCGAGGACGTCACCGTCGACGACAGCGTCGGCCGGTACTGCGTCGACCTCGCCACCGCGACCCGGCGGGACGCCCAGGTGCTGATCGGTGCCTCGCCGCGCGGCTCGCTGGCGCTGCTGCTCACCGCCCGGGCCTACGCGCTGATCCGTGGCCGCGACTACGTCGTACCGGAGGACGTGAAGGCCGTCGCGACGGCCGCGCTGGCGCACCGGATCACGGTCCGCCCGGAGCTGTGGCTGCACGATGTGACCGGCGCGACGGTCGTGCGGAATGTGCTGCAGTCGGTGCCCGCGCCGCCGACGGTGGGCGTGGACCGGTGACCGGCGGGTGGCGCGCCACCCACGCGCAGGTCCGTGCGGTGGCGGTCGCGGCGGTACTGCTCGCCGTCGCGGTGCTCGGTCGGCGGCCCGACCTCGCCGTGCTCGGGCTGCCGTTCGCCGTACTCGCAGTCTGGGGAGCCTTCACCCGGCCGAGCGGGCAGCCGGCGGCCACCGCCGCGCTGGACGTGACCACGCTGTTCGAGGGTCAGGCCACCAGGCTGCGGATCGGGTACGACGCCGGCGGCCCTGGTACCGACCTGGTGGTCGTCGCGGTGCCGCGGGGACGCTGGCTGCAGTTCGAGCCGCGGTCGGGCGCGCTCGCCGTACCGGCCCGGGACGAGATCGAGCTGCTGGTCCGGTCGCAGCGCTGGGGGCTGCGGCAGGTCGAGCCGCCGCAGGTGGTCGGGACGTCGCTGCTGGGCGCGTACCGCACCGAGACGCTGCGCACCGCGTTGCCGGCGGTCACCACCTGGCCGCTGCGGGAAGGGTTCACCGCGGTCGACGCCGTACCGCGGCCGGCCGGGCTGGTCGGGTTGCACCGCTCCCGGCGGCCCGGCGACGGCACCGAGATCGCCGGAGTCCGGCCGTTCCAGCTCGGCGACCGGCTACGCCGGGTGAACTGGGCGGTGACCGCGCGCACCGGTGAGCTGCACGTGACCTCGACCTGGTCCGACCGGGACACCGAGGTGGTGGTGCTGCTGGACTCCAGCGACGACGTCGGCGTCAGCGACGGAATCGACGGGCGGTCCAGCAGCCTCGACATCGCGGCCCGGGCCGCGGCCGCGATCGCCGAGCACTACCTGCGCCACGGCGACCGGGTCCGCCTGGTCGACACGGGCTCGACGGTCCGCGCGGTCCGGCCAGGCACCGGCCGCGCGCACCTACGCCGGATCCTCGACGCGCTGGTGCACGCGGACCCGCGAGCGACGCAGCTGCAGCCGGCGTACCTGATGCGGCGGCACCGGATCCGCGCCGGCAGCCTGGTGATCGTGCTCAGCCCGCTGCTGCGCGAGCTGATCCTGGGGCACGTCGTCTCGTTCGTGCACGCCGGCTGCACCGTGATCGTGGTGGACACGCTGCCGGCCGACCTCGGCCGCGCCGCCGAGTACGCCGACCGGCGGGCCTGGGCACTGGCCTGGCGGCTGCGGCTGCTGGAGCGGCAGGGCGAGATCGAGCGGCTCGGCGACCTCGGCGTACCGACCGTGGCCTGGAGCGGCGCAGGCACCCTGGACGAGGTGCTGCGGAACGCCAGCCGGCTGTCCGCGGCCCCGCGGGTGCGGACATGACCGGCGGGGAGCGGCTCGCGCTCGCACTGGTCCGCGGCCGGGCGGCGGACCGCCACGCGGTCCTGGTCCGGGCGCTGATCCTGCTCGCCGGGGCGGTCGCGCTGCTGGTCGCGGTGCTCCGGCCGTTCGACTACCCGGAGATGTTCGGGTACACCGCGCTGGCGGTGCTGCTCTGGTGCGTGCTGCAGCCGGACTCGCCGGCGGCCCTGCTCTTCATCGGGCTGGTCGGCATCGGCTGGGCGATGCGGGCGCCGGGCACGATCGGCTGGGACGTGGTGGTGATCGCGCTCGCGTTCCTGCTGCTGCACCTGGCGTCGGCGTTTGCCGGGCAGCTGCCGGAGTACGCCGCCGTCGCACCCGGTGCGCCGCGACGGTGGGTGCGGCCGGCAACGACAGCCGCAGGCGTCGCGGTGCTGGCCGCGTTGGCGGCCGAGCTGGTCCGCGACGCCGGCCGGCCTGGCATCCTGCTGGTCACCGTGGCCGCCCTCGCCGGCCTCACCGGCCTGGTCTGGTACGCGGCCTCCTGGGGTGGCTCGCAGCCCGATACCTAGGCCGGCGGACTACCCCTTGCGGCCGATCCCGCCCACGTAAGGGAAGTCCTGCTCGGTGTACAGCGTCGACGGCTCCGGCCGCCACTGGGGAAGTGGCACCAGGCCTGGTTCGAGCAGCTCGAGCCCGTCGAACATGCTTCGCTGCTCCTCCAGGCTGCGAATGGTCACCGGGGTGGCGCCGCTCTCGTTCCACAGCTGCGCGGCCCTGTCCATCGCCTCACCGTGGACCGGCCCGGACATCACGAAGAAGCTTCCGGCCGGCGTCGCGTCGAGCAGCCGCCTCACGATCGACTGCGCCGCGCTCGTCTCCGGGACGAACTCCAGGATGGCGAGCATCGTGATCGCCACCGGCTTGTCGAAGTCCAGGGTCGCCTTGGCCTGCTCGATGATGGCGTCCGGATCATTCATATCCGCGTCGATGTACTCCGTGGCGCCCTCCTCCGAGCTCGTCAGCAGGGCGCGGGCGTGGACGAGAACGATCGGGTCGTTGTCGACGTACACGATGCGTGAGTCCGGCGCTACCGACTGTGCCACCTGGTGGGTGTTGTTCGCCGTCGGAATGCCGGTGCCGATGTCGAGGAACTGACGGACGCCGACATCACCGGCGAGATAACGCACCGCACGACCGAGGAACTCGCGGTCTGCCCGGGCGATCATCTGGAACTCAGGCAGAGCCTGCAGGATGTGGTCCCCGACCTCCCGGTCGGGGGCGAAGTTGTCCTTGCCGTCGAGCCAGTAGTCCCACACTCGTGCGGGGTGTGCAACTGAGGTGTCGATGCCGGGCGGGGTGGTGAGCTTTTCGTCGGACATGGTGAGCTGCGACGCCTCCGAAGGCCGAGAGACTGGGCGGACACGGGCCGCGCGACCCGAGGTGCATGCATTCGATCATGCGCATCCGAAGACTACAACGACGGCGGGTGCGCAGGTCTAGGCGATAGAGCGCACTGGGTTTGGCCGGCGACCGGTACTCGGGCATCGGTGCAGCGCTCGAGTGAGGGCCGGGCCCTAGATCGGCAGCCTCCGGAAGACCGGACGGGGCAGGTGGCGCAGCCCGGACATGACGGCGCGCAGCGGCATCGGCACCCAGATCAGCTCCGAGCCCCGGCGGATCGCTGCCACCACCGCGTCGGCCACCTCGCTCGCGGTCACCGACAGCGGCGCCGGCTCGAGCCCCTCGGTCATCCGGGTCTTCACGAAACCGGGCCGGACCACAAGCACCCGGACACCATGCGGGCGCAGCGCCTCGCCGAGCCCGGTGTAGAACGCGTCCAGCCCGGCCTTGGTGGACCCGTACACGAAGTTCGACCGCCGCGGCCGCTCGCCCGCCACCGACGACATCGCCACGATCACGCCGTGGCCCTGTCTCTTCATCGCCTCGCCGACCGCGACCCCCGCGGAGACCGCGCCGACGTAGTTGGTCTCGGCCAGCTCGACCGCGTGCCCGACATCGGTCCAGGCCTTCTCGGCATCGCCGAGGACGCCGAACGCGACCACCGCGACGTCGATGTCGCCCTGCTCGAACACGCCGCGGACGGTGTCGGCATGGGTGAGCGGCGCACGGGCGTCGAACGCGACCTGCTCGACCGTGCAGCCCAGGTCGCGCAGCTCGGCGACGGCGCTGTCGAGCCGTTCGGACGGCCGGCCGGCGAGTACGACGCGGAGCGGGCGGGACGCGTACTTCCGCGCGATCGCAAGCCCGATCTCGGACGAGCCCCCGAGCACCAGCAACGACTGGATGTTGCCAACAGCATCGATCATGTGGGTTCAGGGTTCCTTCCGGGTGTACGTCGGCGCCACTTCGTGATGCGTTCGTCGGTCGGTTTGCGACGTTCTGTGGATAACGCGGTCACCTGACCACCGACGCGCGACTGACTGGTTATCCACAGAACGTCGCAAACCGACCGACGAACGCGGGGTGGGTGGGGTGGGTGGGTGTGGGGTGGGTGGGCGTTCGCGTTGAGGTTCGGGTTCACGTTCATAGGGCGAGGCGGCGGGAGAGGTCGGAGCGGAAGACGCCGGACGGGTCGGCTCGGCGGCGGACCTCGAGGAAGTGGTCGAGGTGGGGGTACATGTGGCGCAGGGACTGGGCGTCGAGGCGGGAGTCCTTGGCGAGGTAGACGCGGCCGCCCGCGGACAGCACCAGGTCGTCGAGGGACCGGCACAGGGCGTCCAGGCCGGGGGTGACCGGGAGGTCGACGGCGAGGGTCCAGCCGGGAGTGGGGAAGGACAGCGGGGCCGGGTTGCCGGGGCCGAACCGCTTCAGCACGTTCAGGCAGGAGACCAGCCCGGACCGGGCGATCAGGTCGACGGCCGCGGTGAAGGCGTCCTCCGCGCCGAACGGGACCACGAACTGGTACTGGCAGAACCCGCGCCGCCCGTACACCCGGTTCCAGTCCGCGACCACGTCCAGCGGGTGGAAGAACCTGGTGATGTTCTGCACCTCGCCGTACCGCTGCCGCGGCGCCTTGCGGTACCACAGCTCGTTGAACGCCCGGGCCGTCACCCGGTTCAGCAGCCCTGACGGGAACAGGTCCGGCACGGCCGCCAGCTGCGGGGCGTCGAACCGCAGCGGGTCGCGGCGCAGCTTCGCCGGCAGGTCGTCGTACGACGCGGACCAGCCGCGGGTCAGCACCGCCCGGCCGAGGTGCCGGCCGGTGGCAACGGAGTCGAACCAGGCCACCGAGTACGTGTACTTGTCGTCATCCGCGGCCAGCCGGTCCATCAGTCCGGCCAGGTCCTCGGTGCGCTCGGTGTCGACCAGGAAGTACGCCGTCTCGACCCGCTTGCACCGGATCGTGGCGCCGAGGACCACCCCGGTCAGGCCCATCCCGCCGACGGTGGCCCAGAACAGCTCCGGGTCGGGTCCGTCCGGCCCGAGCGTCCAGACGAACCCGTCGGCGGTGAGCAGGTCCAGCGAGACCAGGTGGTCGCCGAAGCTGCCCTCGACGTGGTGGTTCTTGCCGTGGACGTCGGCCGCGATCGCACCGCCCACCGTGACCTGCCGGGTGCCCGGCACCACCGGCAGCCAGAGTCCGAACGGCAGCAGCGTCCGCATCAGCGTGTCCAGGCTGACACCTGCGTCGCAGCGGACCGTCGGCACAGTGTTGACAGTGGAGGCGTCGCCATTGTCAACACTGTGGATCCGGGCGAGCCGGGTCAGGTCGAGCACGGTGCCGCCGGCGTTCTGCGCCGCGTCGCCGTAGGCTCGGCCGAGTCCCCGGGCGAGCACGCCGCGCGTGTCCGCGCCGGTGACGGTCGCCACCGCGTCGTCGTACGAGGTCACCGGCACGACCGTGGCGACCGTCGGCGCGGTCCGTCCCCAGCCGGTCAACCGCCGCAGCTCAGGCACCGAACACTCCCGCGCAGACCGTAGCCAGCCAGATCACGCCGAGCCCCTGCAGCACCCGGTCGTGCAGCACGATGTCCTCCGGCTCACCGGCCTCGCCGGCGTCGATGTGCACGGCGTAGCGCAGCGTGCCGAGCACGAACGGCGCGATCGAGATCGGATTCCACGGCACGCCCGAGTCGCCCGGCGGGTCCATCTCGAAGGCCCACAGCGAGTACGTCATCAGCGTCACCGCGGTCGACAGACCCCACACGAACCGCAGGTACCCGACCGTGTAGCTCTCCAACGCACGCCGCGTGCCGGCGTCGGCGCCGAGGCTGCGCATCTCCGAGTACCGCTTGCCGGACACCATGAACAGCGACCCGAACGACGCCACCAGCAGGAACCACTGGGACAGCGGGATCCCGGTCGCGGCGCCACCGGCCACGGCGCGGAGCAGGAACCCGGCGGCCACGCAGGCCAGGTCCAGCACCGGCTGGTGCTTGAGCCACCACGAGTACGCCACCTGCAGCGCGACGTACACGACCAGGGTGAGGCCGAGCTCGAATCGGATCGCGAACCCCAGCACGAGCCCGGCGAGGCCCGCCGCCGCCGCGAGCAGGGTCGCGAGCCGCGGGCTGACCAGCCCGGCCGCGATCGGGCGGTGCTGCTTCACCGGGTGCCGCCGGTCCTCGTCGACGTCGCTGACGTCGTTCAGCAGGTACACCGCGCTGGCGACCAGGCAGAACGCCACCACGGCGAGCAGGGTCGGCACCAGGACGCCGGGCTCGAACAGCCGGCCGGCGGCGACCGGTGCGGCGAGCACCAGGATGTTCTTCACCCACTGGCGGGGGCGCGTGGCGCGCACCGCGCCGGTCAGTGCTGTCGCGGCCATCAGAGGGCCGAGGTTATCGGACCCACGAATCACGTTGGGGTGCGGGTGAAGGCGACTACCGGATAGCGGGGGTCGGTGCAACCGCGGGACTGGCCGTGGCCGGTGAAGGTGGTCGCACCGGTCAGCTCCAGCCCGGACGCCGCGGCCCGGCCGACCAGCAGCGCCAGCCGGTCCTGCGTCCGGCCCGGCGACGGGTCGCGGCCCTCGGCGACCCGGTGCGCGTCGGACTTGTCCACCGTGGTGACCAGTACGCCGCCGGGCTTCAGCACCCGCGCCGCCTCGGCCAGCACCGGCTCGCTGTCGTCCAGCAGGTGCAGCAGCCAGACCGCGGTCACCGCGGCCACCGACGCGTCGGCGAACGGCAGCCGGTACACGTCGCCGCGGACCAGGTGGCCGGGTAGCCGGATCCTTGCCTGCCGCAACATCTCCGCGGACAGGTCGACGCCGTGCACCAGATGCCCGAGCGCGGCCAGCTCGCAGGCGACGATGCCGGTACCGGTCGCGAGGTCGAGCACGGTGCCGCGTTCCGGCAGCAGAGCGTGCACCGCCTGCGCAGCCGCCCGGGCCCGTTCGGTCCCGCCGCGCGACGCGTCGTACCCCTCGGCCTGACCGTCGTAGTCAGGTCCGCCGCGGTTCGCGGTCCACAGTTCCGGCCAGGTGATGCCGATGCTGGCGAGCATCAGCCGCAGCAGCGGCAGCGAGATCCCGACCACGTTGTGGTGGTCGCCCTCGACACCCTCGACGAACGCGCCGCCGAGACCGTCCACGGTGAACGCGCCGGCGACCTCGAGCGGCTCACCGGTCGCCACGTACGCGTCGATCTCGGCGTCGGTGAGCTCGGCGAAGTGCACGGTGGTGGACGCGACCTCGCGGACCTCGTGCCGGCCCCAGGTGTCGAACACGCAGTGCCCGGTGTGCAGCACGCCGGACCGTCCGCGCATCGCCTTGAGCCGCTCCACCGCCTCGGCCGCGTCGGCCGGCTTGCCGTACGCGGTGCCGTCGATCTCCAGCACCGAGTCGCAGCCGAGCACCACCGCGTGGTCGTCCAGCCCGGCCACCACGGCGCGTGCCTTCAGCGTCGCCAGCAGCGTCGCCAGCTGCGCGGGCGAGTCCGCGGTGACCGCCTCCTCGTCCACGCCGGACACGATCACGACCGGCTCGATCCCGGCGCTGCGCAGCGTCTGCAGCCGCGCCGGCGACGCAGACGCGAGCACGAAGCGGACCGGACGCGCCACGGCTGCGGTCACAGCCGGGCGAGGGCCGTGCGGAGCGGGTCCAGGCCGATCGATCCGAGGTCGAGCGCGTCACGGTGGAAGGTCTTCAGGTCGAAGTCCGCGCCCTTGCGCTGTTTCGCCTCCTCGCGCGCCTGCAGCCAGATCCGCTCGCCGACCTTGTACGACGGCGCCTGGCCCGGCCAGCCCAGGTACCGGTTCAGCTCCGAGCGCAGGAACTCGGTGTCCATCAGGCAGTGCTGGCGGAGGAACTCGAAGCCCAGCTCGGCGTTCCACCGCTCGCCCGGGTGGAACCTGAACGAGTTGCCCTCCGGGATCTTCAGCTCGAGGTGCATGCCGATGTCGACGATCACCCGGGCGGCGCGGAACGACTGCGCGTCCAGCATGCCGAACTTCGCCGCCGGGTCGACCAGGTACCCGAGCTCGTCCATCAGCCGCTCGGCGTACAGCGCCCAGCCCTCGCCGTGGCCGGACACCCAGCAGGCCAGCCGCTGCCAGCGGTTGAGCTGGTCCTTCCGGAGCACGGTCTGCGCCACCTGCAGGTGATGACCGGGTACGCCCTCGTGGTACACGGTGGTTACCTCGCGCCAGGTGGCGAAGTCGTCCACGCCCGCGGGCACCGCCCACCACATCCGGCCCGGCCGCGTGGTCAGGTCCTCGCTCGGCTGGGTGTAGTAGATCGACCCGTCCGGGGTCGGCGCGATCATGCACTCGATCCGCTTGATCTCGTCCGGGATGTCGAAGTGCGTGCCGGCGAGCTGGGTGACGGCCTCGTCCGCGAGCTTCTGCATCCAGTCGCGGAACGCCTCCTTGCCGGTGATCTTGCGGTCCGGCGAGTGGTCCAGCAGGTCCGCGGCGGCCGCGATGCTCGGGTTGCCGGCGTTCAGCTCAGCCGCGACCTTGCGCATCTCGCCCTCGACCCGGGCCAGCTCCTCGAAGCCCCAGGCGTAGGTCTCGTCCAGGTCCACGGTCGCACCGAGGAACACCCGCGACGCGAGCTCGTAGATCTCCCGGCCGCACGCGTCCCGGGTCGGCGCATGCGGTGCCAGCTCGCTCTCCAGCCAGGCGCCGAACTCGTCGTACGCCTGCCGGGCGGCGTTCGCCGCCTGCTCCACCTCGGTCCGCACCGCACCCTCTGGCGCGCGGGCCGCCAGCCCGGTGAAGAAGTCGTCGCCCTCGGCACCGGTCCAGCTCGCGATCCGCTCCGCCAGCGCGTCGATCTGGCGCACCGCCGACACCCGGCCCTGGCCGGCCTGGTCGACCAGCGTGCTGCGGTACCCGGCAAGCGTCTCGCCGACCTTGTTCAGCCGGGCGGCGATGTTCGCCCAGTGCTCGTCGGTCTCGGTCGGCATCAGGTCGAACACCTGCCGGATCTCCGGCGCGACCGACGCGATCGCGTTGACCTGGTGCTGCCACAGGCCCGCATCCAGCGCCTCGACCTCCAGCCCGAGCCGCTCCAGCAATGCGTCCTTCGCCGCCTGCTCACGCAGCGTCGGCGTCTCGGTCGCCTCGGCGGCAGCGACGGTACGCCGGGCCAGCCCGGCTTGCTCCTCGTACCCGGCGGGCGAGTAGTCCGGGTACTTGTCGTCGTAGCCCTCGATGCCGATATGCGTCGCGACGGTCGGGTTGAGCACGATGAGCTCGTCCAGGTACCGCTCGGAGATGCGGTCGATCGGTGTGTCGGTCACGCTCGCGACCCTACCTGCATGGGGTCAGGCGCTGGTGGCGTCGAGGTGCTGCAGCAGGTCGTGCGCGGCCAGCTCGATCTCCTTGTGCCGCCACTCCGACGCCCGGTAGACGCAGGCGATCAGCGCGGTGCGGTGCACCCGGCGCAGGTCGCCGTACACGAACGCGTAGCGCGCCTTGGTCTCGTCGGAGGCGCCCTCGGTCAGGCCGAGATGCCACGCGGCGTACTCCTCCCAGGAATGTGTCTCCAGGAAGGTGTTCTGCTCCTCCGCACGCGGCTGCACCTCGCCCCAGTCGCTGTTCAGCACGTACTGCCGGCTGTCGATCAGCCGGCGGCACTGGGCGACCGCTTTCTCGTTCACCGTGTACGACGCCATGTCCGGCATCGTGCCACGGTCTGCGCGCTCCTGGTCGAGCACGCGCTTCTGCAGTGGTCGCGAGCCGCCCCGGGCCTCGCGCTCAACCTCAGCGCGGGAACGCGCTGGCCCGCCAGCGGCCGGGGCCGTGCTGGAGCGGGCGGCGGACGTTGCGCCAGTACGACGCCCAGTCGCTCGCGCGTTCCGTCGCAGGCTCGGTCTCGGCGGCCGCGACCCGTGCCGTCATCACCGCGATCAGTGCGGCCAGCTCTTCCGGTGTCGGGTCGCCCTTCACGACCCGCACGACCGCCTCCTGCTCCTGGTCGCTCATAGGTCGCTCATAGGTCGCTCACAGGGGGATGTTCCCGTGCTTCTTGGGCGGCAGCGTGTCCCGCTTGGTGCGCAGCAGCCGCAGCGCCCTGACGATCTCGGACCGGGTCTCGCTCGGCTTCACCACCGCGTCGATGTAGCCGCGCTCGGCCGCGACGTACGGGTTCGCCAGGTGGTCCTCGTACTCGGTGATCAGCTCGGCCCGCCGGCTGTCCGGTTCCTCGGCCGCGGCCAGCTCGCGCCGGTACAGGATGTTCACCGCGCCCTGCGCGCCCATCACCGCGATCTGCGCCGTCGGCCAGGCGATGTTGATGTCCGCGCCGAGGTGCTTGGAGCCCATCACGTCATACGCGCCGCCGTACGCCTTCCGGGTGATCACCGTGACCATCGGCACCGTGGCCTCGGCGTACGCGTAGATCAGCTTGGCGCCGCGGCGGATGATGCCGTTCCACTCCTGGTCGGTGCCGGGCAGGAACCCCGGCACGTCGACGAACGTGATCACGGGAAGGTTGAACGCGTCGCAGGTGCGCACGAACCGGGCGGCCTTCTCGGACGCGTCGATGTCCAGGGTGCCGGCGAACTGCATCGGCTGGTTCGCGACCACGCCGACCGCGCGGCCCTCGACCCGGCCGAACCCGACGATCATGTTCGGCGCGAACAGTGCGTGCACCTCGAGGAAGTCGCCGTCGTCGACGACCGCCTCGATCGCGGTGTGCATGTCGTACGGCTGGTTCGGCGAGTCCGGGATCAGCTCGTCCAGCGCCAGGTCGGTCTCGGTCGGCTCCAGGTTCGCCGGCGCGTCGTACACCGGAGGGTCCTCGAGGTTGTTCTGCGGCAGGTGCGCGACCAGTGCCTTCACCCAGTCGATCGCGTCCTGCTCGTCGCTGCCCAGGTAGTGCGCGTTACCGGATTTGGTGTTGTGCGTCCGGGCGCCGCCGAGGTCCTCCTGGCTGACGTCCTCGCCGGTGACGGTCTTGATCACGTCAGGCCCGGTGATGAACATGTACGACGACTGGTCCACCATCACCGTGAAGTCGGTGACCGCGGGGGAGTACACCGCGCCACCCGCGCACGGGCCCATGATCAGCGAGATCTGCGGGACCACGCCGGACGCGCGGACGTTGCGGCGGAAGATCTCGCCGTACAGCCCGAGGCTGACCACGCCCTCCTGGATGCGGGCCCCGCCGGAGTCGTTGATGCCGATCACCGGGCAGCCGATCTTCATCGCCAGGTCCATCACCTTGACGATCTTCTCGCCGAACACCTCACCCAGAGAGCCGCCGAACACGGTGAAGTCCTGGGCGAACACGCACACCTGGCGCCCGTCGATGGTGCCGAACCCGGTCACCACCCCGTCGCCGTACGGCCGGTTGCCGTCCAGCCCGAACGACGTCGACCGGTGCCGCGCGAACTCGTCCAGCTCGGTGAACGACCCCTCGTCGAGCAGCATCGCGATCCGCTCGCGGGCCGTCTTCTTGCCGCGCGCGTGCTGCTTCTCCACCGCGGACTCGGCCCCGGCGTGCACGGCCTCGTCCAGCCGGCGGTCCAGATCCGCCAGCTTTCCGGCGGTCGTGTGGATGTCCGCGGTCTCTCCCATGCCGCGCAGCCTAACGATCCGTGGCCGTTTCCGATGCGGCGAGTGTCACTGCCGATGTGCGTGACCCCGGTACGGCCCGGTGCGACGCTACCGTCCGGTCGACGGACAGCGGCGCGGGCGGCGTCCTACCCCGACTAGGGTGGCGAAGCGTGACCGTGCCACACGCCCAGGCCGTACCGGGAGCACGTAGCCGGGCGCGCTTCGAGGTGCCCGAGGAGCTGCGGGCGGACGTCCGGCTGCTCGGTGAGCTGCTCGGCAGGGTGCTGGTGGAGTACGCCGGCCAGCCGCTGCTGGACGACGTCGAGCGGCTCCGCGAGCTCACCATCGCGCGGGACGGGTCCGGCGCCGAGGAGCTGGTCGCGTCCTGGCCGCACGAGCGGGCCGAGGACGTCGCCCGCGCGTTCACCTGCTACTTCCACCTGACCAACCTGGCCGAGGAGCTGCACCGCGGCCGGGTGCTGCGCGAGCGCGACCGGACCGGCCAGGCGCCCAGCACAGCGCCCGGTACGTCGGAGCTGGCCCAGGCCGTGGCCGACGTCCGCAGCTCCGCCGGCGAGCCGCAGATGCGGGCCCTGCTGGCGGGGCTGGAGTTCCGGCCGGTGCTGACTGCCCACCCGACCGAGGCCCGGCGGCGCGCCGTACTGGCAACCATCCGGCGGATCTCCAGCCTGCTGCAGGAGCGCGGCGACCCGCGGGCCGGCGACACCGAGCGCGCGGAGAACACCCGGCGGCTGCTGGAGCAGGTGGACGTGCTGTGGCGGACCTCGCAGCTGCGCACCAGCCGGCCGACGCCGCTGGACGAGGTCCGGTCCGCGATGGGTGTCTTCTCCGAGACGCTGTTCGAGGTCGTCGGCAACGTGTACCGGCGGCTGGACGACGCGCTGCACGGTGACGCGGCCGGGACGAAGCCGCCGGCGGTGGCGCCGTTCGTGCATCTGGGGTCGTGGATCGGCGGCGACCGCGACGGCAACCCGAACGTCACAGCCGCGATCACCCGCGAGGCCATGCAGATCCAGGCCGACCACGTGCTCCGCGCGCTCGAGTACGCCACCGACCGGCTCGGCCGTGCGCTGACCCTGGACGCCGCGACCACACCGCCGTCGGCGCAGGTACGCCGGATCCTGGAGGACGCGCGGGCCCAGAACCCGGAGCTGATCGCCGACATCGAGAGCCGGTCGCCGTCCGAGCCGCACCGCCAGCTGCTGCTGCTCGCGGCCCGCCGGCTGGCCGCGACCCGGTCCCGCGACGCGGACTTCGGCTACCCGCGGGCCGACGACTTCGTCCGCGAGCTGAAGGTGCTGCAGGACTCGCTGGTGTCCGCGGGCGCGGTCCGGCAGGCGTACGGCGACCTGCAGCAGCTGATCTGGCAGACCCAGTCGTTCGGGTTCCACCTGGCCGAGCTGGAGATCAGGCAGCACTCGTCGGTGCACGCACGAGCCATGGAGGAGGTGCTGGGTGGCGGCGAGCTGTCGGAGCAGACCGAGGAGGTGCTCGCGACGCTGCGGGTGGTCGGGCAGATCCAGCAGCGGTTCGGGCCGGAGGCCTGCCGGCGCTACGTGGTGTCGTTCACCCGGAGGGCCGAGGACCTGGCCGCGGTGTTCGAGCTCGCCGACGTCGCCATGGACGGCCGTCCGATCGAGCTCGACGTGGTGCCGCTGTTCGAGACCGGTGAGGACCTGCTGCACTCGGTCGACGTCCTGGAGCAGGCGCTGCAGCTCACCCGGGTCCGGCACCGGCTCACGGCGAACGACCGGCGCTTCGAGGTCATGCTCGGGTACTCCGACTCCGCCAAGGACGTCGGCCCGGTCTCGGCGACGCTCGCCCTGTACGACGCGCAGGCGCGGATCACCGCCTGGGCGCAGCGCAACAACGTCCGGCTGACCCTGTTCCACGGCCGCGGCGGCGCGCTCGGCCGTGGCGGTGGTCCGGCGAACCGTGCCGTGCTGGCGCAGGCGCCGGGCTCGGTCGGCGGACGGTTCAAGCTCACAGAGCAGGGCGAGGCGATCCCGGCCCGGTACGGCGACGCCGCGATCGCGCACCGGCACGTCGAGCAGGTCGCCGCCGCCACCTTGCTGGCGTCCACCCCCGCGGTGGAGGAACGCGCCGCGAAGGCCGCCGAACGCTTCGCCGACGTTGCCGCGACCCTGGACGGCGCCGCCCGGGAGGCGTACCACCGGCTGGTCCGCGCGGACGGCTTCGCGGAGTGGTTCGGGCGGGTCACACCGCTGGAGGAGCTGGGTCAGCTGCCGATCGGGTCCCGGCCCGCGCGACGCGGGGCGTCGGTGTCCTCGCTGGAGGACCTGCGTGCGATCCCATGGGTGTTCGCCTGGTCCCAGGCCAGGATCAACGCACCCGGCTGGTATGGCCTCGGCTCAGCGCTCGCCGCCGTCGGCGACGTCCGGGTGCTGCAGGACGCGAACCGGGACTGGCCGCTGTTCCAGGTGATGCTGGAGAACGCCGAGATGTCGCTGGCCAAGACCGACCGCCGCATCCTCTGCCGGTACCTCGAGCTGGGCGACCGCCCCGAGCTGGCCGCACTGGTTCTCGAGCAGCACGAGCTCACCACCGACTGGGTGCTGCGGGTCCTCGGCCAGAGCCGCCTGCTGGAAGGCCGCCGCGTCCTCGGCCGCGCCGTGGAGCTGCGCAACCCGTACGTCGACGCGCTGAGCTACCTCCAGCTGCGGGCGTTGCGCACCCTGCGGACCGACGAGTCCCTCGACGACGCCCAGGTCGAACGCACCCGCCGGCTGCTCCTCCTCACCGTCTCCGGCGTCGCCGCCGGCCTCCAGAACACCGGCTGACCGGTTCCCGAGCGAGCGGGCAGGGCCGGCCGCGGTATCCTCCCGCGGTGGCCAACAACCAGACCAGGCTCAGCAGGACGGTCACCAGGCGCCTCGGCGGGCGCATCTCGGCACTCGGTGGACGCCGGCCCGCGCCGACCGCCCTCACCGCCGACGGACTCACCAACGCGGCCTGGGCGGAGCTCACCGCGCGCACGCTCGAGGAGATCAGGGGTGTCGACGCGATCTACCGGCCGACGAACTTCTGGGGTCCCGCGCTCGACCAGCTGCTGGCTGACATGGCCGAGCGCGGGCTGGAGAACTTCAAGTCCTGGTCGACCTCGAAGGTCTGGTTCTACCCGCTGTACGGTCACGGCTTCAGCTACGCGACCATCGACGCGACCTACCAGCGGGCCAAGGCGGTCAACCCGAGCACTGACAAGAGCTGGCTGACCGGGCTCCTCACCGGAGGGCGGGAGGCCGGCCGCGACTTCGACGTCGTCCGGCTCGCCTGGGACCAGGACCGCTGGCCGTTCGACCTGACCGGGCACGGCGAGAGCCGGCACGGCACCCCGCCGCAGTATCACCGGCTCACCGGCGCCGAGCACGGCTGGACCCGGCCGTACCTGAACTACCTGCTGTGCCTCACCGCGCTGTCCAAACACGTCGACGCCGCACCGAAGTCCTTCCTGGAGATCGGCGGCGGATACGGCGTGCTCGGCGAGATCCTGCTGAGCCGGGACCCGGAAGCGCGGTACGTGAACCTCGACATCCCGCCGCTGATGACCGTGTCGTCGTACTACCTGACGACACTGTTCGGTGACCGGGTAGCGACGTACGACGCTGACATGGTCGCGGCCGGTGAGCTCGAGCTCGGCACCTCCGCGGTGCTGCCGAACTGGCGGATCACCAACGTACGCGACGACTTCGACGTCTTCGTGAACTCGTACTCGTTCCAGGAGATGGAGCCGCACGTCGTCGAGCACTACATCGACGCGGTCGCCGAGGCCGGGGTCGAGTACGTCGTGTCGCTCAACTCCCGCCACGGCAAGCCGAGGTCCGATGAGCGCGGCGACCGCCACTGGGGCGGGGTCATCGAGCCGGTGACGTCGCAGCTGATCGTCGACCTTTTCAGCGCGCGTGGCTACCGCCTGGCGGGCCGGTACAACGCGCCGCTGATCTACAGTGCGGGCGAGCTGGTGGTGCTGCGCAAGGCTGGCTCGGCCGCAGCCTGACCCGCCCGCCGCGCGAGCCGGGCGTAGGGTCGCGGTGTGTATTCGGACTTGGAGCGGCCGGGGTTGGACGGGCGGTTCCTGACCGGGCGGTTGTGCCGGAACGGGTCGTTGTGGTCGTCCATCGAGGTGCTCGCCGAGACCGCCTCGACCAACGCGGTGGTGGCGCAGCGGGCCAGGGATGGTGCGGGCGAGGGCCTGGTGGTGTGTGCCGAGCACCAGACCGCCGGCCGGGGGCGGCTGGGCCGGACCTGGTCGGCGCCGCCGCGGTCGGCACTGCTGTTCTCCGTGTTGTTGCGCCCGGCAACGGTTCCGGCGGACCGCTGGCCGTGGCTCGGGCTGATCACCCCGCTCGCGGTCGCCGATGCGGTCCGCACCGTCGCCGAGATCGATGCCAGGGTGAAGTGGCCGAACGACGTCCTGGTCGAGGACCGCAAGCTGGCCGGCATCCTGCTCGAGCGGATCGACACCCCGGCCGGGCCCACGGCCGTGGTCGGGATCGGCCTGAACGTCACCCTGCGCGCGTCGGAAAGGCCGCACGAGACGGCTACCTCGCTCGCGCTCGAGCAGGCCGCGACCACCGACCGCGTGACCGTCCTGGCCGCGGTGCTGCGCTCGCTCGAGACCCGCTACCGGACCTGGACCGCGGACGGCGGCGACCCCGCGGCCCAGCTCGCGTCGTACCGGGAGCTGTCCGCCACCCTCGGTCAGGAGGTGCGCGCCGAACTCCCGGACGGTACGACCCTGACCGGCAAGGCGGCCGACCTCGACGCGGACGGCCGCCTCGTCCTCGACACAGCGACCGGCCGGACGACCCTCGCGGCCGGCGACGTAATCCACGTCCGCCCGTCCTGAGACGACACCTTGCGAGGACGCGACTCGGCGTGTTCGCCGATGACCGGGGCTGATCGGGGCTGAAGAACGAGCCGCAGATCTGTGAGACTGTGCCCATGGGGATCTCCGCGAAGCTGTTGGGTGACGACGAGCGGATCGTCACCAGCACC